>Ga0302213_1000859_pt1 | contig 15795 bp, 7 predicted proteins | sample II_Fen_N1_2_FD_194583 | JGI IMG/M metagenome (GOLD analysis project Ga0302213, IMG submission 194583) | Peat permafrost microbial communities from Stordalen Mire near Abisko, Sweden - II_Fen_N1_1 | ecosystem: Environmental > Terrestrial > Soil > Wetlands > Permafrost | place: Sweden: Abisko... | reverse complement strand
ATAAATGATGAACAATCGCTTGTTTTTTCATTTGTGGGTATGAATAAGAAAGAGATTGCAGTAGAAAATCAGTCCGTTGTTGATGTTTCACTTACTGATGAATCAACCTTATTGACCGAAGTGGTTGCAATAGGTTATGGTAGCCAAAAGAAGAAAGATATTACCGGTGCAGTTTCTTCGGTGAAGAGTGATAACTTTAATAAAGGTGTGGCAAGCTCTCCTGAACAACTGATACAAGGTAAAGTTGCCGGTGTTAACGTAACGTCGTCGAGTGGCGCACCGGGAAGTGGACAACGGATTATAATAAGAGGTCAGGGAAGTATTAGAGAAAATACAGGACCTTTGTACGTTATCGATGGATTTCCGATTGGATTGGCCGGTACGGGATCGGATGACTATAATCCGCTAAGTAATATTAATTCGGAAGATATTGAATCCATCGATGTATTAAAAGATGCATCAGCTACGGCCATTTATGGTTCGCGCGGTGCCAATGGTGTTATTTTGATAACAACAAAGGGTGGAAAAGCCGGAAATACGCAGTTGTCAGTTTCCTCGAAATTCGGAATTTCAACGATGGCAAAAAAAATAGATGTTTTCAATGCCGATGAATTTCGTAAAAATATTACCGCAATTAGTGGAAAGCTTACCGACCGTGGCGGAAATACAGATTGGCAAAATGAACTAACAAGAACAGCGATTACACAAGATCACAACTTGACCTTGCAAGGCGGCACAAATAACTTCACTTATCGTGCATCAGCCGGCTACATGAAACAAGAGGGTATTATTCTCAATACGGGTCTTGAAAGATATAGCGGAAATTTCAAAGCAAATCAAAAACTTGTAAATGGTAAGTTGAATATTAGCTATAGTTTAAATACAAGTGTTGAAAAAAGCGAAAATGCAAATTCAGGCTCATTAGTTTCGGATATGTTGAGTTTTAATCCCACCTATGCGGCTCGCGATGCAAATGGAAATGCTACAAAATATGCCGATTTGACTAATCCGTTGATAAGTGCCGAATTATATAAAACATTTGGCGAAGGTCGTAAAATAAATGCTAATGTTTCACCTTCGTTTGAAATCATAAAAGGGTTGGTTTATAAACTAAACTTCGGGTACGAAAATAGTTCAAAAGAAAGAGATATTCAAGCTATGCCCAATGCCAATCCCTACGAAGAAGGAAGTTTGACACAGCAATTTATGAATGGGCATAATACACTGATTGAAAATTATCTGACTTATACATTGGATAATAAAGATCATAATCTAACATTCCTTGCCGGCCATTCTTATCAAAATACTTTTGACAGGTATAGAGGCTGGAGTATAACAGGTTTTGCGAATAATGGTATCGAGCCACGTTACAATCCCGGCTTAGGTCAAAAGCTCACGCTGGTTAGTAATCAGCCATCGGGTTGGGCGCAAACTGATGAGTTACAATCTTTCTTTGGAAGAGCTAACTACAGTTATTTGGGCAAATACTTATTAACTGCCACTGTAAGAGCCGATGGGTCTTCTAAATTTGGTGCAAACAACAGATATGGAACATTCCCGTCATTTGCCGGCGGTTGGAGAATGTCGGAAGAAGAGTTTATGAAATCCGTTCCTGCCATTAGTAACCTGAAACTTCGTGCCAGTTGGGGACAAACCGGTAATCAGGAAATACCATCAAAGATTACACAAGCAAGCTATACTACCAGCATTACCGGTACTACCAGCTATCCGCTCGACAATACAACTAATTATGTGGCCGGAACTACCTATACTCGTTTAGCAAATCCGGATATTCAATGGGAAGTTTCTACACAAAGTAATGTTGGTCTCGATTTTGGACTTTTCGGTGGAGCACTTACCGGAACGGTGGATTATTTTCATAAAGTGTCCAACAATATCTTGCTTAAAGTAGCAACAGCCGATCCTATTCAGCCTGCATCAACTTTTTGGACGAATGTAAAAGATATGACCATTACCAATAAAGGATTAGAACTTTCTTTGGATTATCAGCATAAAAATGCCAACGGATTTTCGTACGGCTTGGGAGGTAATATATCGTTTGTCGACAATATTGTAAAGGACTCACCTTACACTATCTTAACTACAGGTGCTGCTCAGGGTTCGGGACAAACAGGTGCTACTATAAACGGTTTGGTAAATGGATATTCTGTAGGCTCATTTTATATGAAAACATTTACCGGCATTGGAACCGATGGCTTATCTACTTACGCAAATAATGGTACCAGCTCGGTTGTAGGTAGTGCATTGCCTGACATGACGTATAGTTTTTATTTAAACCTCAGCTACAAGCGGTTTGATTTAACGGCTAACTTTAATGGCGTGTCGGGGAATAAAATTTTCAACCATACGGCAATGAATAAGTTTTACAAGGCTCAATTGGCCAACTCGAATAATACTACTGCCAAAGCTATTGAGTATGCGAATGAAAGCACCAAAAACTCGGCCTCAGTTTCTACCCGTTATCTCGAAGATGGTGCTTACTTGAGATTAAGCAACTTGACACTCGGATATAATTTCAATACTAACTCGTTAGGCATTGCAAAATGGGCAAAAGAGTTACGGTTGACGCTTACGGGGCAGAATTTATTTATGGTTACGAAGTATAGCGGTTACGATTCAGAAGTAAATCAAAACAGCTCCATTGATGGAATACAGTCTTTTGGTATTGACTTGAACGGTTACCCTAAAGCAAGAACATTTGTTGTAGGACTTAATTTTACTATTAACTAATTATCATTGAAGTATAAAATGAAATATATATATAAAATTGCATTTCTGGCATTTGCCCTTCTGTTAAGTTGGAGTTGTTCCGACCTGAAAGAGGTTATTTTGGATGAAACATTATCAGGTGGAGCATCGGATAGTACACTTATTGAGAATACAATCACTCCTGCTTATGCACTCCTGCCTGATTTTTATCAGCACACTAAGTATTTTGCACTACAGGAAATCTCAACAGATGAGGCCATTCTTCCTTACCGGGGTGGAAAAGACTGGGGTGACAATGGAATTTATCTACAGTTACATCAGCACGCATGTACACCTACTCACAGCAATGTTGTACAATGTTGGACCAATTTGACAAACATGATTTCCAAAACAGTAACGGCTATCAATGTGCTTACTCCACTGGCAAAAACGAACGAGAAGGCACGTGTTTACCTTGCCGAGGCACGAGGGCTTAGAGCTTTTTATAATATGTTTACGCTCGACTTGTGGGGGATTGCTTTCAAAAAAGAGAACTCGAATGACCTTTCAGAAATTCTGCGCGGGAATGATGCCGTGGAATATATTAAATTGGAACTCGAAGCTGTAGTTGGTGATTTGAAGACCGATGTTGGTCCGGGTAGATTAAGTAAATACGGTGCTTATGGACTTTTGGCACGTCTGTACCTCAATTCGGCCGTATGGAGCAATCCGTATGCTACTAGTTTTACTTTTAGTACTACCAATATGGATAAAGTGATTGAATATAGTAATTTGGTCATCAATTCGGGTCAATATGCACTGTCACCAGAGTTTTTTGCTTGTTTCAATAACGATAATCATACGAATAAGGAACTGGTTTTTGCAGTTGATCAACGTCCGGAACTGAATGGACACAACCGTATGTCTTACTTCTCCATGTCGGGTAACTTTTACGGTAGCCCATTGTATCCAAAAGGAAATGGGACTGATGGTGCAGCTATTACCTCCGATTTCTATCAGTCGTGGGTGCAGGCCAACGGTTCGGTAGATCCGGCAAAAGCCGATTGTCGCTTCTGGTGGGAACGGATGATAATTCCGGCAGATTCTGCTATCTCAGCCGCCAATTTTGAAGTAAACAGAGGAATTTACAGGGGTATGCAATATGGTTTGCAAAACACAGGAAGCCAATTGCCATTTCTTCTAAGCAGTGATGGACGTTACAAAATAGGAAAAATCCGCGATTGGCGTAAAGCACAAGCTAATGCTTATGTGAATTTCACAGAACAAATCGATTTCACAGCTGCCGGAAGTGACTACAACACAGGATACCGCGTCGAAAAATACCAATGGAGTAAATCTTCGGATAGCGGTAGAAATAAAGGAGAAGCCGATTTAGTAATCGTACGTTTAGCCGATTTGTATCTGATGAGAGCCGAAGCAAAACTTCGCAAAGGAGATGCCGCCGGAGCTCTGGCCGATGTAAATATCGTGAGAGCATCGAGAACAGCAAGACCTGCTGTAACTCCACAACCGCTTACAGCCCTGACCCTCGATATTCTTTTCCGCGAACGTGGTTTTGAATTTTACTGGGAACATCAACGTCGTACTGACATGATCCGTTTCGGGAAATATGAAGGTGCCTGGACAGAAAAGACCGACAATAATGTAAAAAAACGTCTTTTCCCTATTCCACAAACTGCCATAGACGGAGCTTCGAATAATGCAGGATACCTGATTCAGAACGATAGTTATAATTAATTCATGAGAATTAGAATTTAATAGGAGAACATAGTTATGAAGCGGAAGGTTGCCAAATGCACCTTCCGCTTTTTCCAATCTATATCTTCAAAATAAACAATATTACAGATTTAAACTATTACAAACAAACCACTTGTTATGAAAGCATTCCATTTCACTATATTTTTTCTGCTAATATCCGTAAAGCTATTTGCTCAGCAAGATATACTCATTCATTCGCACAACGACTATCATCAAATCGCTCCATTTTATCAGGCCTACGGGCAAATGGCCGATTCGTATGAGGCGGATGTTTTTTACGAGCCGGAAACCCGGAAAGTACTGGTGGCGCACCAACCTTCTGAACTAAATGTAGAAAATACCCTCGACGATTTGTATATACAGCCCATCGTCAAGCAGTTTCACAAAAACAAAGGGAAAGCATGGAAAGATTCGGAGAAATCCTTTTACCTGATGATAGATCTTAAAGCCAATCCGCAGCTGCTTATTCCCGCCATACTTGGTTCTATAGCGCAATATCCCGAGGTGTTCGATCGCAGTCGTAATCCAAATGCGGTTACCGTTGTTTTTACCGGCGATATTCCTACGCCCGAACATTTTGGTGAATATCCCGCCTTTGCTTTTTTTGATGGTAATGTAAAGTATAATTATTCCGAAGACCAACTTAAAAGGATTGCCTTTTTCAGCGACTCGTTTCAGAAATTATCTACGTGGAATGGCAAAGGGAGCGTCGTTCCTTCCGAAAAAGAAAAACTCATGGCGATCATCAACAAGGTGCATAGCTTTGGAAAGAAAATCCGCTTCTGGGGCAGTCCCGATAACCTCAATACCTGGCAAACTTTCCGCGTAATGGGCATAGATATTATCAATACAGATCATCCTGAAAAGTGCTGTGCGTTTTTCAGAAACGAACAGCACAACAATTTTGCCTTTGGAAACAAAACCGACAACAGTGCCGACAATACAGTAGTTCGTCCCGACAAACTGGACAAGCTAACCAAAAGTTTTGCCGGGTTCGACAACAAAAAGCTTACCTTGTCGGCCCCCATTAGCTATTACCGCCCTACAGGTAGAAATAATGGAAAAAATGCCCGACCTAAAAACATTATCCTACTAATAGGCGACGGTATGGGATTAACTCAGGTGGCAGCTGCCGATCTGGTAAATAACGGACTTTCATTTACCCAACTCAAATTTATAGGACTTCAGCGTACACAGGCCAAAGGTAATTTTATTACCGACTCCGCAGGGGCAGGAAGTGCATTGGCTACCGGAAAAAAGACCAATAACCGATACATTTCCACCGACGAAAATGGAAACCCTAACACCTCACTTACCGAGCTGCTGCTGGGCGAAGGAAAATCCTGCGGAGTGGTTACCAATGGTAATGTGGCCGACGCTACGCCTGCTGTGTTCTACGGACATTCTACCGAAAGAGATAATTCAGACGAAATTACAAAAGGACTGCTCAAAACCAAGCTGAACTTTCTGGCGGGAAGTGGTGAAAGTGTTTTCACAAAAAGAAAAGACAGCCTGAACCTGGAGACCGAGCTGAAAAAAGACTATGTCTTCCTGCACAACGTGGACGAGCCCTGCACCGCCAATCAGCGGGTTATTCTGCTGGACGAACGATTGGGCGAAGCCACCACCGAAGATAATCTGCACTTACTTGAGCAAACCGCTACAAAAGCCATCGGTCATTTAACGAGCGATAAAGGCTTTTTTCTGATGGTGGAAGGAGCCAAGATAGATTACTCCGGGCATGCCAACTCATTCCCCAGTTCCATCATCGAAACCCTGGGGTTCGATCTGGCCGTGCAGGAAGCTTTGAAGTTTGCCGATAAAAACGGCGAGACTCTGGTGATTGTTACCGCCGACCACGAAACAGGTGGACTGGTACTCATTGATGGCGATAAAGAAGCAGGACGCATTACAGGCATTTATTCGTCCGACGATCATACACCGGTTTTTGTTCCTGTATTTGCTTACGGACCCGGAGCCCAAAATTTTACGGGAGTATACGAAAACACCGACATTTTTCACAGGATAATCAAATCTATTCACCAATAAATACCATCCTGCTTTATGAAAAGGACTTGTGTAGTGCCTACTGTATGAATGAAACGTGCGGAATGGAAAGGAAGTAAATTACTAAAGCCGTGTGGTGATGAGGTGTACTTATAAAATGAAAGCTGAATGAAATGTAAAGGTTCTAAGTGAGGTACGAACGCAGCTCTTGGAACGGAATGGAGCGAAAATGGAAATCATATACTGCAAGCACATGGTAAACAAATAACTACATGTATTATATTTTCTGCACAACTGATGGGTGGTGGGGAAATCTTGAGGGTCCTCGGGCAGCGGAGCTGGGTAAAAGCGTTGATCTTATGCGGCTATTATACATAATTTGGTTATGGGCTTCCCTATTAATTTGCCGTCAGGCAAGGACTCGAATATAACTACATGTTATGTATAATAGCTTGGGGAGGATTGTGCGGAGGCAGGCAAAAAGACTGTGCAAACCCAGAGGTACGAGGGGTGAGGATTTCTTCCTGCCGGGGATTAGTCCCGGCGGAGCTGTCCGTAATAAACGTCCTAGCTTTGCCAGACCATTTTTCCCTTTATATTTATACCATTTTGAGTATAATCTCCAAGGAATTATTACACTTTTCGGACAATGAGGACATTAGTGTTTTGAAACAGAGTCTAGCCTGCAGATCAGCAACGTTTCAAGATAAAAAAGAAGTATTGCTGAATACGTGATTTGCTAATAAAGTGGTGGAACGACGAAACTTGCTTTTACTATTTGGTTTTAACCTGCGCAAGCAGACATATTAAATTCTTATTCCGATTAAAGAAAATTTCCTGTATCATCATTTTGGAGAATTTGAGGAACAATGAAATAAATTGTTTCTGTTTATAAGATAAAAATATCCAGATCAGACATCCAAGTATTTATAAGATCATTCTTCTATTTTAGGAGGAGGTAACATCTCCATCCATTTCAAACTATTACCATGCAAACGAAGTGACTCATTTATCGTCAGTAAATTACAGCGTCCATTAGGGAGTAATTTAAATCTTCTTAGCTCACTTCCAACTGCCCAAATAAAATTGGCAAAAGCCTTCTCATCTTTAGATTTTGACAATCGCTCTTCGAAAATCAAAGCCATGTTATGTTCGAACTCCATCCTGTTGTTTGGAGGAGGCATTCCATATTTACTCTTTTTCTTCATGTTCTTTCTCTTTGAAATTATCCATTTGGGACATCATATGCATTAAACTTCTAACCGACTCGTCAATAGTGAGGAGGTTAATTCTTCTATTAGGGAGTTCTCTTACATTCGTTAATCCAGTAAATAGATGGCTCATTCCCTTGTTAAATTTAATTGTATCGTCATGGATTTTTTCAGCAAGTATGGATGCGTTTCTCTCAAAGCTTTTTCTCGAATCATAAGAGGCTGTTCGTGGTTCAAACATAGTATTTTAATTTAGATAATCATATATTTCATTTATATTTCCTTCATCTATCCTACACATAATTGCATGATTTAATGCATGATTCAATAATTCAGGATATCTCCCTCTATAATATGTATCATCATAAAAACTTCTTTTTAGATATCTATCAGAGGTAGCAAAATTAATAGGTAATAGGGGATTGCAATAATCTAACACTTTATATTTTAATGTATCGCAAAACTCCCTATTTAGAATTTGCATTTCATTGAAATATTCTATTTCATCTTCTATTGGTATTAAATAGTCATCCTCAAGAATAACCTCACCAGTAATAATTCTAGCTTTCGGAATTTGTTTTTTTAGTTCTACATGTAATTCAGAATATCCTATTTTTACCAAATCAATTGAAATATCTAAGTAATTCCTGAAAATCGTAAAATGCTTTATTTGAATAATACGTTCTTCAATGGATTTATCTGACATAAGTGTTTGATGGATATATCCTGGATTATTTTCAGATATTTTTTTTAGAATAAAAGAGCATTGTTGAACAGAGCTGATTGGTTTATCACTAAGTGATTCTTCAATAAGGGAAGTGATGGTTGAAGTATAATTTAGTTCTCCTAACCATACTAAAACATCTTCGGCTCTATCTCTAATCGTATCATTCGGATGGTTCAGAAACCATATAATAAACTCGATTGTTTTTTTGTCAGATGAATAATCCGGAGTTTTTAATTCCACCCATTCATATTTTTTGAAAGAATTAGCTTCTGGACGAATTAGTAATGCAAAATGTTCGCTTATTATTGATTGTAACTCTTTTGCATGTTCGCTTATTTTATGCTCAAGCAACCAAAGCAACTCACTTACAACAACCCACTTTACTGAATCAGCATTTACAATTTCATTTCTTAAGAGCTTTAAAGCCTCGTGATCTGTCAATAGAAACTCTTTTAAATAATCCCTTAGTAATGAATGTTTTTGAGAGTAGTTTCCAAACCAAACACTAACTCTATTTTCTCTAAAAGCATTCGTTATTTTTTGCAAAACGATATCTCTTCCAGTATTTTGAAAATTCTTTTCATAAAAATCACAAGCCTCTGCAAATCTATCGCTATATCCTTTATCTTGATAATCATTACCTTCACTATCTTCAACTTCAATATTCCATGAATAGCCTCGTTTCAATAGATATCCTTGAATTTTTCTTACAATATCCTCTGTAGTAATTTTTTGAATGTTTGATAAGTATTCTTTTTTGTCGCTTTCTGCTGATATATTATCAATAAGATATCTTGAAAGCCTTTCAATCACTATATCACAAAGTCCAGGATTAATATTATTTAGAATTTCAGTATGTAGTTTTGCGAAAGAATCTATATATCTAAAATTATCATCATTATCAAAATAGATTTCACTTAACGCCCATTTAACTATGGGTGATATACTTTTGGAGTTGCGCAAAAGAGTTAATATACTATGTGCTTCTATTATACTCCTTGCGCCGAGAACATAGCCATCTCCTTTTCGCGGCATATCAATTGTATTTGATTCTGCATTTTGAATAATAATGTTAGGTGGAGGAAGCGTTTCATATTTGTAATATTCAATTGCTTCATTTATCATTTCTTGCTTTGCCAAAGCACCGATAAATTCTTCTTTTTCAACTCTTACATATCTTTGAAATGTCATTTCGCCGGAAGCCAAGTCAAGTAATGTTGCATAGTTGCAAATCTGTTTCTTTTCAAGGCTATTTCCCAATTTCGCTGCTCTGTTGATAAGCTGTAATTGATCTTCTTTATACCAACTTGGGCCCATAGAAGTATCCAACATTTTCTGAAATACAGCCAGCGCTTTATCATTGTTTTCAAATAAAGCATATAGCTTTACAAGCTTAATCAATTCTGGCGTTCGTTCCCATCTATTTTGCACTCCCTTTAGGATATGATTTTCCAGAATATTCAATAAAACAAAAGTATCATCTCTAAATGCCTTATGTTTAACAAATAGAGAAATGATTTCAAATAGTGATTTGCGAAAGCCCTCTGTAAAGAGACATAGTTGATATTCAGACCTGTTTTTTAAGTGATTACTAAAATCTAAAATTTTATCCTGAAAAAAGTCAATATATAATTGTGCTATTTGAGCATAAATATATGGAAATATCATTTCAGGAATTTGATAACTTCTATCCCAATGAGAACGTTCATCAAATGAGAAGTCTATTTTAGATAGAGTATCTGTTAATTGATTGTAAATCATATCGAGATCATTTTTATTGTCAGCCTTGCAGCGATAAATTTTTCCTCTAATGAAAGCAATACGTTCAATAATGGTTTCTAAATAACCTTCCCACTGCTTTATTCGATTTGGGTTATTGGAAAATACAGAATATGAATTATCTTCATCTATATACCCACGAAATATGTTGAGGTTGTTATAGTGGAGCAATATCTGAAAATCCACATCAACACCATTTTCTTTTCTTAAATTCAACTTACTATATTGAGGTGAATACTTATCAATAAGATGTGATATTATTGACGAATCTTTACAATCAGCAATTAGTGATAATAAAATCAGATATAACTCTTCAGTAGTATAGTCAAATGCGTATTTTTGAATGCAAGCGGTTATATCATTTATAGCTTCATAAAAACTATCATTCTTCCCAATATAATTGAATCCATTATTTATTTCATCATATTTGAGCAGAATTAAAGCTAACATCTTTAAACTTTGTTTGTCCACAGGGAAATCTCCTTGAGATAACAATTTTTCAATCGGAACGTATCGATTGTAATTTCGTAAAAAAAATGCATTATTGTCAGCGACACCATACTCTCTAACATATCTAATTCCATCAAAAAGTTCTTTATCACTTTTTTCTATTGATTTCTCGAAATTTCTCAAGATTCTCATCAAATTCTCAAACCGTTCTAAACCAATCTTACCTTCATGGCATAATTGGGTCTGAGCATATAATTGAGTTAAAAATGTTTGAGTTGAAATACCCTCTTTACTGTGGAGTGTTTCTCTCACCTTAGTATTAATGTTTTGATAAAGTTTATATGCTGTTTCTTTATATCCATTCTCGTAAAGAAGTTGTAAAAAATAAATAGAATCCGATTCTGTTGTTAATACAGTGTTTTCACGTACTAAGTAATTATAAGCCGCTTCTGGTTTCTTCAAAGCAATCATTGCTTCTGCTAACTCAAAAGCATTTTCTGCGAATACAGAATCATATCGAAATTCAATTCTCTGAGATAAAAGAAGTAAGCGAATAACCTCTGTCGTCTTCTCAAAATCTATCGCAATATTTATTGTATTTTTTATATCTATCAAAACAAGCTCTGGATCAACGTCGTTTAGTGCACATTTATCGGCCCAATCTTGTGAGCATTGCTCCATACATATTTTATTATCGGTACATTTTGATAAATGAAAAAGATGATTCCATATTGCATATTTTGAATTTTTATTGGCTATGCAAAATGTGATAATATTATCATGTAATGCTGAAAGAATTGGGGTTGATAGATTGTCTTCTATATATTTACTAAAAGAAGTGTGGTAAATTTCATACTCTTTATTTTCAGTATGATTAATCAAATATAGAAGTGATTTTATATGTGTGTAAAAAGCTATTTGATAAGCTTTTTCTAACATTTGAATTAAATCCCTCTCATTGACCAATCCTCGAGTTTGAGATAACGTTGAAACAATTGCAAGAATTTCTACATTCTTACTGATTTTATCCCAAATGGAATTGTAGTAGTTAGTGATATTTCCCCCAATAACAGGTATTGTTTGTATCCACACATTGATTTGATCTTCAGCATCGGATAGTGTATATTCATTCAAAAGGTAATTTATCAAATAATTCAGATACAAAGGGTGACCCTCCGATTTAAGAGCTAGTTCCTGGATCAGAACATAAGGTAGATTTAATTCTTTCGTCCTTTGCTGGATAAAATTTTCACACTGAGCCAAATCTAAGGGCTCTACATGTACTTCTTGTTTTTGATGCAGAAACTCTTTTATTTGTTGCGGAAGTATATCTTTTGAGGTACAGGATATTATTATTCTTAAATTAGCTGGTAAGGTCAATGGGATAATGCAAAGAAAATCAAATAATGAATTATGCCCCTGATTAATCAACTCATCCAGACCATCTATAATCACAATCCCTGTTTTTCCAGTCGAATTCAAATGGGATGATAGCATTTGAATCATATCTGGAATTTTTTTCTCTTTTTCTTCCCAATTAGCTTGAGGCGGTAGAATTTCCTCAATAGTACGATATGCTAGTTCTTCAATCCATTCGATAAATTTTCTTTTAGAACTCCTTACGGTACTAGACATAGTATCTTGGGGGACTTTTAAGAAATAGCGGCCAATAACAGAAATATTTTCGTTCTCTGGAATATATGTTGCCGCTATAGTCGTTTTTCCACTTCCTGGTGAACCATGTAAAAGCACCCATCCAGACTGCTCATGCAAAACTTTATCTATTTCATCAAATACTCCAAAATTAGGTGTTGCCCCAGCTATTTCCTCTTTCAGCCCCTCTGGAATTGTGATATTATCATATGGTTGTGATATATCGATACCATTTTTTAGAAGAAACTGTTCTACTTTTTTGATACTAACTACTCCTAATTTATTGTCTTGCTGAACAAGGGTAATAGCACATATCCTATCAGATATAAGGATTGGAGAACCAGATAACCCTGAATAATTATAACCGGATTGAATACTCTCGCTGTCCAATAGATAATCCCAATGTGAATTTGCTACAACTTGATGGATTTTTCCAACATATCGAACTCCGATGTTTTCTGTTTTATATGGAAATCCAAAAGCTTCCCACTTTTCTCCAATTCTTAAAGCAGAAGCTTCTAAGGGAAGCAATATTGTTTTTGAAGAACAATTTACTTTTAACAACGCAACATCTAACAGTTTATCTATATCGACAATTGAGGCTTCAAAGCATTCTCCATCTACGTATACTTCTATCTTTGTATTTTCTTGATAATCTATAAAAGTGTGGTAAGCTGTAAGTAAAATTTCATCAGCAACGAAGAAACCAGTTGCGTTCTCATTGTCACATTTTAGCTTAACTATTATTTGTTCTATAGGAGATTTCATATTTTCCATATTATTCACAATGATATTTCAATGGGTTCTTCCGTTTCAGGAAAAATAATTTCGTAATTATACTTCTCTTTAAGTTCTGAATTTGATAGTTCCTGACAAATAGCGAGTGGATAATTGAAAAATATGTTTCGTTTGACTTTATTATCTTTAGTCAATATCCAAGCTAAAGTTTCTATGTCAGGGTGATTATGAATTTTCCCATTAGATGAGATAATCCATTTGTCAGAATCAATAAGTTCTAATAGTCCAGGACTATTATTGGAAAAACTTCCATGGTGGGAAAGTTTTACTAAATCAAAATATATGGGAAATTCTTTTGTAGATAAATGCTTTTTTAATTCGCTCTCTACTAAATCAGAATGTGAATCGCCCAAAAACAGCATTTTTTTATCGTCAACCTGTAAAATGAAAGATATTGAACTTCCATTAGTAGGTGATGTATCTGGAGTAAATGTACCACCCTTTAATTTATCAAAGTCGATATTATTCTTGTAGGAAATGGTTTTACTTTTGCATTTTAACTCTTCTTTATCTTGTGCTAACAGGAACTCAAAAGCATCGTCCCAAAATCCATCTGTATGGGAGGTATCCAAGTATCCATTTTTATAGAGTTCTTTTCTCCAATACTTTTGTAAGGATTCAAGTTTTGTTTGATTGGGAGAAAGCAGATTGACAGTAAATTCACCAACCGTAATGCTATTTTTATGATCTAAAGAAACAGCATTCCCGTGAAACTGAGTATTCCACTGGTATTTGTATTTTAACAGTAGAGATGCCAGTGAAGAACCTTGCTTTGCACTAACATTTGTCGCTGAACCAGATAACTCTTCTCTTTTAATATCATTGAATATTTTTTCTTCTTTTATTGTTGTGTCAATTTGTTCATCTTGCTGAATATGGCGAAAGGCATTATGCCAAATATTTTGTACCGGAATTATTTTTTCAGTTTCATTTTCCTCTATAAATTTCATTGTTCCGGAAATATGGTCTGCGTCAATATGAGAAACTACAAGGAGTGATAATTTTTCCCCTTTTGAGGCCATTTCAATTAAATTGGGCTTAAGGAATTCGTTATAGGTATTTACATATCCTCCGTCAATGAGTATATTTGTTTCTCCTGTTGTGATTAAGAAACAGTCTCCATTGAGAGCTGGAAAGATTTTGACAGTTATATTATTCATTTGTCCTATTTTATTTATAACATTTACGCTATTCAGATTCCCTCATTGGTCGGTCACCGTAATTAATAGACTGTATGAACTATCTCTTCACTTCCTTTTGTAAATACTATGTTGGTGAGCGTGTTGAATTATATTTATTTTATCTGTTATTACAGCTCTTACTCAATTATACGTTTCGGCGTTATATAATATCTTCATCTTTTGTCGTAAATTCATGCGAAATTTGCGACAAGAAAGTTATTCATTTTCAATATATATCGTCCTAAACCGACTGTTTAGTTCCGTTAATCGTTCAATTAATTCGGAATATGACTTTGATTCTCCCGGAATCATATTGGTTTGCATACTTTGGTAGTCAGCTACCCAGGCAGTCGCCTGTTCGGCTGAAGGGATAAAATTCAATGTTTGCGGTTGCAGTGTATTGTAATCGAACCCACGTAAACCAATGAATTTGCGCCGATGCTCTATTATATCGCGATATAATGCAGTATCGTTCAACGCGTCTGTTTCTACCTGCGAGCCCATCATTTTCTCAAGGTCGTATAAATGGCGTGATCTACGATCGACATTAATAGTACCAGGCTGGCTGAGTAATTCATGCAGCAGAAAAGCTTTTTCCAGAAAAGTGCGTTTTTGAGCTACTGCTGAGACATTAAAAGTAGTATCAGCATAAGGTGCAGTTGGGAATTGTTCGGCAACCATGGTTTTGATTGATGCGTTTACTACTGGTTCTGTCATGGATCGGCCACTTACCTCTATTTTTATGCTGGCTGGCAAATAATCTACAACCGGAAACAAAGGAGTGAAATTTACATAGATACTTTCGGGATCGACAGTGGATACAGAAGTTATATCAACTGTAGTTGTAAACCATGCACGTGGGACTCCCATTGCTAACAACATATTGTCCACTCTTTCCCGCAATTCATCACGCACAAACGAACATAAAGCTCTACGTAAGCCATCATTGATTTTGTTTCGGGATATTAATTCACCTCCAAAGCCCAAATATGCTCTGTCAATTGCAATATCAATATCCTCGGAGAATCTTTGAATGGTGCCCCAGCATTTACTTAGAGAAGTACCTCCTTTAAATGAAAGTTGATTGGCAAAAGGCAACGAAAAGAGTGCTTCGAGCACGGTCGTAACCCACCAGTCTTTTTCCACTGCTTGTACAATGTAGCCAGTTCTAACAGAGGTTTGTTCCAGAATGGTTCTTCGGTCGGCAGTGTTTAGACCTATCCAGTTTATGTTCATGCGTAAATCAGTTTTTTAATCCATGCTGGTGCCAATTTCAAATCAGCATTAACATCTTCTTGCTTTTCTTTTGAAATCAGGTCCTTTATTTTTGTAAGTTGTTCGGCTGTAACGTTGTCTTCACCAATTTCTTTGAGAGCAGCCACCACAAGCATTAATACATCGTTTTTGTATGATAAGTTTTTAGCTACCGTGCGTTTAAATACAATACCTTGTCCGTTACCAATTTTAATTTTGCGCGCAGCACCATCAGTCAAGAAAACTA
>Ga0302213_1000858_pt1 | contig 15799 bp, 16 predicted proteins | sample II_Fen_N1_2_FD_194583 | JGI IMG/M metagenome (GOLD analysis project Ga0302213, IMG submission 194583) | Peat permafrost microbial communities from Stordalen Mire near Abisko, Sweden - II_Fen_N1_1 | ecosystem: Environmental > Terrestrial > Soil > Wetlands > Permafrost | place: Sweden: Abisko... | reverse complement strand
ACAAGGTGCCGGGCGGCGTGGTGGCGCAGTCGGCGCAGACGCCGCGCACCGCAAAATCCATGCTGATGTCCTGGTAGCCGAGCGCCTTGAGCGCCTGCAGCGCGGACTGCGCGGCGCGCTCCAAGTCGTGGGCGCTGGCTTGCAGCGCGCCTGCTAGCGGGCTGTCGCGGTGGCAGCTCTGGCATTCAAAATGCGGCATGGCGTGGACGCTGGCGGGCATGGCCTGATAGCGGCGCACGCGCTTGGCATCGACGCGGCACAGCAGCAGGCCGACTTGCGTCAGCCGGTCAATCAGCCGGTAGAGCGTGACGCGGTCCAGCGCGGCGGCGCAGTCGCCTTGCAACGCGGCTTGCAGCTGGGCGTGGGTGTAGCTGGTGTCGGGGTGCGCCAGCAACCAGCCCAGTACCAGCCGGGCCGCTGCAGTGCGGCGCAGCCCATGCACGGTCAACAGAGCATCAAGGGGATCGGCGACGGCGAGAGCGGAAGGCTTCAAAGACGGCATGGCGGGGCTGGCGAGGCTTGAAAAAAGTGAATTATCGGGAAAGTAGCCTTTAACGCAAATAAGTTGCATTAAAATCTATCGCAATTGAGTTGCATTATTACAGCAACTGCCTGAATCGCTCAGATTCGCATCACTTTACGCCTGCATGCACGCTCATTCCCCGACATCTTCTGCGCCCGCCGTGCCAAAGCGGCCCGCCCGCGCCCGGCGCAGCCTTCTGGCCTGGCCCGCTTGGTTGCGCGTGCTGGCCGTCTTGCCCGCCGTGGCGCTGCTGTGGCTGGCCGTCGCCTGGGCCAGTGTGGAAGCCGCACCGTGGTGAACGCCGCCAGCCCCGTCGTCACGCTGCGCAACCTCACCGTCAGCTACCGCCAGCATCCGGCGCTGCACCATATCAGCGGCAGCTTTGCGCCGGGTTCGCTGACCGCCGTGATCGGGCCGAACGGTTCGGGCAAAAGCACGCTACTCAAAAGCATCATGGGCTTGTTGCCGATTGAAGGCGGCGCTTCGGGCGGCGCGCTCGCCGTCACGCCGCCACGCGAGCGCATCGCCTATTTGCCGCAAATCGCCGAGATCGACCGCAGCTTTCCGATCAGCGTCTATGACTGCGTGCTGCTCGGCTGCTGGGGTGCGACCGGCGCGTGGGGCCGCATCACCGACGCCATGCTGGACAAGGTCGATCACGCCCTGCACACCGTCGGACTGGAAGGCTTTGAGCAGCGCAATGTCGGCAACTTGTCCAGCGGGCAATTGCAGCGCGTGATGTTCGCCCGCATGCTGGTGCAGGATGCTGAATTGATTTTGCTTGACGAGCCATTTAACGCGGTCGATGCCAAAACCACCGCCGCCCTGCTCGCCTTGGTGCGCCAGTGGCACGCACAGCGGCGCACGGTGATTGCCGTGCTGCATGACGACGACATGGTGCGCCAGCATTTCCCGGCCACGCTGCTGCTGGCGCGCAAGCTCGTCGGCTGGGGCGCGACCTGCGATGTGCTGACCGCACCGAATCTGCAACGCGCCCGCGCAATGGCCGAGGCCTGGGACGAAGCCGCCGGGCTGTGCCACGTTGATCCGCTGGCCCAGAAAGTCGCCCCGTGATGGCCGTTACCGCCTGGCTGTGGGACACGGCGTTTGCCCCGTTCGCCGAATTTGCCTTCATGCGCCGGGCGCTGGTGGCGACGCTGGCGCTGTCGCTGAGCGCCGCGCCGCTCGGCGTGTTTTTGACGCTGCGGCGCATGAGTTTGCTCGGCGATGCGCTCAGCCACGCCGTGCTGCCGGGGGTGGCCATTGGCTTTATGGTCAGCGGCCTGTCGCTGACGGCGATGGCTGTTGGCGGCGTGGTGGCTGGCATGCTGGTTGCCGCAATTGCCGGGCTGGTCACGCGCTTCACGACGCTGAAAGAAGACGCCAGTCTGGCCGCGATTTACCTCGTCGCCCTCGCCTTGGGCGTGACCTTGATTTCCGGCCACGGCACGCAGCTCGATTTGCTGCATATCCTGTTTGGCAGCGCGCTGGGCGTGGACCAGCCCGGCCTGCTGATGGTCGCTGGTGTCGCCAGCGTCAGCCTGATTGTGCTGGCGGCCATGTACCGGGGGCTGGTTTTGGAGAGTTTCGATCCGGTATTTCTGGCCGCCGCCGGGCGGCGCGGCTGGCTCTGGCAGCAGGGCTTTTTGATGCTGGTCGTCATCAATTTAGTCGCCGGGTTTCAGACGCTGGGCACGTTGATGGCGGTCGGCTTGATGATGCTGCCCGCCGTTTCGGCCAAGCTGTGGCATGACGCGCTGCCCGCGCAACTGGCCAACGCCAGCGCGCAGGCCATGCTCGCCAGCGTCGCCGGGCTGCTGCTGTCTTACCACCTCGACACGCCCTCGGGGCCGACGATTATTGGCTGCGCCGGTTGTCTGTACGCCGCCTCGCTGCTGCTGGCACCGGGCGGCTGGCTGCCGCGCTTCTGGGGCCGCACGCACCGGGTGGCTTAAAGGCGCGCCGTATTTGCCAAAATCAGCCTGCCGCCCTGCTGAGGAATGCAGGCCAGCGGGTCTAACAGTGCCAGCGCCAGCGCGCACCGACTTTGAATGGGCGACTCAAACCACCCGACAGCCTGAATCCATCGCATCTCATTGTTTGACTTTTCCCCGCTTTGAAAGGACCGCCATGAACCGCCGACTGTTTCACCAACTGCTGCTCGCCGCAGCCGCCAGCGCCTACCTGCCGGGCGCGAGCTTTGCCGCCAGCCCGCCGCCGCTGACACCGCCGCTGCCCGTCGTCGCCAGCTTCAGCATTCTGGGCGATTTGGCCCAAGTCGTCGGCGGCGAGCGCGTGCGTGTCACCACGCTGGTCGGCCCGGACGAGGACGCGCACGCTTTTGAGCCACGGCCCGCCGATGCCAAAGCCATCGCGCAAAGCAAGCTGCTGATCGTCAACGGGCTGGGTTTTGAGGCGTGGGTGCAAAAGCTGGCGAAATCAGCGGGCTACCAAGGGCTGACCGTGGTGGCCTCTGACGGCGTGAAAACCAGCGCCCTGGCCGAAGAATCCAGCCGCCAAACCACCGGCAAAACCGCCGGACCAACAGACCCGCACGCTTGGCAAAACCCGGCCAATGTTGTGCTCTATGTGCGCAACATCGCCGCCGGACTGGCCAAGGCTGACCCGGCAGGCGCGCCGGTTTACCAAGCCAACGCCGCCGCCTATGTCAAGGAATTGCAGGCGCTGGACACCTGGGCCAGCGCGCAGTTCGCCGCGATTCCCGCCGCCAAGCGCAAGGTCATCACGTCGCACGACGCGTTTGGCTACTTTGCCGCGCATTACCAGATTGAGTTTCTCGCGCCCCAGGGCGTGAACAGCGACGCGCAACCCAGCGCCAAACAGGTCGCGCTGCTGATTCGCCAGATCCAGCGCGAGAAAATCCGCGCCGTGTTCCTTGAAAACATGAGCGACCCCAAGCTGCTGATCCAGCTGAGCAAGGACGCAGGCGTCAAGCCCGGCGCGGCGCTGTATTCCGATGCACTCTCTCGCCCAGGCAAGTCCGGCGCCACTTATTTGCAAATGATGCGCCACAACGTGACGCAACTGGCCGCCGGGATGAAGCTGTCAAACTAATCGCGCTGGTGATGACACATCATCAGTGCGATGATTCAAGTCTGTTCAATTCGCCAAGGAAATTCCCATGAAAACTCCTGTCTTCAAAGTCGTTTTATGCGCTGCCACGCTGCTCGGCGCCATTCACCCGGCGCACGCTGCGGCTTTCCAGCTGAGCAGTCCCGAGATGAAAGCGGGCGCGCTGATGGACAAGAAATTTGAATTTAACGGCTTTGGCTGCTCCGGCGAGAATAAATCACCGGCTTTGCATTGGGTGGGCGCACCGAAAGAGACCAAAAGCTTCGCCGTCACCGTTTATGACCCCGATGCGCCGACCGGCTCCGGCTGGTGGCACTGGTCGGTGATTAATATTCCGGCCAGCGTGACGGAATTAAAATCGGATGCAGGCGCCAGCGGCGGCGCCAATTTGCCAGCAGGCGCAACGCCAGTGCGAATAGATTATGGGGTTGCCGCTTGGGGCGGCGCCTGTCCGCCAGTCGGTGATAAAGCGCATCGTTATATATTCACCGTCCATGCGCTGAAAGTGGAGAAGCTGGATATACCCGCCGATGCCACCGCTGCGCTGGCAGGTTTTATGATTAACGCCAACACCCTTAAAAAGGCCAGCTTTACCGCCAAATACGGCCGCGCCAAATAAATCATTTCGCCCAAAGCGACGGCTTGCGCCATGTCAAGCCGTACCGGGCGAGCCGGGCTAGAGTGAACCGTTTCAACGGTTCGCCAAAAAGAGGAGTGTTCGCATGCCTACCCGCTTGAGAGACTTTGCCACTGTTTCACTCGCCGTCGCAGAACCGGAAACCACTGCGCTGGTCGCCGCCCAGTTGATGCGAAAGCACCATGTGGGCGCGCTTGTCGTTGTGGACACGCTGGAAAAATACCGCCCAGTCGGCATCGTGACCGACCGCGATCTGGTGCTGGCGCTGATGGCCGAAGGGCTGGACCCGGAAATTTTCACCGTGGGCGACATCATGTCGGTGGAACTGGTGCTGGCCAGCCCCGACATGGACGCGATGGACGCGGTGCGGCTGATGCGCACCAACCGCCTGCGCCGCCTCGTGATCGCCGATGAGGCGGGGCAATTGCTGGGCATCGTCACCCTGGAAGACATTCTGGAGCTGCTCACCCGCGAACTGGCCGACCTGGCCGCTGGCGTGATCGGCGCCAGAGACCGGGAATTCGAGCAGCGCGTCTGACAAAACACCAGCGACAAAACCAGCCTCCCGCTGGAATGAAAGCCCGGCGCCAGTGTCATAATCCGCGCCATGAACGCCATGAACGCCTTGCGCAATGCCCACTTCCTCGCCCGCCTCGTGCTGGTGTGGTTTGCGCTGTCGCTGGGCGTTGCCATCGCCTCGCCCCTCGTCAAGCCACAGGCTATGGAGCTGATCTGCTCGGGCGCGGGCATGATGAAGCTGGTGGTTCAAACTGATGATGGCACCAGCCAGGAAGCCCCCCGCTACACGCTCGATTGCCCGTTGTGCGCCACCGGCAACGCGCCGCCACCGCCCACCATCAGCCTCGTGGCACAGCCCGCCCAGCCGCTGGCCTATGTGCTGCAGAGCATTCCCGCCGCTCGCATCGCCGCACTGACCGCCGCGCCGCTGCCCGCACGCGGCCCGCCCGCCACCACTCCCGTTTTCGCCTGAACTGAACGCTCGGGGTTTGACAGCGCCTCGCGCCTGTCCCTTGCCGTTTGCACGCAACGCAGCACTGGCCTGACGGTCGGCCTGCGCTTGGCTTGTGCCTGTCTTTTCGCTTCTTCGTCCCTTCAAGGAAAATTCATGACATTGACAAAAATCATCACCGCTGTGGCCGCATTGGCTTGCAGCGCCGCCTTCGCGCAAAACGTGGAGGTCAAAGATGCCTGGGTGCGCGCTGCCGTGCCGGGTCAAACGGCCACTGGCGCGTTCATGACGCTGACCGCCAAAGACGGCGCGCGGCTGATGGGCGGCGCGTCCCCGGCAGCGGGCGTGGCCGAAGTGCATGAAATGAAAATGGATGGCAACATCATGCGCATGCGCGCCCTGCCGGACGGCTTGGCACTGCCCGCTGGTCAGGCCGTGCAGCTCAGGCCCGGCAGCTATCACCTGATGCTGATGGACCTGAAAGCACCGCTGGCCAAGGGCAGCACCGTGCCGCTCACGCTGGTGTTCAAAGATGCCAAGGGCGCAGAAAGCCGCCTTGAACTCAAACTGCCCGTGGCCATGACTTCGCCCGGTATGCCAGCGCCCGGCGCGCCCGCCATGAGCCACGGCCAACACGCCCACTGAGCGGCCCGCTGATTAGCCTTTTGCACCGCTCACGCTGATGCCGCCGTCACTGCTTTACGCCTTGCGCCACCGCCCCTTGGGGCTGTGGCTGGCATTGCTGCTGGCGGTGTTTGGCGCACTCGCGCCCGCCGTTTCCCAGGCACTGGCCCTGACGCGCAACGGCGCGCCGATGATGGCGATCTGCACCAGCAGCGAAGCACGCCAGGCGACAAATCCAGCAATTTTCAGTTCGACAGATTCCCCTGACGGGCAGCCATCCGCGCCCGCGCTGGCGCATTGCCCGTTTTGCCTGCTGCTGGCCGATCATGCGCTGCCACCGCCACCGTTGGCAGCGCATTTTCTGGCCGTGCCGCTTTTGCCTGAAAAGCCTGCGGCCCCGCCTTTCTTCGTTTTCTTCACCCGCTTTGCGCTCACGCCGCCGCCGCGTGGGCCGCCCGCCTTCTCCTGAACCCTTGAAGTCATCGCGCCTCCCGCCTCGCTGCGGGCGCAGGCCGATTTTGTTTCAAATCAGGAGTTTTCATGAATCACGTATTTCATTGCGGGACGGCGCGCGCCTGGACGCGCCGCATTTTTTCGGGCCGCGCTGTGCGGGTCTTGGCGGCGGCTGCCGTTGTGTCCACCGCCGCTTATGGCCACAGCGTCAGCCACGGCGACTTGGTGCTTGACCACCCTTATGCCGTTCCCAGTCTGGCGGGTGTCAACAACGGCGCGGCCTACCTGCGCGGCATCAAAAACCAAGGCGACCAGCCCGAGCGGCTGCTCAGTGCCAGCACGCCGGTGGCCGAGCGCGTCGAGTTGCACCGCATGACACTGGACGCGGACGTGATGCACATGCGGCCCGTTCAAGCCATTGAACTGCCCGCGCAAAGCACCACCGCCCTGCGCCACGGCGGCCAATACCACCTGATGCTGATCGGCCTGAAGCGCCCGCTCAAAGACGGCGAGCGCTTTGACATGACGCTGAACTTTGAGCGCGCTGGCAGCCAAACCGTCAAGGTCTGGGTGCAAACGCCGCGCGACACGGCCCAGAGCGAACACGGCGAACACAGCCATTGACCAAAAAACCATCGCAGCCGCAGCCGATGAAGCTGCAACTCAACATTTACCAAAACAGACAAGCCAAATGACAAGCCATTTCAACCTCAAAACAACCGCTATCACCCTGATCTGCGCCGCCGCCCTGAGCGCCTGCGGTGGCGGCAGCGACACCGTGGTCAGCACGCCCGCCGCCGATCAAGCCGTTTCCATTCAATTTGCCGCCGTCAACGGCACCACGCCCGTGACCTGCGGCACCCGGCTCACCGGCCTGGGCAGCACGTCCGTGGCCGCCGACCTCAAGGATTTGCGCTTTTACATCACCAACGTGGCGCTGATCAATGACAAAGGCGTGGCCGTTCCCGTGACGCTCAACAGCAACAACTGGCAACTCACGCAAGGCAGCGAAACCGTCTCGCTGATTGACCTGGAAGACGCCAGCGGCGCCTGCGCCGATGCCACCCACACGGCAGAGACCAACGCCGTCATCACCGGCACCGTGCCTGCGGGCACTTACGTCGGCCTCAAAGCGAGCATGGGCGTGCCCGAGACGCTCAACCACAGCGCCATCACCGGCGGCGTGGCACCGCTGGACGTGGCCGCCACCGCGTGGAGCTGGCAATCGGGGCGCAAGTTCACCAAGATCGAAGTCAACCCGGTTGGCGGCATTTTGAAAACCATCGCCGCCGTGCCCGCCACCGCGACCACGCCCGCCATTCCGGCCAGTACCAGCACGGTCAGCACGTTTAACTTTCACCTCGGCTCGACCGGCTGCACGGCCAAGGTCGATGCCGCTGGCGTGGCGCTCAAAGATGCCGCTGGCAATGCGCTCTACACCTGCGCCAACCCCAACGTGATGGACTTCACGCTCGCCAACTTTGACCCGGCCCAGCAGCAAGTGGCGCTGGACATCGGCCAGTTGTTCAAAACCACCAACATCACCCAAGACAACGGCGGCGCGGCGGGCTGCATGTCCGGCGCGACCGATCCCGAGTGCCCCACCCTCTTCACAGAGCTGAAAATCGCCTTCGGCAGCGGCTCCAACGGCCTGTCGATCAACGGCGGCGCGGGTCAACAAGTCTTCAAGGCTGTGACGAAATGATGCAACGCCGCCGGGGTTTCTTTGTGAAGCTGTCGGCGGCGGGTGCCCTGCTTGGGGCGCTCGCTGGCGTTGTCAGCTTAAGCGGCTGCGGCGGCGGTGGCGTGTCGGTCAACGACACGACAACCGCCGCCAGCGGCAACTGGCGCTGGAGTTTGCCAGCGGGCTTTCCCGTGCCCGCCGTGCCTGCCGACAATCCGATGAGCGCGGCCAAAGTCGATTTGGGCCGCTACCTCTTTTACGACAAGCGCCTGTCGGGCAATGGCACGCAAGCCTGCGCCGGTTGCCACTTTCAGGACAAGGCCTTCACCGACGGCCTGGCTGTGTCGAAAGGCTCGACCGGCGACTTCACCCACCGCAGCGCGCAACACCTGGGCAACGTCGCCTACAGCCCAACGCTGACCTGGGCCAATCCGTCGCTCTTGAGCCTGGAAAGGCAAATGGAAGTGCCGCTGTTTGGCGAAAGCCCGGTCGAAATGGGCCTGAATGACACCACCAAAACGCAAGTTTTGCAGCGCCTGACCGCCTTGCCGCTGTACCAGGAGAAGTTTGCCGCCGCCTTTGAGGGCCAAACCGACCCGATCAACTGGCAAAACATCATTCGGGCGATTGCCAGTTTTCAGCGCACGCTGATCACCGGCAACAGCCGCTACGACCAGTTCATGACGGGCAAAGCGGCGCTGACACCGCCCGAGCTGCGCGGCATGAACCTGTTTTTTGGCGAAAAAGCCGAGTGTTTTCACTGTCACGGCAGTTTTAACTTCAACGATCAGGTGGTGCATGCCAGCACCCGCGTGCTGGAGTTGCCGTTCAGCAACACGGGCCTGTTCAACATCGGCGGCACGGGCGCGTTTCCCGAGCCAAACCGGGGCGTTTTTCAACTCAGCGGCCTGCCCAAGGACATGGGCATGTTCCGCGCCCCGAGCCTGCGCAATGTCGAAGTCACCGCGCCTTACACGCACGACGGCAGCATCGCCACGCTCGAAGGCATGCTGGACTTTTACGCCGCCGGAGGCCGCAACATCACCAGCGGCCCGAACGCGGGCGACGGGCGGCTGAACCCGCACAAGAGCGATTTGATCTCGCTCATCAAACTCGATGCCCAGGAAAAAGCCGACATCGTGGCCTTCCTCAAAACCCTGACTGACCATGACTTCCTCACCAACCCCGCACTGTCCAGCCCCTTTCCCGCAGCCGCCGCAAGCGCGCCGTAAAAACCGCCTTGTCCAGCACGGCAAGCCGCTAGCCGCCGCCGTGCTCGGGCTGGCGCTCGCTGGCCAAGCCTGCGCCCACGGCGACATGGCCAGCGCCGCGCCCGACGAGCCGGGCGTGCGCTTGGGGCTGTCGGGTGCCCTCAGCCAGATCAACGCCAGCACCGTGCTGCCCTCGGCGCGGCTGGCCGGTTATTTGCTGCAGGGCGATTCGGGCATTGACCGGCGCGGCGCAGGGCTGGAGCACGCCGTGGCCGAAGTCGGCTGGCGCTTGACCGACACCTGGGCCACCAGCGTCGCCATCGGCCAGCACGGCAGCGACCAGGCCCACCTCGAAGCCGCCTGGCTCCAGGCGCGCCGCCCAACCCCCGACGGCCAATGGCAGCTCACGGCAGGCCGCCAGCGCCCGGAACTCGGCCCCGTCATCACGCAAGCCGGTCACCTGGACCGCTTTGCGCTGGTGCCGCTGGCCAAGCGCATGGCCGTCAACGACGACTGGATCGACGACGGCCTGCAACTGGGCTGGCGCAGCGCGGGCGCGGCGGACGTGCAATGGTCTGCCGATGCGGGCGTGTGGAAAGGCCAGGTGTTTCCGGGTTCCAGCGCCGCGTCGGCGGCTCCGGCGCTGCACCTTGGCGCAAGCTGGGGCGACTGGCAGCTCGACGGATTTGCCGCCCGCCTCAACCCGCAAGGCCGGGGCGCGCAAATCAACAACGCCAACGGCGCGCACTCGCACAGTGCGCCGCTGTGCAATGCGGCGCTCAAACAGGTAATTTGCTTCGATGGCAGCAGCGACGTGGCAGGCGCGAGCCTGCGCTGGGACAGCCGCCAGTGGCCGCTTTCCGTCTCGGCGGCGGGCTTGGTGCGCCGCGACAGCGGCTCGCTCTCGTCGGCCAACGGCAGCGCGCAGTACCAAGGCAACAACCGGGGCGGCTGGGTCGATGCCGTGTGGCGCTTTCACCCCAAAGCGCAACTGGGCGTGCGCACCGAGCGCATCGAAGCGAGTCACAGCCTGAACGGCCCCGGCGCGGCGCTCCTGAGCACCGAAGCGGGTTTCAGCGCCTACGCGCCCATGCGCCGCAACGCGCTGATGCTGGGCTGGCGCGTGAGCGACAACGTCGATTTGCATCTCGAAACGGGCCGCGAAACCGCTTTGGGCAGCAGTGCGCGCTTTTCCGTGCTGCGGCTGGTGGTCAGGACGGACTTTTCATTCCCGATGACAACGCCTTGAGCCGCCGTTTTCGGCGACGGCTGAACATGGCCTGATTGCGCGGTGCCCGGCGGGGCACGCGCCAGCCCAGTTGGGCCGCGCCAATGCGCCCATCGCCGGTAAAACGGCGGTATAAAGATACGCATGAATGCCACCACCCACCGCCACCACCCAACGGCCCGCCCGCCGCGCCCGGCCCACCTTCGCACGCTGACTTACCACGGCTTGGCGCCGGGGCCGCGCCTGCTCATTCTCGGCGCGGTTCACGGCAACGAAACCTGCGGCACCCAGGCCATCACCGGGCTGATCGAAGAACTCGACAGCGGCGCGCTCGCCATCGAGCGCGGCACGCTCACCTTGGTGCCGGTGACGAATCCGCTGGCCTACCAGCTCAAGCAGCGCAGCGGCGAGCGCAACTTGAACCGCAGCATGGGGCCAAAGCCCATCGCGCAAGATTTTGAAGACCGCATTGCCAACGCGCTGTGCCCGCTGCTGGACACGCACGACGTGGTGCTCGATCTGCACTCGTTTCACACCGGCGGCGCGCCGTTTGCCATGCTCGGGCCGCACAACAACACCGGCACGCTGGAGCCGTTTAGCCACGCCGCCGAAGAATTGGCGCTGGCGCTGCACGCCGGGCCACACCGGATTCTTGAAGGCTGGCTCGAAACCTACGCACGCGGCGCACAGCGGCGCACCAGCGGACCCGCGACCAACCCCAACTATGGCGTCGGCACCGTCGAATACACGCGCACACGCGGCGGCTACGGCATCACGCTCGAATGCGGCCAGCACGACGACCCGCAGGCCGTCCACGTCGCTAGGCTGGCGATTTTGCAGACGCTGGCGCTGCTGGGCTTGGCCGCGCTGCCGCTGCAGCCCATGCCCGCCGAGCGCGAAATTTTGCGCTTGGTCGATGTCACCGATTTTGAGCATCCCGGCGACCACTTCAGCCACGACTGGGACAGTTTTGATGCCGTCAAAGCGGGCGAACTGATCGGCACGCGCCACGATGGCGAGCCAGTCTGTGCGCCCGACGACGGCTTTGTGGTGTTTCCCAACCCGCAGGCCGAAGTCGGGGGCGAGTGGTTTTATTTTGCCCAGCAGCGGACCTGAACACTCTCAGGGCAATTTCATCTGGATTTTTAAATTGCCTGCGTTAATCAATCCCAAACGGCAGGCAGGTTAAAACGGTGATTGACGCAAACTACAGCACCAGATCTGTGCCCGCCAAGCTGCTCACGCCGGTCAACACGATGGCGAATTCAGCGGCCGTATCGGCATCAGTGCTGCCGTACAGGATGTGCGTCGCCGCATCAAAGCGCAGTTGGCCCGTGGCGTCGCCGGTGAACGTCGAGACCATTCCGATGAAAGTGAAGGCCTGATCGCCAGCCAAGGCGGTGTTGGCATCCACACCCTGCAGGTCGATTTTGTCGCCTTCGCTGGTCTTGAAGTCGGTGATCGTGTCCCAGGTGGTGCTGGTCAAGCCGGTCTCGGTCAGCAGGTTGAAGTCGAACCTGTCGGCGCCGGTGCCGCCGGTCAGTTGGTCAGCGCCCAGTCCGCCTGTTAGGACATCGTTGCCAGCGCCACCGTTCAGGGTGTCGGCGCCGATGCCGCCGTTCAGGATATTGCTGCTCGCGTTGCCGGTCAGGGTGTCGGCGAAGTTGCTGCCGGTCAGGTTTTCAATGTTCAGGAGCGTATCACTGCCCGAGCTGCCGGTCGTCTGCGCCACCGTGCTGGCCAAGCTGACCATCACGCCCGCCGTGGCGTACTGGTAGGAGGCAGTGTCGCTGCCCAGACCGCCGTCGAGGACGTTGTTGCCCGCAGCAGCGTACAAGATGTTGTTCAGCGCGTTGCCGGTGAGATTGGCTGCGGCAGTGGTGTTGATACGACCGTTTTCAACATTTGCGCTCAGCGTGTAGGCGCTCAGTGCGCTCAAAACCAGGTCGGTGCCGCCGGTGCTGGCGACGGCGTTGGTCTCGCTGACGACATCACCGATGTTGTCCACGTAGTAAGTGTCGCTGCCGTCGCCGCCGATCATGTTGTCGGCGCTGACGCCGCCGTTAAGGATATTGCTGCTCGCGTTGCCGGTCAGGGTGTCGGCGAAGTTGCTGCCGGTCAGGTTTTCAATGTTTTTCAGCGTATCGCTGCCTGAGCCACCGGTGGCTTGCGCCACGGTGCTGACCAAGCTGACCGTCACACCCGCCGAGGCGTACTGATAGGACACGGTGTCGGTGCCCAGACCGCCGTCGATGACATTGTTGCCCGCAGCGGCGTACAAGATGTTGTTCAGCGCGTTGCCGGTGAGATTGGCTGCGGCGGTGGCGGTGATGCGGCCATTTTCGACATTCTCCCCCAGCGTGTAGGCGCTCAGCGAACTCAAAACCAGGTCGGTGCCGCCCGTGCTAAGGACCGCATTGGTTTCGCTGACGACATCACCGATGTTGTCCACGTAGTAGGTGTCGCTGCCGTCGCCACCGATCATGCTGTCAACACCCGTGCCACCATTCAGGGTATCGTTGCCTGCCGCGCCACTCAGGGTGTCGTTGCCGACTCCTCCAGTGAGCTGATTTGCCAAGGCATTGCCCTGCAGCGTGTCATTGAATGCAGAGCCGACTGCGTTCTCGATGTCACACTCATAAGCAATGGCCAGGCAATCGCGCACCAGTTCCTGACCATTGTTGAAGGCCTTGCCGATCGTGCTGAAAGTACCGGGATTAAGGTCGATGCTGACACCGCTCAACTGGTTTGCAGCGTTGATGGTGTCAATGCCGCCGCCATCCCAGATGGTTTCAAAGATCATGGAATCGGCCTGCCATTGATAGGTCGTATTACCGGCCCCATACGCCATGTTTTTACCGTAGAGCGCCTGAACGGTGCGGATGTCATCCATCATCAGCGTGGTCGGGTAGTAGGCTGATTCGTCATTAATGTTGAGATCGCCGACAAAGTCGTTGTACGACATCAGCGTGTACTTGATAGCGTCGCGTCCGCTAGGAGCGGCAGGGGTCAATCGCCCCGGCTCCTCATGAGGGTGCGTCAGGCCAAGTGCATGGCCAAGTTCGTGGGCCAAAACGTAGAACTCTTCGTTCGTGAAAGGAGTTGGAATGTCTGGGTTGTTCCAGATGTCACCGCCGACTCCAGAGCTGTCGGGAAAATAGGCCCACGCATAAGCATTTGGATTCAAAGTGGTGTTGGCCCAGCGGATATCTCCGGCCGAAGTGGCCGTGTCGCTGACTTGAGTGACAACAATCGAAGCAACGTTGGCATAGCTTGTGAGCGCGGCAATTGCATTGCCTTTTTGCGCCACACTCATTTCTCCATAGCCAACATCCGGCTCGTACCCGGCGTAAAAGCCATTGTCATAGACGGAACTGGCATTGCCGAAGCTGTAAGTCAGATTCACGCCAGTACCGACGGCACCACCCCATTTGACGCCACCCAGCAGCCACGAAGCAGGCGCATCACCCACAGTGGAAACGTCATAAGAAGAAATAGTCTGGATGCTTGAAGTGATTCCATTGCCCATAAGGCTCCCTGTGTTGATTAAATAGCTACAAAATGCCGATAAAAAATTTTTAGGCTAAAAGCTGGGGCATTTTTCTGTCCCCAGCCTTTGAATGTAACTCCACAACACATTGGCAAGCAACCGTTTCAAAACGGCTGACCCTGTTTTCAGTCTTTGACCCGCGCCGCAAACGTCTTGCGGAACTTCTCCACCTTCGGCCCGACGACAAAGGCGCAATAACCCTGATTCGGGTTGCGCTCGAAATAATCCTGGTGGTAATCCTCGGCGGGCCAGTAATTGGCCAGCGGCAAGACTTCGGTCACGATGGGCTGGCTGAATAATTTATCCTGGCTCATCTGGCGAATCATCTCGTCGGCGACTTCTTTTTGTGCGGGCGTCGAATAATAAATGCCGCTGCGGTACTGCGTGCCCGCATCGTTGCCCTGGCGGTTCAGCGTGGTTGGGTCGTGAATGACAAAAAAGATTTCCAGCATCTCGCGCAGCGTGATCTGCGCCGGGTCATAAACCAGCTTGACGACTTCATTGCAGCCGGTGCGCCCGGTGCAGACGGCTTCGTAGCTGGGCTGCGCAGTCTGGCCGTTGCTGTAGCCCGACGCCACGTCCAACACGCCGCGCACTTTGACATACACGGCTTCGAGGCACCAAAAACAGCCCCCGCCCAGAGTGATGGTTGGCAATTCATGCATGAGATGGTTTCCTTGATTGAGGGAGTGGCGGGAAGCACTGGCACTGCGCAGTTTCCCGTGGCACTACTTTAGACGCTTGTCCCGCTGCTTGCTACGCCAGCGCTTTTTGCAAGCTGAACAAGCCTGCGGGCACAATCGGTTATTTTTTATCCATCATCATGGACTTTGGCATCTTCAAACCCATTCTTACCAGCTTCCTGATGCCGCCTATGGCGCCGCTGCTGTTGGCGCTGCTGGGCATGTACTGGGTCTTTAAGAAAAAACGCGCCGGTCCACCCGTGGTGATGACGGCACTGGTGCTGCTCTGGGTGTTCAGCTGCCACGGCATCGCGGTCCTGTTGGCGGCCAATATTTTGCCGCAGTTTGAGCCGGTGACCAAAGCCCAGTTTAAAACCAACAAGGTGCAGGCCATCGTCATTCTGGGCGGCGGCCTGCGGCCACAGGCACCGGAATACGGCCCAGCCCAAGCCCAGCCCTCGGACAACACGGCAAGTCGGCTGCGCTTTGGCCTCTGGCTGGCGCGCCACCACTGTCTGCCGATTGCCTTCAGCGGCGGCATCGGCTGGGCGGCAGAAAGCGAGCAACCGATCTCGGAAGCCGCCGTTGCGGCCCGGGTGGCGCTGGAAGACTACGGCGTCAAGCTGCGCTGGGTTGAAACCAAGTCGCGCGACACGGCGGGCAATGCCAGAGAACTCGCGCCGATGCTGCACCAGGAAAACATCCACAGCATCGCGCTGGTGACAGACGCCTGGCACATGCCGCGCGCGATAGCCGCTTTTGAGCAGTCCGGCTTCAAAGTCACGCCAGCGCCGACCGGCTACGTACTGCCACAGGAGCACATCATTCTCGAATGGCTGCCCTCGGCCCGTGGCATGCAAGCCTGCCGCGAAGTGCTGCGCGAAGGCTTGGGTTTGGCCCTGCAGCGGCTGATCAACGTTTAAGGCCAGCGCCGTGCCTGCGGTTGACGCCCGCCAGACGAGGCGCTACATTACTAACCAGTGAGTCAGTAACCATGTCCCTTTCCAAATTATTTTGTTGCCCCGTCAAAGCCGCCGTCGCCAAACGTGAGCGGCGCAAAGAGGCGCGTCCGGGCGAATTGCTCGACGCGGCGCTGGCGCTGTTTGTCGAAAAAGGCTTTGCCGCCACCAAGGTCGAAGAAGT
>Ga0302213_1000856_pt1 | contig 15809 bp, 16 predicted proteins | sample II_Fen_N1_2_FD_194583 | JGI IMG/M metagenome (GOLD analysis project Ga0302213, IMG submission 194583) | Peat permafrost microbial communities from Stordalen Mire near Abisko, Sweden - II_Fen_N1_1 | ecosystem: Environmental > Terrestrial > Soil > Wetlands > Permafrost | place: Sweden: Abisko... | reverse complement strand
CCACCAGTGCCATGACCTGGCGGCGCTGCGAGAGGCTGGTCATTTGACCTCGTCCTCCCACAGCGCCCGGAACTTTTTTTGCAGCATCAGCAACGCGGCCGCCTCCGACAAAGCCTTTTCCTTGCGCACCAGTTCACGCTTGAGCTGCTCGTTTTCATCTTTCAGACCGCGCAATTTGCCTGTGTCCGCCGACGCTTTGGCCGGTGCGCAGAAGGCCGTTTTCCAGCTCTCCAGGTGGTGGGCGAACAAGCCGCGCTCGCGGCACCAGGCCTGCAGGGCTTCGCCGGACAAGGCATGAGTTTCGTTCAAGGCTTGCAGCTGCTCCGGGGCGCTCCAGTCCTGGGGGCGCTTTTCTTTGTTGGTCTGGGCCACGACAGCTTTATTGGCTGCGCCTTTTTTGACCCAGTTCCTGGCCGTGTGGTAGTTCACGTTCAGCTCAAGGGCGACTTCGCGAATCGTGCGCTTTCCACGCGATAGCAGCTTGATGACTGCCTGCTCGACAAAGGCTTCGGAATAGTTTGTTTTCATGGGTTTGTATGCATCTAAAAATGATTTTTAGAGGCGACAAGTAGTCTGACACAGGGGGCTGGTGGGCTTCGGGTCGCCAGAGTCACTGCGGCTGCATTTTCGGCGTGCGTTTGGGGTGTCGCCGATGGCGTGGCGGGCAAGCTTCAAGGGGTGAGCTGATTTATCGCGGCACCCAAAAGCTGCTGCCCTCCGTCATCTGCACCGCCTTGCCGCTGGCTGCGCTCTGCGTCACTTGAAAGCGGATGGCCAGCTTTTGACCCGCCAGCTCGCTGGCCGCAGCGCCCGGCAGCGTCACCGTCACCGGGATGTAACGCTCTTCAATCGGCGCCAGCGTGATATCCGCCGCCTGCGCCAGCGCCACGCCGTGCGGCCCCTGCACCTCGATGCGGTAATGCTGGGCGGTTTCAGTCGCGTTCATGATCTGCAGCCGATAGACGTTCTCGGCCACGCCTTGCGCCACGGTGCGCGCCATCACGCCCCGGTCGCGGATCACGTTGACGTGAAATGGGCTGCGCAGCGACAGGCTTATTAGCAGCGCCGCCGCCACCACGCCCAGCAGCGCGCCGTAAATCAGCACGCGGGGGCGCAGGATGCGCTGGCGCAACTGGGCGCGGCTCCAGTCATTGGCCAGCGCGTTTTCTGTCGAGTAGCGGATCAGGCCGCGCGGGTAGGCCATTTTGTCCATCACCGAATCGCACACGTCGATGCAGGCGGCGCAGCCTATGCAGTTGCTCTGCAGGCCGTCGCGGATGTCGATGCCGGTCGGGCAGACCTGAACGCACAGCGTGCAGTCAATGCAGTCGCCCAGCCCGAGCGCTTTGGCATCGGCGCTGCGCGGGCGCGAGCCGCGTGACTCGCCGCGTGCCTTGTCGTAGCCGATGATGAGTGTGTCGCGGTCAAACATCGCGCTTTGAAAGCGGGCGTAGGGGCACATGTGCTTGCAGACCTGCTCGCGCAGATAGCCCGCGTTGCCGTAAGTGGCCAGGCCGTAAAACAGCACCCAAAAGCCTTCCCACGGGCCGATCAGCCCCGAAGCCAGCGTCAAAATCGGCGTGAAGTAGCCGACAAAGGTAAAGCCCGTCCACAGGCTCAGGGCCAGCCACAGGCTTTGCTTGGCGGCTTTGCGGGCGAGTTTTTGCGCCGACCAGGGCGCGGCGTCCAGGCGCATCCGGGCGCTGCGGTCGCCTTCGGTTTTGCGCTCCAGCCACATGAAAATTTCGGTATAGACCGTCTGCGGGCAGGCAAAGCCGCACCACAGCCGCCCGGCCACGGTGGTAAAAAAGAACAGCGCCAGCGCCGACAAAATCAGCAGCAGCGTCAGGTAAATCAGGTCTTGCGGGTACAGCGCCAGCCCGAACAGGAAAAACCGCTGGCGCTCCAGATCAAACAGCACCGCCTGACGGCCATTCCACTGCAGCCACGGCAGGCCGTAAAACACCAGCTGCGTGATCCAGACCAGTGCCCAGCGCCAGGCGGCAAACCAGCCGCTGACGGAGCGTGAATAAATTTTGTTCGGCGCCTCGCAGCTAAAGAGCGAGCTTGATGCGCCGCTGTCGGCCACGGCGATGGGAATGATTTTTCGAGGAGTGTTCATAGAGGGCTCATCAAAGGCGGGTTGTCTGCCCTGACTGTGCCGACATCTCATCTGATCTGTAAGATGCAGTTTTCCTTTAAAAAACCAGATCAGTTGTGACCCTGAAACGCTACGAGCGCTACGCCGACGAGATTGGCGAGCTGATTCACACCCAGGCGCTGCGTCCCGGCGACCGCCTGCCCTCGGTGCGCCAGGCCAGCGCCAGCCGCCGCATCAGCGCCTCCACCGTGTTCGAGGCTTATTACCTGCTCGAAGCGCGGGGGCTGGTGCAGGCGCGGCCGCGCTCGGGTTATTACGTCAACGCGCCGCGCCAGCCGGTTCAAGCCGAGCCGCTGATTGCCCCGCCCGCGCCGCAAAGCACCCGCGTGGAAATCAGCGATTTGGTGTTTGAAGTGCTGGGCTCGACGCGGCAGTTTGAAGTCGTGCCGCTGGGTTCGGCCTTCCCAAGCCCGGCGCTGTTTCCGCTGGACAAGCTGGCGCGCAGTCTGACGCCCGCGATGCGCCGGCTTGATGCGCGCCGCATGGTGCAAGACCTGACGCGCGGCGACGAGCGCCTGCGCCAGCAAATCCATCTGCGCTATGGCGTCGAAGGCATGGGCGTGAATCCGGCGGAAATTGTCATCACCAACGGCGCGATGGAGGCGCTGAACCTGTGCCTGCAAGCGGTGACGCAACCGGGCGACGTGGTGGCGCTGGAGTCGCCGACTTTTTATGCCGCCTTGCAGGTGCTGGAGCATTTGAAACTGCGCGCCGTGGAAGTGGCGACGCACCCGCGCCACGGCGTTGATCTGGCCTCGCTGGCCGAGGTGTTGCAGCGCCACCCGGTCAAGGCCTGCTGGTTCATGCCCAATTTTCAGAACCCGCTGGGCAGCCTGATGCCGGACGCCAGCAAACAGGCACTGGTCGAGCTGCTGGCGCGCCACGCAGTGCCGCTGATCGAGGACGATGTCTATGGCGAGATGTATTTCGGCCTGCGCCGCCCGCTCCCGGCCAAGGCCTATGACCGGCAAGGCCTGGTGCTGCACTGCAGTTCTTTTTCCAAGTGTCTGGCGCCGGGCTACCGCGTCGGCTGGGTGGCGGCTGGGCGCTTTGCCGAAAAAATTCAGCGCCTCAAGCTGATGAGCACCCTGGCCACCGCGATTCCGTCGCAAATGGCGATTTCGGACTATCTGGAAGGCGGCGGCTACGAGCGCCATTTGCGCCAGCTGCGCCAGTCGCTGGTCGCCCAGCAGGCGCTGGCGCTGGAACTGATTGCCCGGCATTTCCCGCCGGGTACACGGGTGACGCGGCCCCAGGGCGGCTATTTTCTATGGCTGGAGCTGCCGCCTGAAGTTGATGCGTTGGCGTTGCACCGTTTGGCGCTGGCGCAGCGCATCAGCATTGCGCCCGGCCATTTGTTCTCGGCAGACCGGCGCTTTAGCCACTGCCTGCGGCTGAACTACGGTCATCCAGGCGATGCGCGCTTTGAGGCGGCGCTCAAGACCGTTGGCGCGTTGGCGGGCCAGTTGTGCCAGCAGGCCGGGTGAAGGGCGTCGCTGCGCTACAGCCGCAGCGCCTGCCCGTAGCCGGTCATTTCCAGGTAGCCCGTGCCCACGCGCTGGCCTTGCGCATCGCGCAATTCGCTCAGGCCTTCCCAATAAATCGAGCCGGTCGAGTTGCGGCTGTCCAGCTCTTGGCTGTCGATGATGGCTTTGACGCTGTAGTGGCCGCTCGGCGTGCTGACCTGCCATTCGACCGGGTAGCTGATGTGCGTCAGCGGGCTGGTCCAGTGGCGCAGGGGGGTGAAACTGACTTCGCCGGGGCTGAAGGTTTGCAGTTGGCCGTTGGCGCTGCGAAACGAGCCGCTGCTCCAGACGGCGGCGCCGTTTTTGTCGCGCAGCCGAAAAGCGGTCAGCGCGCTGCCGTCGTCCAGGTTCATGCCGATCCAGTCCCAGCCGACGGCGCTGGGGTGTAGCAGTTCGTCGCTCCATTCGTGGTCTAGCCAGGCTTTGCCGGTCACGTCAAAGTGCTGCCCTTTGAGTTGCAGGCGTCCGCTGGTGGCCAATTGGGGCTGGCTGTAGTAGTAGCTGGCCTGGTTTTCTTGCGGGCCTTTGCGCGACAGGCCTTGCTGGCCTTGCAGCAGCACGCTTTGGGTTTCTGCAAACTGCAACTGGATCGAAAAATCGCTGGAAGGCAAATCGGCCTTGTAGTGCCCGCCGCTGGCCGTGAGCGACCAGTCGCGCAGTTTGAGCGCCATGTCCTGTTCGCTGGCCGAGGCCACGCCAAAGCCACTGCGGGCGATGCGCTGGTCATGCCAGAGCTTTTGGCCCGCTACATCGGTGATGGCGGCGTGGGCAAAGATCAGCTGCTTGGCGGCAAACCGGGAAGTCATCCCTTGAGTTTCTTCAATCTGGGTGCGGAAAAACGTAACCTGAAACCCGAACTGGCGGCTGTTTGCGCCGCTGGAAAAGGCTTGGCCGGTGATGTACCACCACTCGATGCGAGCGTTGGGGTGCGCACCCCGGTCGCGGGGAAAGTGCAGCGCCATTGCGGGCAGGGCGTGGGCTGGGTTCGGCCAAGCTGCCAAGCCTGCCGTACATCCGGCAAGACCTGTGAGCAGTAGATGCCGTCGATCAAGCACAGTTGACTGCGCGATTGGCGGGCGGGGCAGGCTGTGATGCACTTACGCAGCGTGCCCCATGCCGGTGGTGCGAAAAACGATTTCTCCCGTCGGAACATGGACAACCCAGACATCCTGGCAGCTTGGGTCCGCCACACTCTTTACCGCCACGGCAACGGCTAGTGAGCGATCACCATAAAGGCGGCCACCGCTGGGCGCTGGCAACAAACTGCCGCCGAGCGGAGCCATGCTTTCAATTCGATACTGAGGATATTGCGATGTCACCATATGATTTTCTTTGAGAAGTAAGTGCTCTATGCTAGGGAATCGATAAGGCACCCTAATGACAAATATCAAGTGAAATTTGCCTTATTCTTTTCAAAAGTAAGAAATTTGTAAGAGGTAGAAACAGCCGCTGGCAGGCTGGCCTGCTGGCTGATTTTGCGGGCCTCGTCAATCTGGTACTCAAAGTAGCGCTGGAAACTGAAGGCCAGGCTGGACATCAGCGCAATCGTGCCGACCAGCAAGGCCAGTACCACAGCGCCAATGGTCAGCCAGTTGCTGTGGCCTGCAGCGGCTTCGGGCTCGTTCGGGTTGTGCCGGGCATTCCATTTGTCAGCGGGCATCAAGCCGTAATAAATCGCTGTCAGCGCCGTGCCCGCCAGCATAAAACCGAGCAGCGGAATGAGTGCCCAAGCCAACTGATCGTCCTGCCCGTAAATTCGCACCCGCGCCACTCCCCACCAGCCCAGTGCTGCAATGGCTGGATGCAGCCAAGCCCAAAGGTCGCGCCAGCTAAATAGATACAGGCGGTGTAGTCCCAGTTGGCCACCGATGAAAGCCAGCCAGGCGGCGGTCGTTTTATTTTTGGGCGCGAAGGGGTGCATGCAGCTGATTATGGGGTGCTGGCCGGAAACGCTGCAGCCTGTGTTCGGCTGATTTTCGTTGAAAGCGGCACAGGCTCGGCCACCGGGTTACAATCGCAGGCTTTGCAGCATTTCGCTGGCCGGGTGGCCATGTCGTGTGTCTCAAGCGCTGCAGGAATATCAGGGGTTGTTTTTGACCCCGCCACCCAAGGATAAATCATGGTCGTCATTCGGCTTTCACGCGGCGGTTCCAAGCACCGTCCATTTTTCAACATCGTTGTGGCTGACAAGCGCGTTCGCCGCGATGGTCGTTTCATCGAGCGCATCGGTTTTTACAACCCGATTGCCAAGGGCGGCGAAGAAGGCCTGCGCATTGCGCAAGACCGTTTGACCCACTGGGTGAGTGTTGGCGCACAAACGTCCCCTACCGTTGATCGCCTGATCAAGCAAAACGCCGCCCAGCCCGTTGCTGCCTGATTGACGCCATGAAGCCAGGCCTCCAAGCATCGACGGGTTTGACCACGTCAAGCCTGCCTAGCGATGCGCTGGAGGTCGGGCGAATTCTGGACGCGTGGGGTGTCAAAGGCTGGGTGAAAATCCTGCCGCACAGCACCGATCCAGAATCCCTTTTTTCCGCTAAAACCTGGTTTCTGCAGGCGCCCGACGCCAAGTTCAGGCCAGGTTTCAGCCTGTTTTCCGGTACTGTCTGCCTTCAGGTGGACGAGGCCAAAATCCATTCCGGTATGGTGGTTGCCAAATTCAAGGGGCTGGACGACCGCAATGTCGCCGAAGCCCTGCGCGGCGCGCCGATTTTTCTCTCGCGCAGCAGCTTTGCCGCCACCAGCACCGATGAGTATTACTGGGCTGATCTGATCGGCCTGAACGTCGTCAATCGCGAAGGCGTGGCCTTGGGTTGCGTGCGTGACCTGATGAGCACCGGCCCGCAGTCGGTGCTGTGCATCGAATACACCGCCATCGGCGAAGACGGCAGCGCCAGCCCCGCCGAGCGCATGATTCCCTTTGTCTCGGTGTATGTCGATCAAGTCGATCTGCCCGGCAAATGCATCACGGTGGACTGGCAGCCCGACTATTGAGCGGCTTGCTTCAAGGCGCTGTGCCTTGAGTCTTCTGGCCGCTTTTGACCGGCGCAACCAAGAGTTTTTCATGCGCTTTGACGTCATCACCCTGTTTCCCGAGCTGTTTGCGCCGTTTTTAACCAGCGGCGTGACGCGTCGCGCCTACGAATCCGGTCTGGTCGAGGTCAAGCTGTGGAATCCGCGCGATTTTGCCGACGGCAAATACCGTCGCGTCGATGACCGCCCGTTTGGCGGCGGCCCCGGCATGGTGATGTTGGCCGAGCCGCTCACGCTGTGCCTGGAGCATCTGCGCGCCGACCGCGCCGACCGCGCCGCCTGCGGCGCACCCAGCACGCCCGATCAGGCGCCCACCGTTTTGTTTTCCCCGATTGGCCAGACCTTGAACCATGCGGGCGTCGAACGCTGGTCCGCCAGCAGCGGCGCGGTGCTGATTTGTGGCCGCTACGAAGGGCTGGATCAGCGTTTCATCGACACCTACGTCGATCACCAGATCAGCCTGGGCGATTTTGTGCTCTCGGGCGGCGAAATCGCCGCGATGGCGCTGCTTGATGCGGTGGCCCGGCTCCAGCCCGGCGTCTTGAACGACGAGGGCAGCCACCAGATGGACAGTTTTAATCCGGCCCTCGACGGCCTGCTCGACTGCCCGCATTACACCCGGCCCGAAGCCTGGCGCGGCCAGCCGGTGCCGCCGGTCTTGATGTCGGGCAACCACGCCCACATTGAAAAATGGCGGCGTGAGCAGCGTCTGGCGCTGACCTACCGCGAGCGGCCCGAGCTGGTGCGCGCCGCCCGCCGCGCCGGCCACTTAAGCCTCGGCGACGAGGACTTTCTCGCCGATTTGCCAAAAAATCAGTACCCGGACGCCTGAATTGCTATAATAGAAGGCTTTTCGGTCCTCTGGCGGCCACTGCAACCACCGTTTCTTTTTTGCATGAAACGCGCTGGATTTGCGGTCTTTAGCGCAGCGCGTGCATGAACGAAAAAAGTTAACGGAACCATCATGAATCTGATCCAGACCCTTGAGCAGGAAGAAATCGCTCGCCTGAACAAAACCATCCCCGTCTATGCTCCTGGTGACACCGTCATCGTGAGCGTGAACGTGGTTGAAGGCACCCGCAAGCGTTTGCAGGCATTTGAAGGCGTTGTGATTGCCAAGCGCAATCGCGGCCTGAACTCCAGCTTCATCGTGCGCAAAATCTCCAACGGAGAAGGCGTCGAGCGTACGTTCCAGGTGTACAGCCCGCTGATCGCCAACATCGAAGTCAAGCGCCGTGGTGACGTGCGCCGCGCCAAGCTGTACTACCTGCGTAGCCGCAGCGGCAAGTCGGCCCGTATCAAGGAAAAGCTCGGCGTCAAGGCCAACAAGGCCAAGGCTGCCGTGGCTGTCCAAGCCGCTTAATAGCAGTTTGTACTTCCTGAAAAGCCGCTCTTCGGAGCGGCTTTTTTTATGCCTCTGTTAGGCTTGCGGCCTGTATGACTGCCATCAAATCCTTACCTTCTTTTGACCCGCGCACGGTGGCGGTCTCTGGCATCGACCATCACCTCGACGGCGTGGCGCTGGATCGCTTGACGCCGCAGGCGCTGCGCGAACGCTTCCAGCATCCGCCCGCTTGGACGCCCGAGCACAGCGTCGAAAAGAAATTCACCAACCGCGCGCCCGCGCTGGCCGCCGTGCTGATTCCGCTGGTCATGCGCGACGAGCTGACGCTGCTGCTGACCGAGCGTTCCCACAACCTGTCCAACCATTCCGGCCAGATCGCCTTTCCCGGCGGACGCACCGACGCGGCAGACCGCAACGCGATTGAAACGGCGCTGCGCGAAGCGGAGGAAGAAATCGCCCTGCCGCGCCAGCATGTCGAGGTGCTGGGCACGCTGCCAACCTATGTGACGGGATCGGCTTTCATCATCACGCCGGTGGTGGCGCTGGTGACGCCCGGCTTTCAGTTGCAGCCCAATCCCGGTGAAGTCGCCGATGTGTTTGAGGTGCCGCTGCGGTTTTTGATGAACCCGGCCCATCACCGCCGCCATGAGGTGGAATTCGAGGGCGTGCTGCGCCAGTGGCTGTCCATGCCGTACACCGACCCGGTGCCCGAGGCGGCGGGCAGCGGCGCCAAAGAGCGCTACATCTGGGGCGCCACTGCGGGCATGCTGCGCAATTTTTACCGCTTTCTGAGTGCCTGAGCTGGCGCTGCCGCGTCTGCCATCAGAGCCCGTTATGATTTGGCATGAGTTTTTTTTCTGTTTTGTTTGCCCTCATTCTTGAACAGGCCCGCCCGCTGGCGCGCGGCAACTGGGTGCATGCCGCTTTGCAGCGTTGGGCGCGCTGGGCGCGGCGCAGCCTCGATGCCGGAAAACCGCACCACGGCTGGCTCGCCTGGAGTCTGACCGTCCTGGCGCCGACGCTGCTGACGGTGCTGATTCACTGGCTGCTGTTGCAGGTTCATGGGCTGCTGGCTTTTGCCTGGAGCGTGGCGGTTTTGTACGTCACGCTGGGCTTTCGCCAGTTCAGCCACTATTTCACCGAGATCCGCAACGCGCTCGACGACGGCAATGAAGACACGGCCCGCGAGTTGCTGGCCCAGTGGCGCCAGGTCGATGCCAGCGAGCTGCCACGCAGCGAAATCGTGCGCCATGTGATTGAGTATTCGGTGCTGGCGGCGCATCGCCATGTGTTCGGCGTGCTCGGTTGGTTCTCGGTGCTGGCGGCTTTGGGCTTGGGGCCAGCGGGCGCGGTGCTGTACCGGATGAGTGAATTCGTCGCTCGTCACTGGACTTTCCAAAGGAGTCTGCCCGGCGACAGCGCCAGCCCGGCGCTGCAGCAGGTGGCCAGCCGGTCCTGGGGCGTGATTGATTTTGTGCCAGCCCGCGCTACGGCCTTGGGCTTTGCGGTGGTGGGCAGTTTTGAAGACGCGATTGACGCCTGGCGCAACTACAGCCAGCAGTTTCCCGACGAAATGGTGGCCGTAACGGCCCGGCACAACGACGGCATTATTCTGGCAGCCACCTCGGGTGCGGTGAATGTGCGCTTGGGCGGACAGGTGCTCAAGCCGGTGTTTTCCCCGAGCGTGCCGCCCGCTGGCGCGCCAGCCGAAGAGCTGGCCATGACCGATTCAACGCCGGGCCGCGAGCCTGAAGTGGCGCATTTGCGCAGTGTGGTCGGCCTGGTGTGGCGTTCGGTGGTGCTGTGGATGGTGCTGCTGGCCTTGCTGACGCTGGCCCGTTTAATTGGATGACATGACAACTCAAACGACGTTCTGGAGTCCGGTGATTGCCGGTCTCACCCCTTATGTGCCCGGCGAGCAGCCGCGCATGGCCAATCTGGTCAAACTCAACACCAACGAGAACCCGTACCCGGCGTCGCCGTGCGTGGTGCAGGCGGTGACGGCGGCGGCGCAGCAGGGCTTGCAGCTCTACCCGGACCCGGAATCGACCGCGTTGCGCCAGGCCATCGCCACACACCACGGCATTGAGGCCGATCAGGTGTTTGTCGGCAACGGCTCGGATGAGGTGCTGGCGCATGCCTTTTTCGCCTTTTTTCAGCAGGACCAGCCGCTGCTGATGCCGGACGTGACTTATAGCTTTTACAAGGTTTATTGCCAGCTCTACGGCATTGCCGTCCAGCTGATACCGCTTGACGACGCGCTGCAAGTCTGTGTGGCTGACTACAGCGGCGTGGCGGCGGGCGGCGTGGTGATGGCCAATCCGAATGCGCCGACCGGGCGGCTGCTGGCGCTGGCTGATATTGAGCAGTTGCTGCAAAGCCATCCGCAGCAGGTGGTGCTGGTCGATGAAGCGTATATCGACTTTGGCGGCGAAAGCGCGATCAGCCTGATCGACCGCTACCCGAACCTGCTGGTGGTGCAGACGCTGTCCAAGTCGCGCTCGCTGGCCGGGCTGCGGGTGGGTTTTGCGGTCGGTTCGCGCCTGCTGATCGAGGCGCTGGAGCGGGTCAAAAACAGTTTCAATTCCTATCCGCTGGACCGCCTGGCTCAGGCGGGTGCCGTGGCGGCTTATGAAGACACTGCGTATTTTGAACAAACCCGCCAGGCGGTGATGCACAGCCGCGATGCGCTGACGCTGGCGCTGGAATTGCAGGGTTTCAAGGTGCTGCCGTCGGCGACCAACTTTGTGTTTGTCCGCCATCCGCAGCACGATGCGTTGACGCTTGCCCAGCGGCTGCGGGAGGGCGGCATCTTGGTGCGCCACTTCAAGCTGCCGCGCATTGACCAGTACCTGCGCATCAGCATCGGCACGCCAGAGCAATGCCAGTTATTGGCGCAGGCGCTCTGGCAGCTGACTTGCGCCGCCTGAAGGCTTCAGTAGCGCGTCTGCGACAGCTCTTCAAACAGCTCGCCATAGAGCCGGTAGCGGTTGGCGCTGATGCTGCTGGTGGTTGAATTGACCTCGGCAATCACGCCGCAGCCTGGTTCGTGCAGATGGGTGCAGTTGTAGAACTTGCAGTTCTGCGCGTGTTTTTTGAAGTCGGGCATGTAGTTGGCCAGCTGCATCGCCACGATGTGGTTCAGGCCGAACTCCTGAAAGCCGGGCGAGTCGATCAGCGCCGTGGTTCGTTCTGCATCGACCCAGTACAGCGTCGTGCTGGTGGTCGTGTGTTTGCCCGAGTTCAGCGCCTGCGAGATTTCTGCCGTCAGCACCTTGGCTTGCGGCACCAGCAGGTTGGTCAAGCTGCTTTTGCCCGCGCCTGACGGCCCCAGCACCAGCGTTTTTTTGCCGCGCAGCAGCGCCTGCAGTTCGGCGGTTTGCGCCTCGTCTTCCGGGCCGATGGCGATTTTTGGCTTGATCGCCAGAGGCAGCATTTGGTAGCCCATTGCGCGGTAAGGCGCGAGTTTGGCCCAGGCACGGCCAAAGGGTTCGGCCAGATCGCTTTTGTTCAGCGCAATGATGGGTTTGATGTGCTCGGCCTCGGCGGCAATCAAGGCCCGCGTGAGCTGGCTTTCCGAGAATTCCGGCTCGGCGGCAATCAGAATCAACACCTGATCGAGGTTGGCGGCAAAAGACTTGGTGCGCATCTCGTCTTGCCGGTAAAACAGGTTGCTGCGCTCTTCGATTTTTTCAATCGTGCCTTCGTCTTGCGAAGGCAGCCAGCGGATGCGGTCGCCGACGACGACCTGGCTTTTTTTGCCGCGCGGGTGGCAAATCAGACGCTGGCCGGACTCGGTTTCCACCAGCACATGGCGGCCAAAACCGGCCACGACCAAGCCCGCTTGCGTTCCCTCTACTGGCGCGGCGCTGGGGCGTCCGTTGCGCGCTGGCCGACTCATGCCAGCAGCGCGTCAACGTGGGACGCGCAAAAAAAGTCGGTCATTGAAATGCCTTGAACATCGTGGGTGCTGAAGCGCATGGTGCAGCGGTTGAACGTCACCGCCAGCTCCGGGTGATGGTCTTGTGCGTGGGCAATGAAGGCGAGCGCATTCACAAAACTGATGGTTTCATAGTAGTTTTTAAAACTGAAAGTTTTTTCCAGCGCGCCGTTGGCCAGTTGCCAGCCCGGCGCTTGTGCGGCGTTGAGCTGCGCCAGTTGCGCGGCTAGTTCCGTGGCGCTCAAGGCCTGGCGATTGGGGTGAACAGGGTGGCTCATGCGGCGGCGCTTTCAGCGGAGGGAAACATGCGTCCCAGCCGCTCGGAGGCGGGCGGGTGCGAGTAGTAAAACTTGACAAACATCGGGTCGGGCGTGAGCGTGCTGGCGTTGTCCTGGTAGAGCTTGAGCAGCGCGCTTTGCAGGTCGCGGCCATCGGTTTGCGAGATGGCGTAGGCGTCGGCCTCGAACTCGTGCTGGCGCGAGAGCTGCGCCATCAGCGGCGAGATGAAAAAGGTGAGCAGCGGCACGCCCAGCATGAACAGCAGCAGCGCCAGCGCGTCGTTGGCGCCGCTCAGGTTCGGGCGCACGCCCAGCCCGAGGTAAAACCACACCTGTGACGACAGCCAGCCCAGCAGCGCAAAGCCGACGAGGCTGATCGTGAACATCATCACGATGCGCTTGATGATGTGTTTGTGCTTGAAATGTCCGAGTTCGTGGGCCAGCACCGCATCGACCTCGGCGGGGCTGAGTTGCTTGAGCAGTGTGTCGTAAAACACCACGCGCTTGGCCGCGCCAAAACCCGTGAAATAGGCGTTGGCATGCGCCGAGCGCTTGCTGCCGTCCATGACAAACAAGCCTTTGGCCGAAAAGCCGCAACGCTGCATCAGCGCCGTGACGCGGACCTTGAGCGCCTCGTCGTCCAGCGGCTTGAATTTGTTAAACAGCGGCGCAATCACCGTGGGAAATAGCACCAGCACCAGCAGGTTAAACGCCATCCACACGCCCCACGTCCACAGCCACCACAGATGGCCCGCGCTGCCCATCAGCCACAAAATCAGCGCCATGACGGGCAGGCCGACGATGATGCCGACCAGCGTGGACTTCACCAAGTCGCCCAGCCAGAGCTTCAAAGTCATCTTGTTGAAGCCAAAACGCTCTTCAATTTTGAAGGTGCTGTAGAGCGTGAACGGCAAGTCCAGCAGCCCGCCAATCAGGCCGAACGCGCCCAGCAGCGCCAACTGCGACACCAGCGCGCCGTAAGCAGCGAGGCCGGAGTCCATGATGGCCCGGTTCAGCGTGTTCAGGCCGCCCAGCAGCGTCCAGCCCACCAGTACGGCGGCGGAAAACGCCATTTCCAGCAGGCCAAAACGGGCCTTGGCGATGGTGTAATCGGCGGCTTTTTGGTGCGCCTCCAGCGAAATCGTGGCGGCAAACGCGGCAGGCACGGCGCGGCGGTGCAGCGCCACATGGCGGATTTGCCGCGAGGCCAGATAAAAGCGCGTCAGCAGCCCGAGAACGAGCAGGGCGGAGAACAGCCCGGTAAAAACAAGTGATGAGTCGGTCATGCGGCCAAGTTTAGGCTATCGGCGAGAATCGCCCGATGCCTGAAATTGAACCCCTTCTCAAAAAATCGGACCAGAACCTCGTCTGGCTGGACTGCGAAATGACCGGCCTCGACCCGGAAAAAGAGCGCGTGATTGAAATTGCCGTGGTCGTGACCGGCCCGCAGCTCACGCCGCGCATCGAAGGCCCGGTGCTGGCGATCCACCAATCTGACGAGCTGCTCGACAAGATGGACAACTGGAACAAGGGCACGCACGGGCGCAGCGGCCTGATCGAAAAAGTCAAGGCCAGCACCGTGACCGAGGAAGACGCGCAGGCGCAGCTGCTGGCCTTTCTGGCCCAGTACGTCCACAAAGGCAAGGCACCCATGTGCGGCAACAGCATCGGCCAGGACCGGCGCTTTTTGGTCAAGTACATGCCCAAGCTCGAAGCGTTTTTTCACTACCGCAATGTCGATGTCAGCACCTTCAAGGAGCTGGCCAAGCGCTGGCGTCCCGAGGTGTGTAGCGCGTTTAAAAAGCACCAAAAGCACACGGCGCTGGCCGATGTTCATGAGTCGATTGACGAGCTGGAACACTACCGCACGCACTTTCTGAAGTGAGCTGGCGTGGCTGGGGCGGTGACGCCAATACCCTTGATTAACTAAAGGGATTAGTAAAAACCCCTAAAGCATGCCATAATAGCGGGCTTGCAGTTGCGCAGCTATGCTGACTGCATTTGTACATCTACCTCACACTTTTGGACTCTATTTTCAGAGTCACCGCATCAAGGCAATGTTGCCCTTGATCCGCATATTCGTTTGATGGTTGATGTTTTATTAACCACAGACGAAGCTTTCTGCAGCGCAGAAGGTGGAGTTTCTTGTTCCCTATTGAAACCAGGGCAGCAAGAGATTAGTGAGAAAAAACATGACTGACTCTTTTGAAACCCGCGACGACTTCTCGTCCGAAACCATTTCCGATCTGGACATCACCATCACCGTGATTCCTGATTTTTCTTCCGACGAGCCTGCTGGCGAAGCCACTTCGCTGGAAGCCGTCGTGGCCGAGCCTAACGGCTTTGTCAAGCTGGGCTTGGCCAAGGAACTGCTGCAAGCGGTCGCCGACATGGGTTTCACCCAGCCAACCTCAGTGCAGATGGCCACCATCCCCAAGGCCATGCAAGCTCTGGATGCTGACCCGAAAGATGCCAACTTCACCGATCTGCTGGTTTCCAGCCAGACCGGCAGCGGCAAGACCGCAGCTTTCCTGCTGCCCGTGCTGCACACGCTGCTGAAACAGCAAGAAGCCGCCGAGCGCCATGAGCGCGCCGAATTCGAGCGCCTGAGCGCCGAAGCTGTCGCCCGTGGCGAAGCGCCACTGAAAAAGCCCAAGCGCAAAGACCCCACCAACCTGCGCAATTTCAAGCCCGCCACGCCCGGCGCGCTGATTCTGTGCCCAACCCGCGAACTCGCCCAGCAAGTTTGCGCTGATGCCATCGATCTGGTGCGTCATTGCCGTGGCCTGCGCGTTGCCAACGTCGTTGGTGGCATTCCTTACCAATTGCAAATTGCCAAGCTGCAAAACGCCGACCTCGTCGTCGCCACGCCGGGCCGTCTGCTGGACTTGCAGCGCAGCCTGCAGATCAAGCTGGACCAAGTGCAATTCCTCGTCGTTGACGAAGCCGACCGCATGCTCGACCTCGGCTTTGCCGACGACCTGACCGAAGTCAACCAGCTCACCATCGAACGCAAGCAAACGATGATGTTCAGCGCTACGTTTGCGCCGCGCATCATGCAATTGGCTACCCGTGTCATGCGCCAGCCCCAGCGCGTCGAAATCGACTCGCCGCACGAAAAGCACGCCTCCATCGACCAGTCGCTGATGTGGTCGGACAACATGAGCCACAAGCGCAAGCTGCTGGACCACCACCTGCGCGACACGACGATCAACCAAGCCATTGTGTTTGCTTGCACGCAAGTCGAATGCGACGGTCTGGCCAATGATCTGGTGCAAGAAGGCTTCAGCGCCGTTGCCCTGCACGGCGCGCTCGGCCAAGGCCTGCGCAACCGCCGCCTGATGGCGTTCCGTGATGGCCGCGTGCAGATTCTGGTCGCTACCGATGTGGCAGCCCGTGGTCTGGACGTTCCGACCATCACCCACGTCATCAACTACGGCCTGCCGATGAAGGCGGAAGACTACGTTCACCGTATTGGCCGCACCGGCCGCGCTGGCCGCGAAGGCAAGGCGATCACGATTGCCGA
>Ga0302213_1000854_pt1 | contig 15827 bp, 11 predicted proteins | sample II_Fen_N1_2_FD_194583 | JGI IMG/M metagenome (GOLD analysis project Ga0302213, IMG submission 194583) | Peat permafrost microbial communities from Stordalen Mire near Abisko, Sweden - II_Fen_N1_1 | ecosystem: Environmental > Terrestrial > Soil > Wetlands > Permafrost | place: Sweden: Abisko... | reverse complement strand
CATGGTGTCTCATGATGAAGGCACATTGCGCCAGTTTTGCTTGGCTGGCATCTGGATTCACGATGGAACGGCGCAGTGGTTCGACCAGATTGATGACGCCCTCAAAGCCTATAAAAGCAGCCTGCCCGCATGATTAAAAGCCTCAAACAAAATCTCTTCAACCGCCCCCTCCTCAGTGCGGCACTGGTCGCCTCGCTGCTGGCGGGCGTGTACTGGCTGGCTATCGCGCCAGACCGCTACGTCTCTGAAACCCATGTCATCGTCCAGCGCATCGACCTAGCGGGTAGCCCAAAAACGGATGTCTTGAGCATGCTCGGCGGCGCTGGCGGCGGCCATGTTGACCTGATGCTGCTGCGCGACCATTTGCAGTCAATCGAGTTGCTCAGAAAACTCGATGCCAGCTTGAATCTGCGTGCCCATTACAGCGATCCGAAATACGATTTCCTGTCGCGCATGTCGTCTCAGGACTTGCCGATGGAGGACTTTCATCGCTATTTCCTGTCCCGGGTGAGCATCGAGTTTGATGACTATGCTGGCGTGCTGGTCATCAAGGCCCAGGGCTTTGATCCGAAAACGGCACAGGCTATCGCTACCCAATTGCTGCAGGAGGGTGAGCGCTTCATGAACGGCATGGCCCACAGTCAGGCGCAGGACCAGGTTGACTTTCTTGAAAAACAGGTGGCTCAAATGAAGGAGCGGGTCATGCAGACCCGTCAGGCCGTGCTGGCTTACCAGAACAAGAAAGGTCTGGTGTCGCCCCAGACTTCGGCTGAAACCATAGCAGCTATTGTGGCCAAGCTCGAAGCCCAGCGCACTGACCTGCAAACCCAGCGCAGCGCGCTGCAGGCCTATTTGGTGGCCGGTCACCCGAGCATCGTGCAGATCAACCAGCAGCTTGAGGCCGTTGCCCAGCAAATTGCCCTAGAGCAGGCCAAGCTGGCCTCACCCAATGGAAAAACGCTCAACAGCGCGGTTGAAGAGTTCCAGCGCCTTGAAATGCAGGCGGGCTTTGCCCAGGATGTGTATAAAACCGCTCTGGAGGGGCTGGAAAGAGGTCGCCTTGACGCGGCCCGCGCGTTGAGGAAGGTCGCCGTTATCCAGGCGCCCACCCTGCCTGAATATGCGCTGGAGCCCCGCCGTTTTTACAACACGCTGGTGTTCATGCTTTTCGCCTTTTTACTGGCTGGCGTGCTGCATCTGCTGGCCGCCATTGTTCGCGACCACAAGGACTGATTCCCATGCTTCGCCCGATTACTTCCTTCCTGCTGGCCTTGACCCTTGGCCAGGCAGCGCTGGCTGCAGACGCCATCAAGTCGCAATCCACAGCCGGGGCAATTGCTGCCGCGCTGGCATCAACGACTGCTGCTGCATCCCCACCCGAACCGCTGCCCACATCAGCGCCGCAGTGGACTGACTACAGCGCCAACCTTAACAGCAATGTGTTTGGCGCTAATTTGTTTACCGGGGCTTTTGCGCGCCAGAGCGCAACCGAGTTCAACCCCGACTACGCCGTGGCCGTAGGCGACAGGATTCAGGTACGCCTGTGGGGCGCGTTTGACTTTGACGCTGTCCTCACGGTCGATCCCAAAGGCAACCTGTTTTTGCCACATGCGGGCCCGGTTCAGGTTCAGGGCGTGCGCAACGAGGACTTGCAGCGCCTGGTCGAGGTGGCCGTCGGCAAGGTGTTTCGCTCCAATGTGTCGAGCTACGCCAGCCTGGCCGCAGCCCAGCCGGTGCGGGTGTTTGTCGGCGGTTTTGTGAACCGCCCCGGCCTTTATAGCGGCACCAGCATGGACAGCCTGTTGAACTACCTAGATCAGGCCGGTGGTATAGACACGGAGCGGGGCTCATTTTTAAAAGTTCAGGTCAAGCGTGGCCAGCAGGTGCGCGCTAGCATCAACCTGTATGACTTTTTGCTCAATGGCACACTGCCCCTGACGCAGCTGGACGATGGCGACGTGATTTTTGTGACGCCTCGGCAAAATAGCGTCAGGGTGGTGGGGCTGGCCGAAAACGCCAAGCGCTTTGAATTTACTGACAGCATGCGTACAGTGGGCGATTTGGCCATGCTGGTCAAGCCCAGCGCTTCGGCCACCCATGTGCGCGTCGTGCGCAACACTGGTGCAGTCAAAAACGTCGAGTATTACCCGCTGGCCGAAGCGGCCAGCGTAGCCCTGAAAAACGGCGATGAACTGGAGTTCACTGCTGACAAAAAGCCCGGCAGCATCACCGTGCGCGTCGAGGGTGAGCACCAGAGCGCCCAGGAATATGTGTTGCCCTATGGCACCCGCATGGCCACGCTGCTGCAGCAGATTCAATACACCGAGCGCTCCGACCAGGGCAGCCTGCAGCTGTTTCGCCAAAGCGTCAAAGACCGGCAAAAGCTGATGCTGCAAACCTCGCTCAAGAGCCTGGAAGTGGCCGCCCTGACGGCGCGCTCCGGCACCAGCGACGAAGCGATTTTGCGCAAGGAAGAAGCCGGGCTGATTTTGCAGTGGGTGGAGCGCGCCAAAAAAGTCGAGCCTACCGGACAAGTGGTGATTGCCCAGACGGAAAGCCGCAACGAGTTGCTGCTCGAAAGCGGTGACATTTTGCGCGTGCCGACCAAAGACGGCTTGGTGCTGATCAGCGGCGAGGTGCTGTTTCCTAACGCCATCGCTTTCGACAAGGGCTTGAGCCTTGATGACTACGTGCATCGCGCTGGCGGTTACACCCAGAACGCCGATGCGGCGCGGCTGGTGGTGGCGCACCGCGACGGCAGTTTTTCCGAAGCGGGCGGCGACAAAGGATTTTTCAGCCTGGGTAAAGGCAATGCTCCTGTTCGTCCAGGCGACGAGATTTTGGTGCTACCGAAGATTGACGTGAAGTCGCGGCAGATCTGGAAAGATATGAGCCAGATTCTTTTCCAGATCGCCATCAGTGCGAAGGTGCTTTTCGGACTTTAATGTTCGTCAATACGTTTTTTCGGATGGTGTTGAAGGTAAATTCAAAAAAGAGAGTAATGCTGTGACTTTTGCAAAAAAATTAAATAAATTTCAAAAGAATCCAAAGCTCTTTTTTGCGGATTCAAAAAAACCTTTGATGAAGATGATTAATGGGCTAATACAGAGTACGCCCGCATCCAGCAAGATGGTAAAAAGCATACCAAGTCAAGTTGCTGGAACTACCAAGCCAAACGTAAAGTCCACCACTGAATTCGACCGGATTCGTTCGATGCAGCCTGGCTTTAGCAACAAAGATAACCAAATTGATCTTTGGCGAGTCTACCGTGAAGATGCGAAAAAAGACATTGAATTATTGGATGTCAAACACAGATTTGCCATCTATCCGCTCGGCGTTCACATGCTGGATAAGTTACGTGATTCGATGTATACGAAAGATGGTTGTGCGACATTTTTTCTTCCACTTTGGGAGGAGCTGGATAGCTTCGGCGATTTGGATGATTTTGAGTACCTTGCAAACAAGTCACCTCTCGTGGCGCATTCGGTTGCAAAGCGGCTTTTAGCCATCGCCAGTTCACGAAAAGCCACGGCTGTCATCTTGCCCTACGATGCCACCGCATTAACGCGGGCGATTGCAATACAAAGTCGTGCATTGGGGCTGGTTACTATTTGCCATTTCCAGAATTACGGCCCGATATTGAACTTGTATGGTGAAGATCGCTTGGCCGCTTTTCCGATATGTGACTGGATCGCTGTCGATGAGGAATTTTTAGGCGGTTTGAATTTTTCAGAAGCAGTGATGCGACGTTGTGCGGTTATATCTGGAAATTCAAAAAAATCAGAGTCTTTTATTGAGACTACCGATGCCCAGCGAAATAAATTGCGCTCTTTAGTTGGTGCTGGTGCAGTTGAAAATATCAGAATAATTGCTCTTGCCCCACTTCAATCGACAATGACCGATGAATGTATATCTGTCATTACGCTTGCACAAGTAAATAATTTGCTTTCTAGGCTTCAGCCAACTGATCATTTGTTAATTTTGGCAAAGCGGCGGAAAAATGGATTTATGAGCGGCAATGTTGTTAATTTATTGAAGAATAAATATCGTAAAACAATTTTATTTTATGATGATGCCAATGAAACTGGCATAATAAATTTGCTTTCCATTGTTATGGATGCAGTTGTTCCGGTCGGATTGTTGCCTGCTCATTACCGTGAGCATCCCGCTGTTACCGAGTATGCTCTTTCTGAGCCTGATGAATCTGAAGTGATGAAGGCTGCTGAGTCAGTAAGTCATGACAGTGAGCAGAACTCATCATTGCAAGCCGGAAAAGAATTAGCTTCTAGAGGTTTTTCGCATCCAGGGTTCGATAAACTTGCCATGCCTCGCCATGCTGCAGAGGCATTTGATTTTCAACTTGATATTTTTGATGATGTTTTAAGCCGAATTCTGGAGCTTGAGGGGCCAGGACTGGATCTGATTGCAGTTCCTGACCCGATCACTAATGCACCCATAACCAATGGGCGGCAAAAATATCTTCTTGAATTATTGCACGCCAATCGACGTATTTATGGTGCAAATTCACTGCGGGAAGCCAATATGGCTGAAGTATTTATTCAGTGGGGGGCTGAACCAAGTGAATCTAAAGAACGTCCTGAAGTGTTCCGCAGCCAGCTTTCTCGTCCGCGTTTATTTCTTGAGGATGGATTTATTCGTTCTAGGGGGCTGTGGACAGATCCGAATGAGCCAACATTATCAGTTGTAATGGATACTCGTGCAATTTACTACAATTCTTTGCAGCCATCACTTCTTGAGGAAATTCTTAATTCAGATTTAAAGTTAAGTGATGCTCAGCTGGCGCGTGCCCGTACTCTGATTGATAAAATTGTAGAAAATAAAATATCAAAATATAATCATGCGCCCGTGCTAAATTTGGATTTTCATATTGCAGCAAAGAAAACAATTCTTCTTATTGATCAAAAAGCAGGAGATATGTCCATCAAGTACGGAAGTGCGACTGATGAGAGTTTTTTTGTAATGCTACAAAGGGCCCTAGATCTTGGTGATGGGGTCGAAATTATTATTAAACAACATCCATGTGCAATTAGTGGTGGTGCGCATGAGGCGCACTTTACAGCTGAGTCATTAGGCATGGTCTTGAAAAATAATAATAATGTTAATTTTATCGGTTTTGATGTAAATCCGTATTCACTAATTAATGCTGTGGATGAGGTTTGGGTAGTTAGTTCTGGGATGGGATTCGAAGGCTTGATGGCAGGGAAAATAGTGCGCTGTTTTGGCGTGCCATTTTATGCACAATGGGGAATAACACGTGACGAAGTGACTCTTGAGCGACGGACCCGTCGGCGTTCGATTGAAGAGATTTTTTATGTATTCTATTTAATACTTTCGCGGTACATTGATCCAGAAACAGGGAGGCTTTGTGAGTTGGAAAAACTTGTTGATTATTTTTCAAATAATCATGGATCTCCAGCGTGCTAGTCATACAACTGGTGGCATCATCTGAAAAATCAGAACTTACTTATGCATCCAATTATTTTTGTAAAGAATGAAGCATCGGTCTGTGGGCGCCTTATTCAATTGGCTAAAATTTCTGCTGAAATATCAAAATCCAGCTTGGCCGCCTTTGATGCGGAGGAGCTTTTTAGACATTGTAAAAAAATAATTGAGGTATCGCAAGGTGAGCCTGTGCATATTGATATTAAACTGATTTCAAAATCAGATTTTTCAATCGTCCGGAGTGTATGGAATAAATTAATATGTGAAAGTTCTGAATCGATTACATTTCGTATTTTGTTACTTGTAGAAGGTAATGAGAAGGTATGCGTTATAAATCAATTGATTCTTGATCTTGATGGCCATCAGTCGATAGCCTTACAAAATAAGCTAGAAGCTTTGATGAAAGATGATACATCTGTTTCTAGTGTAGTGATGGTGCGCCATGCTCCTTTTTTCTTGCCAAATCAAGTTGAAGTTGTATTTTTGACAACGAGGCCGCAGGAGATAATGTTTTCCGCCTTGCGGGAGTTGACTATAAAGCGGGATACACGAATTATTTTTTTACGAAACTCACTTTCAAATCTGCATGAGCGGATTGGACGTGATTTTTGGAAGCAGATTTTTGCAAGTGAAATTCCAAAGGTTTTTGGATTTAATGAGATGTTTAAATGCATTTCTCTGCGTCTGTTTGAGACTTCTCAGCCGACTACACTTTTCGTATTTCCAGAGCGCATGCTTCCTTTGGGGCGTGCTTATTATTTGCGTGCATTCGATATACTGCTTGGGCTAAGTTATGCAGGAGAAGCCTGTGCAGTATTGATTCTTGGACCAAATAATACAGATCTGGAAAGAATTCAGCGAGCCCTGGAGGTGGTCAGTCCTTTTGTTTTTGCCTACCCACTCAATCGTGGACGCTTTCCGCAGTATCATCATGCAGTGCGTAAGACAGAGAACTTTTTGCGGAAAAGGCTTGGGATAAATTCTTCTCCTCCAATGCGATTTTCGGAGCGTTGTTATATTTTTGGAACAAAGCACAATAGAAAACTTTTATCGAATAGTATTGAGAAAATTCCTTCTGTTAAGAGTGTTGTATATACAGGAGCATGGTTTACATCATCTATTTTGGCATTGAAAAAAGAAAACCCTTCTATTAAATGGTATTGCGATACACATGATGTTTTTTTTATGCTTGATCGTGATTCCAATAAGATGGAGCGTCGTTTTATTTATAGTCCGGAAAGACAAAAGCGGCATGAGCTAATGTGTTTGAATAGTACTGATGGTGTAATTGCAATTTCTGGTGCTGATAAAGTGGCACTTGAAACTGCTGGATGTACTAGTTCCGTGATGGTGGAAAGTGGATCATTTTCGCACGCTGCAAGAGGTATTGACATACGAAAAGGTCCTCAGGGGTTGGTGTTTGGATTTATTGGGACTAATAATTCAAATAATATAAAATGTCTTCAGATTGTCAGGATGGAATGGTGGCCTGCCATTGTTTCTCGATATCCTGAGGCCAGGTTGTTGTTGGCTGGAAGTATTTGCAAGTCGCATGAAGCTACAATTTTGAAAAAAACTTTTCCGGATGCAGTTAGCCATCTTGGATTTGTAGATGTACTCAGTGATTTTTATGTCTCGGTTCAGGCTATGTTGTCACCTATTGCGGTTCAGGGTGGGCTTAATTTTAAGAGTGTAGAGGCACTAATGGCAGGGCGGCCTCTTCTGACAAATGAACTTGGAAGCCGGTGCATAGGCCGTGATTTGGAGGGTGTTTGTATTATCGGCGAGGATGGTACTGGTATTGATGCGGCAATGGATCGCCTTAAAAATAGTGAAAATATAACACAGTGGAGGCACTCTATTCATCAGCAGGCATCGATGCGTTTTAGTGATAACGTTGCCTATAAACAGCTGGTGATGGCGCTTCGGGGTGGAATTAATTCCTAATGGATAAATGCACGGAAAAAGTACTTTATGAAAGTGCTGATTTTAGAATAACTCTTCGCGATACAGGCTGCGACATGCTTGTGGTGGCATTCTCGCCTATGCACTGGCCGAATCAATACAAGAAAGACAGTTATTGGGGGGATGCTGTAGCACGTAAGCTGCCTTTTTCATGGTTGTCGATTGATGCGTTGGCAGAACATTGGTTTTGTGAAGAAAAATGGCTAGTTATCGCTGAGCTTGTACGTAATGTTACGCGGCGCTTTCCTATTCGGATTGGTTATGGTCATAGTATGGGTGGATATGCTGCACTGAAGCGTAGTCGTGATTACTTACCAAAAAAAATTCTTGCTTTTGCTCCTCAGTGCTCAATCAATCCTGACGATGTTGGGAGCTTTGATACGCGATATATAAAAGCTTTTAATTCGAATCTTCATAAAGGGATGAAGCTGCAGCCCTCGGATATTTGTGCGCGAAGTTTTATTTTTTTTGATTCAAGATTTTCTACTGATCGAAAGCATGTACTTGAAATTCGTGGCGATAATATTTCACATATATCAATTGGATACATGAGTCATGATGTGATATTCGTTGCAAAGGGAGCTGTTTCGTTAGCATACCTGTTCATGCGAGCTATGATGGATGGGTTTGATGATGCGCGTGAAATGCGACGGTATCTATGTGCCAAGAAAAAAACTAATCAGATATATTTTTCACATTTAACATATAAAGCTTTTAAAAGTGGTCATGCCAAGTGGGCAATTAATATTTCAAATAGAGCACTTCAGTTGGATGCCACCAATAGCCGTGTTGCACTTGTGAAGTTGCAGGCTTGCATGCAGTTAAATTTAAAAGACGAAGTGCAATTAACTATTGACCAGATAGATATAGAAAAGCTTTCTGATGGAGATATTGTTATCGTGGCTGGTGTGCTATTTAATCTGGGGTTAAAAGAGCGCGCTCTAGATATAATGATGAATTCATCTATTGAAGATGGGAAAAATACAAAGAATTTACGTGCGCTGGCCAATATGTTGCTTAACCTGGGAAGACTGGATCGAGCAGTGGAATTGCTTGAGCGCGCTGTGATGTTAGATCCAAAAGATTCGCATTGTTTGTCACATTTGGCTAAAGGGCTAATGAAGAACAAGAGTCATCCATCATATGATTTACCAAGAGCGGTTTCCCTGCTTAAATGTGCTACTGAAATTTCTCCTGGCGTAGAAACATTCTGGAAGAGTTATGCATTTGCACTCGAAATCAGTGGTGATGCTGTCGGTGCATTTTCGGCATGGTTGCAGGTTAAAAACATGTCTGGCATAGAAGGTAAGGATCGCATTCGTTTTGAAGCTCTTCAGTCTATAGCACTTGGTGTAATTAAAAGGTAATTTGATAATGAATAAGAAATTATTTCTCCCACATTTTTTGCCTTTGTGTTTATCTGCGGTATTGTCGTATCAATGCCCATCTGCATTTGCGACATCGGGTAGCATTGAAAATGTTGTGCTGAAGTGTGCGGATCCTTCAGGAAATAACATGCTTTTTGATAAGATATTGAAGGGCGGGGTATCAAAAGTTAATATTGCCTTCGATCCCACGGATGGTGGGGGGTGTAGTATTTTATTGCATCACGCAATAGCTATGGTGCCGGGTACGGACATTGTTGGAACTGGTTCATCGAAAGATGAAGTACCTAATTCTAGCTTTCATAAATGGTCGCATGGAGGAAGTTACACCTACACGGCACCTACTTTTGGTAATGCCAAAACCTATAGTGGAACAGGTGGGCTTAAGGTTGAACATGCAAGTTGCTGGGTATCTAATGTCTGGGGCTTGTATGGAAGTGGTTATATTAATCAGAAATTTGATGGTGGGCAGCCATACCTGAACTGGCGTGCAGTAAGTGTTGAGCCAAAGAAAAATCAATGTGAAGGAGTGCATGCCCGCTGTATCGATGATCCAGATGCAACTGGTTTTCATCATGTTCCTGATGTACGGGCCAAAAGAATCATGCGGGATGGAACTGCAGGGCATGATATATCGCAACTGATTCCGGTTGATAAGTTTTATAGTGACTGGGTAACTGTTCGTATTCGTGTGAAGTACAACTCTGGAAATAATAAATTTTATGTTCGTTTGATTCAGGGTGTTGGCAGTAAAAGCCAGTTGAGTCGAGCTGTTTCTCATACGCTTCCTGGAGTTGAACTGGTGAAGAATGGCGAGTTTATGGATTATGTAATGATTACAAATCTTAATGAGCAAAGTGGAAAATTGAATGATTTGCTGGGTTTGGGTAAGGATAAATTCACGCAGATCGTGCTTACTTCTGCTGTTCCCCAAGTTGGTCATGATATAGATGTTTCTCGTATTAGTATGTATAGGGGTATTGGGGCACCAAGAGTATCTGAGTTCGGTTCTCAGGATCCATTGGTGAGGCAGCGTGGCAATGCTTGCAATTGATAGATTAAATTATTAAGTAATAAAATGATGCCAGTGAATGTCGCCAATCGTAATGAGAAGATTGTTAATATTGCTGATGCCGTTCATGTCAGCAATTCTTCGTCTTTTGTATTGTTTGGTGGAATTAATGTCATCGAATCGCGTGAATTTGTATTGCGCACCTGCGCTGAATATGTTCGCGTGACGCAGAAGCTGGGAATTCCCTATGTGTTCAAGGCCAGCTTTGATAAGGCAAACCGCTCGTCTATTCACTCTTACCGGGGGCCGGGGATTGACGAGGGCCTGAAGATCTTCGAGGCCGTCAAGGCTGAGTTCGGCGTGCCGATAATTACCGATGTGCATGAAACCTGGCAGGCACCTCTGGTGGCAGAAGTGGTTGATGTGCTGCAACTGCCAGCATTCCTAGCAAGGCAAACCGATCTGGTGGTGGCGTTGGCCAAGACTGGCCGCGTTATCAACATCAAAAAACCGCAGTTTTTGAGCCCTTCTCAGGTCGCCAATATTGTCGAAAAATTCAAGGAAGCAGGCAACGATCAGCTCATCCTGTGTGACCGTGGCACCTGCTTTGGTTATGACAACCTGGTGGTCGATATGCTGGGCTTTGGCGTGATGAAGAAGGTTTGCGACGATTTGCCGATTATTTTTGACGTGACGCATGCGCTGCAGCAGCGCGATCCCGGTGGCGCCGCCTCGGGCGGGCGCCGTCAGCAGGTGGCCGATCTTGCCCGTGCCGGTCTGGCTGTGGGACTGGCTGGTCTGTTCCTTGAAGCGCATCCCGATCCTGACAATGCGCGCTGCGATGGCCCCAGTGCTTTGCCGCTGGATCAGCTAGAGCCCTTCCTGACACAACTTAAGGCGCTGGACGATTTGGTCAAGTCGTTCGCACCCCTGAAAATTGCCTGAGCGGACAAGCTTGGCAAGCGTACCTGCGGGATTGCAGGACAGGGAATTTGCGTGACAGGTTCAAGGATGATTGGTGCATTCTCCAAGGGAATACTGCGTAATCGGCAGTTGCCTTTGTTGATGGGGCAGGGTGTGCGTCCGCTCAATGGTTTTCTGGATGGAACAGGGCTGGCCGCCGTGGTGGGGTGGGGCAGCAAACCCAATACCCGCCGCGTAGCGCTTTATGCCCGGTGGCATGCTTTGCCACTGTGGCGGCTGGAGGACGGTTTTCTTCGCTCATGGGGGGCAGGGGCGCTGTTTCCACAGCTGTCACTCATCATTGATGCACAAGGCATCTACTACGACTGCACCCAGCCTTCAGCGCTTGAAAATTTGCTGCTTTCTTCTGTGGACTTGTTCGCAGGGCTGGGTGCAGACCTTGGGCGTGCCAAGTCGCTGATCCTGTCTAACAAGCTGAGCAAGTACAACCACGCGCCCGATTGGGACGGCCCCGATTCCCGTTTGGGTGTAAAGGATCAGGCCGACGGTGGCGCGGTGGCGCGTGTACTCGTCATCGACCAGACCGCAGGCGACATGAGCGTGTCGCTCGGCGGCGCGAGCGAGGGCACCTTCACCGCGATGCTGGCCGCCGCCCGCGCCGAAAACCCGCAGGCGATCATTTACGTCAAAACCCACCCGGAAGTCACCTCGGGCCGTAAGCGCGGTTATCTGACCGACGTGCAGGACGACGAACGCACCGTGGTGCTGCGCCAGGCGATCAATCCGCTCAGCCTCATCGAGCAGATGGACCGGGTTTATGTGGTCACTTCCACGATGGGTTTTGAAGCCCTGCTGGCGGGCAAGCCGGTGTCTGTGTTCGGCCTGCCTTGGTACGCTGGCTGGGGCGCGACCGACGACCGGCAACGTTGCCCGCGCCGCACCCGCGTCCGTTCGGTCGATGAGCTGTTTGCCGCCGCGTATTTTCACTACACCCGCTACCTCAATCCGGTGACGCACCAGCGCGGCAGCATTTTTGACGTGATCGACTGGCTGGTGCTGCAGCGCGAGAGGGCGGCGCGCTGCCCCCAGCGCATGGTTTGCGTCGGTTTCAGGCGCTGGAAAGCGGTCAATATTGCGCCGCTGCTGTCGCTGCACCCCAGCCGAGTCGTGTTTGTGCCGACGACTGGGGCCGCCGAGGCGCTGGGAATTGAGCCAGGCGACTGCCTGATTCACTGGGGCCGCGACGCGCCTGCCGGTTTGGCGGCGCTAGCCGGGCGGAGCGGTGCGCGCCTGCTGCGCATGGAAGACGGCTTTGTGCGCTCAGTCGGGCTGGGCTCGGACCTGATTCGGCCACTGTCGCTGGTGCTGGACGCCAGCGGCATTTATTTTGACCCGACGCAGCCTTCTGATCTGGAGCGCATGCTCAACGTGGGCGGTTTTTCCGTCAGCGAGCTGGCGCGTGCGCGCCGGGTGCGTGAGTTCATCGTCGCGCACGGCATCACCAAATACAACCTAGAGCCGCGTGACAAGGCCGCGTGGGCGACAGGCGGCAAACAGGTGGTACTGGTGCCCGGCCAGGTCGAGGACGACGCTTCCATTCGCTACGGCTGCACCGGTGTCAAGACCAATCTGGGCCTGCTGCAGGCGGCGCGCCGGGCGCATCCGCAGGCTTTTATCGTGTACAAGCCGCACCCCGACGTGATGTCGGGCAACCGCGCGGGCAGGCTGGCGCTGACCCAGGCGCAGGCGCTGGCCGACCATGTCGAGACGCGGCTGTCGGTGGTCAGCTGTATCGAGGCCTGCAGCGTCGTCCATACGATGACTTCGCTGACCGGCTTTGATGCGCTGCTGCGCGGCAAGCGGGTGGTGGTCTATGGCCAGCCGTTTTATGCCGGCTGGGGCTTGACGCAGGACATCGTGCAAGACGGGGCGGCGTTGGCGCGGCGCCAGCGGCGCTTGACGCTCGACGAGCTGGTGGCCGCCAGCCTGCTGCGTTATCCTCTTTACTGGGATTGGGATTTAAAAGGCTACACCACCTGCGAGGCTGTTTTGCAGCGCCTGATGGAAACTCGCAACGCACTTGAAGCCGGTGGCGGGCTGGAAAAGCTGCGCGTGGGCTTTGTCCGGCGGCAGTGGCGCAAGTTGGGTATTTTGGCGCGCGCCTGGTTTCGGCTTTAAATCTATTTTTTAATCATGCTGCGTGGTGGACTGGATTATTTCAAAGACAGACGGGTCTTGCTTCTGCAAGGGCCGGTGGGTCCTTTTTTTGCACAATTCGCCAAAGATTTACGTCAGGCTGGAGCGCAAGTATTCAAAGTTAATTTCAATGCCGGTGACTGGTTTTATTATCCGCAAGGCGCGATTAATTACCGTGGCACGATGGATGATCTGCCCAACTGGATCGATGAACTGATTCATCGGCTGGACATCGATATGGTGTATTTTTTTGGCGATTGTCGTCCGATACACAAAGCTGCTCATTTCATTGCCTCGCGCTACAGGATAGAGATGGGAGTGTTTGAAGAAGGCTATATCAGGCCCGATTATGTGACGCTGGAACGCTATGGCGTCAATGCCTATTCGCGGCGCTCTCGTGATCCAGCGCATTATGCGAATGAGCCGCCAGTGCCAAAAAAACTGGCGGTGGGAAATACCTACTGGCCGATGGTGACGTATGGGTTTTGGTATTTTTTAATCGGTAGCCTAGGCAAACCTTTGTTCTGGAATTATCGGCATCATCGCCCTTTGAATCTGCTGGAAGCATTGCCTTGGTGGCTTTCGGTCGCACGCAAGCAATGGTATCGGTGGACAGAGCGAACTATGCTGGCAAAGTTGACTGGTGAGTGGAAAAAACGGTTTTTTCTCGTGCCGCTGCAGGTTTTTAATGATTCCCAGATCACCGAGCATGCTGATTTTTTGGGTGTAGATCATTTCATTGAAGTCACGCTGAATTCATTTGCCCAGCATGCGCCCCAGGACACATTTTTGGTATTCAAGCACCATCCGATGGACCGGGGCCACAAGAATTATGGTGTCCTAATCCAAAAACTGGCCAGTGCGGCGGGTATTTCGGCGCGGGTGCATTACATCCATGACCAGCATTTGCCCACACTGCTTGAGCAGGTGCGCGGCGTGGTACTGGTCAATAGCACCGTCGGGCTTTCTGCGCTGCACCATGGCGCGCCGACCAAGGTCTGCGGCCATGCGCTTTATGACATACCGGGGCTGACTTACCAGGGAACGCTGGACCAATTCTGGTCAGCTGCGTCTGGCGCCAAGCCGGACCGCCATTTATACCGGCGCTTTCGGGATCATTTGGTCGCAAAAACCCAGTTAAATGGCAGCTTTTACAAGCCGTTGGAACAGGCGGGAAACTGCAGTGGTTTGCGCTGGAGCGTCGGTGACGAATTTTCAAAAGAGGCCGTCGGCGGCAAAAATAAGGCCGGGCCGGGTAGCGCCTGAAAAACCTCTGCTGCAGAATCGGGTTTTCAGAAGGGCTTGCCATGCACGAACTGATTCATCGCCTGATTGCCGGGTTTGCGCTGTCGCCCGCTGATGCTGCGCGCTTGTGGCAGCTCTCGCGGCTGCATGCGCCAGCGCCGACGCTGCGCCAGCACACCGAGCGCGCACTGGCCACGCTGGCCGCGCTGCTGCTGGGCGCGGGGCTGATTTTCTGGGTCGCGGCGAATTGGCAGGCGCAGACGCGGCAGTTCAAATTTTTGCTGCTTCAGGCGCTGCTGCTGACCAGCGTGCTGGGCGCGCTGGCCTGGCCGCGTGGGCGCACGGCGCTGTTGCTGCTGGCGACGCTGGCGTTGGGCGGCCTGCTGGCGTTTATCGGCCAGACCTACCAGACCGGCGCCGACCCGTGGCAGCTGTTTGCCGCCTGGGCGGCGTTGGCGCTGCTGTGGGTGATGGCGGCGCGCAGCGATGCGCTGTGGACGCTGTGGGTGCTGATTGCGGGCACCGGCATGGCGCTGTGGTCGGGCAGTCAATTGCTCAGTCCGCTGCGCAATCTGCTGGGCTGGCATGACTACCGCAGTGTCTTGATGCCGTTGCTGTGGGCGGGGCTGCTGCTGGTCGCTTGGCTGGTCAGCCGTTTTGGCCTGTCGTCTGCGCAAGATCCGGCAGCGCGTGGGCGTTACGCTTTTGGTCTGGCCACGCTGCTGGCTTTGAGCGCCTGGTGCAGCTATGGACTGGTCAATCTGTTTGACGGGGTGGCTGGGCTTTTTGGGCTGAATGCCGCCTTGGTCGTCGGTGCGGCGGCGCTGGCCTATGCGGCCCGGCCACGCAGCATCGCGACGCTGGCCATGAGCGTGTTGGCGCTCGATACGTTGTTGCTCGGGCTGGTCGCCAAGCTGCTGTTCAGCGGCTCAGGCTCGCACGACTTTATCGGGCTGGTTTTTGGCTTTGGCCTGGTCGCGGCGGTCACGGTCGGCGTGAGCGGCACCTGGATTTACAAACTTCAGCGCGCGGAGCAAGCAGCATGAATCAAGAAACAGCACTGGTGCAGGCCGCGCAGGCCGAAGGCTTGCTGCCCGACGCGGCCACGTCGGTTTTGAACGATCCGGCGCCCTCCTGGGTGGTGACGGCGCTGAGCTTTGTCGGCGCGCAGTTTGCGGTGTGGCCCTTTTTGCTGGTGCTGGCCTCGTTCGGCGCCGGGGTGTTTTTTGAACTGCCCGGCTCGCTGATGGTGGCGGGCGTCTTGATTGCCGGGGCGGTCGGCGGTCTGCGCAGCCAGGCGGCGCTGTTTGTGATGCAGTTGTGCGTGACGGCGCTGCTGGTTGGTCTGGGGCTGCTGGCGTTCTCGTTGGGCCGGGCTTTTCATAGCGCAAACCTGATACTGGCGCTGCTGCTGATCGTGCAGGTTGGCGTGGTTTTGCTGGTGCGCGTGGCCTGGGTGCAGCGGCTGCTGGGTTTTTTGGCGGCGCTGACCTGGATGCTGTTTCATGTCGGCCCCCTGTGTCAGACTACTTGTCGCCTCTAAAAATCATTTTTAGATGCATACAAACCCATGAAAACAAACTATTCCGAAGCCTTTGTCGAGCAGGCCCTCATCAAGCTGGTGTCGCGTGGAAAGC
>Ga0302213_1000852_pt1 | contig 15863 bp, 15 predicted proteins | sample II_Fen_N1_2_FD_194583 | JGI IMG/M metagenome (GOLD analysis project Ga0302213, IMG submission 194583) | Peat permafrost microbial communities from Stordalen Mire near Abisko, Sweden - II_Fen_N1_1 | ecosystem: Environmental > Terrestrial > Soil > Wetlands > Permafrost | place: Sweden: Abisko... | reverse complement strand
AGCAAGCTACTATAAAAAACGATATGTTGAAAACCAAGATAACAAAAGATGAGGTGAATCAGTTGCCGGTGATTGTCTTCGAGGGCAAAATTACCTTGGTGGACGACCTGTCTAAGATTCATCCGGCTATTGAAGAGCTCCGAAAAAGCAAAATTGTTGGTATCGATACCGAAACAAAACCTTCATTTACTCGTGGCACACATCACAAAGTATCATTGGTTCAGATTTCTACTTTGGAACATTGCTTCCTTTTTCGCCTGAATAAAATTGATTTTCCAGCTTCGTTGGCGGAATTTTTGGCAGATGAAAATATCAAGAAAATTGGGCTCTCGCTTCGTGACGATTTGGCGGGTTTAAATAAGCATCATAAATTTAAACCGGCTAATTGCGTTGATATCCAAACAATTATTCAAGGCTATGGTGTGTTGGAACTGGGTCTTCAAAAAATATATGCCATTCTTTTCGGCAAAAAAATATCCAAGTCGCAACGGCTGACAAATTGGGAAAACCCCGAACTGACAGAGCAACAACAGCGCTATGCTGCCACCGATGCGTGGGCAAGTCTACAAATCTACTTGCAACTTATGGAGGAAAAGAAACTTACCAAAAAACAACTCGATAAAATCTTATTTCAACAGGCTGAGGAACAGCGAGAATTGCGCGAGCAACAGATTGCAATCAGAGAAGCTGCCACTAATAATTTAGATGTCTCCAATTAATTTCTTTGTCAACTATCAACTAACAACTGTCAATTAATAAAATGATTACCATACAATTAAAACCCAAAAAAGAAGAAAGTTTACAACGTTTTCACCCATGGGTGTTTTCTGGTGCCATTCAACGCATCGAAGGAAAACCAACCGAAGGCGATTTGGTGGAAGTGCTTGATAGCAACCGTAATTTTTTGGCAATTGGTCATTATCAAATTGGTAGCATTGCAGTTCGTGTTGTGTCCTTTGAAAATTTCGAAATAAATGATGACTTTTGGGCAAAAAAAATTAGGAATGCCTACGCCATGCGTCAGTCACTTGGACTGGTAAAGCCGGGATTCAATAATACATATCGGTTGGTTCATGGCGAGGGTGACTCACTGCCGGGTTTAATTGTGGATGTGTACGACGATACTGCCGTAATGCAGGCTCACTCCATTGGCATGCACGAAACCCGCGAAATACTGGCTAAAGCCATTGTGGCCAATGTTCCTGAAGTAAAAAATGTGTATTATAAATCAGAAACAACCTTACCATTTAAAGCAGCCATTGAACCGGAAAACGGCTTCTTGGTTGGTGGTGAAAATGAAAATCTGCAAGCGTTGGAAAATGGTTTGCAATTTCATGTAGACTGGTTGCGTGGACAAAAAACAGGTTTCTTTGTCGATCAACGTGAAAATCGCTCGCTGTTGGAGCGTTATTCTGCCGGGAAATCGGTGCTGAACATGTTCTGTTATACCGGTGGATTCTCCGTTTATGCCATGCGTGGCGGTGCAAACCTGGTTCATTCGGTTGACAGTTCGGCTAAAGCCATTGATTTGACTGACAAAAATATGGAAATCAGTTTCCCGAATGACCCTCGTCATACAGCCTATGCCGAAGATGCGTTCAAATACCTGAACAACCTGCATACGCTTGAACAGCAATATGATTTAATTATTCTTGATCCACCCGCATTTGCCAAACATCGTGAGGCGCTGCGTAATGCTTTGAAAGGTTATAAGCGATTGAATGCAAAGGCTTTTGAACAAATTAAACCGGGTGGAATCCTGTTTACATTCTCTTGTTCACAGGTGGTTAGTAAAGATCAGTTCCGTTTGGCAGTGTTTAGCGCTGCTGCCGAAAGCAAGCGTAATGTTCGCATTTTACATCAACTTTCTCAACCTGCTGATCATCCAATTAATATTTATCATCCTGAGGGTGAGTATTTAAAAGGTTTGGTGCTTTGGGTGGAGTAGGTGTTTGGTTGGTGGTTCATAATTTTACCAGAGTAAACCTTGGTTCAGATACAACAATCCAAAATTCCATATAATCCAGCATTTTACCAACGTTCATATTTCTAAAATTGATATCTTTTGAACTAAAATATAGCAATAAATAACCTTGTAGCGACATTAACATGATTTTTTTGCATTTATTTTACAAAAGCTATTGTTTTTTTAGTTTCAATCGTTATATTTGCAGTCTAAACATTTCTACTAACCACTAAAATTTAGAACGCCTATTGCCGAGAATTACTTTGAACCTCAAAAATAAAAGTAATGAAAAATTTGAATCAATTAACTGATGATGAATTGGTAAAATTGTATGAGATTGGGAATAATCAAGCGTTTGAAATTTTATTATTGCGTCACAAATCAAAAGTATACACTTACATTTATTTGATTGTACGTAATCGGGAACTCACCGAAGATATTTTTCAAGACACTTTTATTAAAGCAATCGCTACCATTCAACAGGGTCGTTACGTCGAATCCGGTAAGTTTTTGGCGTGGGTAAATCGGATTGCACATAATCTGATTATTGATAATTTCCGTCGTGAAAAGAACGAAAATACGTTCTCTGCAGATGCGGTGGACTATGACATTGTAAATAATGCCAAGTTGTCCGAAAAAAGCATTGAAGATACAATGTCCAATGAGCAGGTACTTGCTGATGTGGTTCATCTTATCGATTTGCTGCCAGCCTCACAGCAGAAAGTAATCCGTATGCGCTATTTTGAAGATCTTAGTTTTAAAGAAATAGCTGACAGAACAAATGTAAGCATAAATACTGCTTTGGGTCGTATGCGCTATGCGCTGTTAAATATGCGCCGAATTGCAGCAGAGAATAATGTATATCTGGAGATAAAATAATTATTTGAAATAGAGTTGCTTTTTTTGTATGTAAGTTTCTAGTATTTAGTGTTTTGCATTGTTTTGGAAGTTGATGGAGTAATTTTATACTGAAAATTACAAAAATAATTTCAGTTGATTTATACTATTTTGTAATTGGCTACGTTTTAGTAATATACTTCTAAAAATACGTTATTGTTGCCTATGCAAAAAACTTCTACTCCATTAAACAAAACTGATTTAATTTCTGAAAACAAAGGGCTAAAAAAAACTAAAGAATTGCAACCAAAAGCTTCGACATTACAAAACATTCTTCAGTTTGCGTCTACTTACAGAGCAACAAAAATAGCCGACAATCAGTTCGTTGAATTGTTTTTAAACTAAAAAGAAAGACTTCCAAAGATATGGAAGTCTTTTTTTTATTACATTTGCAAAATAAAGCAATGTAACTCTTTCTCAAAATATGAATAAAATTATATCACCATCCTTATTATCAGCTAATTTCGGAAACCTACAAGCCGATTGTGAAATGATTAATGCCAGCGAAGCTGAATGGTTGCATATTGATGTTATGGATGGCAGTTTTGTGCCGAATATCTCATTTGGTTTTCCAGTAATGGAAGCAGTGAAGAAATATTGCACAAAAATGCTGGATGTTCATATTATGATTGTGCATCCCGAAAAGTACGTAAAACGCTTTGCTGAAGCCGGAGCAGGTATGCTCACCTTTCATTTTGAAACCGCTGAAAATCCGAAGGCTGTAATTGATATGATTAGGGCTGAGGGAATAAAGGTGGGTATAGCTATCAATCCCGATGTACCGGTTAAAGTACTGGAATCTTATGTTCAATATGTAGATATGGTACTATTGATGAGTGTTTTTGCCGGTTATGGAGGTCAGAAATTTATAGAAGAAACATATAGCCGAATTGATGAACTGCGCGAGATTATTGTGCGTGAAAATGCTGATTGTCTGATAGAAATTGACGGTGGCGTTAATCTCCAAAATACCCCAAAACTTTTTGAACATGGTGTAAGTGTGTTAGTTGCAGGAAGTGCTGTGTTTAATTCTGAAAATCCCAAAGAAACGATTCATAACATGCTAAACATTTAGAAGTATGGATTTTTTGCAACGAACTCCTTTTTTTAGATTGTTGCTTCCGTTTATTGTTGGTATTATTTTGTACCAATATGTGGAGCTTCTCCAATGGAGTTTGTTGGCTATGTTTGGTATTTCAGTTTTACTGGTTTTGGTGGCGATAATAATTCGTGAGCCAAAACGACAATTTCAATTCCGTTGGCTTTTTGGCTGCGGAATTTTTTTGTTGATGCTGATAACGGCATATTCGTTGTCTGTCGAGCAAGAAAAGGAGAATACGTTTAGTCATTTGCATCAAAAAGGAATTTATCGGGTAGAACTTACTTCGGCGCCGGTTGAAAAGGCAAAATCGTATTTGTGTAAAATTGATGTAATGCAATATTACGACTCGTATTGGAAACCGGCTCACGGACAAGCTATTCTGTATATTCAAAAAGACAAAGCCGCTTCGAAATTATTGTTTGGCGACCGTTTAATGGTGGAAGCGGAATTTATAGAGCCTGAACACGCATTGAATCCTGACGGTTTTGATTATGCAGCTTATCTCAAAAGGCAGGGAGTGGGAGCAACCTGCTATATTTCCTCAGGCACTTGGGGGGTGACCGACCAAAATACTTCATTTTCCATCCGACGTGAGGCTGATAAATGTAGAAATTACTTGCTGAATATTTACAGGAAATTTAATATTCAAGGGGATGAGTTTGCCGTGCTGGCTGCATTGACACTGGGCTATACCGACGACTTACAGCCGGATCTGCGTGCAAGTTATAGTGCCACAGGGGCAATGCATATTTTGTCGGTTAGTGGCATGCACGTTGGAGTTGTTTACATAGTTATGGCATTTTTGCTGAGTTTTATGAATCGGTCGCAGCGCTTGAAAGTGTTCAAAGGGCTGTTTATTATGCTGTTTCTGTGGGCTTATGCTTTTCTGTCGGGAATGTCGGCGGCGGTTATTCGTTCGGCTATAATGTTTAGTTTTGTATCACTCGCCTCTTGTTTTGAACGTAAATCGCAGATTTACAATACTATTTTTGCGTCCGCTTTTTTTATGCTGGTTTATAATCCAAATTTTCTGTACGATGTTGGTTTTCAGCTGAGTTACTCAGCGGTTCTCAGCATTATTTTCTTTCAACCCATTGTGGATAAGTTGTATAAGCCCGGTTCAAAAATTGGTCGGTTTGTCTGGGGCACATTTTCGGTTTCGCTGGCTGCCCAGATTGGAACAACGCCGTTTACGCTTTACTACTTCCAGCAATTCCCTAACTACTTTTTGCTAACGAATTTTGTGGCTATTCCGCTTTCCAGTTTGGTTATTTATTTAGCTATTGGTTTGTTGATGACTTCGTTTGTTCCGTATCTTTCGGAGGTGGTGGCATTTTTGCTTAAATGGTCACTCTGGGCATTGAATCACTTTATTATTTGGATACAGGAACTGCCTTACTCAGTTTCTCATATTTCGTTGGATATCAGGCAGACAATTGTGCTATTTTTGGCTGTTTTCTGCTTGTCGGGATATTATTTTACAAAGAAATTTGCCCCTCTTTTTATTGGTTTGACTTCACTGTTAGTGGCTTGTTTGTTTAATTTGCAGGTTAATTATCAAACTTTGACTTCTAAACGAATGATAGTCTATGCCGGTCAGAAAAGTATGCATGTGAGTTTTATTAATGGAAATCAGCATTTAGTTTTTACGACAGATTCAGTTGAGGCTGAAAAGATTGCTAAGACTTTTTGGCAAAATCAAAAACTGGAAAAGCCTAAATATCTCTCATGTTTACCGCTGTTTACGAACTTTGAAGGTAATAAAGTGTTTGTTCTTACAGATGATTTATTGAACAAGAAAACTGCTGCCATTCCGCTTGAACTTGATTATTTAATTATTGGAAATCACCAAAAACTCCGAATTGAACAAATTTTTGAATGTGTTCATCCCCGACAAGTTATTGTGGATAAAAGTATATCGAAATGGTATGCCGATAATATGAAAAAAGCTTGTAAAATGCGTAAAATTAAATATTATTCGGTAGCAGAGCAAGGTGCTTTTATTCTGAATATTAAAGATTAAATTGCAGGATGTTCTAAATCTCTCAAAATCGTATTTTTTTGCTACTTTTGTATCCAATTTAAAAGTATATAAATGATTTCTAAAATAATTGCTGAAGACCTGATTGTAAAGGTCAAAAAAGCTGTAGGAAGTGTCGACAAGGTTGTGATTGTGGCTCATGTTGGGCCCGATGGAGATGCTATGGGTTCTACGTTGGCTTTGTGGCACTATATGATGACTATTGGGAAAGAACCGGTTGTGATTGTTCCAACAGCTTTTGCCGGATTCCTATCTTGGTTGCCTGGTTCAGAACATGTGTTAGTTTATGAAGATTCTAAGGAAAAGTGTGACGAAATTTTTGCTTCTACTGAACTAATTTTTGCGTTAGACTTCAATCAAGCTAGCCGTATGGCAAAGATGGCAGATGCTGTGATCAATTCCCCTGCTCCAAAAATTCTGGTTGATCATCATTTACATCCTGGTGATTTTGCGAAAATTTCAATTTCCTATCCCGAAATATCTTCAACCAGCGAGTTGGTTTTCCGATTGCTGTGTCGTTTAGGCGATTTCTCGAAAATAAATCTTGCTTGTGCCGAATGTATTTACACAGGCATGATGACGGATACCGGTGGTTTTACCTACAATTCAAATGGTCAGGAAATATATATTATCATTGCCGAATTGATAAAGCTGGGCATTGACAAAGATGCTATTTATCGTAAAGTTTTTAATACTTATTCGGCTGACAGATTGCGTTTGATGGGCTTTAGCCTGTTCAATAAAATGAAAGTTTATCCTGAATATCGTGCTGCTTTAATTACACTGACAAGTAAAGAATTATATCAGTTTAATTATCAGGATGGTGATGCTGAGGGATTTGTGAATATCCCACTTTCAATTGAAGGCGTTGATTTCTCCGTTTTTATGCGCGAGGATACTGATAAAATAAAAATTTCACTTCGCTCGCAGGGAACATTCCCGGCCAATAAAGTTGCTGCGGATCTGTTTAACGGAGGTGGACACCTGAATGCTTCGGGAGGTGAAAGTTACATGTCACTGGCAGAAACTATAACAAAATTTGAAGAAGCTTTGCCGAATTACAAAGATTTTTTGGAATAGAAAATGACCCCAAACCCCTAAAGGGGCTTGAAGAGGTTAGTCTATCAAATTTATTCACTACTAAATTTATTCCCCTTTAGGGGTTAGGGGTTATGAAATACTTAATTATACTTGGCGACGGAATGGCAGATGAGCCTATTGCTGCGCTTGGAAATAAAACCTGTTTGCAGGCAGCCAATAAACCTGCCATAGATAAAATTGCTACGTTAGGACGTAGCGGTTTGCTCGATACTATTCCCGAAGGATTTGCGCCCGGCAGTGAAATTGCCAATATGAGCGTGATGGGCTACGATGTGCCTAAAGTATTCGAAGGACGTGGGTCGTTGGAGGCGGCAAGTATGGGTGTGGCTATTGAGGATGGCGAAATGGCCATGAGATGCAACATTATTTGCATACAGGACAAAAAGATAAAGAATCACTCGGCCGGGCATATCAGCACTGAAGAAGCCACCGAACTGATTCTTTTTTTGCAAAAGGAACTTGGTAATGATGTGATTAACTTCTTCCCGGGAGTTTCGTACCGTCATTTGTTGAAAATAAAAGGTGGCAAAAAGCAATTGAAATGCACACCACCTCATGATGTGCCCGGAACACCGTTTGCCGATGTAATGATTCAAGCGGAGACCGACGATGCTCAGGAAACAGCTGACTTATTGAATAATTTGATTCTTCGTTCACAGGAATTGCTCGAAAATCATCCGGTAAATCTGAAACGTGCAGCAGCAGGGAAAGACAAAGCTAACAGCATTTGGCCATGGTCACCGGGTTATAAACCAGCCATGAAAACAATGCAGGAACTTTACGGATTGAAAAGTGGCTCGGTGATTTCGGCAGTGGATTTGATTCGTGGAATTGGCGTTTATGCCGGATTAAAAGTGATTCACGTAGAAGGTGCCACGGGACTTTACGATACCAATTATGAAGGAAAAGCACAAGCAGCTATCGATGCACTCCGCACCGACGATTTTGTGTATCTGCATATCGAAGCCAGCGACGAAGCCGGTCATGAAGGAGACGTGGATTTGAAAATTAAAACCATTGAATACCTCGATAGCCGGGTTGTAAAACCAATCTTTGATGAAGTTTCCACTTGGGATGAACCGGTAACTATTGCTATTTTGCCAGACCATCCAACGCCTTGTGTGTATAAAACGCATACTTGTTCTCCCGTTCCATTTATTATTTATCGTCCGGGCGAACAAGCCGACAATGTAACCGTTTATGACGAATTTGCTGCGGAAAAAGGTAGCTATGGTTTGCTGAAAGGAATGGAGTTTATGCAAGAATTGGTTAAGAACCCCTAACCCCTAAAGGGGAATTAGGCAAGTTTCAAACATGTATTTTCCGGTATATCCTTTATAGAATTTAAAATTTAAATACTAACTTAATTTCCCTTTAGGGGTTAGGGGTCACCTCAATGAAATATTACAGTACCAACAAAAAAGTGAGTGGCGTTAGTCTACAAGACGCCGTAGTGAAGGGATTAGCCGAAGACAAGGGCTTGTTTATGCCCGATTCAATCAAAGCATTGCCACAGTCGTTTTTCGATACGATTGAGACTTTGTCGTTTCAGGAAATAGCCTACACAGTAGCTGATGCATTCTTTGGCGAGGATGTGGAAGCTGAAGCTCTGAAAAAAATAGTGTACGAAACGCTGAACTTCGATGTGCCGGTAATTCATGTCAATGACAATATCTACAGTCTGGAATTGTATCATGGACCAACACTGGCATTTAAGGATGTGGGCGGACGGTTTATGTCGCGTTTGTTAGGTTATTTTATCCAGAAGCAAGGCGAGAACAACGTAAAAGTATTGGTGGCTACCTCGGGTGATACCGGAAGTGCTGTGGCTAACGGTTTTCTTGGTGTGGAAGGTATTCATGTGTACGTACTTTATCCAAAAGGATTGGTAAGTCCAATTCAGGAATGCCAGTTTACAACGTTAGGGCAAAATATCACTGCGCTGGAAGTTGACGGTACATTCGACGATTGTCAGGCATTGGTAAAATCGGCTTTTATGGACGACGAACTGAATGCAAAACTGAAACTTACTTCGGCAAATTCTATCAATGTAGCACGTTTCCTACCGCAATCGTTCTATTATTTCTATGCTTATGCTCAACTTAAAAAGTTGGGTAAAGCCAAAAATGTAGTAATGTGTGTGCCAAGTGGCAACTTTGGAAATATCACTGCCGGACTTTTTGGTAAGAAAATGGGATTGCCTATCAAACGCTTCATTGCAGCCAATAACCGCAACGATATTTTCTTGCAATACTTACAAACCGGTGTTTATACGCCACGTCCTTCGGTATCGACAATTGCCAATGCTATGGACGTAGGTGATCCAAGTAACTTTGCTCGTGTGTTGGACTTGTATGAAACTTCGCACGAAGCTATCACGGCAGAAATTAGCGGTGTGAGCTATAACGACGAGCAGATTGCTGAAACGCTGAAAGCTTGCAAGCAGGAGACCGGCTATTTGTTGGATCCACACGGAGCAGTTGGCTACAGAGCATTGCAAGAAGGTTTAGCTGCAAATGAAATTGGCGTGTTCCTTGAAACTGCTCATCCGGCTAAATTCCTCGAAACAGTAGAAAATATCATTGGTGAGAAAGTTGAAATTCCTCAAAAGTTACAGGAGTTTATGAAAGGTGAAAAGAAAAGTTTGCCTTTGACCAAAGACTTTGAATCGTTTAAAGCTTATTTAATGACCATTTAAGTTTGGATAAAATATAAAACTAAAAAGCGAGTAAATCAGTTGATTTATTCGCTTTTTTATTTCTCCAATTGTTTTAAAAATGCTTTCCAGTTCATGTTCCATGGATCGGTTTTGCGTCCCGGAGCAATGTCGCTGTGACGTAGTACATACTTGATTTTGTGTCGGTTTTTAATGTCTTTGACCAACGAAACTAAAGAGCAAATCTGTTTTTCGGTTGGTGTGTCCAAACTATCATTAGTAGTGATAAGTTCAATGCCAATGGAGCATGTATTTACATTGGTGCGTCCATCCGGCAAACTGCTTTTCCCGGCCTGAAATGAGACGTTTTTTTCATTTACCAATTGATAGATATTCCCTTCGCGTCCAATCACATAATGAGAGCTTACGCCGTAAGTTGAAAATTGCTTGATAACCAAATCTACATCGTATTTTTCTCCTCCCGAAGCGTTATAAACAGAATGTACAATTACAGCATCAATGGTTCTGTTTTCTGCTGGTCGAAATCCAAAATTGACTGCTTTATCTACAAATGTTAGTTTTTTTTGCGCAGATAAACCCAGCAAACAAAAAAGAAAAGATACTATTATAAAACTACTTTTAGTGCTCATAAAGTTTTACATAAATAGTCCATTCAAGTACATCCACACCACATAACGGGCGAATTTCCCAACTAACATTGAGATGGCAACAATCCACCAACGACAGCGAAAAAAACCTGAAGCAACAGCTATAACATCGCCAATTCCCGGTAAAAATGAGAAGAAAGGTAGCCAATTGCCATGTTTCTGCATTCTGTTAGAGAACTTGTCTAATTTCTCTTTTTTTACACCGGCATATTTCTCTATCCATTCCATTTTACCTAAACGTCCGAGTAAATAGCAAGTCATTCCTCCCAGCCAGTTACCAAGGGTGGCCACCCAAACGCAAGTCCATGCATCCAGTCCGCCAAATACCATGGCCGAGAAAATTACTTCCGAACTAAATGGTACTACTGTTGCAGCCAGAAAAGAAGCGATAAATAGGCCGAAGTAGCCAAGTCCCATTAGTCCAGTCATTTTATATCAGAATAAATTTAGAAATTACGTATGCTACATTAATGAAACAGAATATCGCAAAAGATATCCCGTAAAAATTGGTATTTTTTAGCGTAAAAGGATGTGCGAAAATTAATGAAAAAACCATTGCTATAAGTGGTAGAAATAAGGTGGTTTGATCTCTGAAAATGAATGCCAGCACAATTAATGAAACTATCAATAGAATCAGGAAACTGAGTTTGTTTCGAGTATTAATTGCATCGCCGTTTGATAAGGAGAATACACCAAAAATACTGATAATCAGGAAGCAAGTGAATAATGCTAAGTAGATGATTATAGGTAGTGATGTTAGCGAAAAGTTGAATTGGAAATCGGGCTTTAGGATCAATAATGTTGAAAAATCAATATGCTGAACAAAAAGATACCTGACGGCAATATAAAGTACCCAAGGAGCCAGAGTCCCAAAAATTGAGGCAAGAAATGTGCGCAAAGAGAAACTTTGAAAAATGAGAAGTCCTATCCAACAAATGGGAACGATAAAAATAAGAGGACTGATAAACAGGCTACTGATGCTAATAAATATGCTGCCCATGAATGCTTGCTCCGATGCCTTTCGGTCGCGCGAAGTACTAAACAGAAAAAAGAGAGCAAAGGTCATAATCGTCAACCCAAGATTTGCACTGATAGAAGTATGCGTTTGGCCCCATGAAGCCATAAGTAATAAAAAAGTGAAAACCGGCAAAAAAGTACGTGTGCGGATAATGGTAAACCGGTTGTTTATTTGAGCAAGCAAGAATGAATTCAATAATGTTAATACTATGCAAATTACATTCGTTAGTAATGAGTCGGTTTGCACAAATGATTCTAAACCATTAACTGTAACTGAAGTTGAAGGTATGGATAGTTTTGCACCCAAATAAACTAAGAACCATAAACCAATAAACCCGATAACCAATAATATAGTTAGCGGAATGCTTGGCACAATGATGTTTTTTAGAGAAACCTTCATATAAATTCGTTGTTTTGTACCCTCGTATTTTTCGTAATATCAATTGAGGGAATGGCAAATTGAGTTTATTTGGGTACAAAAATAATACAAGTACCGGTAAATAAATCACCGATACTTGTATTTTACATAAATTCTATGTTTGAACATAGATTATATTATTTTAATCCTCTTTTTTTCAATAATGCATCAGGGTTAGGATTTGCACCACGGAAGTCATGATAGAGTTTCATTGGGTCTTCTGAATCACCACGCTCCAGCAATTTGGTACGGAAGGCATTGGCCACTTTTGGGTTGTAAATATCACCAGTCTCCTTGAAAGCCTGAAAAGCATCTGCGTCCAACACGGCTGCCCAAGTGTAGCTGTAATAGCCAGCACAATATTCGCCACTGAAAATATGATTGAAGTATGAGCTGCGGTAGCGAACGATAATTTGCGGAATCATTCCCATTTTATCCAACGAAGCTTTTTCAAATGCATTTATATCGAAATTTGCAGTGTCTTTAATCATGTGGTAATCCATGTCGAGTAACGACGCTGCCAGTAATTCGGTGTTGATAAATCCTTGATTGAAAGTGCCTGCCAGTTGAATTCTATCCATAAGCTCTTTTGGCATTGGAGCGCCTGTAATGTAATGTTTAGCATAGGTCTGCATTACTTGTGGTTCCCAGCACCAGTTTTCCATTACCTGCGATGGCATTTCTACAAAATCGCGAGAAACATTTGTTCCTGAAAGGCTAGGATAAGTACATTGAGTCAACAATCCGTGTAATGCGTGGCCAAATTCATGGAAGAGAGTTTCTACCTCGTCCATATTCAGCAGCGATGGTTTGTCGGATGTTGGTTTCGTAAAATTGCCTACATTACAAATAATCGGGCGGTTATTAATGCCATTCTTTTTGTATTGGTCAACAATATTGTTCATCCAAGCCCCGGCTCGCTTTCCGGCTCGTGGAAAATAATCGGTATACAGGATGCCAATCAGTGCGTTTTTAGCATCGGTTACTTTAAATACTTCTACATCTGGATCATACACTGGCATGTCTTTTAGCTTTTCAAACTTCAATCCATAAAGCTTTGATGCTAAGTCGAACACTCCCTGACGTACATTTTCCAGCTTGAAATATGGTTTTAATGCTTCTTCATCGAGGCTGTATTTGGCTTTACGCAATTTGTCAGAGTAGTACCACCAGTCCCAGGCTTCCAGTTTTTCGCCTTTGCCTTCTGCGTCCATAAGTTTCTGCAGCTCCGCAGCTTCTTCCTTAGCTTTAGCCAAGGCTGGAGTCCAAACAGTTTTCAATAAATCATAAACAGCTTTAGGTGTTTTAGCCATGGTATCGTCCAAAATAAAATCGGCCGAAGTAGCAAAGCCCAATAATTGAGCTTTTTGTGTACGCAGCTTCATTATTTTATTGATAACCACTTTATTGTCATTGGCATTATCGTGGTTAGCGCGGGTAGAGTAGGCGAGAAGTAACTCTTTGCGCAACTCGCGGTTTTCGCTGTATTGCAATACCGGAATAAAGCTAGCTTTGTGAGTTGTGAATAGCCATTGACCGGGTTTGCCAGCTTCTTTGGCTTCTTCGGCTGCAGCTTGGCGCACACTTTCGGGTAATCCTGCCAAATCAGCTTCGTTCGTTATAAATTTTTTAAACGAATTTGTTTCGGCAAGTACATTTTGTCCAAAAGCAATCTGAGCCAGACCCAGTTCTTTGTTTATCTCGCGGAGTTTTGCTTTTTGAGTAGGGTTTAAAGCTGCACCACTGCGAATAAAACCGCGGTGATATTTTTCCAATAAACGAATTTGTTCATCGCTCAATCCTAGTTTGGTACGGTTGGCATATAACTTTTTTACACGGGCAAACAGCTTGTCGTTGAGGTAGATGTTATCGTTGTGCTCTGAAAGTATTGGTGTAATTTCGTTGGCAATTTTTTCCATGCCTTCATTCGTGTTTGATGAATAAAGGTTGAAGAATACCGAAGATACTTTTTTCAATAAATCGCCACTAAAGTCAATTGCAGCAATGGTATTGGCAAAAGTAGCCGGTTTAGGATTGTTGGCAATGGCATTAATTTCTGCCTGATGTTGTTTTATTCCTTCTTTAAACGCGGGCATATAATGCTCGTTCTTAATTTTATCGAATGGAGGCGCGCCATACTTATTTGCGTAAGGCTCAAAAAAAGGATTGTTTGTTTTAGCATTTCCCATAAGGGTGAGTCCAATCATTAATGTTAATAATGTTCTTTTCATTTTCAGAATGTCATTTGTTTGTAGATTGTGTTTGTTTTAAAACACAAAGATAGGAAATAGCAATTGAAAAATGAATAAATATGAATTATTTGTTCATTTGTAAAACAAATGCTTTATCTACCTCGAGTTGGGCGGTTAGTTCTTGTATACCATTGAATTTTTTCTCATCCCGTATTTTTTTCAGGAAGGCTACTTCAATAGGCTGATTATAAATATCTTTGTCGAAGTTGAGGATGTGAACTTCAATGCTGGTATTTGTTCCGTTGTTTAGAGTAGGCCTGTTGCCAATGTTCAGCATACCTGCAAATAATTGTTCCTCAACCAAAACTTCTACCTGATAAACTCCATTTTTTGGAATCAGTTTTTCAGGATGGTTCGTGGCTATATTGGCAGTTGGAAAACCGATAGTACGTCCCACTTTGAAGCCTTCCATCACTTTTCCGCTAAGTGTGTAGGCATAAGACAAGAGTCGGTTTACTTTGCTGATATCTCCCTCCTTTAATGCTTTTCTTATTTCTGATGAATTGATTTCTGCATCTGCTTCGGTGGTGTATCGCAGTGCTTGTATCACTTCCATGCCTGTAGAATTGCCATACTGTTTGTATTCGGCAAAACCGTCGGTGCGTTTGTGTCCAAATCTATGGTCGTGTCCAACAAGCAAGACCTGTACTTTGAATTTGTCAAAAAGAATGGTTCTGATAAAGTCGCAGGCCGATAATTTGGCAATATCAGTAGTGAAATCCAGCACAATACAAGTATCAACTCCGGTAAATTCGATAAGTTTTATTTTTTCCGGCAGGGTGGTTAATAGTTCTGCCTGGAAATCGGAGTTGAGCACTTTTCGGGGATGCTCGGCAAAGGTAATCACTGTACTTTCGAGTTGATGCTCTTGTGCTAACGACTTCAGTTCTTCTATCAGAAACCGATGTCCGGCATGCACTCCGTCGAAAATGCCAACAGTAGCCACACATGGTGCAAAGGAATAAGAATTATCGTTGGAATAAATTACATTCATTATTAGTTTCGTATCAGTCTGTTAACCAAGTGCTTTTGTCTAAAAGGAAACTCAAATCTTCATGAATATCAACTAAATAACTTTGAATACCCAGTTTCTGAGCCATGTCTATATTTTTAGGACCATCGTCTAAAAATAAACATTCATGAGCCTTTACACTGGCATCGGTCAGTAAGGTTTCAAAGATTTCAGCATCGGGTTTGGCCATTCCCATAGCGTAAGAGTAATAACATTTGTCAAAAACGTCAGTAATTTTCTTACCTCTACGGGCAAACTCACCGGCAGTACTCACTTCAATATGTAGCTGGTTGGTATTACTCAAAAGTAACAGGCGAAATTTCTTTTTCAATTCTAACAACATTTTCATCTTTTGGTTGGGAATATCGCATAAAAAAGAGCACCAGGCTGCATCTATCTGTGCATCGGTAAGTGGATCAGGGCACAGTTTACGCACTTCTTCACGAAACTCGGGTATGGTTATTTGTCCTTTTTCAAATTGAAGGAAAAATCCTTTTTGTCCGAAAAGACTTAGGTGTTGTTCAAAGTTTTGAAGTCCCAAGTCTTTGAAATTCTGAATACATTGGGGTAAATCAAGGTTGATAAGAACGCCTCCAAGGTCGAAAATTAATGTGGTGATATTATTAAATTGTTTCATTCTACCTTAAAAAAGTAACTGAGAATTTTTGCGGTTTCGTAAAATTTACTACTTTTGCATTCGCTTTGCAAAGATACAAAAATATTTCGCAAAAGT
>Ga0302213_1000850_pt1 | contig 15897 bp, 10 predicted proteins | sample II_Fen_N1_2_FD_194583 | JGI IMG/M metagenome (GOLD analysis project Ga0302213, IMG submission 194583) | Peat permafrost microbial communities from Stordalen Mire near Abisko, Sweden - II_Fen_N1_1 | ecosystem: Environmental > Terrestrial > Soil > Wetlands > Permafrost | place: Sweden: Abisko... | reverse complement strand
ATTATTATTACATAAAAGTACTTATCTAATCTTAAATTTTAAAATAACAGAAATAGTGTTTCTCCACTTTTTTTGTCAAAACAGTAATGTTGAGCATATCCGATGCATCTGCAATATCTTTAATCGTACCATCCTTATACAAAATATTGATATTATCATCTTGCGGTGTATAAGTGTCAGTACTAACGATTTCTTCTCCTAAAAAGTATGCTGCCTCTTTTATGCTTACTCCAAAATGCTCGACATATAGTTCTAGCTGACTTTGCCGTTTTTCGTCCGAAATAGGCTCAGGAACAATTTCTACTTTGAATAATCGTCTGTCAGTGGAAGCTTTACATAATGTAGATAAAACAGTATCAGAATGGGTTGACCAGACTTTAATAGCACATATAATATCTGAATCGTCGAGCATTGCAAAGTTTTCTAGCGCCACTCCGGAATGCATAAAATTTTGTTTATTCACTTCATTATAAAGGAAATAATGTAATGCCGGAGATGCAAAAAGGTCTACTTTTTTACTCGCTAACTCTTTGGCCCGTTTCAATAGATTCAACAGCATTTTTTCTGCAGCTACAGATGTTTTGTGCAAATAGACCTGCCAATACATCAATCGACGCGCCACCAGAAATTTCTCAATCGAGTATATGCCTTTGGCTTCCACAACGAGTTGGTCGTTATGAATGTTTAACATTTTAATGATGCGCGCAGCACCGATTATGCCCTCGCTCACACCTGAAAAGAAACTATCGCGACTTAAATAGTCTAGTCTGTCCATGTCTAGCTGACTTGAAACTAGCTGATGAAGATATTTCTTATGATAATTATTTGTGAATATTGATAAGGCAGTGTCTAATTTGCCGTCTAGCTCCGCATTGATTTTCTCCATCATCCAAAGCGAAATTTCCTCATGGCTTACACCACTGACGAGGCTGTTTTCGAGGGCATGCGAAAATGGACCATGACCAATGTCGTGGAGTAGAATAGCTGCTCTCGCTCCTTCGGCCTCAGTGGGTGTAATCTCATGTCCTTCCTGACGTATTTGTGCTATGGCTTCACCCATTAGATGCATGGCTCCCAATGAATGTTGCAAGCGAGTGTGCTGAGCTCCCGGATAAACGGTTGATGTCAACCCCAGTTGTTTGATGCGACCCAGCCGTTGGAAGTAAGGATGCTGAATAATGTCGTACAACAAATCATTCGGAATGTTGATAAATCCGAATACCGGGTCGTTGATTATTTTACGCTTATTTGGTTTTTTCATTTTCACTTCTGTGAGTTGTATACGAAACGAATGTTGTTGTTTTCAGGCAGGTAGACCCATTATCTGCTATAATTCTAATCGAGTAGTTACAAAGATACATATATTAAAGCGATGTATCTATACTGTTTGTAATGAATTGTACTATGAAAATTATGTATTTTGTCTTTTTTGGGGGAAGCTATTGCGCTCCGAATAGTTTCAGGTGGGGCTGAACGCTATTCGGAGCTAATAAAATAGTTGTAAAGTTTAAAAGGATTTTTTTGCTGAAATGTTTGACGTAATCTTAAGCTGAGGGGCTTTTACTTACTTTTTTGAAAACCCAGTGCTTTTGAAGGGTGTAATTAAACGCCAATGATACTACTAAATCGACAAAAATACGACTTATCTTGTAATCCAGTTTTAGGAAAGTGGTAATTAAATAAGTACCTGACGATTTCATTAAAATGCTGTTTATTACTACCAGTACGAATTTCAAGAGTTGTTTGTAGATGGAATTTTTGTATGGTACATCTTTCGATCTAAATGTCCAACCTTTATTCAAACTGAAATTTACTACTGCTCCAATAATTCCACCAATGGCGATAGAGATCATATAATGTACATGAAAGACTTCGGTGATGAAGACCATAATCATGTAATCACATATTCCACCTATAAATGCCGACACTTGAGCCTTTGAAAAAACAAGTGCTTTTTCAACAAATTTATTCATTCTTCTTTAATTCTTTTTCTGCTTTGTCCTGGGCATCCGCCATTTTAAGCAACTTGTAAAAATCAACAAGATTACTGATTAGCAATATTACACAGGCGATAGATGCAGTGTATATAAGTGAATCTTTCACAAAGACTTCCAGTACTAACATTAATGATATCACGATACGTACTTCAGTTGGTCCCAATAATCCGGAATCGATAGAGTATTTGTTTGTCACTTTATATCTTACGAGGGTGGTAAGTATTTCCCAACCGTATAAAACAACAAAACTAAACCCTATAATCTCCCATGAGTTCTCGATGTAAATTACATATCCGAAGCCCATTAAAGCAACTCCAATCCAGTCGGCTGCAAGGTCAAGCGCAAATCCGTACCATTTACGTTGTTTGTTTCTGTAGTAAGCTAACCGTCCATCAAGCGAGTCGCCCAACCAACTTACGAAGTAGCCAAAAACTCCTAATAGAAGGTATATTGGACCAAAAAAAGAAGCTAAAACAAAACTTGTAAATATAATTATGCTTCCAAAAAATCCAATGGCGGTAAGCATGTCGGAACTGATGAAGGCTGGGACTCGTTGAACTAGATAAGCAAGCGCATTTTGTTCATATTTTCTAAGGATGTTGGTACGTCCTCTATCCTGCGTAATCGATTTTAAAACGTCACTAAAAGAATGCGTATTCTCTGATTTCATGTTGAGTGTTATGTATAAATTGGTGATGTGTTTTTCAGTGTCTGAGGTTCTAAGAAGAACTTTATTTATCGTTGATTTTATCACCATTGAAAGTGAAAAATCGAATCAAAAAATCAATTATTCTGATTACGGTGCGTGTTTAAATATCTCTTTCAACGTCATTCTCAATTTTTTGCGTACGTATTTTTCATCTAAGGTACAATAATTTTATAAAAATGCAAATAAAAGGCTGATAGTTTTCTCATGTTCCTTATTTTTGGGAAATTCAAAACTCACCTTATTAACTTGCTACTACTTCGACTTACCCGCTGAATTCTAGAAATCAAATCTGAATCGCATTCTAAGACCAATCGTTGAAATGTTCGGATTATTGAGATATGTAAAACGTTTTACAAGGTCGACCCTAAAAATTTTAAAGATATTACCTACCCCGATACTACCTTCAATATAGGGAGTTTTTCCTAAGCCATAAGTTGCTGTTTTTCCATCGGCATAAACAGGGAATTTAAATAAATCAGTGTTTTTGCTCGGATCGTTAGTATTAGAAACGCTTCCTTCCAAAATTTTGAAGGTGGCATATTCTCTTAATTGTAAATCTCTTACGATTGGAATCTTGTTCAGGAAAAATCCGTTGAAACAATGGTCAATATTCAAAGATGTATACTGATCGCTCACAAACTCCAAAAAGTTCATTAAGTTATAAGATAGTATCTGGTACGAATAGGTTTGGTTTGCACGGTGAATGTTCAATAAAGGATACGGTACTTTACCGAATATTTTTCCCGATTCCCAAACTACATCCGAATAACCTAAGATAGAGAAGTAGAATCGTTTTGAAAATGAAAAACGCACATTGGTATAATTGTAGTCATTTTTCAGAAATTTCGATCCGTTAGTGACCTGTAACTCGAAAATAGGATACTTGCTGTAAACAGGTATTCTAAACGATTTACTCTGGTAGAATTTCTCGTTTGGAGCGTATCTGAGTTTTAATGAAGTTTCAGAAACGTTAATTAGCCCCACATCGTTTGTGTGCGTAGAGTAGTCGGTATTGTTGAAATACAAATTTCCACCGGGAACAGTTTTGGTGAATTGATATCCTAATGTATATGAAAAATGATTCTCAAATTCGTTCAGATGTTCCAATTTGAAGGTTCTGTTATAGAATAATTTATCATTCACTCCACGTTTTATCGACAAAAGCACATTGTCCTCTGTTATAAACTGGAGATCCTGGCCGGGAAATTTTGTGTCTTTTTGATAACTTGCCTTTATCGATTTCACCGGAAACTCGTAAATTGATGTTGGTGCTAATGACCAGGTACTACTCAAAAAGTACTTCAAATTATGATCTCCGAATCCATATCCAACATAGGTTTCAAAATTTAATTTTTTGCTGAACTCAGGTGTAGTTCTACCCCCAAACCGAGCTCTAATCCCTTCAATCGGATTGTAGCTATAGAAGGTATTTACCGGTCCGATTTCATATTTCCCCATTACTTTATAACCAAAAAATACGATTTGAGCAATGTCCATGGTTCTTCTGAACGATGGCACTTTTTGGATGCTATCAACAATGGCATAGGTGCCTTCTTCCGACTTGGTAAGCTCCTGATGTCTGTTAGCCTCCCAGTACTCTTCACTTCGCAGATTTGCGCTGTCGAGCGTTACCACGTTTAAACCTTTGAAAATGGAGTCGTTCGTCGGTGGCGTAAATTTATAATCTTTGTATGAAACGGTTCTTTTCCCAAGCAGACTTTGTCCTTTCTTAGTAATCCCGAAGTTGATGACGGTTTGGTCTGATTTGAGTAACCAGCCTTGATTTTCTACTTTCTCAAACTGTTGAATAATCTTGACGTCTTTTACAAAGTTTAAGTTGATATTCTTGTTTACCGACAGCTCTACACCCGAAATGGAGTAATTGCCATCCATTGTGATATATAGAAAGCCTTGAAAAAGCATGTCTTGCTTATTTCTCGAACCAAAAAATAATTTTATAAACTTTTCAGATCCCGACTGGATGGTGTCAGTGATATAATATCGATAGAAAGAGGGAGCCGATGGCGCAATGGGGCTTAAAAACTGATTAGTAAGCAGGGTGATATTATTATCATAAATGTTTATGTCTTGATACATGTACTTGATATTGTCGTCAAGTCCTTTATTGTCAAGTCCCTGGAAAGTCACCATTTTTTGAGATTTGATGATTTCCTTATCGTCTTTAGGTGATTTTCTGTAAAAATGGTTAGACAGTACCTCTTTCATATAAATAGGTAAGATCTCACCACCATTATCTATTGAATCGCCGGGTTCGAACATAAATTGGAAATGTTTAAATATCCTCTTTTGTTTGAACTTAGTAGTAATTTCATTGAAGGCAAACTGAATTTTTTCGTATTCTTCGTTTTCGTAATAATCCAGTGCTTCCTTTTTGTTTTTGCTTTTATTCGCGATTACTTTTTCAATAAGGTCTACAGCAGGATTGTTTTTGTTGTGATATTTTTGTTTTTTAACTGTTAATTCACCAAGGTTATGTGACTCGGGACTTAGCTTAATCTCTTGCTCGTTTTGCTCACTCAGAAGAAGCACTATTTCCGTCTTATACCCTACACATGAAACTTTTATCTGTTTCTTTATATTCGTGTTTGCACTTGCAAGTAGCGTAAATTTCCCTGACAAGTTTGTTCTTGTTAATTGTCCTTTGCCAATCAATACAACTGAGGCTGAAGGAATAGGCTCGTTGGTTTGTGCATCAATAATAATTCCTTTGAACGCTACGGGTTTCTCGGTTTGAGAAAAACCCAAAAAAGGAATAAAACTCAGAACTGCGGCTAGTAATAAAAATTTTATTTTCATCAATTTAAAAATCATTCTATGTGTTTGACAACATCAGACACATGATTAAAAACTTTTTATCAAAAAGACACTATCTTTTCGATGTTAAAAAATGCATACGCGGAACTTAATTAGCAATTATTCGACTAAAAAATAGATATGCCAAAAATGCCAAAAATTAAGAAAGTGTATTTTCAAAACAAACAATCGGCAAAATTAATCAAAAAATCAAACATATCAACTTTATATAATGTCTAATTGGTTTATTATGTCATTGAACGCTTATTAAGGGTAAATTGTGCTAATGATTAATTATTTATTTTTTAATCAGAAAGCTTACAATTGCCATTTTATTTTGCCATTTAAACAAACAGGAAAATACTTCATGAACATCAGGTTAGTATAAATACAACATCAATATTATTTTAAGTGTGATAATATTATGGTTAGTAGGAATCAATATTTTAGAATAATAATGTGCAATAATATTTCTAAAACCTCAACTCCTACTAACCGAAAATTTGTTCAATCAGTTATTGTTTTGTTTAAATTACAATTTCAGATTAATTTTCGAAACCCTTTAGTACTTGTAAATAATGACCGTGTATAAGTCATATTTAACCCCTAATTTCATTTGTAGGAAAATCTGCGTCGATGATTTTGATCTACATTGAGGCTGTTTCACTCAAACTAAAACAAACTCTTTCTTGTGTAAATTTCAAACTATAAGTGCTAAAGTATACTTTCTATATTTTGTTTTCAGAATTGCCCCTTTATTAAACGGTGCGCAAAGGTAAAGTATGGATAAATACTGGTCTGCTACTTTTGTTACATAAGGTTTTTTATATTCTGAAAGAGAGTATGTTTATTCTTTAGTCTAGTAAACAGAAACTACAGTTAATAATATTTAACGAATAATTGTGCATTTAAGTCCCAAAAGTAGGCCGTAAAATTCATTTTCTTGTGAATAACTATCCCGAAACGACAATTTTAAGCCTTCAAATACCCAAAATCGTTGTCGAATTTTTGGACATTCCCGAAAGTGTGAATCAATACCTCATTTAAGTTCAATGGGATAAGTGTCTGTTATCTGTAGACGTTTATCGACTCCAAATACTTTACTTTTTTAATTTGATAGTTACATTGTGCCTCAATATAATTGTCTTCGGCACCTTGACATGTGGACTGTGCTTCGAGCAAATCAGACATGTTCGATACCCCCGCCTTGTAGTTATCAGTAGTCACTTTCAGATTTTCGCGAGCCTGATCAATTGATTTTTGGGCAATACCAATTTGGTAATATTCCTCTGTATAAGCATTTTTAGCTTGTTCAATTTGCAGTGATAGCAACTCGGTTGTCTCTTTGAGTTTGTTGTTTGCCTGCTCGATTTTAAACTGGCTTTCCTTTAATTTGTGAGATCCTCCCCACCAGTCTGAAATTGGGATAGACACACTTACAAAGGCTAGTGCATTAGAGCTTTTTGTGTTCATGACATCGTTTGTATAACCCAATGCACCTATCGAAACTTGCGGCAAAAGTTCTCCTAATGCCATTTTCTTTTGCAATTTTTCAGCTTCAACAGCCTTACTCAGCAGTTGATATTCATGCCTATTCTTAGCAATAGTGCTACTCTCGTCACTACTTTCTTGTTGTAGTTTGGTCGGAGTTATAGGTTGTACCAATACCAAGGTACTATCATAGATAATACCAATGTGCTGACACAGAGCTTTTTTGGATAAGTCGATACCATTCTTTAATTTCATTTTGTTTACTGCTAACTCATTCATTTTTAATTGAACTTTAAGCAAATCGCTTCTGTGAATTAGACCGGCTTTAAGTGAGATAGTTACATCTGAGAGCAATTGATTTAATAATTTATCGTAACTGTTTAAAGTTTTAAGCTTCCCTTGAAGTGCTATAATGTTCCAATACAATTCTTCCGTTTTCACTAGAACTTCAGTAGTACTCATCATCTTTTTTTCTATGCTAACATTTTGTCCGATTTTTGCCAGCTTATTGCCATTCACAATACGTCCACCTGCAAAAATCGGCTGTGCAACACTTATGCTTGCCATGCTTATGTAGTCCAAAGCTTTTATAGGAATGGTAGGCACATAGGCAAACTGAGTAGCAGTAGCTAAATTTGCCAGATTTCCATCATAAACAGGTAGATTCATTGAAGGTATTGATCCTTTAATCAAGTAATCGGCAGATTTCATTGATAAAGCCGTGGCACTTATTTTTGGAAAATAGTTTGTATGTGCATTCTTCTTTACTTCTAACGCAGATTTCACATCTAAATCTGCATTCTTAATTGTTTTGTTATTTTTCATTGCATAGATTTTACACGAATCTATCGATAGTGTTCGATCTTGAGCGTGCCCTGCAATGGGTATCATCGTTCCTATTGTGAAAAATAAAATGACAATCGGAATACCTTTATTTATGTTGCTATATGGAATATGTTTTTTTATCAATTTGCTCGTTTTTTTATCGCTATACATAATGGTGTATAAAACAGGAAGAATAAACAATGTAAGTATCATTGAAATAATTAAACCAAAGCATATTACCGATCCTAGCGGACCCCAAAGTGTTGAGCCGCTTGCAATCATTGGGATAACACCTACAGCTGCTGCAGCCGAAGTCAGGAATATTGGACGCATACGTCGTTTTCCGGCTGCTAGAGCGGCTTCTCTCACATTCATCCCGTGTAAAGTTCTTAATTCTTGAAGATAATCTATCAAGATGATTCCATTACGAACTACAATTCCACACAGACTGGTTATACCCATAAAAGCTGTAAGTCCGAATGGATAACCAGTAAGATATAAACCAATAGCAGCACCAGGCAACCCCAATAACATAGTAGATAAAACAAGCGACGCAAGTTTTACTTTTTTGAATTGAAACAAGAGGATAAAGAAAATTATTACAATGCTTATTAATAACGCCTCAGCCATGGGTACAAATGTTTCAACCGACCCTTCAGCTTCGCCGCCATAATTAATTGAAACTCCTTCCGGTAATTTTAGTTTGTCGATGCCGGGTCTGATTTTAGCTAATACACTTGATGCCATAACCTTCGAATTTACATCTATTTGCACAGTCAATGTTCTAGTTCCATTGCGATGAACAATAGTTCCTTCTGTCCATTCTGGTGTGAATGTAGCAAAAGAACGTAGTGGAATAGAAGAGAAACTCATGGGTGAAGTGACTGTCTGATTGCCAAGGTAGGCCATATCCTTCTTCTTGCCATTGTCTTGAGACAGGCGGACTTGTACCGGATAATCGTTTTCCCATATGGTCGTAAGTGGAATTCCATCAATGCCAATCATAAGCGATGTGGCAACAGCCGATTTGGAATATCCCATACGAGTTGCCTTATCTTTATCCATTTCCACACGTACATTTTGTTGTTTCTGATCCCAGTCTGTACGTACCCAGGTAATGCTTTTCTCAGGTTTGATAATTGAGTCGATCTTTGCTTCCACATAGCGTAAATCTTTAATTGAGTCGCCTACAATACGAACCTCAATAGGGGCCTTAGTACTCTGCATCGAAAGGATTTTCCATTTAATATGGGCATTGGGAAAAGTACCTGCGAATTTTTTTTCAAATTCTTCGCACACTTTTTCGGTGGCCTCATTAGATGTTGTGTTCACTAATAACTGACCATAGTTTGTGCTTGCCATGTTGGGTGCATACACACTATGAAAGCGGGGTGAGCTACTTCCAACAAAGCTGGTGACAGTACTAATCCGGTCATCTTTCTTTAATGCCATTTCCAAGGTATTCATAATCTTAGAAGTGCTTTCCAATGATGCTCCGGTTGGCAAATAAACTTCTACAGCAAATTGATTACGTTCTACGTTTGGAAATAGCTGCTGATCAATTGATTTGAATATAACTATGGCGAGGAAAATGGATCCAATGCCTAACCCGATAGTGATTTTGGGATATCTAAAAGCTTTTTCTAATGTTGCATCAAATAGAATTTGCAGTCTGTCTAATAGACTTTTCTTATCATCTTTTTTTTCTGCAGATTTCAATCCTTTTTTAATAAAAAAGAAATTGAGAAATGGTACAACAAGTAAAGCAACAATAACTGATACAGCCAGAGCCACACATATTACTATTGGTAGATCATGTACAAAGTCGCCGGAAGTCCCCGGTAGCATGAGTCCAAGAGGAATATACGCGGCACAAATTGCGAGGGTAGCACTAATAATAGGGGTTACTAATTCACGAGCACTTTTTATGGCTGCGTGCCAGGAAGACATGCCGTGATCTTTCTTTTCTACATAGTTGTCAATCACCACAATGGCATTGTCAACAATCATTCCTAATACAATAATTAGTGCTGCTAACGAAACAGTATTCAGTTCAATGCCAATAAAATACAACACGCCTAGCGTAATAAGTACAGCAATTGGAACTGTAACTCCGGCAATTGTTGCAACTTTTTTTGGCAATAGCAACATAACTACGAGTAACACTGAAATAATCGCAATTATAAACTCATGCATAAAGTTTGTAACAGAGTCATCTACATATTTTGGTAAGTTAGATATTACGTTTATCTGAATGTCTTTGGGACATTGGTTTTTGAATACTGCCAATGCTTTATCGACGTCTTTACCAAACTGAACAATGTTATTCCCCTGCTGCATTTCAAGTGATAGGAGGATAGTCTTTTCCCCATTTTGACGAATATAGCTCTCTGGATCTTCATTTCTGCGTTCAATTTTAGCAATGTCTTTTAAGCGAACAACGCCACCGTTGGGGTCTGAATATACAATTTGATCCGATAAATCTTTCTCAGAATTAAAATTATTAGGGAAATGAACGTATAAATCATTTTCTCCGTTTTTTAGCTTACCTGCTGATGAAACCATTCCGTTTGTTTGGTAAGAAGCAAGGAGCGATATTGATTTTACATTGTATTCATTCAGCTTTTCCGGTTGAATGTTGACATATATCTTTTCTTTTTGAATACCATAATCCTTAATTTTTGAAACTGAACTGATTTTACGACATTCGGTTTTGAGTTTTTTAAGCTCATTTTCCATGTCTTTGTAGCTCTTTGTATTCGATGATAGAGTTATCAACAAAGCCGATGTATCTCCAAAATCATTATTGCCTACAAGAGCCAATACGCCACCTGGCAAGGTTGATTTGAGCTCAGTGAGTCCATGTTTCAATTTAGACCAAAATGCATCCGCATCTTTTACATTGTCATTTAATTCGACAAACAAAATCATCATCCCTTCTTTGGACTGAGAATAGGTTTTAGATTTTTTTACCTCTTTGAACCCAAATATGTAATTCTCTACCTCCTTCGTTAATTGAGTTTCTACTTCGGCAGAACTTGCCCCAGGATAAATTCCTACTACTAATCCTTGCCGAATGGTGAAATTTGGAAATTCATTTCGGGGCATATTTAATAATGCGTATCCGCCGAATATAACAAATAAGCCAACCAATATCAGGACAATGTTGTGATAACGCATTGCCCAACCGATATAACCAATCTTCTTCTGTTTCATAATCAAAATGTAACTTTACAATTGTCCGACAATTTTTGTTTCCCTTCACATACTACCTTCTCACCAATAGTTAGCCCATCAACAACTTCCATACTACTGTTTAAGTAATTCCCTATATGTATAATCCTTTTCTTAGCTTTTTTTTGAGCCGGATCTACAACATACACAAAGGTATTGTTGTCTTTGTCTTGATCTACAGCCTGATACGGAACAACGACTAACTCTTTATTTGCTGATATACCCAGGTTTACATCGCAAACCATACCCGGTTTTAATAAAAGGCCTGGATTTTTCACGGTGATTTTTACTTCATAAGTACGAGATATTTGATCGGCCACCACTCCAACATTAGTAACCGTACCATTAAAAACTTTATCTTCTAGAGCTGAAACTTTGAAAGAAGCTTTCAACCCCTTTTTTATCTTGCCTATCTCATTCTCCGGGACACTTATTTTGACATACACTGTTTCAATTTTTACAATTTTCAGTGGTGTAATCGAGCTTCCGAGTGATGACATTCCCGGTTCAATATTTCGGCTACCAATAATACCGTTATCGGGCGAATACAAAGCGCATTTGTTAAGATTATTTTTAGCCATAGCTACTGAAGATTGTGCCTGCTGAAGAGTAGATTCGATTTCTATCCATTTTATTTCGGGTAAACTTCCGTTGTCATGTACTTCTTTCAGTCGGCTGTAAGCATCTTTTGCCTGTTTGTATTTTGCGTTCGACAGTTCATACATACTTTGGGCGTCTGCTTTATCCACTGTTGCCAATAACTGACCTTTGCGGACTGCATCTCCAGCACTTACAAGTACCTTTAGAACAGTTCCTGATGTTTGAAATGTGAGGGGTATTGTTTGAAATGCTTCAATACTACCACTGTAGTGAAGACTCGTGGGTCCATTTATTTTAACAACTTTAGCTAAAACTACTTGCGGGTCAGTAGACTCTTCAATTTTGGTTTTGCCATTACATCCCATCAGTAATAACACTGTCAATGTAAATATAATTGTCCTTTTCATACCTTATTTGTTTTTAGTAATGCGTTATTTTATTTGTTACAATTCAGCTATAAATTTTTATTTGTTCCCAATTTTGTGTAATCTTTGATAAATGTATTTTAAGAAATGATACGATTATTTTTAAAAACGTTTTTAGTTTTTTAGTCCAAAACTTGTGATAAAAAAACTAAAGTATCTTACAATACATTAGTTTTTAAGACCATGGACCAATACATTAATCATCGTTTTCACCTTCTCCTCCTTGAAATCAAACGGTGCTTTTTTAGGTAGTAATGTAAAGTCCAATATAAATCCACCTAAACTGATATTAATTACTTCGGCTATAAGTTCTATATCATCAATTATTCTTTCACTAAAATCTTTATTTTGAACTCCGAAGAGCAAAATACTTTTCAAGAGAGTCTTTTGTTTTTCATCAAATCTGAGGAGGGCTTCATTGAGACTTGGTTGATGCATACATGCACTACCTTCTTCCATAAACTCCTTTTTCATCACTTCATAAAGACTTACTTTAGTTCGTATCGTATTCAACAAAGTTGATATATAGTTAAATAATTTCTCTTGGGCAGTTCCTTCTTTCTCACAAACATCCAGAACGGCATTCATTACTTCATTTGTCTCTTGTATGATTACGTCTTTGAAAATGTCATCCTTGCTTTTATAATAATAATACAACGTACTTTTGCCGCGTCCCATAGCTTTAGCAATATCCTCCATTGTTGTTTTTGAAAAACCATAACGTTGGAATAATCGTTGGGCAGTGGTTATTACCTCATCTCTTATTATTTCCTCTTTGGTAAGCATAAATTATATTTTTCGACTAAAAACGTTTTTCGGTACAAAATTATATCTTTTATTTTTAATACGCAAATAAAATATATTTTTTTTTATTGTATAATGTGGTCAAAGTGCTGATAGCTTCCGATCTTGAATATTTTAATCAATAGCAGATAAGATTTCAACCAGCCATTTCCAGCAATTTTGCGTAGATGATATACTCAGACGTTCGTCGGGCGAATGGACACCGTACATTTGTGGCCCAATAGAAATCATGTCAAGCATTGGATATTTTTCGAGAAACAAGCCACACTCCAAACCGGCATGAATAGCTCGTATTTTTGGTTCTGATTTAAAGAGTTTTACATAGCTTTCCTTAGCCACGTTTAAAATTGCAGAATTCAGATTTGGCTTCCAGCCGGGGTAACCATCTCCATGCGTAACGGTAGCGCCCGAAAGTGCAAATACAGCTTCAATCTGGTTGGCAATATCGTATTTTGAAGACTCAACAGAACTTCGTTGACTGGTAGTGATAAGGATGGTTTGATTATCCTGCATTTTTACCGAAGCCAGGTTGGTAGATGTTTCTACTAGATCAGGCATATCGGCACTCATAGCTATTACACCATGTGAACAAGCATACAATACATTGAGTAATGTGTCGGATGTTCTTTTATCAATAACAGTTGCCGGAAGAGGCTCTGATTCCAAATCCAGTCGCATCTTTGGTTCAATGTTAGCTTTCTCATTCTCAATGTCTGTAACATACATATTGAATAAAACGCGAATGTTTTCTTTCTCTGAATAAGGGACACATGCGAGAGCCACTGCCTCGCGGGCTATCGCATTGCGCAGATTACCACCATCGAAACTATGTAAGCGTACATCCATTTTTTTATTTACATCCCACAAGAATCGATTGAGTATTTTATTGGCATTTCCCAATCCTTTATCAATATCGTCACCGGAATGACCGCCTTTTAGGCCTTTTACAGAAACGGTGAAAGCAAAATAATTCTCAGGCGTTTTTTCGGATTGGTACGAAAGAACTGCTGTGGTGTCAATTCCACCGGCACACCCCACGAATATTTCTCCATCGTCTTCCGAATCTAAATTGATAAGTATTTCGCCGCTCAGAAAATTCTTATCCAAAGCAAAAGCACCTGTCAAACCGGTCTCTTCGTCTACTGTAAACAAGCATTCCAGTGCCGGATGTTTAAGATTATCGGAAACGAGCACGGCTAACATCATGGACATACCAATACCATTGTCAGCACCAAGAGTAGTGCCACGCGCTTTAACCCAATCCCCATCAATATAGGTTTGGATAGCATCCGTATCAAAATTAAAATCTACATCACTATTTTTTTCACATACCATGTCGATATGAGCTTGCAGAATGATTGTTTTTCTGTTTTCATATCCAGGGGTTGCCGGTTTACAGATCAGCACATTACCTGCGGTATCCGTTTTTGTACTGAGATTATTTTTTTCTCCGAATGATTTTAAATAAGCGATAATGCGTTCTTCTTTTTTTGATGGACGTGGGATTTGAGTTATTTCGTGGAAATAGTTCCACAAGGCAATTGGTTGAAGAGTTTTCATTTTCTGAAATGATTAGTGCGAATTGTTTTGATAAAAAGTGAATTGCAAAGATAGAAAAAAGCCACCGCCAACGATATATATTTTCTGTTTATATTAATTGTGCTTGAAGTGTGCCCATTTAAAACACAAAAATCCATTCTTGTGTTCAAGAATGGACTTTTGCAAAATCAAAATACGAAACTTACTGAATCTTATTATCGGCATTAAAAGGTAAAGAAAATTTTCCAGCAGACTGTACAGGAGTGACAACTCCAAATGTATATGTAAGTGGATAGGTTTTGTCAACTGTAGATGCGTATTCCTTAGTATGAATAACAAGTTTCACAGAATCGGTTGGATTGTGATTTACTTTAAGTGATCGCAAATCGAACGAAGCCATACCCCATTTAGAACTGGATGGATAATCGCCATTTGCGTTGTGCCTAAACTCTAAATGAACTTTATTATCTGTATAGGTCTTAGAATCATCCGAAACCAAATTGATATAATGGTTTTTGTTATATCCCAGATAAACAAATTCTACATTCAAATAGTCGCTGCCTACCCAAATGCTTCTGATTTCAATTTGATCGTTGCCAATACTGTCTTGTTGCGCCGGTTTAATTTTGAAAATTCCTTTTGTTAGAATTTCGTATGCATCGTTCAATTTTACATTGTTTTTGATAGTGCTGCTAGCAGCCGAGTTTGTTTCAATAAAACTATAGTTAGCAATAATACGTTGGCCATCTTTGGGTTTGTAATTCAACAAACCAGCAGTGTTAGTGTACATTAAGTCGCCATTATCCAGGCGAAAATTGAACGTTGTACTCAGCGTTGGATTTTCAACAGTAGCAATTGCCTGCCAGTTTTTATCGTTTGAGTTTACTTCATTGTTATTGCACGAAGTGATTAGGAATACTACCAGGATTCCGATTAGAAGCTTTTTCATAACCTTACAAATTTAATTTAAATGAATATTAAAATCACATACACCACAAGAGTGTGTTGAATGTATTGTATGTGTATGATGATAGCCAGAGAATAAACGTTGCATGCCCCTCGGGAAAAAGACAATGTTTTTTTTGATTTCGGTAAAAATACACGGTGTTACTGAAAGATTTCCATTGTTTTATGGCTAGAATATACTTCTTTAATGTCATTTTTCATAATCCTTTCTTTTTTTGTATATTTGCACTTTGTCATAATCTGCAATAAAACCGTAACTTTCTCACATGCTATTTTCCGAAATTATTGGTCAACAAGATATTAAGGCACGCTTGGTGCGCACGGTAGTCGAACAACGAATACCGCATGCGCAATTGTTGCGTGGACCGGCTGGTGTAGGAAAATTAGGCTTGGCGATTGCCTATGCTCAATATATTTGTTGCGAGAATAAAACAGCTACCGATTCATGCGGTACTTGTCCGTCGTGTGTGAAGTACAAAAAAATGGCGCACCC
>Ga0302213_1000843_pt1 | contig 15941 bp, 10 predicted proteins | sample II_Fen_N1_2_FD_194583 | JGI IMG/M metagenome (GOLD analysis project Ga0302213, IMG submission 194583) | Peat permafrost microbial communities from Stordalen Mire near Abisko, Sweden - II_Fen_N1_1 | ecosystem: Environmental > Terrestrial > Soil > Wetlands > Permafrost | place: Sweden: Abisko... | reverse complement strand
CATGCCTTCGCCACCCGTTCGTAGAAATTGACGGTCTTCTGGTCATCACGATCGATAAAGTCGGTCATGATAAAATCCACTCCCCATTTATCAAACTGATCCAATGCTTTTTCCAGTTGCCGGTCGAGAGTCTCGGCAAGCGTCCACATGCTTAGTTTGATGTTTTGTTTTTTAGCATACGCCGACAGGGTATCCATATTTATTTCGGGGATAATCCTCAACAAATCATTGTTATCGCTCCATCCGGCATCCATCATGATCCTGTCAAATCCAAACCGTTTGGCAAAATCAATGTAATATTTATAGGTGGCGGTATTGATTCCTGCCTTAAACGGTACATGAAACAAATTGATGTTGATGATCCACTCGTCGGTACATTTTCCGGGATGAACCCATGACACATCCTTCATCTTAGAAGGCTCTGCCAGTTTGTACACCATATCATTTACCGGTAATTCCTTATCTTCGGCAGCAACCATCAGAACACGCCACGGTAAATGACGGGTTCCTGCAGTATATGCAATATAACCGGCACGCTTTGTGACAATCATTTGTGAATAAAACTCACCGGTACTCTTTTCTTCCAACGGATAGGGTGCAAACGTGCCATTCAGGGCATCCGTTCCTGTGCCTCTGAGAAACATACCCGGATAATCGCGCAAGTCCGATTCGGTGATGGCTATTTTCGGACCGTCTTGCGGTACTACCAGTAACGGGGAATAACCGGTTGTAGTATCGGAGATAGCGCTCATAACCAATAAAGGATAGAGTTCCTCATAACTGGTATGAAAGATGTCAGCATTATTTTTTTTATGAATTAACGGGAAATATACCGATGGATGGTTGATAAAAGAAAACCGTGCCACTTCATTTTTAATGTAAATGCTGTCTTTGAACAGGGTGGAAATGCGATAAGCCACCCCTTCATCATAAATTTTAAACGTTACGGTATAGGGTTGTTTAAAAGAGAGTGTCAGTTGATTGTAGCTATCCCGCATATGTTTTCTGCGATCGGGTACAGGTACAAGAATCTCTGAATCAACAGGCTTAATGCTTGACGAAGTGATTCTATTTTGTAGGGACAGTGCTTTCCCATTCAGTTGGATCAGATCTATCACTGAATTTCCGGTCAGGGGTTTGCCCTGACACATTATTTTATAGGTCAACTGATTACCCATCCACACCTTAACACATAAAGTTCCGTTTGGTGATTGAACTGTCAGCGTATCTTTCGTTGCAGAATACCCTGACATTGCATAAAACAGCAACAGAAAAAACAGTAGATTTTTCATAATACAAGTTTGATTTAACGGGGTAATTTAAATTGAACAGCAGTATCCGTTCCTGAGAATTCAACCTGTTGTCCGACCGGGGTAACTAAATTATTATTTATAACAACATCACGAACACTTTTGTCAACAATAAAATGGATTTTCCAACCGGTCATTGTTGAAAGAATACGGCATGTAATCAGGTTATTATTTTTTTTGTATTCAATTGTAAGCCTGTTATTTCCAACCATCAGGTTTTTCAAGGTGGCATATTTCCAGGCTGTCGGCATTTGAATGCGGATCGATATTTCATTCTTATATGCTTCGGGAGAAACACCAAAGAAGTATTGGATCAGGGGAATATTAATTCCGGTTACATTCCATGCCTGTACAAACATACCATAGTCGGGTGCCACTTCGTAAATGGTTCCGGGGGTAGCGAAACCAAACGAGTTAATCGTTTTGTGAACATACATCAATGCCGTATCGGTCATTCCAAACCGTACTGCCGCCTGTGCCAACCCGGCCGTAACACCCGGCATTACCGCCCGGTTGTAGGTAAAAACCGTATCCTTCTGAAACTTCCTCTCGTCCAGGGTGATCGTATCGGGCCGCTCAATTCCGGTAATGTACCCTCCGTATTTGTTGGTAAAAAAAGAAGCACTTTTCAGCATTTGTTTTGCACGGAGCGTATCCGTCATCCCTTCTTCCATGGGTTGATAACCCGATGGATTGTAATACACCACATACCCTTTATACGGATAAGTATTGTCGAGTACCTGTTTTTTCAGGCTTTCAAGTTTTATTCCCGCCCAATCGTTTCTGCCTTTCCGAACTCTTTTGGTGAGGGCATCATCAATTATCTTTAAGGCTTTCTCCTTCGAAGTGATAAAGTCGGCATAACGGTTCTCACTATCAATCCACCAGTCTTTGTTTATTTGTTCCTTGAGTGCATTTGATTTTTGTTGATATATAGCTGCATCTGAATCATCATTAAAAATGTATGCCATTTTACTGAGAATCTCCAGAAATTTAAAAGTATTCACCTGAACATCCAGCATTTCATCATTTAGACCTTCAATTTCGGCACCTCCAAATCCTTCAATGTACCCATTATGATTCGTATCATGTTGCTGAAGCCAGGTCCATGTTTTTTTTGCAAATACATAGTTCTCTTTCAGAAAATCCAGATTCCCTGTCCAGTTGAAAATCTGCCAGGCGGCAATGATATGCAGTTGCGATTCCTCCATTCTTCCTTTGTCGTATACTACTCCATTAGTAGAGACTTCGTGGATAATTCGCCCACAACTATCATTTGCAATGTTCGAGACCTTTTTAAGCATTTTAAACGAATCATAGAACAGATCAGGCGACCGTGTACCTGTTAATGCCATAAAAGTTGTTGCCTGGTCGTTACTAAAAAACCAGGGATAATCGGGCAATCCTGCACTCATTCCCCTGCCCATGCCGGGCACTTCGCGTATCAGCCAGTCGGTCGAGTATTTCCCCCAGGTATAGGCTTTTTCCAGCTTTTTATCGGGAATGATAATTTCTGCCGTATTATCAATATCAGAATAGCGTTGTTTCTTTTCCTTATAGAGTTGTGAGAGCTGTGAACGCACTGTTGTGATCGTATTTTCGATTTCAGTTATTCCTGAAATTGAACCGGACACATAGAATCTGTAACAGTAGGATTTACGTGCCTGAATCACACATCGTATCGATGTAACGCCGGTAATGCCTTTATCGTTGTACATCGTTTTTTTCAGCCCCTTGAAATGAACCCGTGGATTGTCAAATCCAATGCCGGCGTACCAGGTATTTACTTTATCGCGGAAGTACACGATTGATTTTGCGTTGTCAACGTGATCAAGTGTGTCCTTTTCATCCATCATTCCACTTCGTTCGCCTAACCACACCGGCATCAAATTCACATCTGCATTTAGTTCCAGGTCTAAATTCATGCTTTTATCAGATGTGTTTTGTAGTGTATATTCAACCACCAGTACCGGCAAATTATCAGGTACAAATTGTGTCTGTGTCATCTTCAGAGACCGGCCTTTACTTTGATACTTTAATTTTGTAACAAATGAACAGGAGATAAAGCTATCACAATTCATTGTATAAATCTCTCCTGTCACGGCATTTTTTATATTCAACCTGAATCCATCCAAGAGTTTAACCGGTTGTTGCCACACACCACCCATTTGTCCGGGGACATGAAACCCTACTTTTGGGAATGTACCAGCCTGATTGCCGATGCAATACAACCGGCTACCGGCTGTCACATAGAGATAGTCCGAATTGACCGGGTTGCCGGCAATGTGATGCAAGACATCACTGGATAAATTTAAATCAAACCCCGCATTCTGAGCATTTAGATGAGTAGTGATGCTTAAACAGATACAGATGAATAAACAGATTTTATCTATCATCATTCGGATGTTTTAATATTGAACATTTTAAAAATAAGTTTACATATACAGGCGCTTAGACCTTCCGGATGATTTACCTCCGGCTGAAGCCGTAGGGTTGAATCTCTGAATCATAAATTGAATATCATCACAGGTTATGAAAGAAAATCACGCCCATATAATTGTAAGTCTTATACCGGCATGATTTTCATTGTCTAAACCGAACATCGAACGATGTTTAATATCCGGTATTCTGTTTCAGATTCGGGTTCGATTGAATCTGAGGTTGTGGTATAGGAAACAGATTATGGAATGCATCACTTGCAGCTTTATAATCCGTTGCATCGTTGTACGTTCCAAAACGAATCTGATCGTTCCGTCTCCATCCTTCCCACGCAAATTCACGACCTCGTTCTGCCAGGAAATTGGCATCATTCAGAGTAGTAAATTTTGCAACAGGATTACCTCCCCGCTGGCGCACCTGATTCACCAGGCTTAATGCTTCCGTACTGGCCGGATTCTGACGATACAAAGCTTCCGCCCGCATCATCAATACATCGGCAAAACGCAGAATCGGCATGTCGTTGTTCAGACTGCTGGTTACCATGGTTCCACCCACACCATCCATCAAATACTTGCCTCCACGAACACCATCCCAATGGTCGGCATTCAGCACCGGTTGCGCTGATTTAAAATTAACTACATAGTCCAGTTGACGGCTGACACCCTGATCATCGGTTGCAATAATCGGGGTTACCCCATCGGCTGCAAACTGAGGACCTGCAATCCACTGTTTCGTACGTATATCCGTTGCTTCAAACGATTTGTAGAAAGTAGGCAAGGTGGCACATCCATCCCAACCACTGGCAAACGAACCGTATTTTGCGCTTAAATCGGTAATTGAAAATAAATAACTTATATTTACCGCTGCTGTATTCCTGCTGTCGCACACCATGGTAAAAATGTTTTCTTTGTTGCCTATATCATTATTCCAGGCAAATACATGTTTGAAATCAGGATCCAGGCTGTAGCTGCTGTTCGTCATAATATCGGAGGTAAGTGTCACAATGTCCGCCAGATTCGTGTTGGCTGCACCCAGATACACCTGCGAATTCAGGTATAATTTTGCGAGTAATGCTTCTGCTGCAAATTTGTCAACCCGTCCGTAACTATTCGTTTTGGGAAGTACATTGGTGGACAAATCAATCAGTTCTGTTTTTACAAAATTATAAATGTCTGCTCTGGTAGCTTGTTTTGGCAATACTTTCGGATCGTAGGCCGATGTCGTTACCAAAGGCACATTCCCAAAATAATCCATCATCAAAAAATATCCGAATGCCCTGAGAAACCTGGTTTCACCCCTCATTACTTTTATATCAGGATCTGTATTAAAGCTGCTGGCATCAATCACATCAATAAAGGTGTTCGATACGGCTATTATTTTTGAGAGTCCAGAATAGACACCTGCTATTTCGCCGTTGGCAGAAGTCCAGGTATGTAAATACATCGGTTGAAGATCCCCTTTCCAGTCTCCACCACGAGCCGGGAAAACCATTTCATCGGTTGAGCTTCCGGGTTTGTAAACCACTTCCGACCAATACGCAATGGTGGTATACACTCCGGCTAAGCCGTTTAAAAATTCGCCCTTTGTTTTGAATGCACTCTGATCGGTCAGTTGACTGTTCGGAGCGATTTGAAGATCGGTGCAACACGTCAATGCAACCGCAACTAGTATTAATGCTATCTTTTTCATTTCAGTACATATTAAAAGTTAATATTAAGACCTAAACTGTAAGTACGTGCCTGTGGATAGGTGTTGTAATCAATACCGATTGATTTAATACCATTGCTCCCGGCTACATTATTTACTTCAGGATCATAGCCTTTATATCCGGCAAGAACAAACAGGTTTTGGGCTGTTACATATAAACGTGCAGATTTGATTACAGTTGGTATAATTCTGAAATTATACCCCAGGGTCATATTATCCAGTCGCAGGAAGTCTGCATTTTCAACCCAACGGGAAGATGGATATGTTATTCCACCACCACCTGCTGCATGGAACTGAGCTCCTTCCAGGTTGGTGTTTTGACCCGGCAAACGATTGCCCTGACTGATTTCGGCCCGTGTATTGTTATAGACACTTGCACCTAATGCACTCCGTAATACTACAGACAAATCAAAATGGTGGAAACTGAAATTATTGGTGAATCCAATGATATAATCAGGCAATGCCTTTCCAAGAACAGTCAGTTTGGTGGATGCAAAAGTTTCTGCCCCATTAACAATTCCGGTGAACTGTTGACCGTAGAATGTTCCGAATGATTCACCGACACGCAGGATCTGGGTATTACCGGAAGCTCCTGCCCCACTGACCACTCCATAATTAATATCCTTATTATTATACAATTGGGTAATCTTATTTTGATTATAAGAGATATTAAAATTGGTGTTCCATTTAAAGTTTGAGGTATTCACCACTTCGGCATCCAACGTCAGTTCGACGCCTTTATTGGTCATTGCCCCGATATTATCCAAATAAATTGAACTTACTGCCGGTTGAATGGCATCAATGGCAAGCAACAGATTGGTGGTGTTTTTGCTGTAATAGTCAACAGATCCTTTCAGCATATTATTGAATAATACGAAATCGACTCCTGCAGCAAACTGGGATGTTTGTTCCCATTTCAGATTCGGATTAGCAATGCCCGTAATGTTGTAAGGCGAATAGAAAGTACCCCCGAAATAAGTGCCTGCACTGCTGTTGATAGCATACGTAGAACTGTATTTGAAGTTTCCGATTTCCTGATTACCGGTGACACCATATCCGACACGTAGTTTCAGCTCGTTGATATTTGTCATGTCCTTCATGAAACCTTCTTCGCTCAACTTCCAGGCTAATGCTGCCGAAGGGAAAGTTGCCCAACGGTTATTGGCACCGAAGCGGGACGATCCGTCCTCACGAACTGTTGCCGTAAGTAAATACTTGTTATCGTAATTGTAATTCGCACGACCATAGAAGGATATTAACCTGTTAACTTCATGGTTGTTTTGTGTCACCTGATTGATGCCACCTCCAATATTATCGGCACCCAGATTATCACTCACAAATCCTGTAGCAATGGTTGATTGGTTGTAGTTATTAAATTCCTGCCATGAATACCCCCCAACAATGTTTAAAACATGTTTGGTATTAAAGGTATTGTTGTAAGTAAGATACGTTTCTACCAACCGGTTCGTATAGCGGTTATTTTCAAGTAATGCCCTGCCATTTACTGTTTTTCCTATGGAGGAGGCTGATGGTTCGTAAGCTTTACGAATTACATTGTCGGCATCATACGAAATGTTTGTTTTAAACGATAATACCTTGGGGATAAAAAACAAGGTTGCATCCACATTGGCGATCAACCGGTCACCATCGGTAATATCCGATATTTGTTTAGCCAAAGCCACCGGATTCCTTACGGATATAGATCCTGCTATTTCCTTGAATGTCCCGTCGGTATTGTATATCGGTTGGGTTGGATCGGCTTTCAGCGCATTGTCAATGACTCCACCATCCGCACCACTGGTTTGTTGTTCCAGAAAATTATTAAACTTGTAATTAGTGTTATTGACATTCATCGAAATGATCAGCCTTTCATCAAACATTTTGTGGTTTAAGTTAAACCGGCCGGTATACCTGTCAAGTCCTGTATTCAGAATGATCCCATCCTGAAGGGAAGCACTCAGGGAAGCCCTGTATGAGGTAGTATTATTCCCGCTGCTGAACATGATATTATGATTCTGCGTCATGGCCGTTCTGAAAATTGCATCCTGCCAGTTTGTGGTAGCCGTACCTGAGCCCGGAACAAACGAACGGTACTGATCGGCAGTCAGCACTTCAATTTCCTTGGATACAGTCGACATACCCGTTGAACCGGAATAACTGATGGAAGTAGTCCCTTCCTTGCCGCTTTTGGTCTTGATGATGATCACACCATTGGCACCTCGCGAACCGTAAATTGCCGTAGCCGAAGCATCTTTGAGAATGGTCATCGATTCAATATCCGATGCTGCGATCATAGAGAGCGGATTTAGGGTTGTGCTGCTCAAAGCAAGGTCATTTCCGGCAAAAGCCGAAGATCGTGAATTATCAACAGGTACTCCGTCAATCACATAGAGAGGTTCACTGGAAGCAGATATAGAGTTAACACCACGGATCCTGACATTGGTATTGGCTCCCGGCTGTCCGTTTCCGGGCGTTACCTGCACACCGGCCACGTGACCATTTAACAGCATGTCGGGCGAAGTAACCGTACCTTTATTAAAATCATCACTTTTGATAACGGAGAGCGCACCTGTTGCGTCCGATTTACGGATTGAACCATATCCAACGACTACGATCTCATCGAGGTTTTTTACATCCTCCTGTAATTTTACAATCAGATTTCTTTGATTCCCTACATAGACTTCTATTTTAGCAAATCCTACATACGAAATCACTAAGGTAGATTGATCAGTGACATCAAGGGAGAAATTTCCGTTTACATCCGAAACAGTACCTGTTTTTCCTCCTTTTATCATCACGGTGGCACCAATAATGGCATCCCCGTTTTTATCGGTAATGGATCCGTTTATTTTACGGGTCGATTGTTCCTGGGATGTTTGAGAACGTTTTGAGGTGATGGCAATACTTTTACCGGTTATTTCATATCCCACGTTTTGTCCCCTGATAATCTGATTGACGATATCGTTGATCGACTTTTGGGTGGCAGATACTGAAATAATCTTCTTGGTATCGAGATCATTTCTCTCATATACGAACGAATAGCCGCTATTATCTTTCAACGATTCGATAGCTTCTTTTACCGTAACATTTTTAATATTGAACGTTATTGCCTGCGAGAAGAGTGGAATGGACAGGCAACATAAGGCTGTGGTCATTAAAAAGACCTTAGTTTTTTTAAACATAAGTTATTAGATTTAAAATTAATACGTAGTCAATTTTTTTTATCCGAAAAAACCTTATATTTGCACAGTTTTTAAGGATAGTCTCTCTAAGTTTGTCCGAAAAATCCGAATCGGGAAGTGTTGCGCATTTCTCGATTCTTTTTTTTATTCCGGAGGATAGAAAAGCACACTAGGTGGGGTTTTTCTTCTTCATTTTTTCATAGATTAGTGATTACTGAAATTAAGGAAATTCGAGAACCGGAATATATTGAAATACCTATCAATTTATTACTGCTTATGCAGCTTTCTTTTATCCTGCCGAATAGTACGTGTAACCAACCTTTAAAATCTTCTTTTAAACAATTTACACCATCAAACTTTCAACTAATAAAAAAATATAACCTTAAAACACAAAAACCTTAAAAAAACCGATACCTACCTCGGTGTAAGAGTGATTACTTTTCCGTTAATTTTATAATTCAACCGGTGAGTCGATGCCAGCACATCGAGCACTTCCTGTATGGTTTGTTCATTGCGGGTGAAATTTCCATAAAAACGATAATTCCGCAATGAATCGTCTGTTATATTAATCTTCACATTATAACTTCTTTCCAGATCTTTAGCAATGTCGGGTAATTTCTCTTCATCAAAAAAGATAAGACCTTTGGTCCATACTTGTGCAAATTTTGCATTGACGTTCGAAATCGATACACTACCCGTTTTTTTATCCAGGATGATTTGTTGGTTCGGGGTCAGAAAATGTTCCTCGGTATAATTCAATCCGCTTCCGGCACTTACTTTTCCTTCCAGCAAAGTAACCCGTGCTTCCTCTTCATCGTTGTAATTTCTGAAATTAAATTTGGTACCAAGTACCAGCACTTTCAAATCGTTTGTTTTTACTTCAAATGGCAGGGTTTTATTTTTTGTCACTTCAAAATAGCCTTCTCCCTGCAGTGCAACGTTACGATCTTTAAATCCGAAACCCTGCGAATACGAAATAATCGATCCGGCATTCAACCATACCAGGGTACCATCAGGCAAATAAATTTTAGTTTTCGAGCCGAGGGGTGCTTCTACAGAGACATCTGTGATCTGCTTATTTACATGATTATTACCCAACCAGTAACCACTTCCGGCAAATACAATCAACAATGCAACGGCAGCAGCTATGCGGCGGGCAACTATCCAAAATACATGCTTTCCGGTTGGTTCATCCTGTACATCCTCCGAATAAGATTCTATCCTGGATAAAAACCGTTGAAATGCTTTTTCTTTATCAAAACGGAATTCATCTTTTGCTCCTATTGCCGAAAACCAAACCTCCTGCATGTGCACAAAGTAGTTTCTGTTTTCGACAGCCGATGTAATCCACTCATGTAATTCAGCCAATTCGGAGTTGTCAAGTCCCTGGGCAAAATAACCGGTGATCAATTCATCAATTCGGGACTGGTCTGTTATTTTTGGTTCCATATTTTGTATGTTCTGCTTATATGACAGTTAACCTGCCCGGGGAGGGTAGTATAAAAATTACTTATTTTATAAAACAGATGAATCTTTTTTTCCGGGAAAGATACAGAATGTGATGCACAACTGAATGTCAGCGCATTAATCCTATTTGGATACAAAGAAGGAAGTAGGTTGCCAGGTACTTGCTCAAATCAGTATTGAGTTTCGACAACGCATTTTTAATGTGGTATTTTACGGTATTCACGGAGATATCGAGGATGGTGGCAATCTCCTGGTATTTCATATTTTCGAACCTGCTCTTTTCGAAGACCACCCTACACTCATCGGGTAGACTGGCAATGGAGCGTTTGATCTCCTGTTCAAGTTCTTTTTCAAGCAATGTAGCCAATGGATAATTTTCGGATACCGGCATAAGTTCATCGGCTTGTATCAGGTCATCGCCCTTCGCAAAACGGGTTTCTTTCAAAACATATTCCTGTTGCAGGTAATTAATACAGCGGTATCGGACGGATTGAACCAGGTAGGCCCGTATGGAAGTCTTAATGTCTAGTGTTTCACGTTTTTCCCAGATATGAAAAATCACATCACCAACCACCGTCTCCGCCAGGAAATCATCCTTTAGGAATTCAACGGCTATATGACACAACAAAGTATAGTGGTTATCGAACAAATAGCGGAAAGCTTTTTCGTTGCCCAATTTGAGTTGCGTGACAATTTCTTGTTCAGTGATATTCATAGTTGCTGCTGAACTATTGAGTTGTTAAACTGAAATATCCAATACAAAATCGTATTTAAGGTTTTAAATCGTGCCAAAGTTATAATTTCTTTTTTAGTTGATTATCATCCTTTGTGTATAAAAACAGGATTAATATAAATAAAAGCGAATTACAATTAGTTAACAGTTTAATTGTGATATAGTTTAAAGAAACCGAAACATTTAATATTCAGAACTTCATCCTCTTGTCGCTCTTCCACTTGCTCTTCCTCCAGAATCCTCTTGTCGCCCTACCACTTGCTCTTCTTCGCAGAAACCTCTCGTCGCCCTCCCACTTACTCTTCCGTGCAGAATCCTCTTGTCGCCCTCCCACTTGCTCTTCCGTGCAGAATCATCTTTTCGTCACCGTGGGAGTGCGACTAAAAGCACGCAGAAACCTCTTGTCGCCCTCCCACTTACTCTTCTTCGCAGAATCCTCTTGTCGCCCTCCCACTTGCTCTTCTTATCAGAATAATCATGCCATCACAGTGGGAGTGCGACTAAAAGCACGCAGAAACCTCTCGTCGCCTTCCCACTTACTCTTCTTCGCAGAATCCTCTTGTCGCCCTCCCACTTACTCTTCTTCGCAGAATAATCATGCCATCACAGTGGGAGTGCGACTAATAGCACAGTGGGAGTGTGACTAATAGCACGCAGAAACCTCTTGTCGCCCTCCCACTTACTCTTCTTCGCAGAATCCTCTTTTCGTCACAGTGGGAGTGCGACTAATAGCACAGTGGGAGTGTGACTAATAGTACGCAGAAACCCAATCTCTCACTCCATAACGCGGAACTCGGAACACGGAACGCGGAACACGGAACGCGAAACACTGAACACGGAACGTATTAAGCCCCCCTCTCCTTTTGCTTTCCTTCGCATTCCATTTTACTCCGGTTTTAGAGAAAAAAATAATACAACAATTTTAAATTAATAAGCCAGTAATTAATAAGCAATATCTAAATAAAGTATGCTTATATACTGGTTATATATTGATTATATATTGATTATATACTAATTATTACCAAACCGGATGCGAACCGGATGCGAAGGAAAGGCAGAGCAAAAGGAAAGAAATAATTTTTGAATGAGGGGAATTTGTATATGTATTGGGGAAATCTATTTTAGTAGAGATACTAATTGAGTATATGAATTGAAGATTGAAGTAAGCTCGACCATTCCAGACATAACCATGAATAGATGAAAATTATAACACAGTGAGGCATTGAAATGCGAAATTAAAAATTTTTATTTCATTCGGTTCATAATTACATTAACAAACCCGTAGGTTAATTAAAATAGAATGTGTAATTTTGGAGAATTATTTTCAGAAAGCATAATAAAACGCGATATAACAATACTTTATCTGGTTTATAAAGACTTCAAATAAAAGAAAAAAGAAAATGTATAAACCTCCATTTACGATAAGCACACGAACTATCAACCTGATTGCTGAAATTTCGGCACAAATAGAACGGTATGCCATTCGTCTGGAGCAGGAAGATGGATTGATGTTACGAAAGATCAATCGTATAAAAACCATTCAGGGTTCTTTAGCCATCGAAGGAAACACTCTTTCCGAAGAATTAATCACAGATATTATCGAGGGAAGGCATATAATAGCTCCTTTGCGTGAAATCCAGGAAGTAAAAAACGCGATTAAAACTTATAATACTTTTTCATCTTTAAACCCTTATGTGGTTAAAGATATGTTGAAGGCACACGCTATAATGATGGAAGCGTTGATAGAAAACCCAGGTCAATTTCGTCGAGGTGGTGTAGGCGTTTTCTCCGGCAATAAAGCAGTACATATTGCCCCACCACCTGAACGCGTACCCATATTGATGGATGATGTGTTTGACTGGCTGCAAAACGCCGGAGATCATTTATTGATTAAAAGCTGTGTCTTTCATTACGAATTTGAGTTCATTCATCCTTTTATGGATGGCAACGGACGAATGGGAAGGTTATGGCAATCGCTTATTTTATGCCGGTTACATCCGGTATTTGAATATTTACCTGTCGAAAATATAGTATATCAGAACCAGCAAAACTACTATGAGGCCATTCGACAAAGCACAAAAGCCACCGACTGTAGTATTTTTATGGAGTATATGCTGGAAAAAATACTTGCGACCCTCAAAAAAAGGCAGGGTAAGGTGATAAATAATTCTGTAAATGTCGGTGTAAATGTCGGTGTAAAAAATTTATCAGACAGAATTATGATATATATAACCCAAAAACCGGGTATAAATGCCAATGAATTAGCCGACTTAATTACCGACAAAACCAAAAGGACGATCGAACGCCATATTGGAAATTTAAAAAAAGTTGGGAATATCGAATTCCGTGGAGCTGATAAAACAGGTGGCTATTACATTAAAAATGTAGAAAAAAGTGATTGAAGAAGAATAAATAACGAATTTGCGATTATATCCGGTTAGTCGATGACTGATACAGGAATTTGCGAGTTACAAAATCAGTTAAAAAAAAATACGAACCATAAACAACTAACATTCAACCTATGAACAATTCCGACACATACCATCAGCGTATTGCAGATATGACCATTGCCTCTGTCTATCCCCTGTATCTCACAAAAGTGGAGAAGAAAGGCAGAACAGAAGAAGAATTATATCAGGTCATTGAGTGGTTAACCGGCTTCGACAAGAAGAAGCTGCATGAACTCATAAACGAAAATGTAACTTTTGAAACCTTCTTCCGGCAGGCTTCGCTAAACACGAATGCGTCCCTTATCACCGGAGTAATCTGTGGGTATCGCGTAGAGGAAATCGAGAATAAGTTGACGCAGCAGGTCCGGTACCTGGATAAATTGGTCGATGAGTTGGCGAAGGGCAGGAAAATGGAGAAAATTTTACGAGGCTCGTAAGGTGTTGGGAAGTTTTGTTACTTAAATAGATTCCCCCTTTATCATCGAGGGAATAGAAGGTTTAAAGTCACTGTATAGCAAAGATTTAAACAAAGCAAAACTCCCCGAAGTAAAATCAGTACAAGATTTGCTTAAACGAATAAACAAATCCTACTTTATTGTAAAATTACAAATTTATTGTTTCTGAATTTAACAAATATATTTAACAACAAATTTATTGGGATATGAAAACACGTAAGATTTATTTTATTGTACTTTTAACGATATCATCTCTGATGGTAGTTGGACAAGATCACTTTCCGGTTATTTGGTTCCCCAATTCTTTCCCCTATGATTATTCTTTTGATAAAAGGTACATAAAAGAAACTTCATTTGATTATAAGGACATAGAAGGAAGCCCTTATTTAAACAGCGAATTTACAACCGGCACCTTTTATATGAAGGATACCTTGTCATTCAAGCTTCCGATACGTTACAACATCTGCGCCGACCAAATGGAATATCAGTCGGAAGGGGTTATTTATGTTGTTGGCAGTCCCCAAAGTCTCTCCAGAATTGTTTTGGGAGGATCGGTATTTATCTATTTGCCGTTTATCGGAAAAGGCGGCTATTTCGAATTAGTTGAATCGGGCAAATGCAAGCTGGTTCAAAAAATGAGAGTCGATTTTAAGCCATCAGAAGGTTCAAAACCGATAGTAGGTTTAACCAAATCCAGATTTGACAAGTATCCGGATGTATTTTATCTGGTCCTCAATCAAAACCAGTCATTCAGAATCGGGAATATGAATTCTGTCATGAATGCACTGTCGGATCAAAAAATAAAAATTGAAACTTTTATTAAGCGAGAAAAAATAAAAAATACAAAAAAAGAGAATCTTATTAAAATAGCTAAATACTATAACAGCTTGTAACGATTTCGGTGAACTTACATGTTGACATAATAGTTAACCTGTATTAAGTGAAGATTAGAGGGTGAATGTTGTCGATTCAAAATCATAAACCTTTATCTTTGCAGGGAAGTAAAAGTTGTTGCAAATGAGATATGAGTTTAGCCTTGATTTATTGATCTATGCATTCGGGAATAGATTCCACATTCATTGTCTTTAAAAAATCTAAATTTGACCCGGGAAAAAACTATATAATTCATCACCTGTTTATACGTTATTATAAACACAACTAAAAGAAATTCATTTATGCAACCAATAAAAATAGCCCTGTTTATTACGATTGTCTGTTTAACTGCCTGTAACCCTAAAATAAAAAATGACAAGTCAACCGGGCAGGCCGAAATCAATGCTTTTAATGCATTATCCGGACAGATAACAGAACAGTTGAAGAGGAAATTTAACGGGAACATGTATCAGAATGAAAAAATAGGACCCCAGGACTTTGGTGACAACATCAAAATAGGCATCCCCGGGCTATTGAACTATAGTTTTCGAAAAGACGGTTCAAAGTTCGTGAAAGGTGATTTGAATAAAGACAAGAAGACCGACCTGGTGATTTGGGCCGATATGACCGAGCAGCACGGATACGAGACAAAAAAGTATTTTGTATTCTTACAGGGGAAGGAAGGATATGAATATACTCTTGAATTTAAAGCCGATGAAATTGTTGAAGATTATTGCCGTAAAGCAAAATTAAATAAAGGGATCTTCAATCTGGACTCGATAAGCGGTGGGTTACTGATTGGGAATACCGATTATCAGGGGACACACGAACCCTCTTTCCTGACTTACTCGTATCGCATTGCTACTGAGAAGTACAAACTGGACATTGCTACAAAAACACTGATCCCGGTTTATCAATCTGACTTATTGAAAAGGAATATAACGACCGGGGCATTTGAAAAAGCAGATAAGAAATAATGTATTACGACAACTATGGATAAACAACATAACCCTTAAGGCTTTATTCCAAGACATGGTGGTTATAAAAGATTGATTACCTGAGTAATAATAGAGATTACACCGACGGTGTAACCTGTGCATAACCCCCAGTGGAGTTTGCGGAACCGGGGGGAATAGAATATAAACAACCCAACTCCATAGGAGTTGACCATAACGTAAAGGACTTAAAATATTGATTCTATTGGTGAACTCTTACAGAGTTCTACTTTTGATTTCATTCATTCACCCCCAGTTCCGCAAGCTCCACTGGGGGTTATGTACAGATTACTACTACGTAGTAATATAAATGACTAACCCGGGCGGTCA
>Ga0302213_1000840_pt1 | contig 15976 bp, 9 predicted proteins | sample II_Fen_N1_2_FD_194583 | JGI IMG/M metagenome (GOLD analysis project Ga0302213, IMG submission 194583) | Peat permafrost microbial communities from Stordalen Mire near Abisko, Sweden - II_Fen_N1_1 | ecosystem: Environmental > Terrestrial > Soil > Wetlands > Permafrost | place: Sweden: Abisko... | reverse complement strand
GCGGGTAGCCGTCGGCGTAACCGCAGGCGACCACGCCGATGCGCATCGCCTGCTCGGCGACAAAGGTCGAGCCGTAGCCGACCGTCTCGCCCGCCGCCAATTGCTGGATGCCGATCAGCTTGGACGCCAGCGTCATCGTCGGCAGCAAGCCCCAGTCGGCGGCGCTGTGTTCGGGAAAATCCGGCGCGCTGCCGTACAGAACAATGCCGGGGCGCACCCAGTCCGAGCGTCCGGCCATTGTCTGGCCGTGGCGCAAGATGGCCGCGCTGTTGCTCAACGTGCGCTCGCCGGGCAGGTCGTGCGTGACCGCTTCAAAGCGCGCCAGCTGGGCTGAAATGCCCTTGGCGCCGTCAGCATCGGGGAAATGCTGCATCAGCGAAATCTCCTCGACCTGCGGCAGCGCGTTGAGCCGCGTCCAGGCGGCGCGAAAGCGCTCGGGCTTGAAGCCAAGCCGGTTCATGCCGGTGTTCATTTTTAAAAACACGCGGTGCCCCAACTGGGTTTTGTGCGCGGCCAGCCAGTCGATCTGCTCGTTGCAATGAATCGCGTGCCACAGGCCGAGGCGCGAGCACAGTTCCAGATCGCGTGGCTCAAAACAGCCTTCGAGCAACAAAATTGGCCCGCGCCAGTCGAGGGCGCGCAGCCGCCGGGCTTCGTCAAAATCGAGCAGCGCAAAGCCGTCGGCGCTGCGCAGCGCGTCAAAAACGCGCTCGATGCCGTGGCCGTAGGCGTTGGCTTTGACGACGGCCCAGACACGCGCGTCGGGGGCGCTGACGCGCACGCGCTCTAGGTTGTGACTCAGGGCGGCGGGATGAACGGTGGCGAGAATGGGACGGGGCATGGGCAATCGTTGGAGAGGAAACGGCACGCTGGGCTGCGGCCATCAAGTTAACAAAGCAGCTCTACGGGTCTTCCCCTGATTTTGACACCGGCCCCCATGCTATAAACGTCGATTCTTTGGAGACATTCACCTGTATTTTCAGCCATCAGATCAACTGATGGATTTTTTTCGGTGACTAATACAGTTAAATGAAGCGCGGTTTTTACACCATCATGGCAGCCCAGTTTTTCAGCTCTCTGGCTGATAACGCGCTATTTGTCACCGCTGTCGAGCTTCTCAAGACCAGCGGCGCGCCCAAGTGGCAACCAGCGGCGCTGGTGCCGATGTTTGCGCTGTTTTACGTGCTGCTGGCGCCGTTTGTCGGCGCCTATGCCGACGCCCGGCCCAAGGGAAACGTGATGTTTGCCAGCAACGCCATCAAGGTCGTCGGCTGCCTGATGATGCTGTTTGGCTCACATCCGCTGCTGGCTTACGCCATTGTCGGGCTGGGTGCGGCGGCTTATTCACCCGCCAAATACGGCATCCTGACCGAGCTACTGCCCGCCTCGCAGCTGGTCAAGGCGAACGGCTGGATCGAGGGGCTGACGATTTCGTCGATCATTCTGGGCGTGCTGCTAGGCGGCCAGTTGGTGGGGCGGACGGTTTCCGGCTACCTGCTGGCGTTTGACTTTCCCTTCATCGACACCGGCATCAGCACCGCACCCGAAGCGGCCATTTCGGTGCTGATTTTGTTCTATATGGTGGCCGCCTGGTTCAACACCCGCATCCCCAACACGGGTGTGGAAATGCGCCCGATGCCACTGAATAAGTTTGAGCTGCTCCCCGATTTCTGGAACTGCAACGCCGCGCTGTGGCGCGACAAGTTGGGCCAGATTTCGCTGGCCACGACGACGCTGTTCTGGGGCGTGTCGGGCAATCTGCGCTACATCGTGCTGGCCTGGAGCGCAGCGGCGCTGGGCTACAACACGACGCAAGCCTCGTCGCTGGTCGGCGTGGTGGCCATTGGCACGGCGGCGGGCGCCATTTTGGCCTCGCTGCGCATGCGGCTAGACCAAGCCACGCGCGTCATGCCGCTGGGCATTGCGATGGGCCTGCTGGTGATCGGCATGAACTTCATCAGCAGTGTCTGGGTGGCTGTGCCGTTTTTGATCCTGCTCGGCGGCCTGGGCGGCTTTCTGGTCGTGCCCATGAACGCGCTGCTGCAGCACCGGGGCCACAAGCTGATGGGCGCGGGCCGCTCGATTGCGGTGCAGAACTTCAACGAGCAGGCCTGCATTTTGAGCCTGGGCGCGCTCTACAGCCTGTCCACTGGCATGGGGCTGTCGGCCTTTGGCGCGATCACCTGCTTTGGCGTGGTGGTGACCGGATTCATGTGGCTGATCCAGCGCTGGCACTGCCGTAACGCGGTCAAGCACAAGGTGCAGCTCGATCACCTGATGGGCATCGCCCGCAACGACAAGTCGCACTAATGGCAGCGCAAATGATGAACAACGCGGCCAGTGGCCACACAGCGACGCTAGCAGCGGGCGCGCTGGTGATGAGTGCGCTGGTCTGGGGCGTGTCGTGGTGGCCGTTTCGCCAACTTCAGGGTTATGGGCTGCATCCGCTGTGGGTCACGGCGGTGATGTATTTGCTGATTTCGGCGGGTTTGCTGCTGGTGCATTTCAAGGCCTGGGACGGTCTGCTGGCTTGCCCGCCGCTGTGGTGGCTGGGCCTGACGGCGGGGCTGACCAATGTCGGCTTCAACTGGGCAGTGACCGTCGGCGACGTGGTGCGCGTGGTGCTGCTGTTTTACCTGATGCCGGCCTGGTCGGTGCTGGTCGCCTGGCTGATGCTGGGCGAAAAGCCCACCGCCGCGTCGCTGCTGCGCTTGGCGCTGGCCATGAGCGGCGTGCTGGTGGTGCTCAAAACGCCAGAAGTCGCCTGGCCAGTGCCGCAGGGCGTGGCCGATTGGCTGGCGCTGGGCGGCGGCCTGAGCTTTGCCATCACCAACGCGCTGCTGCGCCAATACGGCGACACGCCCGGCAGCTCGCGCATGCTGGCGATGTTTGGCGGCAGCGGTTTGATGGCGGTGGGTGCCGCGCTGGCAGGCATGTCGCTGCAGGGTATGCCAGGCCCGGCACTGGAAGCCGCCGGTCTGCCAGTGCTGATCGGCCTGAGTCTGGCTTTTGTCGCCAGCAACGCAGCCCTGCAATACGGCGCTGCCAAGCTGACCGCAGGCACAACCGCGATTGTGATGCTGACCGAAATCCTCTTTGCCAGTGCGTCATCGGCGGCGCTGGGCGCCGCCCAGTTCAGCCAACGCACGCTGATTGGCGGGGGATTGATCGTGCTGGCCGCCGCGCTGGCCGCGCTGGCCTCACCAGACGAATCGGCGCCAGCGAGCGCAAAATCGCCTTGATCCGCGTTTGAGCCGCGCTGCGCTATCCGTGCAGCGCCACAATGGACTTCAGGAGCCAAGCATGACCCCCACGGTTTACGACTTCAGCGCCCACCAAATCGACGGCCAGGAGATCGCCCTGTCGCAGCTGCGGGGCCGGGTCTTACTGATCGTCAACACGGCCAGCCAGTGCGGTTTGACGCCCCAGTTCGGCGGCCTGCAGACGCTGCATAAAGCTTACGCCGCGCAAGGCCTGAGTGTGCTGGGCTTTCCGTGCAACCAGTTTGGCGCGCAAGACCCCGGCGCCGACAGCGCCATCGCCAGCTTCTGCCAGCGCAACTACGGCGTGGATTTTCCGATGATGGCCAAAATCGACGTCAACGGCCCCGCCGCCGATCCGCTCTACCGCTGGCTGAAGGCCCAAGCGCCCGGCTTGCTAGGTAGCCAGGCGATCAAATGGAACTTCACCAAATTCCTCGTCGGACGCGATGGCCAGGTCATCCGGCGCTACGCCCCGCTGCACAAGCCCGCCAGCCTGACCGAGGACATCGAGGCGGCGCTGTCAAGGGTCTGAGCAGGCAGGCTAACCCTGATTGACTCACCTATTTTTACGGCCTAACCTGTTTCACTGGAAATACAACTCTTACAGGAACGCCATCTTGCACTCCCCATCCAAAACCCTTCCTCTTCTTTCAAGCCTGTGCGCAGTTGTACTGGCCCTGAACAGCCCCGTTGCCCAAGCCGTTGATGCGGGCGTCACCGACACCGAAATCCGCATCGGCGCATCAGCCGTGCTGACCGGCCCGCTAGGGCCGCAAACCCTGTCCTACGGCATCGGTGCCAAGCTCTACTTTGACTCGGTCAATGCCGCTGGCGGCGTCAACGGACGCAAAATTGTCTATACCCAAGTCGATGACGGCTTTGATGTACCGAGATCGGTAGAAAACAGCAAAAAACTGATTCAGGACGACAAGGTGTTCGTGCTGTTCCAGCCCACCGGCACCCCCCACACCACCGCCCTGCTGCCGCTGGCCACCGAAAGCAAGACGATTGTGTTCGGCCCAGTCACTGGCGCCACCACCCTGCGCGAAACCGCCAACCACTACCTGTTCCATGTGCGCGCTGGCTATGGCGACGAGGCCCAACGCATCGTGCAGCAGCTGCGCCAGCTCGGCTCACCGAAGACGGCTATCTTCTACCAAGACGACGGCTTTGGCAAAACACTGCTGGCCGAAGTCAAGCGCGCCGCCGAATCGCTCAAGCTGCCGATCATTGCCGAAGTCAAGGTTGATCCCAAAAACCCGGACTTCAAAGGCGCCGCCGAGCAGCTCGAAAAAGCCGGCCCCAAAGCCATCATCATGGGCACCGCTGGCGGGACGTTCTCCAGCCTGGTCAAGGCGGTGCAGGCGACTTCGCTGCGGCCCAACATCTACGGCTTCTCGGTGGCCAATGTTGATACCCTGAGCCGGGATCTGGGGCCGCAGGCGCGCGGCCTGGTGCTGGCCCAAATCATGCCGCCGGTCCGCAACAGCTCCTCCGTCATCGTCTCCGAATACCTGGGCCTGCTGCACGCCAAGGACGCCAAGGCCAAAGCCTCATCAGCCCAGTTTGAGGGCTTTGTGCATGCCAAGCTGCTGGTTCAGGGCTTCAAGGCCGCCGGTCCGAAGCTAAATACCGAGAGCTTCATCAGCGGCATGGAGAGCCTCGGCGAAGTGCGCTATGACAAGTTCACCGCCCGCTACAACCGGCAGTCGCACAACGGCGCCAGCTATGTCGAACTGGCCATCGTGGACAGCAACGGCGAACTGCGCTATTGACGGGCGCGCGGGCGGTTGGCCTCAAACGCCAGTTGCGGTTCTGTCGCCTTGCCAGTTGATGAGCGTGGTTGGGGCAGGAGCGGATGCCCGCGCCTCAAACAAAACGGATTTTTTCCTGTCAATGCATAAAACTGCTCCGCAAAAGACAGCCCATTGCAGCCCTCCCGCAGGAACTGGCTTTTGCGGATCATGAGTATCAACTCGGCCCCGGTCAGGACATTGGCGGCTGGCTTTTTCAAGCAAGGAAAACCCGGATCGCCCAGCGCTTGATCGCGAAATGATCGTCAAACACGCCGCGCTCTTGGTAATCATTTCCTCCAAGTGGCGGTAGTTGAGCCGATAGGCTGCATACCAGCGGATGCACACCAAGATGATGTCGATGGGAAAGCGCATTCCTTTGGCATCCAGCATCGCGTTGCATACCCGTCGTAAAAAATCTCGGCAGAAACGAGCAGGCGACACGATCACCCATGTGGCAGAACCCGCATTTGGCTACGGATGTGCTTGCTGAGGACAGAAGAGCCCAGGCGGCGTGATTGTCGTTCAGGCGAATTGATCAGCAGCAATTTCTGAAAAACTGACTGGAATTTGATCTCAGCTTCCGGGAAACTCCGTTATGATCGTTCGGCATAAAATAACAAGGGCTGATAAATGCTGAAAAAAATACTCATATTAGGTGCGGTGATCATTTTAGGAAAGACAGCGATCGAGACGGTGTCTGCCAAAAACACAGAGCAGAACATGACAAAGATCATGAAAGAGATAAATGAAAAACTGCCGCAGACAGTAGGCAATATGCGGATGGAAAAAGTTGATTATTCCAACCATGTCATTCGATACTCGGGAACAGTGCTTGGTGGACAAGGACTGTCCGAAGGGATGAAGGACGACTTTCAGAAGCAAATGAAAATTGTCTATTGCCAGACAAAGGCATTTAAAAAAGCAAATATTGGCGTGGAATACTCCTTCAGATCGCTGATCATGAAAAATATCAACGATAAATTGAGTGATGAAACATGGGTGGCAAGTTTTCAGCCTGAGAATTGCACTTAAATCGCTTATTTCGGCCACAGCGCCCACAGCCGCAAGGGCTGGTTAAAGCGCGCCGCGAGCTGCCCGGCCTGCGCGCCGGTGCCCGCAAAATAATCAGCCCGCACCGCGCCGACGATGGCGCTGCCGGTGTCCTGCGCCAGCACCAGTTTTTCTAAACTGGCGGCGCTTCCCTTGGAGGCGAGCCAGACCGGCGTTCCATACGGAATGCTGGCCGGATCGACCGCAATCGAGCGCCCCGGCGTCAGCGCCACGCCCTGCGCGCCCTTGGGACCCAAACCGGCCTCAAAATCGCTGACGGCTTCTTCACGGAAAAAGATATAGCGCGGATTGCTCCAGAGCAGCTCCTGGACTCGCTGCGGGTTGGCCGCGACCCAGGCTTTGGTGGCGTCTGGCCAGGGGTTGATTTTGGTCACGCCCTGACTGAGCAGCCACTGGTTGACGCTGCGGTAAGGCTGGTCGTTGGAGCCAGCAAAGGCAATGCGCGCCATGTGCTGGGCGCCATTGGGCTCGCTGAACAGCAGCCGCCCCGACCCCTGAATGTGCAGCACCAGCGCGTCAATGGGGTCAGCGACCCAGGCGATTTCCCGGCCCTTCAGGGCTTCGCCCGCCTCCGGTAGCGTGTCGATTTCCTGCCGGGAAAACCACGGCTTGCGGCTCGCCAGCGTCGCAGGCAGGCGGTACAAAGGCACGCTGTAGCCCGCTTCCTGTTGTCGGCTGGCCTTGAGCACCGGCTCGTAATAGCTGGTCAGCAAGCCTTCGGCCACGCCCTGTTGACTCTCGATGCGGTAAGGCTGCAGGCGCTCCTGCATCCAGGCGCGCTGCTCCGGCCCTGAGGCAATGCTCAGGCGGCGCACTTCGCTGCACAGCGGCGCAAACACCGGCCCCGGATGCTCGCAGCTCTTGAGCCAGGCATTCCAGGCTTCAGGCAGCGAGTCCGCTTCAAAGCCGGGCAATTCAGACCAAGGCGCGGCCACCCAGCGACTTTTGACCTGGGCGCTGGACGGCAACGGTGGCGCCAAAACGCCCCCGCCGCCCAAAGGTGGCCTGGGCACGTTGGCACAGGAAGCCAGCAGCGCCGCCGTGGCGATAATGGAAATCAAGCGCCCCGAGGGCCGGGAGCGCCCAAGAACGGTCCCCGACTTGAAAGGAAATGCCATGAGCCTGTTATTGCTGGAGGCGCTAGGAGCACTGGTATTGCTGGTATTCATAGTGTGGTGGACGATGTTTTCGGGCCGGAAAAATGGCGAATTAAAAGACGATCCGCCAGCGGCAGACTGAGCAGTATCTAGGCCTAGGCGGGCGGGCGCTTGCGCTGTGTCAACGCGCGCGGCGCTTCACAGCACGCGGTGGCTCAAAGCAGGCAGGCGCTGGCGCATCTCCTGCTGGCGTGTGCCCAGCACCTCGCCGATGACCACGCCTGCGCCTTCGGCCTGCTCGGCCAGAATCCGGCCCCACGGATCGACCAGCATGCTGTGGCCCCATGTGCGCCTGCCGTTTTCGTGCGTGCCGCCCTGGGCGGCTGCCAGCACATAGGCTAGGTTTTCAATGGCCCGGGCGCGCAGCAGCACTTCCCAATGCGCCTGGCCGGTGGTGTAGGTGAAAGCGCTGGGCACCAGCAGCACATCGGCCTTCAGCGCGCGGTACAGCTCGGGAAAGCGCAGGTCGTAGCACACGCTCATGCCGATGGTGTACATATGGCCGTCGCGCGAGGCCAGTTCAAAGCGCACCGGCTCGGCGCCGGGTTCGAGCACGCGGGTTTCGTCGTACTCCTCCTCGCCCTGATTGAAGCGAAACAGGTGAATCTTGTCGTAGCGCGCCACGCATCGGCCCGAGGGCGCGTAGGCCAGCGAACAGTTGCGCGCCCGGCCCGCGTCCAACGTGGCCATCGGCAGCGTGCCGCCAACAATCCAGATGCCGAGCCGACGCGCCCAGTGGCTCAAGAAATCCTGCACTGCGCCGCGCCCAGCCGTCTCCTGGAGCCTGAGCTTGTCGCTGTCTTTCAGGCCCATCACGCCAAAGTACTCGGGCAGCACGGCCAGCTCGGCGCCCTGAGTTGCGGCCTGCTTGAGCAGCACGGCAGCGGCGTCAAGATTGGCCTGCAGCGTCAGGCCCGAGACCATTTGGATGGCAGCTATTTTCATGAGAAATTCTCCATTTAAGGGTTGCGGGCCTTGCCCTCTGGATCGGCATGGCGATCAATTTTCGTGATTTTCGGATCCGACCAGGCCCCGTCAATCTGGAATTCCTGTGTCGCCGCCTCCGTCAGCGGGCGGCGCAAAAACATCTGGGCCAGAAAACTGCCCAAGCCGACCGCCGGATTGATGACGCCAGCAATCAAGGAAGCCGTTCCGGCATCGATTTCAGGCACCACCACCACACGCAAATTCTGGGTTTCACGCACAACATCGGCGCTGCCAGCCATCAACACGGCGGCATTGACGCCGCCCATCTGCAAATTATTCGTGTACGCCAGCCCCTGCTCAATGCTGACATCGCCGCGCACAAAGTCAAAGGCAAAGCCTTCGGAAAACACATCGCGAAAGTCCAGCGTTAGGCGCCGGGGCAGCGATTGCAAACTCAAAACGCCCAGCAATTTGGCCAGCCCCGGATCGGCTTTCATGAACTGGCCTGACTCTACATTGACATTGAACTGGCCGCTCAGGCTGGGGTAATTCGGGCTCAGCGGCGAGCCTATCCAGGCCACCTGGCCCTGAATCAGTCCCTTGCCCCGACGCAGCACGCCGTCCATGCCAAAGCGCTTGAGCAGCTCTCCCGAGTCGGCAATGTCAAGCCGAAAATTCATCACCGAGCGGCGCCGCCCGGACACCGGGCCGGTGCGCGGCCCGGCTTGGGCCAGCGCCAGCCAGTCACCGCTGGCGTTCAGCGTGGCTTCGGGCAGGCGCAGATTGAACTTGTTCAGATGCCAGTCGCGCACCCCGCCTTCGGCGCCGGGCACCGCCGAAGCGGCCCGGTTGACCGCGTCGATTTCGATGCGCCCGAGCTTGCGGCCACGCAGCGCCAGATCGTCCACGACGATGTCCAGCGCCGGGATGCTGGCGGGCGGCTCGTCGAGCAGGGTTTCGACCTCGGTGGCGGTCTCGGGCGCTAGGTTCAGGCGTGCGAGCCGGGCATAGACGCGGCCAGGGCCAGTCGGGCCACTCTGGCGGTAGTCGAGGTGGCCGCTCAGCTCGGTGGCGTCAATGTTGGCGCGCCAGTCCAACCCGTCGCGGTTGCCGCCCAACACCACTTGGTGCAGGCTGTGGCCCTGCACGCGCAGCTCGCCCACGCGCAGGGCCAGCACGGTGGGCCGGTAAGCGTCGGCCTGGCTGACGTCAAGCGCCCCAGCCGGCACGCTCGCCGACTGGCTTGAAGACGGCCCCGCGTCGGGGACATCGGCAAGGATTTTTTCCCACGCCTCGGCATCGAGCTGGGCCAGATGCAGGCTGGCCTGCACGCCGCTGTCAGGCAGCGGAACAGTTTCAGCCGCGCCCAGGCCGATGCCTAGGCTGCCCCGAATCACTCGGGGCGGCTCGGCGCTGAGATCGCGCTGGTAGCGTATCGCCGCCAGTGACCCGAGACTGAGCGACAACTCGTCCTGCAGCGGCTGGCTAGGTGCCAGCGACGTGGGTAGCAGCGCCCGCTCAAAGTGCAGCGGCAAGGCCGTTTGCGCCGCCTTGTTCAGCGGAAAAGGAAAATCCAGCGCCAGCCCCTGCAGACTGCTGCTGACCGACAGCTCGGCCACGCCGCGCCGAAACGCCAGCGCCGCCGCATAAGCGATGCTGCCGCTGGCGTGCCGGGCCAGACGTGCCAGCGGCCCCAGCTCTTTGGCCTGACGCAGGCCTTCGGCGCTGACTTGGCCCGCAATTTTGAAGGCCGCATCGGGCCTGTGTGCCGGGTCGGTGGCGAGCAGCGGCGCCGTGCCGCCATCAATACGCACCGCGCCACCAAACAGTGCCGCCTGCGCACCGGCCACCGCAAAGCCTTTTTCGTTGAAGGTCAGCACACCCTTGAGGCCGCCGAGCGCGGGCGCGTCCGGCGCAAACTTCACGTCATTGCCCGCCAGCGTGATCGCGCCGTCCACCCGCGAGGTGCTGATGGCGTGAATCGGCAGTTGCAGGCCAACGCGGTAGCTGGCGCTGCCGCTGGCCTGTGCCTGGGCCAGCGCCTGATCGGTCATCGCCGCCAGCGGCGAGTGGTTAACAAAGCCCAGCGCATCGCCAAGCGTGCCTTGAAGGTCCAGATTCACCGCAACCGTGGGCTCGTGCATCAAGTCGGCAATGCGCGCCTCGCCCTTGACGAGGCTCAAACCGGGCAAACCAGCCACCTTGCCGCTGACGCTGTTGACCTCCAGCGTGGCGCGGTTGAACACCAGCTCGCCATTGAGTTCGGTCAGCGCCGGCCAGGGCGCGGCGCCCGGCGGCTGCAGCGCGGGTGGCACATAAACAAAATGGCCGCCGCGCACCTGCGTCGAGACCCGGAATTCGCCCTGCGCCGGCGTGGCAAACGGCAGCTGCGCCAGCGGCCCCAGCACCGTGAATTTGACCTCGCTGAGCTGGCCCTGCTGCACGGCGTCGCGCACGTAGTTGCGCACCGCTGGCACCAGCACCAGCGGCAAGTAGCGGTGTACCTGGCGGGCGTCGCCCCGGCTCAGGCTGCCTTGCAGATCGAGCACGCCAGGAAAGCGCCGGTCCGGGTCGCTGCTGCCAGAGGGCGCAGCGGCGCTGTCGTCGGTGTGCCAGCGCACTTCGGCCTTGCCCTGCGCGTCGGCATTGGCAAACTGCAACTGGCGCAGTTGCACGGCGATTCTTCGGCCCGAGCGCGTCCACTGCGCCTGCGTGGACAGCTGATCGAGCGCCAGCCGGGGCTGCTCGAAAATGCCCGGCAGCTCCAGCGCGCCGTTGACGATGTTGATGCTCGCCTGACCGCCCGCCTCGGTGAGGTCAAAATCGACGCTGGCGCCGCTGATGCCGGGCTGACCGGGCTTGCCAGACACCGAGCCCGCAGGCGCAGGCAGCGCCGACACGCGCAGGCCACTGACCCGGCCTTTGGCGCCAACCTGGGTGGGCGCGTCCAGCGGACCTTGCCAGCGCGCTTCCAGCGTTTCGACCCGTCCCTGCGGTGCCAGCGCGGCCAGCCGCGCCTGAAGCGGCGGCGCCAGCGGCAGGCCGCTGGCAATTTTGGCCAGCGCGGCCAGATCGAGCTGGTCGGCGCTCAGTCGGCTCTGCTGCGCTGTGCCAGCGCCTGCGCGGGTGTGCGTCAGGGCCACATTGCCGCCCGGCCACTGCAGACCGTCAGCGGTGCGAAAGCGCAGTCCCTCGGTGTGCAACGCAAAGCCGCGTTCCTGCTCAATCGCCTCAATGCGCCCAGACAAGCTAGCAAAAGCCAGCGGCGCCAGTGACTCGCCCAGCCGGATGCTGACCGCCTGCAAGTCCAGATCAGCCAAAATGCCCACCAGCCTGCCCCGGTTGACATCGCCCCAGGCACGCAGCGCGCCTTGGCCTTGCATCAGCCCCACGCCGAGCGGCGACAGGCCCACGTATCGCTTCAGGTGGGAGACATCGACCCGGCTGAATTCTGTATAGAGCTGGCCGCTCCAGCCGTCAAAATCGCCCGCCCGCGCCAGCAGCTTGCGCTTGAAAATGCCGCGCAGGCTGAAACGCTCGCCCCACTCGGGCGATGGCGTCGCGTCCAGGCGCAACTGGTGGCGATGGTGGCCGTTTCGCATCACCGCATCGACCTGCGTCAAGGCCAGCGGCGGCGTTGCCGGGCGCGTCTCGTCGCTCCAGCGAATGGTGCCGCCGCGCAGCACGAACTCGCGCTGGGAAAAAAACCAGTCGGCGATGGCGCTGTGGCCGCTTTGCGGCGTTTTTGACACCTCCAGCCCGCCGACAAAAATGCGCCCGTCGGCGCTGCGCCGGATGTCCAACTCGGGCTGCTCGATTACCAACTGCTCAAAACCCAGCCGCCAGATCGACGAAGCCGACAGCGCGGCGATCAGGTGCGGCAGATGCACCGCTTCGCGCCCGGCGCTGTCAAACAGGCGCACGTCGTGCAGCTCGAACGAGGGAATCGCGCCCGGCGAGCGCGCCGTGATGCTGCCAATGCGCACCGGCACCCCTAATGCCCGGCTGGCTTCTAACTCCAGACGGGGACGCAATTCGCCGATTCGCGGCACAATCCAAGCGTGGAGTACGAACCAAGTCAGGCCGAACAACAGCCAGCCCGCCGCCACCAGCCACAGCAACGCGCGCAGAGCCGCAGCCAACCAGCACAAGCGCCGGGAGGGCAAGGCAGGCGAAGCAAGCGGACTGGGTGAAGTGGACTCCATAAGCCGAAGAATTATGACCGCCGACGCTGCCCGCGTTCGGCGCAGAGCCATGAAGTTTTGTGAAGTCTTGTGATGACCCTTGCCGCAACGCCCAGCCCGTTTATCGCATCCCATTTTGCCCCCGAGCTGCCGCCCGCTTCGGCCTATTCGCGCTATGTCCAACGCATCCGGCGCCGCTACGCCGCCCAACTGGCGTTGTTGGCCAAAGGCGCGCCGGTGCGCACGATGATGGAGGTCACGCTGGCGGCGCTGCGCGACAGTGGCTTGGACACCGGCGCGGCACTGCGCGTGTTGCGCCAGCTGGTGATGGAGCGCCTGGTGACACTGGACTGCGACGGCCCCTGCGACAGCCAAGCGCCGCTGACCGTGGTCACGCGCGCGATGACCGAGCTGGCTGAACTGGCGCTGGATGTGGCGATGCAGCATGCCCGCGAGGGGCTGGACGCCCAGCACGGCGCCCCACTCGGCAAAGGCGGCACCCGCGCCCAGATGTGGGTGGTGGGCATGGGCAAGCTCGGCGCGCGCGAACTCAACGTCTCCAGCGACATCGACCTGATCTACGTCTATGACCACGACGGCGAGACCGCCGGGCGCGCCAGCGACGGGCGCGGCCAGATTTCCAACCACGAGTATTTCGCGCGCCAGGTGCGGGCCGTGTTCAGCCTGATTGGCGACACAACCGAGCACGGCTTTGTGTTTCGCGTCGATCTGGCGCTGCGGCCCAACGGCAATTCCGGCCCGGCAGCGATTTCGCTGGGCGCGCTGGAGGAATACTTTCAGGCCCAAGGCCGCGAATGGGAGCGCTTTGCCTGGCTCAAAAGCCGCGTCGTCGCGCCGCAGGACTGCATTAGCAGCGGCTCGGCCAAGGCGCTGCGCGGCCTGGTGCTGCCGTTTGTGTTTCGCCGTTACCTCGACTACAACGTGTTTGACGCGCTGCGCGTGCTGCACCGGCAAATCCGCGACCATGCCGCCAAACGCTGCGCCGGTCACCCCGAGCGCGCCAACGACGTGAAAATGTCACGCGGCGGCATCCGCGAAATTGAATTTACCGTGCAGGTGCTGCAGGTGGTGCGCGGCGGGCAGTTTCCCGAGCTGCGCACCCGGCCCACGGTGGAGGCGCTGGCGCGCGTCGCCCAGGCGGGCCTGATGCCGCAGGAAACGGCTGATGCGATGGCGCGGGCTTACGACTTTTTGCGCCGCGTCGAGCACCGCATCCAGTACCTTGACGACCAGCAAACCCACGTCCTGCCGACCCGCGACGACGACTTGGCCTGGATTGCCCGCACGCTGGGCTACCGCGACTGCTGCGCCTTTTTGCACGACCTGGACGCGCACCGCGAACTGGTCGCCGGCGAGTTCGACATCCTGCTCGGCGGCAAACCAGCCGCCTGCAAAGGCTGCGCCAAGCCGCCCGCCAGCACCGCCCAGCAACTCGACGAGCTGCTGGAGCAGCCGCCCGCCGACTGGCCCGCGCAACTGCGCGAGCGCCTGACGCTGTGGCACCAGCATCCGCGCATCCGGGTGCTGCGCGAAGACTCGCGCGTGCGGCTAGCCAAGCTGCTGCAGCGCACCGCCAAATGGCTGCGCGAAGGCCGCGTCACCGAAGAGGCCGCGCTGCGCCTGATCGGCTGGATAGAGCCGCTGCTGCGCCGCGAAAGCTACCTGGCGCTGCTGCTGGAGCGCCCGGCCGTCCACGAGCGCCTGCTGCGCCTGCTGGGCGCAGCCAAATGGCCAGCGCGCTACCTGCTGCAGCACCCCGGCGTGATCGACGAGTTGAGCAGCGAGGCGCTGCTGCACGAGCGCTTTGACCGGACGGTGTTCCAGAAAGAGCTGGCGCAGCGCCTGGCCGCCCTCAAGCGCACCGGCGAGGACGACGAGGAAGCCTGCCTGAACCTGCTGCGCCGCGCCCACCACGCCGAGGTATTTCGCACGCTGACGCGCGATCTGGAAGGCGTGCTCAGCGTCGAACAGGTCGCCGATGACCTGAGCGCGCTGGCTGAAACCATTCTGGCCGTCACCGCCGACTGGTGCTGGCAACGCCTGAAAAACCGCCACCGCGACAGCCCGCAGTTCGCCATCATTGCCTACGGCAAGCTCGGCGGCAAAGAGCTGGGCTACGGCAGCGACCTAGACATCGTGTTCGTCTATGAAGACGCGGACGAGCGCGCCCCCGAGGTCTATGCCGCCTTCGTGCGCAAGCTGATCAACTGGCTGACCGTCAAGACCGGCGAGGGCGACCTGTACGAAATCGACACCGCCCTGCGCCCGAACGGCAACTCCGGCCTGCTGGTGACTTCGTTCGCCGCCTATGCCAACTACCAGCAGCAGCGCGGCAGCAATACCGCCTGGACTTGGGAGCATCAGGCCATGACGCGCGCCCGCTTTGTGCTCGGCGACGCGTCGCTGCGCCAGCGTTTCGACGAAGTGCGCCAAAGCGTCATCAGCGCGCCGCGTGATGCAGCCGCCCTGGGCGCCGAAATTGCCGCAATGCGCGAGAAAGTACGCAAAGCCCATCCAGTCAAGAGCGCGCCAATGCCCGCGCCCGCCAGCGGCGTAGCCGACGCGGCAGATGCGACCGCTCCCCAGGGCGAGATGTTCGATGTCAAGCACAGCGCGGGCGCGATGGTGGACGCTGAGTTTGCGGTGCAGTTTCTGGTGCTGTCGCAGTCGGGTGCGCATCCCGAGTTGCGGGACAACGTCGGCAACATCGCCCTGTTGCAGCGCGCCGAAGCTGTCGGCCTACTGCCCGGTGGCGTGGGACAGCGCGCCGCCGACGCCTACCGCGAATTGCGCCGCGTGCAGCACATCGCCCGGCTCAACGAAGCGCCAACGCAGGTGCAACTGCCAGAACTTGAACAAGAGCGCCAAGCCATCTTGGCGCTGTGGTGCGCTACATTCACAGCTTTCGCCTGACGCCTTCATTCCTCCTCTATTCACCTATGTGCCTGCCGCTGGCGGGCATTTTCTGTTGCTGGGCGGGCGCGCTCCATCACCCCATTTTTGTCCTCAATGAACGATTCCATCGCTGAAACCAGCGCCGCCTTCACCACGCTCAAGCCGCTGACACTTGCCGGTGGACGGCATGGCGTTTTGCTGTTACATGGCCTGAGCAGCGGCCCGCTGGAGCTGCAGTTCGTCGCCCGGGGGCTACACCGGGCAGGCTACACCGTGCATGCGCCGATTATTCCTGGCTACACCTACTCAGGGCCTCAAAAGCATGCTTCCCGCTACAGCGCACAAGACTGGATTCGCACCGCCTTGAGCGAGCTGGACTGGCTGGCCGGTCAATGCGACAGTGTTTCCGTCGGAGGACTGTGCATCGGGGCCGTGCTAGCCCTCAGAGTGGCTGCGCTGCGCTCCGGCCAGCTCAGCGCCGTGATGGCGCTGTCCACAGCCCTGCACTTTGATGGCTGGGGAAACCCCTGGTACACCCCCCTGCTCAATCTGGCCCGCTGCTTGCCCTTTGCCAAACGCATCGCTATTCAGGAAAAAGAGCCTTATGGCGTCAAAGACACAAGAATGCGCGCGCGGATCAAACGGCAAATGGAATTGGCTGG
>Ga0302213_1000838_pt1 | contig 16027 bp, 18 predicted proteins | sample II_Fen_N1_2_FD_194583 | JGI IMG/M metagenome (GOLD analysis project Ga0302213, IMG submission 194583) | Peat permafrost microbial communities from Stordalen Mire near Abisko, Sweden - II_Fen_N1_1 | ecosystem: Environmental > Terrestrial > Soil > Wetlands > Permafrost | place: Sweden: Abisko... | reverse complement strand
AAAGACAGGACAACTACCAGTAGGAAGCAAAGAAATAGATGCCATTTTGGCAAAAATATAATTTAATTCCTCCTTAATTGAGACCCCTACAATACCCTACAATGGGCAATTGTAGGGGTTTTTATTTCCCTATATTACCTAATTTTGAGCCGTTAACAAAAACAAAGGGTAAAGGAAAGTACACCCCGACCCCATTTAATTAATTCAACAAATTATTGCAATGGAACAAGATTCAGATTTTAGAGAACAATTAAATAGGATTGAGGCAGCAGCCCTGAGCCAAAAGAATGTATTCACTTTTGATGAAGCATGTAAGTTCACAGGGTTAAGTCGATCAAAAATGTACAAACACACCTCATTAAATACAGTCCCATTTTCAAAACCTTTTGGGAAACTTGTATATTTTGACCGTACAGAGTTAGAAAAATGGATGTTACAGAACCCTATTTGCACGTCTAATGAGATTGAAACTCAAGCTCAAAAGTATTGCATGAGTAACAATAAAATAGGAAAGGGATTAAAGAGATGAAAAAGCATAATTTTCAATGGACTAAAGAGTTTGTTTCAGAATTGTTTATGATCTTGCATATTGTTTTTATGATTGTCATCATCGAGTTAATATTTATTCTAATATCCATTCAGCTATGAGTAACAAGAGGATAATTCAATCAGTCCGAAGTCTATTTTTATCAGGGCAAAAGCTCACAGCAATTCAGATTAACAAATCTCTAGGTACTAATGATGCAAGAAAAGTTATAAGCACTTTGAGAAGAGAAGGAATGAAGATTATAGATGTTCGGTTAGAAAATCACTGTAAATTATATTGGCATGTAAACGATAGTAACCAACTGTCTTTATTTGGGAAAGGATGTAATGATGATTAAATTCTTTGATTCATACGAAGTAGAAGCCCTCAAAAAGCTTATTGCTTCAAAAGAGCAGTATTTGCAAAAGACAACTGGGAATACCTACCAAATAATCCAGAGAGAAATAATGTTTCTGAAGAATGACGTATTACCGATAGTCCTGAATAATACCAGCGTGATTCATTCGGAGATTGTGAAGTATGTAATTCGAGCTTTTGATAAAGCGTTGGAATTTAAGTGTAATGGAATATTTATTTACATTCCTATTAATGAAAATTACACTGAACGCCCTTTAATTGGAATCGCTAACTCAAGATCTGCTTTAGAATTTGGAGAGCCAGGAGCTATGCAGCTATTTGCTGAAATCATTAACGAGGATGGCAATGAAGCAAAGGTTCAGCCAATTAATTTACCACTTGATGAACTGCTATAATGAAAAGTGAAATATTTGATTCGTCAGCAAAAACGCCAGAAACCAAGAAATACGATTTAACAAAGTACATTTTGGATTATTCGAGCGAGATTGTTGAACCAATTCCAATACTTATGCAAGGGGATAAACTCGTAATATCAAGGGGAAACCTTTCAGTTATATCCGGGGCACCTAAAAGCCGAAAGAGTATGTTTGTCGCTTCATTGGTTGCATCCTTTTTTGGAAATAGTACGTTTGGCTTGACTACTTGTGTTGTTGACGGAAAATGCTTGTTATTTGATACTGAAAGTTCAGAGAGCCATACCCTAAAGCAGATTAAAAGAATTTATAAACTTTTAGGTTGGACTAATGCAAATGCAAATCTAACGGTTTTTCATTTACGTGAATGTACTATTGAAGAGCGTATTGGGATAATTAAACAGTCTATTGAGTTCTATAAACCTGATTGGGCTGTTATTGATGGGCTTCTTGATCTTGCTAATTCAGCTAATGATGATACAGAAACAAACCTTCTTATTTTGGAATTAATGCGGATCACAAGTGTATTTGATTGTCATATAACAAACATCCTCCACACAGGGAAGTCAAACGGTGGTCAAATGTTGGGCTTTTTGGGAAGTTATGCACAGAGAAAGGCAGAGACAGTATTTCAGCTCATTAAAGAAGGGGATGACACTAAGGTTATTCCGGCAGAAACAAGGAACGCACCTTTTGATGAGTTTTGTTTTTCAATCAATAATGAAGGTATTCCGGTTTATAATGGATTTGTTGAAACCATGACAAAATCAGAACTAAACGAATACAATCAAAAACTTTTCTTTACAAAATTACTCGCACCAGATAAGTGTTTGGTTTACGATGTAATTGTTCGTGACTACATGGAGTTATCCGGCTTAGCAGAAAGAACAGCAAAACTTCATATTTCAAAAATGCTTAAGGTAGGATTCATAAAAAAGCTAGGCGGAGGCTATTTACTTACAGGTTTAGAATAGTGCGACTGTACAGTGCAACTACATAACATTATATATTATGTAGCTTGCACCTTGCACTAATAGTTTGTTGCACTAGCTGCACTAACTATTGCACCAATTAAATAATTAGATATCAATCAATTAAATACAGTCTTAAAAGCACATTGCACTAGTTGCACGTAACATTGCACTAATAGTTTAAAATAGCTAGTTGCACTAATTGCACTAACACTGAATATCAATAACATACAAACTAAAAATCATGGAATTAAGACTATATCAAAATATAATTTCTGACCAAGCAACAATTGTATTAAACAAATTCGGACTTGTTTACCTAGCAATGGAAGTCAGGACGGGTAAAACAATCACAGCACTGGAAACAGCCCGAAAATTTGGAGCGATAAGTATCTTGTTTGTTTCAAAACTTAAACCCTTAGAATCAATTAAAACAGATGCTATAAACTTTCCAATGTTGAATGTAGTAACCTGTAATTATGAATCACTTCATAAAGTTACAGGAATCTATGACTTAATTATTGCAGATGAAGCTCATGGATTGGGAGCTTTCCCAAAACCAAGTAAACGGGCGATTGAATTAAAAAGAATAGCAACCAACAAGCCGATCATCTTCCTGAGTGGAACACCAAGTCCAGAGAGCTACTCACAATTGTATCATCAATTTCATGTAAGCAGCTTCTCTCCATTCAAGAAATACTCAAACTTTTACAAATGGGCTAATGACTATGTAAATAAGAAATCAATGTTTGTATTCAATAGACAATTGAATGATTATTCAGATGCCCGGAAAGAAATGATTGATGATTGCACGAAACATCTGTTCTTGACCTTTACACAAGAACAAGCGGGTTTTGATGTTTCAATCACTGAAAAGGTTTTGTCCGTTCCAATGCCAAGAATGCTAGAGATTATAAAAGGGTTACATGTTGATAAGATAATAAACATAGACGGGCATGAGATACTGGCAGATACAGCCGTAAAGGAGATGAATAAAATTCAACAACTCTGCGGCGGTTCAGTATTGGACGAGGCAGGAATTGCAGTTGTGTTGGATTATTCGAAGGCGTTGTATATTCGGGATCACTTCAAAGGTCAAAAGATAGCCGTATTCTATAAATTTCGTGCCGAATTTGACATCCTAACAAAGATATTACCCAATTGTACCACAAACCCCGAAGAGTTCCAACAGTCAAAGGATAAAACGTATCTGGGTCAGTTTGTATCGAGCCGTGAAGGAATCAGACTAGACACAGCAGATGCAATACTGTTTTACGGCATAGACTTCTCATATTTAAGCTACGAGCAGTCTAAAAATCGTATTATAAGTAAGGAACGGACTAAAGAGGCTGTTTTATATTGGATATTCTGCAAAGGCGGTATTGAAGAAAAGATATTAAAAACGGTTAGAGGAAAACAGAATTATACATCTTCATATTTTAATAGAGATTTTGGAAAAATTAGAAAGTGTTGTGCAGCGTGAAATAATCGCTTATTTGGAGCCAAGAGGATGGTTCGTGGTCAAACTTATCCAAACTAACAAAAACGGTATTCCTGATCTACTTTGCATTCGAAAGGGTACATGTATGTTCATTGAGGTAAAAAGGGCACCAGCGAGAGCCAGACCGTTACAGGTCTATAGATTGAATGAACTTAATAAACATGGAGCAAAAGCATTCGTTATTCATTCTGTAAATGAATTGAGAAATATTGAATTTTAATTAATAACTAAAAATAATAAAAATTATGGGACTATCTAGAGGTTTACCTCCAAACAATCCATCAGGCCGTCCACGTGGCGCCGTTGGAAGAGTAAGTAATGAGACAAGAAAAGTAATCGCACTTTTCATGAGTAGTAAATATGAGGAATTTGAAGCTGCCTGGGATGGACTTTCAGGTCTTGAAAAGGTAAAGACTTACATTTCACTTGTAAAATATGTAATGCCTGTTCTGGCTTCTGTAAAGGTGGAAGACTCAAACGGAGATGATGTATTGAAAAAATTCCTAGCGAATCAAAAATAACTCAATAATTAATCAGAAAGCAACTATAATCTGTAAGACCTGAAGCTTAAGGAAATAAAAGCTACAGGTTCGATCTGAATATAAAAAACGAATCCTCAAAAGAGGTGAAAACGTTACAAGAACTATTCAGGCTTGAGGTAATTTGGAGAATACGGTGGAAGCGTTTATGGTGGGTATACTTTCCGATTTGATGTAAATAAATGGATAAAAGGAGCTAAGAGATTAGCTCCTTTGTTTATATTATAGGACGTTGATAAATAGTTTAACAGACATGTGGTTTTATTAAAAAGGAATGTGTAATTTTGGGGAGTGAAAAATAGATTTATTGCTTTTATTCAACTAAATAGGGGATGCCTGCAATGGATTAAAAATGTATATGAAAGATATGTAATTGCTTATATATTTGGTGTTAGGCTCAATTATAAAAAATAAAAAACATGACACTTCTCGGTACTTTTCCTTCTGACACAACTAAACCTGCAATTATTGGTGCGACAGTTGCCATTTTAATCATGCTCTCTAAAGACTTAATTATCAAACTATGGTTTGATAATAGAAAATCAAAAAAAGACGAACTTATAGTATTTCGACAATACGCTGATCCATTATCTAATGCGACAATGAGTTTGCTTTGGAGATTAAATGAAATATTTAAACAGAAGCATAAGAGTTCTTATTTGCACATAAAATACACGACTGACTATGCAGTCTACAAAAGAGTTTCAACAGTTTACAGGTTAGCTTCTCTATTAGGTTGGTTACATGCTTTTCAAAAGGAGTTAGCTCTTTTGAAAACGAAGGATAACAACGAGTTGCAAGAGATAAAAAATTCTATAAATGAATTTAGAGCTGCTTTAGCAGATGGTACACATATAGAACTTGAAAGACTAAAAGGATTTATGGAATTATGGAATTTCAATTTTAAAGATTGTCAAACTAATAGTATTGTGGCTTCTTGTATAGATAATGAGATTAAGGATTTTGTAGCTAAAAAGGAGTTAACTCGTGCATTAGATCTAACTGACGAAGATAAATTTGAATTAGTTAAACTCATTACCACTGAAATGGCTGAGAATTATAAGGTCAACAAAGTTCCTGATGACATTATTAAACAAACAACAGCGCAGGCAATTCAGCTTTGTTCTTTAAAAGAGTCATGGATTTATAGAGATTGGCAGGACGCTATTGGAGATATGATGTTAATCGAGAATAAAAGCGAGACAAGAAAATATGATGTGATTGGTTTTTATGAATTTAGCAACAAGCTAAAAAGTGCAGACAATAAGGATGTAGAATGGATTACTCGAATAGAAGATGTATTTTATGACTTGGATGTAACAGGAGCAAATAAAGCAGATATGAGGTTAGAACAATTAAAACATGTAGTTAAGTCTACCTCAAACCTAATGTTATCATTGACAGCGAATGATAAGCAAAGAAAAGTACTGATGAGTAAAACGATTAAATTAGCAAATAAATTAATAAATAGCTGATCCTAATGCACTTTTGGTATAGCAGCTATATTAAAAAAAAGAAGGATAAGACATTTTGGAGTAATACAACTGAGATAATTAACTAAACAATTATTTCAAACTAAAAACATTAAAAAATGAAAGCTACTGATATAAATGAAGTCAAACCAATACTAAGAGGACTCATCCATAATGCAATAATTCGCTCTGTTGATTTTGTTGTTAAAAAGTGCCGAACACTAGGTAGTAGACCCGAAGAACCTGACTTTATTGCATCTCTAACCCTAAATTTCACATCTGATTTAGCGAATATCTTGAAAGCTGTCTTTCCAAGAAATAAATTTTCATTGACTGGTGTGTATTGTCATCAGAAGCCTTTAGCAAATATAGGCTTAACAACATCTCCTGAAATTGGAGATATTTTACTCGTTTATATTTATACAGACAATACAGGATCGAAGAAATTTAATTCGCTTTTATTACAAGCGAAGAGATCCAGTGAACTTACACTTGTAGTTCCAACTTCAGAACGGCATCAACTAAAACTTTATACAGAATGGCCGAAGTTTATTTACGAAAGAGCTGGTAGACTGAATGGAATTTCCAGAGATATTTTACCTAAAACAATAAATGATGGAGCACAATACTTATTGATTGATAAAGATCCAATTTTAGAGCTTTATGGAAGGTCAGGTGCCTTCCCAATGGGATGTGCAATTCCTGCAAGAATACTAAGTATCCACACGGACTTTGCAAGTGAAATAGTAAATTTCTTAATGTTTAAATCTGGTCGAGCTTTTGAAGAAAATCCCACAATCACTAAAGATGACTGGACTAAAATGATTTGGGATATTTTAGACATTACGAAAGGTAAAGCTTCAAGAAGAAATAACGTTGGACTTCGAGGTTTTCAAAGACAAAATGTTGAGGATTTTGATGGATGCTGCTACACTACATCAGAGTCAAAGTCAATTTATGAAGACTTACATAGGCAAATAGATAATGGTAACAACACTACTCATGATAAATCAGATTTTAATGACGACAATAGTGTGCCGTCTGTAATTTTAATTGAAAGTAGCGAATTAATTGAAGAGTAAAATACAGTTGCTAATACACACTCTATTCATTGACTAGCTTATATGCATTCATCACGTGTTGCTCCTGCATTCACTTTGTCGCAGTGAGCTGTTGAACACTACAGCAAATAGCTAATTTACCACTGCTTTGGTAGCTATCGGCACAATCTTGAAATAATAGAAACAATTAATATACAAGTAATTAATCACGGAATAGAAAAGAAACATACACACATAAATGAACAAACAACAGCTAGCTGCCAAGATATGGGATTCGGCCAACAAAATGCGGTCGAAAATTGAAGCCAACGAATACAAGGATTACATTTTGGGTTTTATTTTTTATAAATACCTTTCGGAGCAGGAAATAAAATACGCCAAAAGTCAGGACTTTACCGATGAGGATATTAAGAACCTTTCGGAAGAAGATGTTGAAACGCTGGAGCATATCAAAAGCAATATCGGTTATTTTATTACTTATGACAATCTTTTCTCTACTTGGATTACCAAAGGGAGAGATTTTGATGTGTCTAATGTGCGTGACGCACTTTCAGCTTTCAGTCGTACTATAAGCCCAAAACACAAAAAACTCTTTCAGGGCATTTTTCACACCTTAGAAACAGGGTTGAGCAAGTTAGGTGACAGTTCCGGAGCACAAACCAAAGCCATAAGTCAGTTACTCGATTTAATTAAAGACATACCAATGGACGGTCGTCAAGATTACGATGTACTTGGTTTTATTTATGAGTATCTCATAAGCATGTTTGCTGCCAATGCAGGAAAAAAAGCGGGAGAATTTTACACACCACACGAAGTTTCACTTTTGATGTCGGAAATTATTGCTCACCATTTACGGGATAAAGAGAAAATAGAAATTTATGACCCTACAAGTGGTTCGGGTTCGCTGTTAATCAATATTGGTAAGTCGGTGGCCAAACACATGAACAATACGGACAATATCAAGTATTTTGCGCAGGAACTCAAAGAAAATACATACAACCTTACTCGTATGAATTTGGTTATGCGGGGTATTTTGCCCGATAATATCGTTACCCGCAATGCGGACACCCTTGCCGACGACTGGCCGTATTTCGACGAAACCGATCCTACTAATACTTATAACCCACTCTATGTGGATGCTGTGGTTTCTAACCCGCCTTACTCGCAGCAGTGGGATTCGGCCAATAAAGAAGCCGATCCTCGCTATGCTCGTTTCGGGTTAGCCCCAAAAACAAAAGCCGATTATGCTTTTTTGTTGCACGACCTTTACCATATCAAACCTGATGGCATTATGACCATTGTATTGCCTCACGGTGTGCTTTTCCGTGGTGGTGAAGAGGGTGCAATACGCCGTAACCTCATTGAGCAAAACCATATCGATGCCATTATTGGCTTACCTGCCAATATCTTTTTTGGCACAGGTATTCCTACTATTATCCTAGTACTAAAACAGAAGCGCACAAATACCGATGTTTTGATTGTGGACGCTTCAAAGGGTTTTAAGAAGGAGGGTAAAAACAACCTGCTCCGTGCTTCGGATATCAAACGGGTGGTGGATGCTGTGATTAGCCGTGAAGGTACACCCAAGTTTGCAAAATTAGTGAGCCGTGACACATTGCGTGAAAACGATTATAATCTGAACATTCCCCGATATGTCGATTCGTCGGATGATGCCGAAAGTTGGGATATTTATTCCTCCATGTTTGGTGGTATTCCGCACACCGAAATTGACGAACTGGCAAAATACTGGAACGCTTTTCCGGCTTTGCGTGCCGATTTATTTGAACGTATTTCCGACCATTGCGCTACCTTGAAAGTGGAGCAGGTAAAAAACAGCATTCGCCAACATGCCGATGTTATAAACTTTACCAAGAGCTTTGCAACCGCTTTTGAAAGTTTTCCTACATTGCTTCGGGAAGAATTGCTCACCAATATGATGACCCTAAGCATTGCCAACGAAGAAGAGGTATTAAGTCAGGATATTTTCAGCCGTCTAGTAACAGTGCCACTTATCGACAAATACATGGGATTTCAATTACTATATGATGAGTGGTTAACTATTTCGGGAGATTTGGAAATGCTGCAAACCGAAGGTTTTGAGGCTGCTAAGGTAGTTGAGCCAAACATGGTGATAAAGAAGAAAGACGGTAAAGATGTAGAAATACAAGAGGGTTGGAAAGGGCATATCATTCCGTTTGACTTGGTACAAAACACTTTGCTAAAAACCGAATTAGAAGCATTAAAGAAAAAAGAAAACCGACAAGCGGAAATCACTGCCGAATATGCCGAAATACTCGATTCACTCACCGAAGAAGAAAAGGAGGGCGAAATAACTAACGAAGCCAAAGACAGTTTTGCGGCTACGATAGTAACTAAAGAAGCCAAACAAATAAAAGCAGACTTAAAGAAAAATGAAATACTTGATCCCGAAAGTTATGAGGCTAAAATCCTGAAAGTTGTCGATTTGCTTGTGGAGGAAAAAGCACTGAAAGCCCAAATAAAAACTGATACAGAAAAACTACACCTAATAACGAAAAAAACGATTGAAAACCTTACCGATGCACAGGTGTACGAATTATTGGAACTGAAATGGATTACTCCATTAGTAAACTCCCTGCACGAACTGCCCGAACAAATTGTTTGCGAACTTGCTGCCAAAGTGCAAACCCTTGCAGATAAATACGCCACCACTTACAAAGAAGTTGTAGAACAAATACATGCCACCGAAAAAAGCCTTACAGTCCTTATTGAAAACCTGACAGGCTCAGACTTCGACTTGCAAGGACTTGCCGAATTTCAAACTTTATTGAAAGGGGAATAGAATGGCAGAGAAAAATAAGTTACCTGAAATCAGGATTAAAGGTTTTGAGGGGGAATGGGAAGTACAAAAAATTGGTGATATTTTTAAAGTAACTCGTGGTAATGTTTTAGCTGCTACGCAAACAATTGAAAAACAAACAGAATCTGCTCCATATCCAGTCTATTCGTCACAGACAAAAAATGACGGATTAATGGGGTATTATAATCAATATCTATTTGAAGATGCAATAACATGGACAACTGATGGAGCAAATGCAGGTACAGTTAATTACCGTGAAGGCAAGTTTTATAGTACAAACGTAAATGGTGTATTATTATCTGACAATGGTTATGCAAACAAAGCAGTCGCAGAATCTTTAAATAAAATTGCTTGGCGACATGTTTCTAAGGTTGGTAATCCCAAACTTATGAATAATGTAATGAGTGAAATACCTCTTTCATTACCTGCTAATACAAATGAATTGATTGCGATTTCTAAGCATTTCCAAAACCTCGACAGACTTATCTCGCTGCACCAACGCAAATACGACAAGCTACTCACGGTAAAAAAATCCATGCTCGAAAAAATGTTCCCCAAAAAGGGTGCCGATGTGCCAGAAATACGGTTTAAAGGATTTGAGGGTAAGTGGGAGGAAAAGAAGTTGGGTGAAGTGGTACAAATAAAAGATAGTGCTAGGATTCCTAACGAATTATGGGCAGAGTCTGGCGTTCGGTATTTGCGTTCAAGCGATTTGGAGAATAGAGGACAGGATGGTAAGTTATTTATCTCTATTGATGCATATGAAGATTATAAATCAAAGACAGGTGCACCAGAGTATGGCGATGTATTGTTTAATAGTGGAGGTAATATTGGATTATCGCTATTAATGACAGATAATAAGCCATTATATGTACAAGGTGGGGCAATTTTATATGCTCGCACATCACAATCAAAAGATATAGATGGTGGCTACCTTAATGTATATTTTAGTACACCTCGTATGGTAAAATATATAGATATTTCATCTGCAGGTGGAACGATAAAACATTTCACTTTGAAACCTGCAAATGTTGCACCATTTATTTTCCCTAAAATAACTGAACAGAGGGAAGTTAGTGAGTTTTTCCAAAACCTAGACACCCTTATCACTCAACACAAAAATGAATTAGAGAAGTTGAAGAGCCTGAAAAAGGCATGTTTAGAAAAAATGTTTGTGTAAGAAAATCAAGCGAATCAAAAAAATCACATATATCATGGTTCTGACAACTGAAGCCCAATTTGAAGCGGCATTGATTGAAATATTACAAAATAAAGGGTGGGAGAAAAAAGTACTCAAAAACCCTTCGGAAGCCGATTTACTACACAATTGGGCAGGTATTCTCTTTGATAATAATCGAGGTATCGACCGCCTGAATGATGCACGGCTTACCGATACCGAGATGCAACAGGTGGTGGAGCAAATAACCACCTTGCGCACGCCATTAAAGCTGAACGGCTTCATCAATGGCAAAACCATTTCTATCAAGCGTGATAATCCTGCCGACCCCTTGCACTTAGGCTTGGAAGTTAGCCTAAAAGTGTACGACCGTCAGGAAATTGCTGCCGGACAAAGCCGTTACCAAATAGTACAGCAACCGCAGTTTTTGACAAGTAATCGTATTCTCAACGACCGCCGTGGCGATTTGCTCTTGCTGATTAACGGTATGCCCGTCATTCATATAGAACTCAAAAAGACTGGAGTTTCGGTTTCGCAAGCCTACAACCAAATCGAAAAATACCGTGGCGAAGGTGTATTTACTGGTCTATATTCGCTTATTCAGATATTCGTGGCAATGGAACCCGGCGAGGCGGTTTATTTTGCTAATCCGGGTCCCGATGGTTTGTTGAATAAAGATTATTGTTTCCATTGGGCTGATTTCAATAACGAGCCTATCAACCATTGGAAGGCATTTGCTTCGTCTTTGCTCTCTATCCCTATGGCGCACCAGTTGATTGGTTTTTATACCGTAGCCGATGATTCCGACGGCATACTAAAAGTAATGCGAAGCTATCAATACTATGCGGCTAATGCTATTTCCGATAAAGTATCAAAAACCGACTGGCACGAGAAAAACAACCGTGGAGGATTTGTGTGGCACACCACGGGTTCGGGCAAAACCATGACCAGCTTTAAGTCGGCTCAGCTCATTGCCAACTCCAAAGATGCGGACAAAGTAATATTCTTAATGGATCGTATTGAACTAGGTACGCAGTCACTCAATGAGTACCGCAACTTTGCTGAAGCAAATGAAACGGTACAAGCTACCGAAGATACACATGTATTGGTTTCCAAACTCAAAAGTTCCAGTGCTGCCAATACACTGATTGTTACCTCTATTCAGAAAATGAGCAATATATATGCTGAAGATGACGGATTGAAAGCTCACGACTTGGAATTGATGACATCCAAGCGCATTGTTTTTATTGTGGACGAATGCCACCGTTCTACCTTTGGCGATATGCTTATAACCATAAAAGAAACATTCCCTTCAGCTATTTTCTTTGGTTTTACCGGTACACCCATTCACGAAGAAAATCAGAAAAAAGACAATACCACTTCAACAATTTTTGGCAACGAACTCCATCGTTACAGTATTGCTGATGGTATACGAGATAAAAACGTATTAGGTTTCGACCCTTACAAAGTGCTTACCTACAAAGACCGTGATTTACGTCGTGCAGTAGCTCTCGAAAGAGCAAAAGCTACCACCGAAGAGGAAGCAATCAGCAACCCCGCCAAAAGCGAAGTATTCTATCATTACATGGATGCCTCTCAATTAAAAATGGCGGGCTTTGTAGCCAACGATGGCAGTAAGGTGAAGGGTATTGAAGATTTTATACCTCGCTCACAATACGAGTCTGAAATACACCAGAATGGGCTTGTAAAAGATATTCTCGACAACTGGGTACGTTTGAGCCACGGGAGTAAATTTCATGCCATTTTTGCCACTAGCTCTATTCCCGAGGCCATTGAATACTTTCGGCTTTTCAAACAGGAAAAACCCGAATTTAAAGTAACAGCCCTTTTCGACTCCACTATCGACAACAATGGCGATGTGAAATTCAAAGAAGATGGTTTGGTTGAAATCATTCAGGATTATAACAACCGATACCAGCAGGATTTTACCATAGCTACACATGCCAAATTCAAAAAGGACATAGCGGCTCGTTTGGCACACAAAGAACCGCATAAACGCATACGTCTAACACCCGAAAAGCAAATCGACTTACTTATTGTTGTCGACCAAATGCTCACTGGTTTCGACTCCAAATACATCAATACATTGTATCTTGACAAGGTGTTGAAATACGAAAGTATTATACAGGCATTTTCACGTACCAATCGCCTTTTTGGTCCCGAAAAACCATTTGGTACTATCCGCTATTATCGCTATCCGCATACCATGGAACGTAATATTGAGAATGCTATTAAACTCTACTCTGGCGATAAACCACTGGGGCTATTTGTGGATCATTTGGATTATAATCTAAATCGGCTGAATGCCATTCATGATGAAATAACCGAACTTTTCACCCATGCTGGTGTAGCTAATTTCGAAAAACTCCCCGACGATTTATCGGAACGTGGACGCTTTACAAAACTATTTAAAGAGTTCAGCAACCATTTAGAAGCTGCAAAAATTCAGGGATTTAAGTGGAATCAAAAAACATATGATTCCAACGACGAAGAGGGTAACCTAAAATCTGTTGTCGAGTTGAATTTCGATAAAACGAATTACTTGGTGCTTGCCCTTCGTTACAAAGAGGTATTTGGCACCGGTACTACTACTGGCGGTGGCAGTAATTCCGAAGAAGTACCTTTCGAAATTGATGGCTATTTAACAGAGATTGACACAGGCATTATCAATGCCGATTATATGAACTCACGTTTCGAGAAATTTTTAAAAACCCTCGAATTAGGTGAGTTAGACAAAGAGCAGTTCCAAGCCACCCTAGACGAACTGCACAAATCCTTTGCAACACTGACACAAGAAGAACAGAAATATGCCAACATATTCCTGCACGACGTGCAAGGTGGAGAGGCAAAACTCGAAGTAGGTAAAACCTTTAGAGACTATATAACCGAATATCAATCCAAAGCAAAAAACGATCAAATTCGTCACATATCGCAGCTACTTGGCTTAACTGAAAATAAACTCCGAATTATGATGAATTCAGGGTTAACAGAGGCAAATGTTAATGAATACGGACGCTTCGACGAATTGAAAAATACCGTGGATAGAGCAAAAGCAAACACATATTTCGAACATTTGGAGGGCCATACCATTCTCCCATTCAAAGTAAATATTAAAGTACACAATCTACTGCTTCGGTTTATCCTTAGTGGAGGTTTTGAGATATAGACTTTCTGAAGGGCAAATGTTTAATAGAATTCCAAACAGTGTTGCTTTAAAAGAATTGAACGATAACCTCACAATACACAAAAGAGGCTTTCACGAAGACCTCTTTTTTATCAAGTTATTTACGGCTTAAACCGACATTGTTAAACAGAAGAACTAATGGCAAAATTACACTTATCGCAACCAGGAATGAGCTTCAGTCTGAGCGTAGCTCCGGAAGTACTAGCAGAGTATCTAAAGACGGACGTATCGAAGATGGATGTATCGCAGCAACTAGCTCATTTAAACAAGATCAAAATGGAACTGAAAGAGCATGAATGTAAGTAAAACAAAGAAATGCAGCAGTATCTAAAATAATGAATCAAATGAAAACGACATTAAGAATATCAGACGAGAATATCAGCATGAAACTACAAGTGAAACAGAAGGTGTATGACAAGTTCGTGGTACAGCAGACGCAGGGAATGAAAGTGGAGCAACAATTAGCATTGATAAACAAGATAACCAAGGAAGTTTAACCGACAATGGAATCAGAAACAGAAAAAATATACATTCAGAGCGGGGAAGTTTACTGGTGTTTAAAAGTAAAGAAAACGATCTTAGCGGAATATTGCAAGCAAAGAACGAAGGACATGACAGGCTCGGAGCAAATGGCATTAATAACCAAAATATCAGGGGAGATGAACCATCTTCCGACAAAAGAGTAGCCGTTGATCCAGAACTTAATCAGATAGTCCTAGACCTTTCAGAAATGATTGAGTAGTTTTTCTTTCAGCAACTGAAATGGCGCAAAGTTTTGGTAAACGCCCAAATGATTACCTAAACCTTCCTTCTACATCGGAAATGATAAATGCCATTACAAGAAAAAATGGTATTGCTCAAAATCAAGTAGTTTCTACAATTAGAGGAGGAAATAATTCAGGTACATGGATGAGCGAAGATGTAGCAATAGAATTTGCACGATGGCTTTCTCCTGCATTTACACTTTGGGCAAACGACCGAATATGGAGCTATGGAATTGATGAACCAAATACTAGCACTTTCAGCCCGACAGCAGAACAAAAAAGCTACAAAAGAATAGTCATATCCAGAACTTAATCAGATAGCCTTAGACCTTTCCGAAATTATATTCGATGAAGGGGATTAAAGCATTCTAATTATTAGCACAAACGTCTTTATTTGATTGAGAAAACGACAAAACACTAAGTAATAATGAGAGCGATACAAACGGATTGGGCGGAAACGGCCCTTTGGATGGCAGCCGAGAAATCACCGAACCTACTTCGGAAGTGGGCAGAGGAGAAACCGAACGAATTGATAGCACTGATAGAAAGCAAAATATCGGAAGCTCTAAATTGGGAAAAACTAGCGATCAGCAAGGGAGCGAACGAATCGGGAGCAAGGGAACTGATGAACCAAATACTAGCACCGTTCAGCCCGGCAACGGAACCAAACCAGAAGCCGATAACAGAAAAGGAAATGCAAGCAATCCGGAACAAACTTAGGGACATAGCGAGGTAAGTAATTCCCGGTACTTTATTATTAAAAAGGGTTGATGTAGCACAAAAAGGTGACATATCAAAGATTACCGCAAATATCGCAGCTATCAAACTTTTAAAAGTGTATGAACTCATAAAACCGTTTCAATTGACTTTGAAACGGTTTTTTATTTATTGCAGTATGATATTTGCAATGCAGGGCTTTTGGATAAATGTGGCATATAGACACAAGATGTTGCATAGTACACCTTTAGTACACCTTTATAAAGCACAAAAGCCTCCTAATCAAACGATTAAGAGGCTAATTGAGTACCCGAAGCGGGACTTGAACCCGCACAGCCGTGAAGCCAAAGGATTTTAAGTCCTTCGTGTCTACCATTCCACCATCCGGGCATGATACTCATAATTTGAGCGAAAAACGGGACTCGAACCCGCGACCCCGACCTTGGCAAGGTCGTGCTCTACCA
>Ga0302213_1000829_pt1 | contig 16118 bp, 11 predicted proteins | sample II_Fen_N1_2_FD_194583 | JGI IMG/M metagenome (GOLD analysis project Ga0302213, IMG submission 194583) | Peat permafrost microbial communities from Stordalen Mire near Abisko, Sweden - II_Fen_N1_1 | ecosystem: Environmental > Terrestrial > Soil > Wetlands > Permafrost | place: Sweden: Abisko... | reverse complement strand
CCACCGCGCCGACGGCAAGGTGGTTTTTATCGAAGGCGCGTTGCCGTTCGAGCAGGTCACGGCCAACGTGTACCGCAAAAAACCCAGCTTTGAAAAAGCCATGCTGACGACGATTTACCAGGAGTCGTCCCAGCGCGTGCGTCCGGCCTGCCCGAGCTTTGGCATGCATACCGGCGCTTGCGGCGGCTGCAAGATGCAGCATTTGCATGTCAGCGCGCAGGTGGCCGTCAAGCAGCGCGTGCTTGAAGACAACCTGCGCCACATCGGCAAGCTCACCGCTGGCAACATGCTGCGCCCGATTGAAGGCCCGTCCTGGAATTACCGCTACCGCGCCCGCCTGTCGGTGCGCTACGTGCGCAAGAAGGGCGCCGTTCTGGTCGGCTTTCACGAGCGAAAAAGCGGCTACGTCGCCGACATGAGCCAATGCCCGGTGCTGCCCCAGCATGTCAGCGACATGCTGCTGCCGCTGCGCGAGCTGATCGCCAGCATGGACGCGAAAGAAACCATTCCGCAAATCGAGCTGGCCTGCGGCGACGACGTGACGGCGATGGTGCTGCGCCACATGGAGGCGCTCAGCGCGGGCGATTTGGCGCGTCTGCGTGACTTTGCAGCGGCCCACACCGGCCTGCAATGGTGGCTGCAATCCGGCGGGCCGGACACGGTCAAGCTGCTCGACGAGGCCGTGGCCGAACTGAGCTACGGCCTGCCCGAGTTCGGCATCGTCATGCCCTTCAAGCCAACCGATTTCACGCAGGTCAATCCGCACATCAACCAGGTGCTGGTGTCGCGGGCGCTGCGCCTGCTGGATGTGCAGCGGGGCGAGCGGGTGATTGACTGGTTTTGCGGCCTGGGCAATTTCACGCTGCCGCTGGCGACGCAGGCGCGTGAAGTGCTGGGCATTGAAGGTAGCGAGGCGCTGGTGGCGCGTTCCCGCGAAAACTACCAGCGCAACCAGCCCGCCTCGGCGCTGCGTCCGGCGCTGGCGCCGACCCGCTTTGTGGCCCGCAATTTGTTCGAGATGACACCCGCGATGCTGGTCAAAGACGGCAGGGCCGACAAGTGGTTAGTGGATCCGCCGCGTGAAGGCGCGTTTGAATTGTTCAAGGCGCTGGCCGCGCTGCACCAGCAAATTGTCAGCGGCGTGCCCTGCGACGACGGCGTGCATCAGCAAAGTCTGGCGCTCGATGGCTGGGCGCTGCCCAGGCGCATCGTCTATGTCAGCTGCAACCCGGCCACGCTGGCGCGCGACGCGGGCGTGCTGGAAGAAAGCGGCGCCTACCGCTGCACGGCGGCGGGCGTGGTCAACATGTTCCCGCACACGGCGCATGTGGAGTCGATGGCGGTGTTTGAGCGGGTCGCTTGATTCGACCCGCTGCGTGATTCGCCCCGCTTCGGCGGCGCATAAAAAAAGGGCCTCGCGGCCCTTTTTTGTTTTTAGCGCAGTGAAAATGCTCAGTCGCGCTCGCCGCCGAAGATGCCCAGCAGTGACAGCAGCGCCTGGAACACGTTGTACAAATCGAGGTACAGCGCCAGCGTGGCGGTGATGTAGTTGGTTTCGCCGCCGTCGATGATCTGCTTCAGGTCATACAGCATGTAGGCGCTGAAAATGCCAATCACGGCCACCGACATCGCCATCATGCCCGCCGTCGAGCCGACGAACAGGTTGATGATGCCGCCGACCATCACGACCATCGTGCCGACAAACAGCCATTTGCCCATGCCGGAAATGTCGCGCTTGATGACGCTGGCCAGCGTGGCCATCACGAAGAACACGCCCGCCGTGCCGCCCATCGCGGTCATGATGAGCTGTGCGCCATTGCTGAAGTTGCCCAGAATCGCGCCGACCATGCGCGACAGCATCAGGCCCATGAAAAACGTGAAGCCCAGCAGCACCGGCACGCCAGTGGCGGAGTTCTTGGTTTTTTCAATTGCGTACATAAAGCCGAAAGCGCCGCCCAGAAAGACGATCATGCCCAGCCCACCGCCCAGCGCCCGCGTGATGCCGGTGGCCACGCCCAGCCAAGCGCCCGCCACGGTGGGCAGCAGGCTCAGGGCCAGCAGCCAGTAGGTGTTGCGCATCACGCGGTTGCGCTGCTCGGCGGAGCCGAGTACAGCGCCATTGCCATCGCCGAAAGTCCGAATGTTTTCACTCATGCTTGTATCTCCTTAGCGCCCGCGAAGGCGGGCAACGGCTTCATTTTAGGGTGCATGCCTGAATGCTTGAAGACATGGCCCGGCTCAGTGCCTACTATTTGTGAGGATTCTTTCGCCTCAACGGGCATCAATCCTTGCGGATGGAGCGGTTGAATGTGCGTATGCTCGACAGCCTTTCCCCGCACAATTTTTGAAAGCGATTGACATTATGAAAACCAAATCCGTGCTTGACCAAGCCGACATCAAAGCCATCGCCACCGCCGCCGAGGCCGAAGCCTTGGCAAACCACTGGGCGGTGACGATTGCCATCGTCGATGATGGCGGCCATTTGCTGCATTTGAATCGCCTAGACGGCGCGCCGCCGATTTCCGCCCACATTGCGCCCGCCAAGGCGCACACCGCCGCGCTGGGCCGACGCGAGAGCAAGGTCTATGAAGACGTGATCAATGGCGGGCGCGTGTCGTTTTTGTCCGCGCCGCAGATTCAGGGCATGCTCGAAGGCGGTGTGCCCATCATGAAAGACGGCCAGTGCCTGGGCGCCGTTGGCGTCAGCGGCGTCAAATCGAATGAAGATGCGCAAATTGCCCGTGCCGGGATCGCCGCCATCGGCCTGTGAATCGCGCTTGAACTGCGCTTGAGCCGCGCCGGGTTCAGGGCTTGGCAGGCTCGGTGATGAAGCCGATTTTGTGCAGCCCCGCCTGCTGCGCCGCCGCCATCGCCTGCGCCACGCGCTCGTAGCGCACCGCTTTGTCGCCCCGGATGTGCAAATCGGGCTGCGGGTTTTGCGCCGCCGCCGCCTTCAGCCGGGGCGCCAGCGCGGCATCAGCGATTTTTTCATCGTCCAGAAAATAGCTGCCCTGCGCATCGACGCTCAGGCGCAGCGTTTGCGGCTGGGTGACTTGGGGCTGGTTACTGGCGCGCGGCAGCTCGACGTTGACCGAATGCTTGATGACCGGCACGGTGATGATGAAAATGATCAGCAGCACCAGCATCACATCGACCAGCGGCGTCATGTTGATCTCGTTCATCACCTCGTCGCCGTCGTCGTCCAGAGTTCCGAAGGCCATAGTCAGTTTCCTTTTTTCAGGGTGGGCGCGCTGGCCGAGCCGGGGCTGCTGACGCGGGCGCCGGTCACAAAGTAGGCATGCAGGTCATGCGCAAAGCGGTTCAGTTTGCCGATCACCGACTTGTTGCCGCGCACCAAGGCGTTGTAGCCGAGCACGGCGGGAATCGCCACCGCCAGCCCGAGCGCCGTCATGATCAGCGATTCGCCGACGGGTCCGGCGACTTTGTCGATGCTGGCTTGGCCGTTCAGGCCGATGGCCAGCAGCGCGTGGTAAATCCCCCAGACGGTGCCGAACAGCCCGACAAACGGCGCCGTCGAGCCGACCGAGGCCAGCACGGCCAGACCCGACTGCATTTGGGCGGTGATTTCGTCCATCGAGTTGCGCAGGCAGCGCGTCACCCAGTCGCTCAGGTCCAGCGTGTCGTGGAGCTGGGGTTTGGCCTGACCGTCTTGGTGCTGCACATGGGCGCTGGCTTCGCTGCCTGCCAGCGTCAGCAGGCGAAACGGGTTGGCCGGGTCGGCGCCGAAGCGGGCCAGGCCATCGGCAAAGTCGGCGCTGTGCCAAAAGCTTTCGGTGGCGCTGGCCTGGGCAGCGAGGCGGCGCAGGTTCAGCGCCTTGGTGATGATGACCATCCACGAGGCCAGCGACATCAGCAGCAGCAGCACGGCCACGCTTTTGGTGACGATGTCGCCTTGAGACCAGACGTGGGCCAGGCCGAATTGGTTTTCCATTTAGTAGCTACTCCAGAGAATTATTCAAGAACAAAATTGATGGGGACGTTGAACCACATGTCTTCAGCCACGCCGCCGCGTTTGCCGGGGACGTAGCGCCATTTCATGACGGTGGTCAGGGCGGCTTGGTCCAATCGCTCGAAACCGCTGGACTGTTTGGGTTCGGCTTTTTTGGGCTGGCCGTCGGCGCCTATCAGTACCCGCACGATGACCTTGCCTTGCTCGCCCAGGCGCTTGCTCAGCGGTGGGTAGGCGGGCTTGGGATTTTGCAGGTAATCGGCATCGCTGGACGGCAGTTGCACTGCTGCAGCGGGTGGAGCCGGTGGAGTGGCTGGGCCTGCGGCGGGCGTCTGCGCTGGACTTGGCGCCGCTGTGGAAGACGGCGAAGGCGGGCTGGGGGCAAGACTTCGCGCCGTTACGCTGGGGGTTGGCGTCGGCTCGGCAATGGCCAGCGGCTGGGGCTGGGGCTGGGGCTGGGGCTGAACTTGCGGCTGAACCGATGTTTTCGGGGCGGCTTTTGCGGGCGTGATGGGCATGATGGGCTTGGTGCTCGGCAGCGGAGGCGTTGGCGCTGGCCGTGGAACGGGCGGGGCGGGCGTTGTACTGAGCGCGGGCGGCGCTATCAATTCCGCCAGCACTTCAATCGGCACCACCACTTCTGGCGGGTGAAGTGCCGAGCCGCTTTGTAGCACCCAGATCAAGCTGGCATGCAGCGCCAGCACGACGCTGGCAATGGCCGCATTTCTGCCCAGCGGCAAGCGTCCATGCGCGACAGATGTCGCCACGGCATTGAAAGAGGGGCGCGGCAGAAGGACGTTCATGGGTGCATTGGCAAGTAAATCGTGAATGTGTTGGCAGGCGGCCAGGCAAGCCGCTGCTGACTGTAACGGTTTGCTCACACGTCGGCCCACATGCGCAGCAGGTTGTGGTAACAGCCGGTTAGGCGCACAACTTCGGCGGTGTCGGCGGGGCTGTTCGCCGCGTCAGCGTCTTGCCGGGCGCGTTCCAGTGCCTGTTGGCGCAGCGCGGTAATCGCCGTGTCCATGTCGTAGAGCAGGCGGCGCTGGGCGTCGGCGCGCACCATGCTTTCGATCCAGAAAAAGCAGGCCAGACGCTCGCCGCGCGTCACCGGCTCGACGCGATGCACGGAAGTGCCCGGATACATCACCAGATCGCCCGCGTCGAACTTGATGCGCTGCTCACCGTAGGTGTCTTGCACGACCAGCTCGCCGCCGTCGTAACTGGCCGGGTCGGCCAGAAACAGCGTGCAGGAAATGTCGGTGCGCACATGGCGCGCCGTGGCGGCGTGGGTGCGCACGGCGTTGTCGATGTGGTCGCCAAAGTAATTGCTGGCGCCGCCGTAGCGGTTGAACAGCGGCGGATAGACCGACTTGGGCAGCGCGCCGGTGACAAACATCGGGTTGCGCGCCAGCGCCACCGAGACGATGTGGCGCGCCTGCCGGGCCTCTGGCAGATCTTCAGGCAGTTGCAGGTTTTTTTTCACCGCGCCGGACTGGCTGCCCGCCGTGATGCGGCCATCGGCCCAATCGGCTTGCAGGATCAGCTGGCGCACCTGGGCGAGTTCGTCAGGCGTCAGAACGTGAGGAATACGAAGCAGCATGGCGGGTGTTCCTGAGGAAAAAACCGGGCATCGCGGCTTGGTGAAGATGCCCGGCGGGATTAAAACTTGCTCGTCAGCGTCAGGCGCACGCTGCGGGCGTCGCCCGGCGCGGCAAAGCCCCGGTACAGCGTGTTGTAGTACACCTTGTCGAACAGGTTGTCGATGTTGAGTTTTAAGGTGTTGCGCTCGTTGATGCGGTATTCGACCAGCGCATCGGCCTTGACATAGCCGGGCGCGCGGTTCAGCGTCAACACGCTGTTGGCGGGCTTGTTTTGGCTGACGGCGGTCAAGCCGCCACCGATGCGCCACTGCTCGTTGATGCGGTAGGTGGTGTACAAATTGGCCTGACGGCTGGGGCTCAGGCCGGGGTTTTGGCCAATTTCAGCCGTCGCGGTCGATTCGTCAATCACCGCCTTCATGAAGGCGATGCCGGCAAACAAATCCCACTGCGGCGTGAGGCGCCCGTTGATTTCGAATTCGAGCGCGTCGGTGTGGCGCTTGCCGGAGAGTAAATAAGCGGTGTTGGCGGTGTCAATGTCGGTGTTGCGCTCGTTGTACTTTTCGGTGCGGGCCAGCGCGGTGCGCAGCGACAGATCGCCGCCGTAGAGTTCCCATTTGGCGCCGATTTCGATGTTGCGGCTGCTTTCGGGCGGCGTGTTGGCCGACTTGGCGTCGAACTGGTACAGGTCGCCCGAGGTGTTGAAGGAGGTGCCGTAGGAGGCGTAGTAGCTGCTTTCTTCGGTCGGCTGGTACATCAGGCCCAGGCGCTTGCTCAGCAGCGTGTCCGAGCGTGACAGCGCGGTGTTGTTGGGCGCGGTGTTGCCGGAGCGGTCGTAGTCGCCCTGAAAGCGATCCAGACGCAGGCCTCCGACGAGCTTCCAGTTTTGCGACAAATCCACCGTGTCTTGCAGGTACAGCCCCAGCGTCGTGGCCTTGAAGCGGGTGGCCAGTTGCTGCGTCAGGTCGCCGCTGATGCCGCTGCTGTCCGGGTTGCCGACAGTGGTGGCGGGCTTGGCTGATGCTAATGTGGGGTAGGTGAAGCGGCTGGAGTTTTCAAGCGCGTACTCGGCGCCAATCAGCAGCTTGTTTTCGCGGCCAAACCAGTCGGTGGTGGTCAGGTAGTCGGTTTGCAGGAAGGTGTGGTGCTCTTCGCCTGCCTTGGCGTTGGTGCGGCGGTTCAGCAGCGTGTTGTCATTGAAATTGGCCAGCGTGGTGCCGCTGGCAAAGCTCGATTGCGTGGCCCACATGTCGCGGGCGTAGTAGCCGTCGCGCACGGTGGTTTTCAGGCTGCTGCCGTCGATCCAGCGGTGGGTGTGCGACAGGGTCAGCACATCGGCCTTGTCTTTCTGGAAGTCGCTGTCCAGGCCGTACCAGTATTTGTTTGTGGGCGCCGGGGCAGGGCGGTTTTCCAGCCAGGCCGAGCCCCAGTCGGGCTTGTCGCTGTAATTGAGGTGGTAGTAGCTGACTTCAAACTCGTTGGCTGTGCCGATGCCCCAGCGGTAGTCCAGCGCCAGACCGCGCCGACGGGTGGCCGCGCCGGTGTTGTCGCCGCGCCCGGCGCTGTCGGTGCTCATGGCGTTGATGCGCAGCGCGGCGTTGTTGTCCAGCTTGAAGTTGAAATCGCCTTGCAGGCGCAGGTAGTTGTCGGTGCCTGCGGTGACATTGACTTCGTGCTCTGTCACCGGGCGCGCCTGCTTGCTGACTTGGTTGATGATGCCGCCGGTCGAGCCCCGGCCAAACAGCATCGAGGCCGAGCCGCGCAGCACTTCGACGCGCTCGACGTTGAAAGTGTCGCGGTTGTACTGGGCAATGTCGCGCATGCCGTCCTGGTACATGTCGCCCGCCGCGCTGAAGCCGCGCAGCCGGATGTTGTCGCCGACCCGCCCGCCTTCGCCCGCCTCGAAGGTGATGCCGACGACGTTTTCCAGCGCGCTTTTCAGGCTGTCTTTGCCCTGGTCGTGCATCAGCTTTTCATTGACCACGGTGAGCGACTGCGGAATGTCTTTGGCCAGCACCGGCACCTTGCCGACGCTGGTGAGGCCGCTCTGGTAGGTTTGATCGACCCGGTCGCGCGTGCCGGTGACGGTGACAGGCGCCAGGGTTTTGGCGGACGCGGCGCTGGCTGGGGTTTCTGGCGCGGGCGTGGTGTTTTGTGCCCAGCTGGAGACTGACGCGGCCAGCATCAGCGCGCCCAGCGGCAGCAAAGTCAGCTCGGAAGTGCAGTGCGCGCTGCGGGCGGGGGCTGTGTGAGAGTGTGCCAAAAGAAAGCTCCGGGTTTGAGGAAATAAGCCTAGCCGTGCCCGGAGCCGTTCAAGGTGAAGGACGCAGGTGTTGGCTGGTTCGTAAAGTTCGTCGTGAAGTGTATATCAATTGAGAATGATTCTTAATTAGATTTGCGGAAAAACTTTCCTCAAAAAAACAAAAACGGGGCTGAAAAGCCCCGTGGATGTCAATGCGCCTGCGCCGCTGGCGCTGCGGCTTGGGCCGTCAGGCCGGTGCTGACGTGCGAATCAAATGGTCGAAGGCGCTCAGCGCCGCCTTGGCCCCGTCGCCCGCCGCAATGATGATTTGTTTGTACGGCGACGTGGTGGCGTCGCCCGCCGCAAACACGCCCGGCAGCGAAGTCTGCCCTTTAGCATCGACGATGATTTCGCCGTGCGCGGACAGCTCGACCACGCCTTTGAGCCAGTCGGTGTTGGGCACCAAACCGATTTGCACAAACACGCCTTCGAGCGGCACCGCGTGCGCCTCGCCCGTCGCCCGGTCTTTGTACGTCAAGCCGTTGACCTTCTGGCCATCGCCGGTGATTTCGGTGGTTTGCGCGTTGTTATGCACGGCGACGTTGGGCAGGCTGCGCAGTTTGCGCTGCAGCACCGCGTCGGCGCGCAGCTCGGTGCCAAACTCAATCAAGGTGACGTGGGCCACGATGCCTGCCAAGTCAATCGCCGCTTCAACGCCCGAGTTGCCGCCGCCAATCACCGCCACGCGCTTGCCTTTGAACAGCGGGCCGTCGCAGTGCGGGCAGTAGGCCACGCCTTTGTTTTTGTATTCCTGCTCGCCGGGCACGTTGATGTTGCGCCAGCGCGCGCCGGTGGCCAAAATCACCGTTTTGCTTTTGAGCGAAGCGCCGCTGTCGAGCGCAATGTCGATCAGGCCCGAGGCGGCGAGTGGCACCAGCGCCTTGACGCGCTGCAGATTCATGATGTCCACCTCGTAGGCGCGCACATGCTCTTCCAAAGCGCGGGCGAACTGCGGGCCGTTGGTTTCTTTCACCGAGATGAAATTTTCAATGCCCATCGTGTCCAGCACCTGGCCGCCAAAACGCTCGGCGACCACGCCGGTGCGTATGCCTTTGCGCGCCGCATAGACCGCCGCCGCCGCGCCCGCCGGGCCGCCGCCGACGATCAGCACGTCAAACGCCTCTTTGGCGGCGATTTTTTTGGCCTCGCGCTCGGTGCCGCTGGAGTCGATTTTGGCCAGGATTTCTTCCAGACTCATGCGGCCCTGGCTGAATTCGGCGCCGTTCAAAAACACCGTCGGCACGGCCATGATTTGGCGCGCTTTGACTTCGTCCTGAAACAGCGCGCCGTCGATCATCGTCGTGCGGATGCGTGGGTTTTGCACCGCCATCAGATTCAGCGCCTGCACCACGTCGGGGCAGCTATGGCAGCTCAACGAAACATAAATTTCAAATTCAAAATCGCCGTCGAGCGCCCGGATTTGTTCCAGAATCGCGTCCTCGACCTTGGGCGGGTAGCCGCCGGTTTGCAGCAGCGCCAGAATCAACGAGGTGAATTCGTGCCCCATCGGCAGACCGGCAAAGCGCGGGCCGGTGTTTTCGCCGGGGCGGTTGATGGAAAACGACGGCTTGCGCTGGCTGTCATCGCGGCTTTCGCGCACGTTCACCAGTGGCGAGACATCGGTAATGTCTTTGAGCAGTGACTGCAGCTGGCCCGACGCTGCGCTGTCATCGAGCGAGGCGACGATTTCAATCGGCTGCGTGGCGCGTTCGAGGTAGCTTTTTAATTGGGTTTTGGTGTTGGCGTCGAGCATGGCGAACTCACATTTCGTAGAAAAAGAAACAAAAAAGCCCGGAGCCACGATAGCGCCGGGCTTTGACAGGCGCGGGGCGCTTAGATTTTGCCGACGAGGTCGAACGATGGGGTCAGCGTGGCGGCGCCTTCGTTCCACTTGGCGGGGCAGACTTCGCCGGGGTGCGAAGCGACGTACTGGGCGGCCTTGACCTTGCGCAGCAGCTCTTCGGCGTTGCGGCCAATGCCTTCGGCGGTGACTTCGACGGCCTGGATCACGCCTTGTGGATCGACGATGAAGGTGCCACGGTCAGCCAGGCCCATCGCTTCGCGCATGCAGTCGAAGTTGCGGGTGAGGGTGCCGGTCGGGTCGCCAATCATCACGTATTCAATTTTGCCGATGGTTTCCGAGCTGTCGTGCCAGGCTTTGTGCGTGAAATGCGTGTCGGTGGACACGGAATAGATTTCGACGCCCATTTTCTTGAATTCAGCGTAGTGGTCAGCCACATCGCCCAGTTCGGTCGGGCAGACGAAGGTGAAGTCGGCGGGGTAGAAGAAGAACACGGCCCACTTGCCCAGCACGTCTTTTTCAGACACGTCGATGAACTTGCCGGACTGGTAGGCGGTGGCGTTGAAAGGCTTGATGGCGGTATTGATAACGGACATGGTTTTTTCCTCTAAAGGCGGGTTGAAAATCGGTGCGAGTTGATAGTATATGACTCTTAATGTGATTAACTAAATAGCTATACACTATGTTAAAAATTGGTTTTGGCTATGCGTTCAGGGTTTGGGGCTGGTTGCCGTGCGGCGGGCGATGGCCCGTTCGGCGGCAATCGGCGCGGGCTGGGGCGGCAGGCTGGCTGCTTTCACATAGACGTCGATGCGGCTCCAGATCAAATCCAGGGCGGACTCCTTGATGAAAGGCAGGTTCAGCGCCTGGTAAACCGGCACCCAGGCGTCTGAGCCGTCGTCCTGCCGGCGCCGCACCGACAGGTTCGGGTTGAGCTGGTACCAGCCCTGCTGGACGCGCCAGAACAGGTCGCGGTTGTAGGCGTAGTCGCGGTCCACCTCGTTGCGCGAGAGCACGTTGGACAGGTGCGAGCGCTTGTTGCGCTCGGGCCGCAGCACCTGGGGCGTCAAATGCTGCCAGACATCCAGAACCGCCTGCGTATCGAAAGCGGCATAGGGCCGGGTCTGGCGGCGGGTAAAGCGCGATTTGAACAGCGCCCACAGCGTCTGGAAGAGAAAATACTCCGTCAGGTGCCGGTCAATGCGCACCAGGCGTTCGCCGGTGTTGATGTCGATGCTGGCCGGGGCGAGCAATTCGTAGAGCGCGGGAAACGGCCCCTTGGCAAAAGCCGCATCGCCAAACGCCTCGCGCATCGCCCAGTGCAGCGCGTTGCAGCCGTAGTGATCGACGGCCTCGCGGTCGGCGCCGCGCTCGATCAGGGCCTGCACCAGCGCCACATTGCCGGCGCTGGCCGCCGCCATCAGCGGCGTCTGGTTCATGGTCAGGCGGTGCTCCAGGCCGTACTGGTCGCACTGGCGCAGGATGTCCTTGAACTTGGCGGCGAAGTAGGGCGTAAAACTCTTGCGCCTGAGCGTCAGGTGCTGGTTGTTGAATTCCTTGGCCACGTCGAATTTGGCCTCCTGGATCAGCCACAGGGCCAGCGCGGGTTCATCGTGGTAGGCGGCAATTTCATAAAGTTGCTGGCGCTGCTTGTTGCCCGGCACCTGTTCGCGAAACACCTTGACCAGCAGTTCCGTGGTGCGCGCCTGGTCAAACACCGGCCAGGGCACCGGCGTCTGTTTCAGAATGCCGCGCCGGATCGCGTCGGCCTGTTCCTGCTTGCCCTGCAGTTCGAGCTTGCGCGCTTCCTTTTGCCAGTCTTCCAGCGTCGATTGCTGGGTTTGCAGCTTGACCTGCGCGTCTTGCGACAGCGCCAGCAGGTCAAGCAGCGGATGCGCCGTATCGGACTCGATCAGATACAGGTTTTGCGTCGCCCGCGTCAGCGCCACATACAGCGCATTGACGAAAAACTTGTAAACCTCCAGCGACTTGTCGCTTTTGTCCTTGGCGCGCCGGTAGTCCAGCGACTCGACCAGCAGGCTCTGCTTGTCCACGCCTTCAACGATGTCTGAGAACTCGGCGCGGTGGTCCGAGACGAAGCGGTACAGCACGATGTTTTCGTACTCCAGCCCCTTGGCCTCGTGGATGGAAAACAGCAGCGGCGTGGCGAAGTGTTTGCGCGCCTCGGCCTTGTCCTCGTCGCGCATCACCAGCACGGCAAAGCGGGTGGATTGGCGGATTTGCTTGTCGAGTTCCTTTTTGGTCGCTTCCTTGTCCGGCATCAGCGCGACTTGCCCGACATCGCCACCGACGGCCTGCACCAGAAAATTGCTTTCCCGGTCGATGGAGCCGAAACGCCGGTGCTTGATTTTCAGCAGCTGGTTCGCCACCCGCGTGGCTTCGCGGCCATTGCGGAAGTTCGCGGTCAGCACGCGCAATTCCTGCTGCTGGGCGATGTGCGGGTCACGCCAGAACAGGCTTTTCACCTGGCTCCAGGAGAAAAAGTTCGGGTGTACGATCTGGTTCGAGTCGCCGCAGAGCAGGAAATTCGTCGGTTTGCGCAGGGTTTTGAGCACCAGCGCGAGCTGCACGGCGGTGATGTCCTGCACCTCGTCGATGACGACAAAATCGTAGCGCGGCGCAGCGCGCGCCAGCCAGTCCTGGGCGACGAGGTTCAGGTCGTAGAGTTTCGACTCCAGCAGCCAGGCGCGGTATTTTTCAAACAGCGCATAGACCTCAGCGCGCTGCTCGGCGGGAAAGATCGACTGGCGCACGCCCAGCGCCTGGTAATCCTGCGCCGACAGCACGCCGCCGGGCGAGGCGGCAATCACGCCGCGAATTTCTTCAAACGCCTGATGCGCGTCGATGTGGCGAAACGCCTGGCGCATGCGCTCAAACCAGCCGACAAAATCGCGCCACTGCGCTTCGCGCCCCACGGGAATGTGAATGGATTCGACAAACTCCCGGTAAGACAAAAACACCGCTTCCTGGCCGGGATGCTCAAAACTGTTGGCGTAATAAATGTCGCGCGCGCTCTGCGCCAGAAAAGCCGACTGGGTGACGTAGAGCACTTCACCTTCGGCGTGCTTGAGCTTTTCCAGCGTCAACGCGGTTTTGCCGCTGCCCGCGCTGCCCACCACAATCAGCGGCGGCGGCAGGCGAAAGATGGCGTCCTGGGCGTCGTCAAAGGAAATCGGCTTGTCCAGCAGGTGAATCGCGCTGCGCTCCGGGTGCAGGTAGCGCAGCGGCTGGGCGTCCTGAAGCGCTTCGGCGGCTTCGCAGTCGGGAATCCGGCTCTCGTCGATGCTGGCGCCGCGCAAAAAGCGCGATTTGTCATAAGCATGGTTGGCGATGACTTCGAGCATCAAGGCATACACCTCGCCTTCGTGGCGTACCAGCGAAAACAGCAGCCGGTTACTGTCGTCGAGCCGGGCGCGGTAGAACTTGCCGTAGCCGATGTTGGCGAGTTTTTTCACCTGCGCGGCGCGGAAGTCGTCTCGGGAAATGGCGTCGAGCACCTTGCGGTAAGCTGTGTTGACACGGCTGGTGTCTAGGCCGTCGTATTCGAGAATTTTCATGGCGAAGCTTCAATATTCCAGCCGCTCGGGGCGCACTTCTTGCAAGATGGTGGTGGCGATTTCTTCGATGGATTTGGTCGTCGTCGAGAGCCAGCGAATGCCTTCGCGGCGCATCATGGCTTCGGCTTCGTGGACTTCGTTGCGGCAGTTGACCAGATCGGAATAGCTGGAGTTCGGGCGGCGTTCGTTGCGGATTTCGCTTAGGCGCACCGGCGAGATCGTCAGGCCAAAGACTTTTTTGCGGTGCGGCACCAAGGCGGGCGGCAACTGGCGGCGCTCGAAATCTTCGGGAATCAACGGGTAGTTGGACGCTTTCAGGCCGTACTGCATGGCCAGATACAGCGAAGTCGGCGTTTTGCCGCTGCGGCTGACGCCGACCAGAATCACGTCCGAACCGGCCAGATCGCGGTGGCTCTGGCCGTCGTCATGCGCCAGCGAGAAGTTGATGGCTTCAATCCGGTCGTGATAGGCCTGGCTTTTCGAGGCGTCGGAAAAGCGCCCGACGCGGTGGTTCGATTTGATGCCCAGCTCATTTTCCAGCGGCGCCACAAAGATGCCGAACATGTCCAGCAGCATGCCGTTGCAGTGGCTTTTGATGACGGCGAGGATTTCCATATTCACCAGCGTGGTGAAGACGATAGGGCGCTTGCCTTCGACTTCGCCGGTGTGGTTGATCTGGCGGATGACTTGATGGGCTTTGTCCACCGTGTCAACGAAGGGCAGGCGCACATGGCGTGGGCTGATCTCGAACTGCGCCAGGATGGCGTTGCCAAAGGTTTCAGCGGTGATGCCGGTGCCGTCAGAGATAAAGAATACGGTGCGATTGGACATGAGGGTTTTTTTCAAAAGGGCTGGAAAATCATTCAAAGCGCGCGGGGCGGCAGGCCTCTACAATCGCGTTAATTATCCCGATTCTTATCCTATGCCCTGCCTCAACCTCCAAAAAGAACAACAAGGTGACACAGGGCGCATGGTCTGCGTGCAGCAGGCCTCCCCCCAGTTTTTAAACCTCCCGGAGTCTTTTTATGTCCACCCTCTTTGATGCGACCGCCTTGGTCGTACCCTTTGAAAACCTGAGAATGAGCGATGTCGAGGCCGTCGGCGGCAAGAACGCCAGCCTTGGCGAGATGATTTCGCAGCTCCCCACCGGGGCCGAAGGCGTGCGCGTGCCGACCGGCTTTGCCACCACGGCGCATGCGTTTCGCGTGTTTCTGGCCCACGACGGGCTGGACAACAAGATCAACGCCGTGCTCGACGCGCTCGACACCGAAGACGTGCGGGCGCTGGCCGAAGCGGGCGCAAAGATTCGTGCGCTGGTCGAAGCCCAGCCCTTCCCGGCGGATTTTGAACAAGCCGTGCGCGAGAGTTTTGCCACGCTGAGCGCGGGCAATGACCAAGCCAGCTTCGCGGTGCGCTCCTCGGCCACCGCCGAAGACTTGCCCGACGCGTCGTTTGCCGGTCAGCAGGAAACTTTCCTGAACGTCGTCGGCATCGAAGACGTGCTGCACAAGATGAAAGAGGTGTTTGCCTCGCTGTACAACGACCGCGCCATCAGCTACCGCGTGCATCAGGGCTTTGCGCACTCTGACGTGGCGCTGTCGGCGGGCGTGCAGCGCATGGTGCGCTCGGACTTGGGCGCAGCGGGCGTGATGTTCACCATCGACACCGAAAGCGGTTTTGAAGACGTGGTGTTCATCACGTCGAGCTACGGCTTGGGCGAAACCGTGGTGCAGGGCGCCGTGAACCCGGACGAGTTCTACGTTCACAAGCCGATGCTGAAGGCTGGCAACCGCGCCGTGATTCGCCGCAATCTGGGCTCCAAGCTGCTGCAAATGGAGTTCAGCAGCGCCGAAGAAAAGCAAGCCACCGGCAAGCTGGTCAAAACCACCGACGTACCAACCGAGCTGCGCAACCGCTACTCGCTGACCGACGCCGATGTCGAGCAACTGGCGCGCTACGCCGTCATCATCGAAAACCATTACGGTCGCCCGATGGACATCGAATGGGGCAAAGACGGCACCGACGGCCTGCTGTACATCCTGCAAGCGCGCCCCGAAACGGTGAAAAGCCAGTCCAAAGGCAAGGCCGAGCAGCGTTACAAGCTCAAGGGTAGCGGCACCGTGCTGGCCGTGGGCCGCGCCATTGGCCAGAAAATCGGCACCGGCCCGGTGCGTATCGTGCATGACATCAGCCAGATGGACCAGGTCCAGCCCGGCGACGTGCTGGTGACCGACATGACCGACCCGAACTGGGAGCCAGTCATGAAACGCGCCAGCGCCATCGTGACCAATCGCGGCGGACGCACCTGCCACGCCGCCATCATTGCCCGCGAACTGGGCATTCCGGCGGTAGTCGGCTGCGGCGACGCGACGGAAAAACTCAAGACCGGCATGCTGGTCACCGTGAGCTGCGCCGAAGGCGACACCGGCAACATCTACGACGGCCTGTTAGAGACCGAAGTCACCGAAGTGCAGCGCGGCGAAATGCCGCCCATCGACATCAAGATCATGATGAACGTGGGCAATCCGCAACTGGCGTTCGACTTCTGCCAGATTCCGAACCAGGGCGTGGGCCTGGCGCGGCTGGAGTTTGTCATTAACAACAACATCGGCGTGCATCCGAAGGCGATTCTGGACTACCCGAACATTGATTCGGACCTGAAAAAAGCGGTTGAAAGCGTGGCGCGCGGCCATGCGTCGCCACGGGCGTTTTATGTGGACAAAGTGGCCGAAGGCGTGGCGACGATTGGCGCGGCTTTCTGGCCCAAGCCGGTGATCGTGCGTCTGTCGGACTTCAAGTCGAACGAATACCGCAAGCTGATCGGCGGCTCGCGCTACGAGCCGGAAGAAGAAAACCCAATGCTGGG
>Ga0302213_1000824_pt1 | contig 16170 bp, 13 predicted proteins | sample II_Fen_N1_2_FD_194583 | JGI IMG/M metagenome (GOLD analysis project Ga0302213, IMG submission 194583) | Peat permafrost microbial communities from Stordalen Mire near Abisko, Sweden - II_Fen_N1_1 | ecosystem: Environmental > Terrestrial > Soil > Wetlands > Permafrost | place: Sweden: Abisko... | reverse complement strand
ATGTCCGTACTTGATTTCCATTTTCTCAAATCTTAGATTCTTAATTCTACCGGTAATCAGGCCTTTAAGCGTTGCTTTCCCTTTTACGTTTTTGAACTCAGGCACAAATGCTTTCAGGTCCGAAAATGCAATGGTTGATAATTTTATCGGGGCATTCCATCTTACTCTGTTAGCAAAGTGCTGTAGATCAGAGAGACTGTCGTATCTTAATTGAATGTCCTCCAAATGAATATCGGAACTTGGCATGTTGATTTCAATTTCTGGAATTTTTATTTTCCCTTTTGAACCAAAAATCTGAGTTTTAAATTCGGTCAGTGTTAATCCTGATTGTTCGGCAGCGCTGAAATGAGATACTTTTACATTAAAAGAATCTTTGCGAGGTAAGTAGAACGATAAATCGGCATTTATATCTCTGATATTTAGTTTGCTTCCGTTGAATACGCCTTTGGGAGTTTTTTGCAATTCTTTCAAATTGGTGAATGAAAATCGACAATCTTTTAGTCGTAATTGTCTGATTTGGTAAACAATTTGCGTAGTATCTTTTTTCTGAGGAGTTTTAAATGCATTAATTACATAATCAAGATTTGAAGCGCCTTTTTTGTCTATTATCAGATTCCCATAAACTCTGTTCAGTTCCAACGAAGTAAAAATAATTTTACCGGTAAAGAACTTCCAGAACTTAAATTTTGCATCAACCTGATTGGCATAAATAAGTGTGTCCTTTTGTAAATCCTGTACATAAAGATTGTGAATGGAAACTTCATTAAATAGTTTGTATTCAATTTTTCCAACAACGACTTTGGTGTGCAGTTTTTGTGAAAGTTCGGAGACTATAGCTTTGGATATAACGCTCTGGATCAGGCTGGTTTGAACCAACACAAACAAAAGAGCGAAAAATAAAATGATTCCACCTCCGCTAAAACCTAATATTTTAAGTGTTTTTTTTATACCTTTGATTTTTGTTTCTACAAAAGTAAATAATAATTTGCGAATTACACAAGGAAATTGCTCCAAGAAAGCAATTAATAATTCAAAAATTTTAATTTGCAAATGTTGTGCCAGTGTTTTTACATTTGACGTTTGAAACAATTTTTAATAGTTAGATTTTTAAAAATAATAATGGATTCAACAATAATATTAGGCATCGAATCTTCGTGCGATGATACTTCAGCATCAGTCATTAGAGATGGTGTTATGCTTTCCAATGTAATTGCCAATCAGGCGGTTCATGCCAGCTATGGCGGTGTGGTGCCCGAATTGGCCTCACGGGCTCATCAACTCAATATCATTCCGGTGGTACATGAGGCGTTGAAACGTGCCGGAGTTGATAAATCGGAGTTAAGTGCCATTGCTTTTACTCGGGGTCCGGGTTTGCTGGGCTCCTTGCTGGTAGGGACATCATTTGCCAAAGGATTTTCTCAAGCTCTGAATATTCCGCTGGTGGATGTAAACCACCTTCAGGCGCATGTTTTGGCACATTTTATCAGCGAAGGAAAACCGGATGAAAAGCAACCTGAATTCCCGTTTCTGTGTTTGCTGGTTTCGGGCGGAAATTCACAGATTGTTCTTGTAAAATCAACCGACGATATGGAAGTTATAGGCCAGACGATTGACGATGCGGCCGGCGAGGCATTTGATAAATGTGCTAAGGTTATGGGGCTTCCTTACCCCGGCGGACCGCATATCGACAGATTGGCAAAAGAAGGAAACCCGACGGCATTTACATTGAATAAGCCTCAAATTCCGGATTATAATTACAGCTTTAGCGGACTGAAAACATCGTTTCTTTATTTGCTGCGGGATAAGATTAAGGAGAATCCGAATTTTGTGGAAGAAAATATGAACGACCTTTGTGCTTCGCTTCAGGCTACGGTGATCGAGATTTTGATGAATAAATTGCGCAAAGCAGCTACCGATCTCAAGATCAAACACGTGGCGGTGGCGGGAGGAGTTTCGGCAAATTCGGCTCTTCGTCAAGCCTTTCACGATCATGCTTCGAAATACGGTTGGGAAGTGTATATTCCACCTTTTGCTTTTACTACCGATAATGCTGCCATGATTGCCATAACAGGGTATTTCAAGTATTTAAAAGGCGATTTTTGTTCCATTGAAGAAGTGCCGTACGCCCGCGTCAGCAATAAATTTTAAATTTTAAAATCATGCAATTGCCAACCGTCAAACTCCCGGCCAAACTTCAACCCTTCAAAGGTGTAATTTTATTTGCGGTGGTATTGATGTTGTCTAATTTTTTCTGGAAGTATAATGTGTTAGGCGATGAAGCACCGGATGCCGATTCGATGGTTACGTTTTGGGGAATGGATATTTCCGCCCCGTTTGTAGGGATGGCACGTCATGTGGCGGTAATGACTTATTCCATTCTTCATTCGTTTAATTCTGATATACAGTTGAATGCACAGAATGTGTTGCGGTATTCCAATGGCAATTCCGTACAGGTAATTTGGGCTTGTACGGGGTTGAAACAAACATTTATTTGTTTTTGCATTTTTGCTTTTGCCCGCGGATCGTGGAAGAAGAAGTTATGGTACGTCCCGCTTGCGTTATTAGTAGTTTATTCTTTTAATATTTTCAGAATAACGTTTATCGTCGGATGTATTCAACATCATCCCGATTGGTTTGAGTTTCTGCATCTTTACCTTCTCAAGTATATTTACTACGGTGTAATTTTCCTGATGTGGGTGCTGTGGGAAGAAAAAATAGCCGGGAAATAGAAATTTTTTAGTATTCTTTGCTTGGTTCGCCACGCAATACGCGCAAGCCGCTCATCGCCAGTGCTTGCATTTCATCTTCGCCCGGATATACCGCCACTTTAACCATAGGTGAAATCATCTTTTTGATATATTCCACAATATATAGGCTGTAAGCAATTCCACCGGTCAGGATAACGGCATCAGCTTCGCCATGTAGTACGGCCAGCATGGCACCGATTTCTTTGGCTACGTTATAGGCCATAGCATCGAGCACCAGTTTTGCTTTTTCATCGCCCAATACAGCTCTTTTTTCGACAGCAGGTTCTTCGTTGATGCCCAAATGTGCCATTAATCCGCCTCGTCCCACAAGCATTTTCTTTACTTCTTCTTGGGTGTATTTCCCGCTGAAACAAAGCTCAACCAACTGTCCTGCATCCAGTGTCCCGGCACGTTCGGGTGAAAACGGACCGTAGCCGTCCAGCCCTTGATTGGAATCGATTACCCTTCCGTATCGATGAGCTGCCACCGATATTCCACCACCCAGATGAGCTATGACCAACTGCAATTTTTCATATTCTGTGCCATTGGCGGCTGCATATTTTCGGGCAATGGCTTTGTGATTCAGGGCATGAAACTGCGATCTTCTGGGTATTTGCGGTAACCCGCTGATTCGGGCAACTGCTTCATATTCGTCCACCACTACCGGGTCGGCAATGAATGCCCGGCAATTTTCGATTTGCTGTGCAATTTCACGGGCAATCGTAGCTCCCAGGTTGCTGGCATGTTCGGCTGTGTGGTGGTTTTTTAAATCCGAAATCATACGGTCATTTACCTCATAAACTCCTGATTCTAATGGACGAACCATGCCGCCTCTGCCAACTACCGCAGACAAATCGTCCAATTCAATGCCGTCTTTTTTCAGAAAGTCGAGCATTAAATTCTTGCGAAAAGCAAGTTGATCGTATAAATTCGCGAATGATTTCAGTTCTTCAGCCGAATGCCGGATGGTGTGCAGGCAAACAAGCGTTTCGTCTTCGTATACAGCAAATTTAGTAGAGGTAGAGCCGGGATTAACTGACAAAATTTTATACATATCCTTTGAAGTTTGATTGATTCTGATGACAAAGATAACGATTCGGGGTTGATAACAAATAAAACAGTTTTAATAATTCTGCAAAATAACGGAATAAAAATTCTGCAAAATTAAAAAATACCCATATGAGAATTCAAAATTTACGATAATTCTTTGTGTTATAAAGAATTATTTTGTACATTTGCAGCCGAAATAGGATATGGAGGAGGGGACGACAGTCCCCTCGTTTGTTGTTATAAATCAAATATGATATTAAAAGATGCTATAAATCAGATTGTTGAAAATTTTCTTGCACCCACCGATTACTATTTGGTGGACCTGAAAGCAACGCCTGACAACCGGATTTCGGTAGAAATTGATTCTTTTGAAGGGGTTTCAATTGACTTTTGTGCCGAACTAAACCGACATATTGAATCGCAATTTGACCGGGAGGTGGAAGACTTTGAACTGGAAGTTAGTTCAGCAGGTCTGACTGAGCCGTTCAAAGTGACGAAACAATATGAGAAAAACATTGGAAATGAAGTGGAAGTACTGACTAAAGCCGGCAAAAAGCTTTCGGGAATTCTGACCGAAGTACACGAAGATAATTTTGTTTTGCAAACCGAAAGGACCGAGAAACCGGCCGGGGCGAAACGTAAAATGACTGTGCTTGAAAATCTTACATTTTCGTACGAAGAAATAAAATATACAAAATATATAATCAGATTCAAATAAGCCATGAGCAAAAAAGAAACTATTAGCTTAATTGATACCTTTTCGGAATTCAAAGAGCTGAAAAGCATCGACAGAAGTACACTGATCAGTGTAATGGAAGAGTCGTTTCGTAACGTGATTTCGAAAATGTTTGGAACCGATGAAAACTACGACGTTATTATAAATCCTGATAAGGGTGACTTTGAAATATACCGCAACCGTACGGTAGTGGCCGATGACGAACTGGAAGATTCAAACGTGGAAATTTCATTGACTGATGCCAAAAAGATTGATGAAGATTTTGAAATTGGTGAAGAAGTAACTGAAACGGTCGACTTTTTAAGTTTTGGTCGTCGTGCTATTTTGACGCTTCGTCAAACATTGTCTTCGAAAATTCTTGAACTTCAAAAAGATAACGTATTCACCAAATACAGCGAAAAAGTTGGTCAAATCGTTAGTGCCGAGCTTTACCAGATTTGGAAAAAGGAAATGCTGTTGATTGATGATGAAGGTAACGAACTATACTTGCCAAAATCAGAACAAATTCCTTCGGATTTTTACCGCAAAGGTGATACCGTTCGTGCGGTTGTTGCCATGGTGGAAAATAAAAATAACAATCCGAAAATTATTCTTTCCCGTATTTCTCCGGTTTTCCTCGAAAGACTTTTTGAGTTGGAAGTACCTGAAATTCATGAAGGATTAATCACGATTAAGAAAATTGCCCGCATCCCGGGTGAACGCGCCAAAGTGGCCGTTGAATCGTACGATGATCGTATTGATCCGGTTGGAGCTTGCGTTGGGGTGAAAGGATCACGTATCCACGGCATTGTCCGCGAACTTCGTAACGAAAACATCGACGTAATTAATTATACGAATAATATTAATTTATTTATTTCAAGAGCACTAAGTCCGGCTAAAATTTCTTCAATCCGCTTGAATGAAGTAGATAAGAAAGCCGAGATTTACTTGAAACCGGAAGAAGTGTCGCAAGCTATTGGTAAAGGTGGATTAAACATTAAACTAGCAGGAATGCTTTCGGGTTATACACTGGATGTGTTCCGTGAAATGGACGAAGAGGCCGATACAGAAGATATTTACTTGGATGAATTCAGTGACGAAATTGATCAATGGGTTATTGATGCGTTGAAAGCTATCGGTTGCGATACGGCTAAAAGCGTTTTAGCTATCCCACGTGCCGATTTGATTCGTCGTACCGATTTGGAAGAAGAAACCGTTGATGATGTGTTGTCAATTCTTACTGCCGAATTTGAAGACGAAGAATAAGATTTTTTGAGTTGAAAATTTATATTTCATGGTTTTCAAAGCAGATTAAACTATCGACCCAAACAGTCGACAAAAACAAAAAAACTCTAATTAAAGAATATGCCCATAAGATTAAGTAAAGCCTGTAAAGATTTGAATATCGGTATGCATACCGCTATTGAATTTTTGGCGAAAAAAGGTCATAAAGTTGCTCTCGACCCGAATTTCAAACTTGAGGACGATTTGCACCTTTTGCTTGCTAAGGAGTTTAATAAAGATATGGCTCTGAAAATAGAATCGGAGCGATTAAGTCAGGAGCGTTTATTGAAGGAAAAAGCGCCAACCGTGGCTCTCGAAGGGTTTAATAAACCAAAACCTGTAGAGAAACCCGTTGAAAAACCTGTGGAAACCATTCATGTTACTATACCTGAAGATAAATTACCACATCTTACACCAGTAGGTCATATTGATTTAACGCCGAAAGAAAAACCGGTTGAACCTAAGGTTATTCAAGCTGTTGAGACTCCTAAAATTGAGGAAGCTCCTGTAAAAGAAGAACCTAAACCGGTTGTTGAAACTCCAAAACCTGAACCGAAACCCGAGCCGGTACTTCAACCAATAGTTGAAGAAAAGCCAGTCGTTAAAGAACCTGTTGTGGAGCCAAAGGTTGAAGTAAAAGTTTCCATACCAGAGCCAAAAGCGACACCAGAACCAAAACTTCAGTTTCAAAAACCGGTAAAGAAATTTGAAATTAAACCGGCGGTAAAGAAAGTTGAGGAACCAGAACTAAATACCGAAACGAAAGATAACGACCACGAGGAGGATGAAGTATTCTCATTGGGTATTCCAACCATTGATATTGCACCAGTTGTTATTGGCACCATTGACTTGGATTTATTAAACCAAAGCACACGTCCAAAAGCAAAAACAAAGGAACAAAAACGCAAGGAACGCGAAGAGAAAAGTAAAGTTCAATTTGATGGCAAAAAGCCTATAATAGGTGAGAAAAAAATAATTCGTCCAAATACGGATGAAGCGGGTGCTGCTGTTTCTATTAATCCAAAGAAAAAACGCGAACGCTTTTCAAGCCAGAAAGTTGATATCAATAAAGCATCACAACCAAGCACTGGTCCTACACAAAACTTTGCAAGTCCGAAGAAAGTTATACATACCGCCGGTGGAGATGCTAACCGGGTAAATAAAGATCGTAATAAAAAGCCAATCAAGACGGTTGTAAACGAAGAAGATGTTCAAAAACAAATAAAAGAAACCCTTGCCCGCCTTTCAGGAAACAATAAAAAAGGCAAAGGTGCAAAATACCGCCGCGATAAACGCGAAAACTTTAGTGCTCGTCAGCAGGAAATGGCTGAACGTGAACAAGCTGAAGGTAGCATCTTAAAACTAACCGAATTTGTTACAGTTAGCGAATTGGCTGTAATGATGGACGTTAGCGTAAATCAGGTTATTGCTACTTGTATGAGTATTGGCATGATGGTATCCATCAATCAACGCTTGGATGCTGAAACGATAAACATTGTAGCTGAAGAATTTGGATTTACCACTGAATATGTAAGTGCAGATGTGATCGAAGCTATTGGTGAAGAAGAAGTTGATACCGACGAAGATTTGTTGCCACGTGCTCCGATTGTGACCGTTATGGGTCACGTTGACCACGGTAAAACGTCATTGCTCGATTATATTCGTAAAGCCAACGTAATTGCCGGTGAAGCGGGTGGAATCACTCAGCACATTGGTGCATACAATGTGACGCTGGAAAATGGACAAAAAATTACCTTCTTGGATACTCCGGGTCACGAAGCGTTTACCGCTATGCGTGCTCGTGGTGCGAAAGTTACTGATATTGCTATTATTATAGTTGCGGCTGACGACAATGTAATGCCTCAAACCATTGAAGCTATTAACCATGCTGCCGCCGCCAATGTTCCTATGATTTTTGCTATCAACAAAGTAGATAAAGTAGGTGCAGATCCTGAAAAGATTAAAGCAACATTAGCTCAAATGAATTATTTGGTAGAAGATTGGGGTGGTAAATACCAGTCACAAGATATTTCTGCTAAAAAGGGAGACGGTGTAGCTGAATTGCTTGAAAAAGTATTGCTCGAAGCCGAATTACTCGAATTAAGAGCTAACCCGAATAAACGCGCCATTGGTTCGGTAATTGAATCCACTTTGGACAAAGGACGCGGTTATGTATCGACAATTCTGGTTGAAAACGGAACCCTTCGTCAAGGCGATGTAGTATTGGCCGGAGTTTCATACGGGAAAGTGAAAGCTATGTTTAATGAACGTAACCAACGTATTAAAGAAGCTCGGCCGGCAGAACCTGTATTAATTCTTGGATTGAACGGAGCTCCTCAGGCTGGTGATAATTTCAATGTTATTGCAACTGAGCAGGAAGCCCGTCAGGTTGCCAACAAGCGTGAACAATTACAACGCGAACAAAGTCTCAGAACGAAGAAGCACTTTACGTTGGATGAGTTGGGTCGCCGTATTGCATTGGGTGATTTCAAGGAATTGAACATTATTGTAAAAGGTGACGTGGATGGTTCGGTAGAAGCTTTATCGGATGCATTACTAAAACTTTCGACAGAAAATATACAAGTAAACGTTATTCACAAAGCGGTAGGTGCAATCTCCGATTCGGATATTCTTTTGGCAGCAGCATCCAACGCTATTATATGTGGTTTCCAGGTACGTCCAACTACTTCGGCTCGCAAAATTGCAGAAAAAGAAGAAATCGACATTCGCTTGTACTCTATCATTTACGATGCTATTGAAGAAATCAAGTCGGCTATGGAAGGTATGCTTTCTCCTGAAATTAAGGAAGAAATTACAGCTACAGTTGAAATTCTGGAAGTATTCAAAATCACGAAAGTGGGTAATATTGCAGGATGTTTGGTTCGTGAAGGTAAAATCAAGCGTGCAAACAAAATTCGTATCATTCGCGATGGTATCGTAGTCCACACCGGAGAATTAGATTCATTGAAACGTTTCAAAGACGACGTGAAAGAAGTGGGTACTAACTACGAATGTGGTTTGAATATCAAAAACTATCAGGATATCCGCGTAGGCGATATGGTGGAAAGTTACGAAGAAACAGAAGTAAGAAAAACGCTGTAATCAGTTAGCAGTGATCTGTTAGCAGTAATCAAATTAAATACAAAAATGCCGGATTCGAAAGAGTTCGGCATTTTTTATTCGGATTATCAAAAGGAAACGCGAGTTGGAACTCGCGAAACCCAGATTATTTTTCTAAATTTTCCAACAACAACTTCACCCCTTTTTCCACATCCTGTGTTTGTTCTAATGCTTTGATAAATGCACTTCCAATAATGGCTCCGGACGAAAAGCGATTCACCATATCGCGGGTAGATTTATTGGAGATACCGAAACCGATCAGTAGTGGATTTTTAAGGTTCATAGCATTGATGCGATTGAAGTATTCCTCTTTATTATCGAACGAACTTTGTGTGCCCGTTACCGCTGCCGACGAAACCATGTAGATAAATCCGTTGGTGTGTCCATCAATTTCGCGGATGCGCTCTTCTGATGTTTCGGGGGTAATGAGGAAGATAAATTCTAGTCCGTAACGCTCGGCAATTTCTTTATATTCGTTCAGAAAGTCAGACATCGGAAGGTCGGGAATGATCATGCCATCCACTCCTACCCGACTGCATTCCTTGCAGAAAGCCTCGAAACCAAATTGCATAATAGGATTCAGGTAACCCATCATTACCAACGGAATATGAATATCGGCGCGAATAGATGTGAGTTGATCGAACAGTTTACGAATGCTCATGCCGTTTTGAAGGGCTTGATGACTGCTATTTTGAATCACCACGCCATCGGCCATTGGGTCGGAAAAAGGCACACCCACTTCCACCAAATCCACACCATTTGCCTGCAAGCATTTCAGCGTTGGGATTGTATCATCCAGTTTTGGAAAACCTGCCGTGAAATATACAGAAAGGATATTTTCTTTCTTTGTTTCAAATAATTGATTGATTCTGTTCATGATTTTTATTTTGACAACGGACAAAAGACAGCGGTCGACAGTCCAACATATTTTATTTACAATTAATATCAGCGAAACTAATAACGCCCGAAGGGCTAATATCGCGAAGCAACTATCATTTTCTTATTTCCTTCAAAAATACCTTGAGTAATTCCACATTCTTCTCCCCCGGTTTCACTTCAAACTTACTGTTCAAATCTATGCCGGCAAATTTTGGATGCTCAATTTTCAAAATAGCCTCTGCATCGTCGGGAGCAATGCCACCACTCAGCAAAAAAGGCGTTTCGCCTACATACTCGTTCAGCATTCCCCAGTTAAACTTCACTCCCGAACCGCCATACGCATCCGTTTTGGTATCGAACAGGAAGTAGTCGCAGGTGCCTTCGTACTTCTTCGTCACCTTAAAGTTATAGGCCTCCGCAATTGGAAATGCTTTTATCACCATAAAACCCGCCTTGTGAAGTTCTTTGCACATCCTTACCAACTCATTGCCGTGCAATTGCACCCCATCCAAGTTATATTTGGTGGCAATAGTCAGAATATTTTCCAACTCTTCGTTTACAAACACGCCAATCTTTTTAATGCTTGCCGGCAGTGTATTCAACGTGTTAATGTCCAATGGTTCGGCATAGCGTAGTGATTTCGGATAAAAAATAAAACCCATAAAATCGGGCTGCAAGGCTGCAACTGCTCGTATATTTTCCAGGATTTTCATCCCACAGATTTTGATTTTCATAGTTTGTCCATTGTTAGAGACGCACGACCTTGCATCTCTACTGTAAATTTACAATAAAATTCGCTAGTGCTGTAGCAGGATCTTCTTCCTTCATAAAGTTTTCTCCCATCAGAAAGCCTTTGTAACCCACTTTGCGGAGTTCTTTTACGGTTTCGGTTTTGGAAATACCGCTTTCGCTTACTTTCACAAACTTATCAGGAATCAATGCTGCCAAATCAAACGAAGTCTGAATGCTTTGTTCGAAGGTTTTCAGGTTGCGATTGTTTACACCCAACATATCCACAAAGTCGTTGGCATGACCAATTTCTTCGGCATTATGTACTTCCAGCAATACTTCCAAACCCAGTTCATGCGCTTTACGAGCCAGCTCCAATGTTTGTTCTACGGTCAATGCAGCTGCAATAAGCAACACCACATCAGCGCCCATAGCTTTTGCTTCGTAAAGCTGATATTCGTCAATCACAAAGTCTTTACGCAACACCGGACAAGCAATAAATTGTCGGGCGGCCATCAAATCCATAGGCGTACCTCCGAAATACTCCAAATCCGTTAGAATAGAAATACCCGAAGCACCGGCAGCGCTATAACCTGATGTCACATCCACCACGTCAGCATCTTCGTGAATCCAACCCAGCGAAGGCGATTTGCGTTTAAATTCCGAAATGATTCCCGATTCCGAGTTTAGCAAGCTTTGCTTCATCGATAAGCATTTGCGCGAGAAAGCGGGAGCTTTTTCTAACGCCGAAACGGGTGTTGAGAGCTTACGCGAAGCAACTTCAACTTTTTTACTTTCTATTATTTTATCTAAGATTGTATTCATTTATTTGGGGATCAATCATTTTTAGAAGATTAACGAACAGTTGGACTTCTGCATCTTTTAACCCCGTCCATAATTTATTCATTTCTCTATTTATCAATATATATTTATATTTTTTGCCTTGAAAAATAATACTGAATTCTTCATATTGACAACAAATTGCACCCGGTGGAACAAATTTGGCCTTATAAGAAGCTGAAAGTTCATCTGTCAATACTTTAATTTTTGGACAGATTTCTTTTAAATAATACTTTAATGAATCTGTTTTCTCGACCGATAAGAGATTAGCATTATAAAAAAGTTTACCTTTTGTCTCTGCAACAGTAAATGTATGAAAAACAGTATCTTTATTATACATACATGAATGACCAGAGTCTACATCGACTCGACTTCCATAATATCCATTTCTATATTTAATTTCTAACTTAGATTGAGAAAACAGATTTCCTGTTATCATTGTCAGAAAAATCAAAATGAGATTTATGTGTTTCATAACATCAATAAAAATTATTTATATATCTCCACAAACTTCACAAACGCCTTTTTAGCATGTCCGCTTTCAAGCGATTCGGCTGCTTCGGCCTTGCATTGCTCCAATGGTTTGTACGAACTACGTGTTTGAATGGCAAAGGCCGAGTTGATAATCACCGCATTTTTTTGGGCTTCGGTGGCTTCATTGTTCAATACGTTCATAAATATCTGAGCCGCTTCGTCCACCGAATTTCCGCCACTAAGTTCCTCCTGTTTCAGTGTTTTAAAGCCTAACTGCTCTGGCGTATAAATAAATTCACCGGTATTATTCATCACCTTACAAGTATCAGTAAGCGATATTTCGTCATATCCATCCAGCGAATGTACAATGGAATACTGACAGCCCAAATTCTGATAAATATAATTGTAAAGACGCATCATTTTCAGGTTATACACACCCAAACATTGGTATTGCGGTTTCACCGGACTAATAAGCGGTCCAAGTACATTGAAAAACGTACGAACACCTAAGCCTTTACGTACTGGTGCCACGTTTTTCATAGCCGGATTAAAGAATGGCGCGTGCAAATAAGCAAAGCCCGAGTCTTCCAGCGAATGTTTTATCACATTAATATCCGTAGTGAATTTAGCCCCAAAATATTCCAGCACATTCGAAGCTCCACTTACCGAAGTAGCACCGTAGTTACCGTGTTTAGCCACTTTATAACCGGCACCTGCTACCGCAAAACAACTACAAGTAGAGATATTGAAGGTATTTTTGCCGTCACCACCTGTACCCACAATGTCCAGCGCATCAAACTCCGACAAATCCATGGGTATGGCAAGATCCAAAAGCGCATTGCGAAAGCCAATTACCTCGTCCAGCTCAATACTGCGCATCAAATACACCGAAATAAATGCAGCTATTTGTGCATCGTTGTATTTGCCGGCAGCAATATTAGTCATCACCTCAGCCGCCTCTTCACGCGTTAGCGACTGGTGATTAAAAAGTTGATTAAGTATTTGTTTCATATTACTTCGATTAAAACTTTGGAAAAGTTCATTTAAGCTTCTAACCAATTCTTCAGCATTTGTTCTCCACATGGCGTCAAGACCGATTCGGGATGAAACTGAACTCCACGCACATCGTATGTTTTATGTGCCAATGCCATAATCATACCTTCTTCGTCCACGGCAGTAATGGTCAGGCACTCCGGCAAAGTTGATTTTTCGGCAGCCCACGAGTGGTAACGCCCAACTTCAATCTTTTTGTCCAAACCGTTGAAAAGAACATCCTCTTCCAACACATCCACCATGGAGCTTACACCGTGGTGAACGTCAGTAAGGTTTATCAACGTACCGCCAAAGGCTTCGGCAATAGCCTGCTCACCCAGACAAACGCCCAGAATTGGTTTTGTAGGCGCATAAGTACGAATCACCTCCAGCAAAATACCTGATTCGGACGGCACACCCGGTCCCGGCGAAAGGATTATTTTGTCAAATCGTGCTATATCTTCCAGTGCAATCTGGTCATTGCGATGCACTTCCACATCGGTATATCCCAATTTCTTGACTGCATGTACCAGGTTGTAGGTAAACGAGTCGTAATTATCGAAAACTAATATTTTCATAAATTTGTCTATTGTCTAGAGTCAAAGGTCAAAAGTCCTTCAATCATAGTATATTTTTAATCTAAGTACTGCAAAGCTAGTAACAATTAATATCGGCGAAGCCTAATATCGTCCAAAGGACAAATATCGCCGAAGGCAAATATCATTTTACTGAAGCCACATCCACCGCCTTTTTAAGCGCTGCCAGTTTATTATTTACTTCCTGCAATTCACTTTCTTCGTCCGATTTTGCCACCACACCAGCACCGGCCTGATAGTAAAGCGTATTATTTTTACTTACAAACGAACGAATAGTAATAGCCTGATTCATGCTACCATCAAACCCGATATAGCCCAAACAACCACCATAAGGTCCGCGATCGTGTGGTTCAATGCTGTCGATAAGCTGCATGGCTTTAATCTTCGGAGCTCCCGAAAGCGTTCCGGCAGGGAATGTATCAGCAAAAAGTTTGATAATTTTTGTGTCGGGCTTCATTTTCCCGCTAACGCTCGACACCAGGTGAAGAACGTGCGAATAATACTGTACTTCGCGGAAAACCTCTACATCAACGTGGTCTGTATTGCGACTCAAATCGTTACGGGCCAAGTCCACCAACATAACATGTTCAGCATTTTCTTTTTTGTCAGTACTTAGTTTTTCGGCCAAATGGAAATCCTTTTCATCGTCACCCGTACGGCGGAATGTTCCGGCAATAGGCTTAATATAGGCCTTTTGCTTTTTGGCATCAACTACTAAGTGCGCCTCAGGCGACGAACCAAAGATACGGAAATCGCCAAAATTGAAATAGAAAAGATAAGGCGAAGGGTTCACCGAACGCAACGTACGATACAACATAAAGTCATCGCCTTTATATTTTTGGTAAAAACGGCGCGAAAGCACAATTTGAAAAACATTTCCTTTGAAACATTCCTCCTTGCCGCGAGTCACCATTTTTTTGTAGTCCTCGTTGGAGATATCCGACTTTTCTTCTCCGATAGCCGAAAATTCGTAAGTAGCAATGTTATTACTAAGTAACACTTCTTCAATATCAGCAATATTCGAGGTTTCACCTTCAAGCAGATTCTCAATAATTGTCAGCTCATTATTGAAATGATTCACAGCAATAATATACTTAAACAGCACATAATGCAAGCCCGGCATACTTCCCGGAACAGTTTCACGCGCTTTGAGCTTCACATCCTCAAAATACTGAACCGATTCGTACGATGAATAGCCAAACAGGCCATTCACACCAACCGGGTTATCATTTTTCACCAGTTCCACCGATTTAAGGAAAGCATCAAAACGTTCGGCAACAGTCAACTTACCCGTTACCGGAGTTTCAAGCTTAGACCCATCAGGATATTCTTCCTTAATCACAAACTGATTGACAGAAATGCCACCAATGGGACAAAAACCGATATACGAATAACTGTTTTCAACGCCGTGATAATCGGAACTTTCCAATAGCACCGAGTTTGTATATAAATCGCGAACCTTGAGATAAATTCCTACCGGCGTCTGTAAATCGGCCAGCATCTTTTTTGAATGAACGAATAGTTTCATAAAATATATATCTTAAGTCTCCGGCCTGCAGTCATAAAGTCTAAAGACAGTTGACTGACGACCAATGACAATTATTTAAAATGCTTCACATAAGTATCCATATCTTTATCACCACGCCCCGAAACTGTGAGAACCACAATATCGTCGGGTTTAAAAGTAGCTTTTTCTTTTTTGAGCAATGCCAGGGCATGTGCCGATTCAATAGCCGGAATAATTCCTTCCAATTTTGTCAACTCAAAGGCTGCATCAAGTGCTTCATCATCATTAATAGCATGCACTTTGGTACGACCCACTTGTGCAAAATAAGCGTGTGCCGGACCGATTCCCGGATAATCCAATCCGGCTGAAATGGAGTAAGGTTCTGTAATCTGCCCATCTTCGTCCTGCATCAACAACGTACGAAAACCATGAATAATTCCAACTGTTCCAATACTTATGGTTGCAGCAGTTTCACCGGTTTCAACACCCAGTCCACCCGCTTCGGCCGAAATAATTTTTACTCGCTCATCGTTTATATAATGGTAATAAGTTCCCATGGCATTACTTCCGCCACCCACACAGGCCATCAGGTAATCCGGATAATCGCGACCAATCTGTTCCTGCAATTGCCATTTAATTTCTTCGCTGATAACAGACTGGAAAAATCCGACCATATCGGGATATGGATGCGGGCCAACAGTAGAACCGATTATATAAAACGAATCAGGATTTGAGCACCAATAACGAATAGCTTCGTTGGTTGCATCTTTCAGTGTCCAGTTTCCACTGGTTACTGGCTCCACCGTGGCGCCAAGCATACGCATTTTTTGTACGTTCAAAAACTGACGTTCCACATCCGTTTTTCCCATAAAAACAATACATTCCAAGCCCATCAGCGCACAAGCAGTAGCCGTAGCCACACCGTGTTGTCCGGCACCTGTTTCGGCAATAATGCGGGTTTTACCCATGCGTTTCGCCAAGAGAATTTGTCCCAGCGCATTATTGATTTTATGCGCACCGGTGTGATTCAAATCTTCACGTTTCAGATAAATCTTTGCACCATATTCTTCCGACAAGCGTTTTGCAAAATACAGTGGTGACGGGCGTCCCACGTAGTTTTTGAGCAGATCGTAATATTCCGCTTTGAACGAAGCATCATCCTTAATGGCATAAAAAGCTTCTTTAAGACGTTCTACA
>Ga0302213_1000819_pt1 | contig 16203 bp, 14 predicted proteins | sample II_Fen_N1_2_FD_194583 | JGI IMG/M metagenome (GOLD analysis project Ga0302213, IMG submission 194583) | Peat permafrost microbial communities from Stordalen Mire near Abisko, Sweden - II_Fen_N1_1 | ecosystem: Environmental > Terrestrial > Soil > Wetlands > Permafrost | place: Sweden: Abisko... | reverse complement strand
GACGAAGACGTGGATAAAACAATACATAATCTCACTAAAATAGGTTCCGAAGCTATGAATGAAACCGACAGGATGGTTTTAGAAATCATGACTCATAAAGGAGAATAAAAAATATTCGGTTTGACACACAATTAAATTGTATATCTATCGGAAACAATCGATCCCGGTTGATGAATATGCAAATGATTAAATTTTCGGGCGGAGAAGACATTGATTTAATTTTTCTGCCTGTTTTTTTTATCCGGATTGCAAAATAAAAAACAAGAAAATGAACTTTAAGCAAATGGAACAACATGCTGTCTTGTTTTATTTCTTCAAAGAATATGACCTCTACCCTGCCCTCTTCCAAGGAGAGGATGATAGAGCCGAGGGTTAATAAAATTTTATTTAGAAGAAAAGGACATTGGATATTTCGTACACTTAAAAGTAAAAACCTGTTTATTAGTTTCGAATTCTATACATATGATTATTTTATAAAATACCAGCTATTCATTATGACAAAAAAAATAGTTCTTTCTTTTCTTTTCTTTTGTTGCGTACTCGGTATGTCTGCCGAGATTCAGAAACCTGTTACCTGGAGCTTTTCAAACAAACAAGTTTCAGAGAGTGAGTATGATTTAATTCTAACAGCCAGTATAGATAACAGCTGGCACTTATATTCTCAATTTATAGGCAAAGGTGGACCCGTAGCAACTTCGTTCAAATTTACACCCTCTTCCGGATATAAACTTATTGGCAAAGTTAGCGAATCGCCAAAACCCAGAAAAATATTCGAAAAAGTATTTGATATGGAAGTAGCATTTTTTGAGAAGAAAGCTACATTTACACAAAAAATCAAACTGAATGTTCCTGCGACAAAAATTAAGGGGACACTTACTTTTATGGCATGTGACGATAGTCAGTGTCTGCCTCCGGAAGATATCGACTTTTCTTTTGACCTGAAAGGGGCAACAGTTTTGGCTACAGATGCAAAAGCTCTGCCACCGGCGGTTGCAACTTCCGCATCCGATACAGCAAAAACTGTGGGAGCCACTGCGTCAACCGATGAAAAGGATTCTGCATCTTTAGTTGAAACATCACAAGTATCTGTCGCTACTTCCGGCGATTCAGGTAAGCAATCATTATGGACTATTTTTATACTTGGTTTACTGGGTGGTTTTGCAGCATTTTTGATGCCGTGTATTTTCCCGATGGTACCAATGACAGTTAGTTATTTTACAAAAAAAGAAGTTACGAAACGCAAAGGAGTGCGTAATGCACTGATTTATGGAGTTTCCATTGTGGTCATCTATGTGGTACTCGGATTATTGATCACAGTTATTTTTGGTGCCGATGCACTCAACGTACTTTCCACCAACGGGATTTTTAATTTTTTCTTTTTCCTGTTGTTGGTTGCTTTTGCACTCTCTTTCCTGGGAGCTTTTGAACTGGTATTGCCTTCGTCGTGGGTCAACAAAATAGACAGCAAGTCAGATAAAAGAGGGTTTGGAGGGTTGTTTTTCATGGCTGGGACATTAGCGTTGGTTTCATTTTCTTGCACAGGTCCTATTGTTGGAACCTTATTAGTACAAGCAGCTACCAGCGGTCAACTACTCGGACCAGCTATCGGAATGCTTGGATTTGCCATAACTTTAGCCATTCCGTTTGTATTGTTTGCTATGTTTCCTGCATGGATGAAAGCTCTGCCAAAATCGGGAGGATGGTTGAATAGCGTAAAAGTAGTATTGGGATTTTTAGAACTGGGTTTCTCGTTTAAATTTTTGTCCAATGTTGATTTGGCTTACCACTGGAACTTGTTCGATCGTGAAATATTCCTTTCGTTGTGGATTGTAATCTCAGCTCTGCTTGGATTTTATTTATTGGGAAAACTTAGATTACCAAATGATAGTGATGTAAAACACGTATCAACACCGCGGCTGATGCTGGCAATTATTACCTTATCGTTCACTATGTATATGATTCCGGGCCTTTGGGGTGCCCCGCTTAAATCCATCTCTGCTTTTCTGCCTCCCATGAGTACCCAGGATTTTGTAATGTCGGCTAATAATGTGCCTGTTGCAGCTCACAATTCAGGGAATCATAAATACGGAGATATTTTCCATGCGCCGCTTGGGTTGGATGTTTTTTTCGACTATGATGAAGGATTAGCTTATGCAAAGAAAATGAATAAGCCGGTATTTATAGACTTTACTGGCCATGCCTGTGTAAACTGCCGTAAAATGGAAGCTTCAGTTTGGCCTGACAAAGTAGTTCTTTCTCACTTATCCAACGACTATGTGGTAATTCAGCTTTATGTGGATGATAAAACCGATTTAGCTGCAGCCGAACAAAGTGTCTCAACGTATAGCGGCCATAAAATAGTGACCATTGGAAATAAATGGAGCAACCTGCAGGCTTCACGTTTCAATGCGAACTCTCAACCATTTTATGTATTGCTTGATAACAAAGGCAACTTATTGGTACAACCACAAGGTGCCGAGTATGATGCTGTTTTGTTTTCCAAATACCTTGAAAGCGGTTTGGACGTTTATAGGAAAAATAATCGTTAGAATTCGGTTTTTTAACATCATGCTTTATAACCACATAATTATTTGTGGATTAAAAAAACCGGATATAATTTTCATTTAAATAATAGAGTCATGTTTTTATCAAAAAAGACATGACTTTTTTTTATTGCCAACATTTTCAGTTTCCACAAAACTTTTAATAACGTGTAGGCTTCTATAATGAAATGTATTTTATTAATTATCTTCATAAAGATTCCCTTTTTAATTGCCATCATGTAGAAAACACGACCAGCTATCGACACATTTCAGCAACAGATCAGCCTGCGAGAAGTAAGGATATTTTAAATCAAATAGAAAACAATTTGTTATTTATCATATTTCATTGTCTCATTAGAATGGTACTTCGATGAACTTTTAGTTATACTTTTTGTTAGGGATACAATTAACATAGTATTTATTTTTAAACTCTCAACAAAATGAAAACCAAGAATATTATTCCGTATTTACTACTTTTGTTTGTGGCTCCACTCAGTTCAGGTTTTGCACAAAAGACTACGAATTCAAACATCAAGGTAGAAAACATTACGTATACGGTAGGCGATAAAGTTTACAAAGGATATGTAGCCTACAACGAAAACCAGAAAGGAAAACGGCCGGCAATACTGGTGGTCCATGAATGGTGGGGATTGACCGATTATCCTAAAATGAGGGCACGCAAACTCGCCGGACTTGGATATATAGCTATGGCAGTTGACATGTTCGGTAATGGTAAAATCGCAACAAATCCTACCGAAGCGCAGGCATATACGGCACCTTTCTACAGCAATCCTCAACTTGCTACAACTATACTCGATGCCGCTCTCATCAAGATTAAAGGGTATAAGCAAACAGATCCATCGAATGTTTATGCTATCGGATATTGTTTCGGAGGAGCCATTTTATTGAATTATGCAAAGCTGGGAGGCGACTTAAAAGCGGTAGTAAGTTTTCATGGCGGCCTGCAAGGAGTAACCCCCGATAAAGATCTGTTAAAAGCAAAAATCCTAGTTTGTAACGGAGGAAGTGATAAATTTGTTCCCGAAGCTGATATTACCACATTTAAACATCAAATGGATTCCATTGGGGCTACCTATACATTTAAATCATATCCCGGAGCTGTGCATGCATTCAGCAATCCCGCTGCAACCGAGCTGGGCAAAAAATTCAAAATGGCTATTGAATACAATAAGGATGCTGATGTAAATTCGTGGAATGACATGAAAAAGTTTTTCAGTTCATTAGCGATAAAAAAATAATGAGTTCTATATAAAACCGGATTCATCAAAGAGCAATAAAACAGAGTCATCTTATCCTGAGAAACGGAATAAAAAAAGAATCTCTGTCGGTGGATGGGTTGATCCCATGGAACGAACAGGGAAAGGTTTTGAGAAGTACGTATCTCCACAAATGGAGAAACACGGACTTACAGGACCAACAGCTGATGCAAAAAAAATTAAATGAAAGCTGTTTTGAAGCATCCATAATTTAAAATAATCTATTTACATTTAAACTATCTGTATAGCTGCAACTTACATTATCGTTTGGTTGTTAATACATTCAAATAATTCTCAACACAAAAGGATGTACATCAACTTTAAATTCTGCTATTATGGAAACAAAATCAATCAGACAAACAATCACATTTGACGCTCCTACCCAGAAAGTATACGATTTAATTATGGATCAAAAAAAACATGCTGCTTTTACAGGTTCTAATGTTATTATGAGTACAGAAGTGAAAGGTAAATTCGATGTTTTTGATGGATATTGCCAGGGATATAACATCGAATTAATTGAAGGAAAAAAAATTGTACAAGCATGGTATTTTCAGGAAGAAGGGTGGCCTGAAGATCATTATTCCATTTGCACATTTCATTTTAAACCTGAAGGAAATAAGACGCAACTCAACTTTTCTCAACTTGGAATTCCTGATAATAAGGTGAGAGAAATCAAAAACAGCTGGAAACATTTTTACTGGAACCCGATGAAGAACTTTTTAAAAACAGGGACCAGGAAGGTTGTGCATTTGTTATGGTAATACTCAATAAAAAAAGAACAAACAGGTAGAGTATGACATTATGAGAAAGTAGAGATTTTGGTTTATACCTCTCTACTTTTTTGGGTAAATTATATTTTGCCAATTAAAATAGTTTCTGTACTTTTGTCACGTAATAAATGTGGAGAGATTTGGACTGCTTGCAACCACGGAAAAAAATGCTAAATCGCAACCTCTTTTCTGCATCTTACTTAGTCCGCCAAACATTCCATCCACGTATTTACATCAAAGTATAAATGTAAAAATGTAAATTAATTTTACATTCACAGTTACAAATACACATCAAGTCATTTGTAAATTGCAAATCGTAAAATTGTAAATTAAAAAATTATGGGATATTTATTTTCATCCGAATCGGTATCGGAAGGTCATCCTGACAAAGTTGCCGATCAAATTTCAGATGCCTTACTGGATAACTTTCTGGCCCAGGACCCCAATTCGAAAGTAGCGTGCGAAACATTGGTAACCACAGGTCAGGTAGTTTTGGCCGGTGAAGTAAAAACATCGGCTTACGTTGATGTTCAATCAGTAGCTCGTGAAGTCATCAACGAGATTGGATATACCAAGGGCGAATATATGTTCAGTGGCGATGCTTGTGGAATTTTCTCATCCATTCACGAACAGTCTGCAGACATCAACCAGGGTGTTGAACGGGCTGAGCCAATGGAACAAGGTGCCGGCGACCAGGGAATGATGTTTGGCTATGCCTGTAATGAGACAAAGAACCTGATGCCTGTGGCACTGGATCTATCACATGCTCTGGTACAGGAACTGGCAGCCATTCGTAAAGAAGGAAGAGAAATGACTTACCTTCGCCCCGACTCAAAATCACAGGTTACCATTGAATATGATGACAACAACAAACCTGTAAGAGTTCATACCATCGTAGTTTCCACTCAACATGACGACATGGTACATCCTGCACACAATGCCAAACCAACAGCGAAAGATGATCTTGAAATGTTGGCTATCATAAAAGAAGATGTACGAACAATATTGATTCCCCGCGTTAAAGCTAAGGATGCCCAATTTGCCGAACTGATTAAAGACGATTATTTATTACTTGTCAATCCAACCGGCAAATTTGTAATCGGAGGACCTCATGGAGATACCGGACTAACCGGTCGTAAGATTATTGTAGATACCTATGGCGGTAAAGGAGCACATGGTGGTGGTGCCTTTTCAGGGAAAGATCCTTCGAAAGTAGACCGTTCGGCTGCGTATGCTGCCCGCCACATTGCCAAAAACATTGTAGCTGCAGGATTGGCCAATGAAGTACTTGTTCAGGTAGCCTATGCTATTGGTGTTGCGAAACCCATGAACCTATATGTGAACACGTATGGTACAGCTCAGGTAAAACTCAATGATGGTGAAATCGCTGTTAAAATTGAGAAACTATTTGATATGCGTCCAAAAGCAATTGAAGAAAGACTAAAACTTCGCAATCCGATCTACAAAGAAACTGCTTCATATGGTCATATGGGTCGTACTCCTGAGCTGAAGGCAAAATGCTTTAAAGACGGAAATAACAACCTGTTCACTCAAACAGTTGAACTTTTTACCTGGGAGAAAACAGATAAAGTAGCTGATATTAAAGCTGAATTTGGTTTGTAAGCATCAGCATAAGTAATTAATAATGAATAAAGGTTAATTAATATTCGCAGGAACGCTAAAATTTAAACTTTAGCAAATCAGCAAAGAAATAATTAACTATTTACGATTCCTTCTATTTAAAAAAGCCCGGTTTATTAATAAACCGGGCTTTCTTATTTCAAATTCAACAATTAGGATGTCTATTTCGTTTTAAATGAAATTGAATGAACAATGAATCAATTTTCTGTGATAATTTTTGATGGAATTTGTAATTTATGTTGTGGATGGATTCAGTATCTTATCCGTAAAGATAAGACTATGAAGTTCCGGTTTGTATCAATTCAGTCCGAAACCGGACAAAAACTGCTTAACAAAGTTGATGGGAACGTTAAACAGAGGGAATCAATCATTTATTTAAAGGAAAATAAATATTATCTGGAATCATCAGCCGTGATTGAAATACTCTCGGATGTTGGTGGTTTATGGAAATTAATTGTGGTATTAAAATTGATTCCCAAACCAATACGGAATAAATTGTATCAAATAATTGCTAAAAAACGTTACAGTTTTTTTGGGAAACGTACGGACTGCCTTTTACCAACTCCTGTAAATAAAAAAAGATTCTTAACATAGAACAACTCTGACCTACAATTCAATCTTTTTACAGTAACTTTGCATGAAAATTAGGGAATATACTATGTGGAATAAAATATCGCTTCAACTTCTTGTTTTTTGGAGATTTATAAAGCATTTGTTTGAAAATTTACCGACTAAACTTCCGGAGGCCCTGAAGTTTGCTAAGATCTGGTTTAAAAAATTTGTTGCCTGGCGTAAAGCCCGGTATACCCGTTACCGGGGACTGGTATGGTATCGAAAATTATTGAATACTGTATTAACTTTCATCGTATTATTTATGATCTACCTTTTTCTTGTAGATATAAATTTCTTATTCCTTTTTGGAAAATCACCCGGTTTAAGTAGCATTAGCAATCCAACTCAAAGTTCAGCATCAATCATTTACACTTCTGATGGGAAAGTTCTCGGAAAATATTTCCGGGAAAACAGAACACCGGTTACCTATGATGAAATTTCGCCTAAACTGATCAGGACGTTAATTTCGACTGAAGATGTACGTTTCTATCAACACTTCGGGATCGATTTTGAGGGTGTTTTTGCTGCCATTAAAGACATGATGCGAGGCAGAAGCCGTGGTGCCAGTACCATCACCCAGCAGTTGGTGAAGAATATGTATAAAACCAGAAACCAGTATTCCACGGGCCTGTTTGGTTATATTCCGGGAGTTAAACTGATTATCAGTAAAACAAAGGAATGGACTACTGCGGTTAAAATTGAAATGTTTTACAGCAAAAAACAAATTCTAACGATGTATTTCAATACTGTTGATTTTGGGAGCAATGCTTTTGGAATTCATACAGCAGCCAAGACTTTTTTCAATACCACTCCTGATAAACTTAACTTCGAGCAATCAGCAACACTGGTCGGACTTCTGAAAGCCACAACATCCTATAGTCCTATAGCCCATCCTGTTCGTTCGTTGGAGCGACGTAATGTTGTACTGGAGAATCTTGTAAAACTGAAAGTGATCAGCCAACACGAATGCGACTCACTAACGGCTATTCCAATTCAACTCAATTTCAGTGTTGAACAGAATTATGACGGTGATGCACTTCACTTCCGGGCATATATTGAAAAATACCTGCAAACATGGGAAGAGGAAAACGGATACGATATTTATTCTGACGGTCTTAAAATTTATGTCACCATCGATTCGCGCATGCAAAAATATGCCGAAGAAGCCATGAATAAACAAATGCATAGCCTTCAAAAGAAATTCGACAATCACTGGCGTGGTCAAAATCCATGGCAGGATGAAAACCACAAAGACATTGTCAATTTTGTAGAGGACATAGCAAAAAAGACCAAGGCATACGCCAGATTGGTTACTAAATACAAAGATTCTCCAGATTCTATCCAATATTTTCTGAATAAACCTCACAAAACCAAAGTATTCGACTACGACCTGGGCGAGAAAGAAATGAATCTCAGTATCATGGATTCGATCAGGTACATGAACCGGTTTTTGCACAGCAGTTTTGTTGCCATGGAACCGGGAACCGGTGAAGTGAAAGCATGGGTAGGTGATATTGATTTTAAATTCTGGCAATACGATAAAGTCGCCCAGTCAAAAAGACAACCCGGATCGACTTTTAAGCTTTTTGATTATACCGCAGCTATGATGCATGGCATGTCGCCCTGCGATATGATGACTGACAAAGCTGTTACCTGGAAATACAAAGAAGGGACTAACAATAAATCATGGAGTCCACGAAATGCAAATGGATATAGTTTAGGGTATCAGGTTTCATTGAAAAATGCATTTGCACAATCGATCAACACCATTGCCGTACAAGTGGCACAGATAGTCGGGATTCCTGAAATTATTAAATACGCTCATTTATTAGGTATCCGGACTCCACTTGAGAATAAACCTTCTACCTGCTTAGGATCTTCGGATGTTTCATTGCTTGAATTGGTAAATTCATACGGGACTGTTGTGAATGAAGGAGTATATAATGATCCGGTTATGATTACCCGGATTGAAGACAAAGATGGGAATGTAGTCTTCCAGTCAAAGGCTCAACCAAAGCGGGTAATTCCTTACGAAGATGCCTGGTTAATGACCGAACTGCTGAAAGGTGGAATGACCGAACCGGGTGGTACATCAAGAGCATTATGGAGCTGGGATATATTCCATTATAATACTGATTTCGGCGGTAAAACAGGAACATCTTCAAACCACTCCGATGCATGGTTCATTGGTGTTTCCGAGAAACTGGTCGGAGGTGCATGGGTTGGAGGTGAGCAACGTTGCGTTCACTTCCGCACCGGAGAATTAGGACAGGGTAGCCGTACAGCATTGCCAATTTTCGGAATGTTTATGGAGAAAGTATTGAAAGATGAAAGCCTGAAACAATACCGTGGTAAGTTCCCTAACAAACCAAAAGAAGATATTTCGCGTAATTATTCATGTGTGACTCATTTAAGAGTTGACTCTACAGCGAATGATTCATCCTCTCTCAACGATGTTGAAATGCAGGAAGATCTTCCGGTATTGGATGAACCATCACAAAACGAATAATTGAGCAATAAATAATTTAACACACCACATAACACCGATCGAAATAATTCTTTCGGTGTTTTTTGTATCTTATTCCATATAGATTAATCCGTAAATCGGAATAAGTAATTGTCAGATAAAAATCAGACAATCTTTAGAATAGAATTAATAAGGAGGAGGTATTAAAAAATCAATTCTTGAGAACGTTCATCAGATTGGATTCATACTAATTTACCGGTTTTTGATATTTCACCTCAGAAAGAAAAATCTATAAACGATAAATTTATTTCACAAGTCGGCGAACAAATTTTTATGTTTAAATGTTTTTCAAAAACTCATTAAACATAAAGATTATGAAACCAGGTAACGTTACTTTCGTTTTTATTCTTTTGTCATTTCCAATAATTTCGTACTCTCAAATAACCGAAAAAGAAAAAGAACTTAGAAAAGTGCAAACTGACACAGTTGCAGGTTGGAAAACCGGAATTGTCACCGGTATTAATCTCGCACAAACAGCACTGATAAACTGGTCGGCAGGTGGTGAAAGTTCTGTTGCTTTTAATGGACTGTTGAGTGTGTTTGCCAATTACAAAGATACCACTTCCGAATGGGACAATTCACTGGATATCGGATATGGTTTGCTTCAACAAGGAAAAGCCGGGTTCGTTAAAACAGATGACCGGTTCGATCTGTTATCCAAATATGGAGTGAAAGCGTTCACTGATTTTAATTATGCTATCCTGTTTAATTTTAAGACCCAGTTTGCGCCGGGTTACCAATTTCCAACTGATTCGGTGAAGATCTCCGGTTTTATGGCTCCTGCTTATTTAATAGGTGCTATAGGACTGAATTATGTACCAAATACTTATTTTAATGCCTTCCTTGCTCCTTTTACAGGCAAGCTGACAATGTTGCTCGACGACGAATTATCGATGCAAGGAGCTTATGGTGTAACTCCCGGGAAGAAGCTTAAGGGTGAGTTTGGGGGTTATGCACGATTAATTTATACAAGAAGCGACTTTAAAAGTTCATTTTTAAAAAATATAGCTCTTACTTCCAAGCTGGACCTGTTCTCCAATTACCTGGACAAACCCCAAAATATTGTTTTCAACTGGGAAAACATGCTGGCATTTAATGTGAATAAATTTATATCCTTCAATATCAATACACATTTAATGTATGATGCGAACATAAAATACAAGGGAGAAAAGGCGAAACTGCAGTTTAAGGAAATAGTCGGTTTAGGGTTCTTATTAAAACTTCCAACTTAAAAGTCAGTTTAAAACAAAACCGGCTGTACATCATCATAGACGTTCAGCCGGTTTATTCGTTTATATATTTATTCTGATTATAGAATCAACATGGCATCTCCATAAACTCCAAATTTATACCCTTCTTTAATAGCCACTTCGTAAGCTTTCATGATTAAATCATAATCTCCAAAAGCTGCAGTTAGCATGATAAGTGTTGAATAAGGCAAATGGAAATTTGTAATCAACGAATTCGCGACAGTGAAATCATAAGGAGGAAAAATAAATTTATTTGTCCATCCATCATACGATTTTATTTTACCTTCTGTTCCTACTACCGTTTCAAGAGCTCTCATAACAGTCACTCCAACCGCACATATATTACGGTTTTCATCATGAGCTTTATTAACGACATCAGCTGTTTCGGGTGTTACAGTCATCTGTTCCGAATCCATTTTATGCTTGGTAAGATCTTCCACATCTATTTCACGAAAGTTTCCCAGGCTCATATGCGAAGTAATGAATGTCTTTTCAATTCCTTTAATTTCCATTCGTTTCATTAATTCACGGCTAAAGTGCATGCCTGCCGCCGGTGCAGAGACAGCTCCTTCGTTCTTTGCAAATATAGTCTGAAAACGTTCGGCATCTTCCGGTTCAACCCCACGGGTTATATTATGAGGCAGTGGGGTCTCTCCCAAAGCATAAAGTCCTTTTTTGAATTCTTCATGTGTACCGTCAAAGAGGAAACGGAGAGTTCGACCGCGTGATGTTGTGTTATCAATGACTTCAGCCACAATTGAATCATCTTCACCAAAGTATAGTTTATTTCCGATACGTATTTTACGGGCAGGTTCAACAAGCACATCCCACAAACGCATTTCATGATTTAATTCACGCAATAAAAAAACTTCTATCTGGGCACCTGTTTTTTCTTTATTTCCGAACAAACGGGCAGGGAATACTTTTGTATCATTAAAGACAAATAAATCTTTTTCATTGAAATATTCAAGTACATCTTTAAAAGTTTTATGTTCGAACTCACCTGTTTTGCGATGCACAACCATTAATCGGGATTCGTCACGATGTTTTGACGGATATTGGGCAATTAGCTCATCCGGTAATTTGAATTTAAACTTAGATAACTTCATATTTAATTATTTAATTGTTTTTGTTTTATAAAACCAGAAATTGAAACTTTTAATTATTGATAGTCAGAGGCTGGTTTTTCAATATTTCCGTTTCAACGTGTAACATTAATTTATCAATTTGCCAACAATCTTCAAGTCTGACTTCTCCGATTCGGGTTCGTTCCAGTGCAACAAGATGCGCACCACTATGCAATGCCAATCCAATGTCTCTTGCCAGGGCACGAATATAAGTTCCTTTGCTGCAAACTACCCGGATTTTCAAAACAGGTGGCGTAAAATCTAAAACCTCGATGTCATCTATAACCAACAACTTGGATTTAAGTTCAATCTCTTCACCATTTCTAGCATATTCATAAGCCCTTTTACCATCTACTTTTACAGCAGAATAGGCAGGTGGTACCTGTTGAATTTCCCCTAAAAACTGAGGGATGACTTCATCCACCATTTCACGTGTAATATGTTCGGCCGGAAATGTTCCATCTACCGGCATTTCCAAATCGAATGAAGGTGTTGTTTCACCTAATTTCAAGGTGGCAATGTATTCTTTTGTCTGATATTGAAAGCTCTCTATGAGTTTTGTAGATTTTCCGGTGCAAATGATCATTACTCCGGTAGCCAATGGATCTAATGTACCGGCATGACCTACTTTCAGTTTTTTTATTTTCAACGTTTTCTGAAGTTTCCAGCGCAATTTATTGACCAGGCTGAAAGAAGTCCAGGTTAATGGCTTCGCTACATACAACACTTCTCCTTTAATAAAATCCATCAAATCTTCCTTATTATCCCACCTTTTATCAAATATTGTGGAGGAGGTTAAATTTATTACAGTATACTTAAATCAACTCCCAGAAACAGAAGGATTAAAATTGCAACCCCGACAATAATTCTATAATATCCAAATGCTTTAAAGCCATATTTAGTAAGGAAAGTTATAAAGAATTTAATAGCTGCCATTGCTACCAAAAATGCCACGACATTACCAATGAGCAAGGTCATCAGATTTTCCGACAACATCGATTTACCGACAGGATCCATAAACAGTTTTAGCAATTTATAACCCGAAGCTGCTGCCATTGTTGGAACAGCCAGAAAAAATGAAAATTCTGCTGCATTTTTACGGGTGAGTTTTGTTGTCATTCCACCGACAATAGTAGCCATAGACCTTGACACACCTGGAATCATGGCAATACACTGAAAAAAACCAATTTTTAATGCCCGCTTCCAATCCATGGATTGATCATCATTCGTCTTATTAAACCATTTGTCCACAAACAACATCAATATTCCGCCTAACACGAGCATAACTGCTACTACAACTACGTTTTCGAGTAACAGATCAATTTTTTCGCTGAAAAGGAATCCCAATACTAAAGCTGGAACAACTGCTATCAGTAATTTCCAGTAGAAATCAAAACTTTGAAAAAACCGTTTCCAATAGAGTACAACTACTGATAAGATTGCTCCGAATTGAATGTTAACTGTAAAAGCCTTTACAAACTCAGTGCTTTCCATAGCAAGAATTTTTTGGGCTATTATCATATGTCCTGTAGATGAAACCGGAAGAAATTCGGTTAATCCTTCAACAATAGCAAGGATAATCGTTTGAAAAATACTCATTCCTATTTACTTTTTGGTTTGTATAAAATAGCAAAAATAATGGATATAAAACCAAATAATGAGATCATTGGCCCTATCGTTATTCTCCTGAAACTGTATACATCAGGATTAAATTCTTTAACGGTTGTCGAACCCGTCATAAGTGCGAAACCTAAAATGATAATGGCAAAGCCAACAGCAATCAAAATCAGATTGATCTTACCTAAAGTGAAATGTTTGTTATTTTCCATTTTTATTATTTATTGAATATGTTGTCGAACTGTTTTTGATAACTATGTTATTGATTATTTGAATCAATCCAAATTGATAATTTCCTCTTTACTTACCTCTTACTTCTTCCTACTCTTTCCTCACTCCTCGTTTCTAGATAGAATACATATCATTGATATTCATTCGTAAATAACGTCCGACCGAGAAATAAGAAGAAACAGCAGTAAGAGTTAAACCCAGAACAATGATTATACCACAAACAATGCCGGCAGTTAAAGGTTGTATGATCGATCCGGGCATTCCAAATTGATATTGAACAAAATAAACAACTCCCGATAGCATGACTATAGAAATAAGGGATGCAGTGAACCCGTTCAACATGCTGCTACTAATGTATGGACGACGGATAAACCAAGGAGTAGCGCCCACCAGTTTCATGGTATTAATTAAAAAACGATCTGAATAAAGGGATAATCGAATCGTTATATTTATTAGTGCCACCGAAACAAAAAGCAGAATAACTGCCAGACCAAGTAAAATAAGACTCACTTTTCTCACGTTATCATTCACCAGACTGACCATATCTTTCTGGTATACTACCCTGGTTATATGTTCAAAAGCTTTTAACTTCGTTTGAATCATACTCACATTTTCGTTATTGGCATATTGCGAATGCAATTTCACCTCAATGGATGCTTTCAATGGATTATAACCCAAAAACTCTTTTGGATTTTCCCCTAAATTGGCAATATGATCTTTTAACGCATCTTCTTTTGAAATATATTCCACTGATTTGGCATACGGGGAGGCTTTCAGATAATCTTCTACCCGCTTGGCATCCTGACGACCGGAAGCATCATCCATGATGATTGATAAATTGATATTCTCTCTTACATACGTACTCAAATCACGAGCCACAAGTAGGAGTAGGAATACTAATCCCACCAGAAACAAGACCATCGACATACTGATGGTAGAGGTTAAATGGAATTTCAAAAAAATAGGCTTACTTACTTTTGATTTATTTTTCGACATTTTATATAGAAATTTTCTTTTCCAATTTTATGCATTGATCGCAGTCTTTCTGCTCTTATTCCACAGCAAAAATACATACCCAATTATACCCAATAGTAATAACAAAGACGAAATCAATGCTATGCTATTTCCTATGCTGTAGGATTTAGGTTCAAATTTATATTCTATTTCATAATTTCCGGCTTTAAGTGGCATGGCTCGTAACAAGTAATTGGCACGTACATATGGTACTATTTTTCCATCGATATAAGCATTCCAACCATCTTTGTAATATATTTCCGAGAAAACAGCTACCTGATCGGTCTTTGAACTAAAGTTGTATACCAAATCATTCGGTTCATATGATTTCAAAGAGATACGTGCTGTTGTATCAGGATTAAGTTTGGCAGGCAATTGCGAAGCAAATAATTTGTCTACCACCAATTCTTTCTTCGTGTTGATTTCGCCAACCATTCGCATTTCATCATTTGCATTATCGGCAATCCTGATATTATTTACAAACCAGGCATTTCCATTGGCATGAGGATTAATGACCGGGGCGGCTTCTTTACTGTAAATCAGATACTTCATATTCAACATATTCAGCACCCCTAATGAATCCATCGTATTGTTGATTACCTGAGGAGTAGTTGCCCTACCAAACGCACCAAACAACCGTCCTACCTCCTTTTCAACATGCATGTTAATCAGTTCCTGATAGCGACGCAGTTTGGCAGCATGATAACCGCCTATATTCTTATGGAAATACGAAGGTGAAGCATCATTGAAAATACTAACTGTTCCATCCAATACACGGAATTGCGACTTATCCTGCAATATAAAATTGTCCGCCTTAGAGGGTGTTATCAGTGTTTCAAAATGACGGGGACGTTGAAAATTATCATTATTCAAATACCGTTTTGCAACAGGTGCCAAATCAAACAAAATCAAAATACCAAATAAAACATAGGTCAGATTTTGTTTTAAATAATTCTTTGCATATAACCAGATCAAACCGGCTGACAGAAGAATATACATCAATGAACGGAATGCATCAGCCCGTAACAAACCAGCCCTGTCCAGTGGGAGAGTTTCTTTCAGGAAAGCATTATTCCCGGTATATTGTGCGTCGGCTGGGGATATAAAGTCACCCGAAAAAGAAGGGATCAACGCAAAAATTAATGCAATTCCACCTACTATGGCTGCACTGATCAGTACAGGGCGTATTAGTTTCTGTTTGTTTTTTTCAATAAAGACTTCCTTTAAAGCCAACATAGCCATCAAAGTCATTCCAAAACCTGTAGCCACTAACATCATGGATACGGTACGGAACTTATTATATAAGGGCACATAGTCAATAAAAATATCAGTCAGCCACATGAAGTTTCGGCCCCATGCCAGCATAAGAGTTAGTCCAATCATGGGCAGTAACCACCATTTGGTACGTTTATCCACCAAAAAGAGTCCTAATACAAATAAGAAGCAGATGATCGCACCAATGTATACAGGACCCGATGTGAACGGTTGAGACCCCCAGTAAAGCGGGAATTGGGTTTCTTTCATTATTTTGTTTACATCAGGTGCACCCAGACTTGTCAACCTTTTACCTGTTTCACTGTCAGAAGTTAGT
>Ga0302213_1000815_pt1 | contig 16239 bp, 10 predicted proteins | sample II_Fen_N1_2_FD_194583 | JGI IMG/M metagenome (GOLD analysis project Ga0302213, IMG submission 194583) | Peat permafrost microbial communities from Stordalen Mire near Abisko, Sweden - II_Fen_N1_1 | ecosystem: Environmental > Terrestrial > Soil > Wetlands > Permafrost | place: Sweden: Abisko... | reverse complement strand
GGCAAACCAGTAAAGGATTCCTAGGAATAAACAGAAAAATACGTTATAAAGAAGGTGTGTTGGAAGCAGGAGAATGTATTGCGGTTATGGGTAAAGGCGAATGGAAAACTGCTGCTGCTGTTCAATTACCCGATAAATTTGGAAGAGTGCTGGTGATCAGTACTACCGAAGCCGAACCGGTTTATTTGAGTGATGACCCGGATACTGTAAAAACAAAATATAATGATTTACTCGGGATAAATGAGACTAGAATTTAATTGAGACTTAAAATTTAGCCAATTTAATTGAGTACCCTAATTCGTCAAGGTTTGCACTCTGTGACTAGTTCAGGTTTAGCGAAGCGTAACTTGGACTGAATTGAAAATCAGCGAAGCTAAAATAAATCAGTTTATAACTGATAGCAGAAGTTGAAAACTTCCTAATTATGAGTCCAAAGCTTGTCCGACTACCGGCGGATCTCCGCTACGCTCAGACTTGAACTATGCAGCGCACAGGAGCTAAGGTGTTTTTGTATCTTGTTTTGAGAAAACAATCTATTCTTCTTTTTTGCTCTAACGAGCAACACACCGATTACAAATCGGCGCGAGCGTGGGGAGTTGTATTTATCAGACAACATTCTGGTATAGAATTTGTCTAATTGTTTGTATAATAATTAAAGACTGAATAGTATGAAGACAATAAAAAGAATGACTGTTGGAGTAGTAACATTACTTATAGTCGCAGTGTTTTCGGGTTGTGATCTGTATAGCTATAGCAGTTTAGCTACTCGACCAAGTTACGATAATCCTACTTGGGCAGCTCCATATTATAGTGGTGCTCGGTATTACTATTTGCCCGATATAGAAACTTACTATGATCTTTCGAGCCGTGAGTTTATTTATCTGAATAACGGACAATGGAACTATTCGTCCGAATTTCCATCCATAATGGGAAACTTTGATTTGAATAACTGCTTTTCTATAGTTCTTGACGTAAATGTCTTTCAGCCCTGGATGCATCATCAATACTATGTTTCACATTATCCGAGATATTATTATCGGGATTATTACGATCACAGCAATATTCCATATGTAAGAGGATTCAATGAAAATAGCCGAAGTGCCATTTATTGGGGTGATAATGAAAGAAACCGAGCTCGTAAATGGGATAACGAAGGGACGTCTAATCGCCAGTTTAAGTACCCCAAACAAGAAAGGAATCAAAAGAATATATGGAATAACAATCAGGATGAGAGACGATCAGGAAATAACGGATTTAGTATAGAAAATTCTCAAAACAATTCCGATTACAATAAAGGGAGAACCGTAACTAATCAACCGGCAAATCCATCGAGAAGTGATAATAACAATATATCGCGGCAGCCTTCTTCCGACAATTCAAATCAGCAGCCGACGGGCCGTTCATCTGAAGTTCAACGGACAACACAAGGGACAAATTATTATGGTAGGACAATTGGTCAACCCGTTAAAGTTGAAAAGCAAATGCGCAAACAAAATGACGGCGAGAATAAGAAGAAAAATGGGAATGAACAGAATAACCAAGGTCGAAGATAAAGTCTCCGGACAGCGTAAGTCCAAGCACATTTTATAGACCTAATTCGTCCAAGTTTGCACCCTGTGACTAGTTCAAAGCGTAACTTGGACTGAATTGAAAATCAGTGAAGCTAAAATAAATCAGTTTATAACTGATAGCAGAAGTTGAAAACTTCCTAATTATGAGTCCAAAGCTTGTCCGACTACCGGCGGATCTCCGCTGCGCTCAGACTTGAACTATGCAGCGCAAAGGAGCTAAGGTGTTTTGTGTCTTGTTTTGAGAAAACAATCTATTCCTCTTTTTTGCTCTAACGAGCAACACACCGATTACAAATCGGCGCGAGCGTGGAGCAGAAGTAGTGAACAAGTAACAATATTACTCTTCTATCCTATAAAACTACATCATTAATGCATCAAAGATTCCTTTTTATGAATTTACATTCGCAAAAAGAAACCAAGCTAATAACAAAGTAAACACGATATTAAAGGTTTGCGCAATGATAAATGTCCATGCCGGGCGACCATTACCGGTTTTAAGGAGTACCGAGAAATCGGTTTCGAGTCCGATACTTACAAATGCCAGCGCAAAGAATGCTGTTTGAATACCTTTTAAATAATCTTTTGTTTGCGAGATGGTCTCTGGGCTTACAACGAAAGAATAAAGTAGTGAAGCAAGAATAAATCCCAGTACAAATTTTGGGAAGCGCTCCCAAATCAATTTGAAATTCACCTTTTGTTTTTCGGGAATATCACCTACTTTTTTGTTCTTAAATGCCCAAAAAACAGAAATTCCTACCGCCGCAAATCCAATTAAAACGTTTTGCGAAAACTTTACAATGGTAGAATACTTCAGAGCTGTTTCGCCTAAGATACTACCCGCTGCAACTACTGCACCACTGGTGTCGATTGTACCTCCTAACCAGGCACCTGCTTGTGCAGGATTAAGTCCCAACCATGTTGCCGCTAAAGGCAAGAGGATAAGCATTGGCAATGCCACAATAAGTACCAAACTAACCACATACGATAGTTTTTTACCGTCAGCGTTGATAGCTCCCGCAGTGGCTATGGCCGCAGACTCACCACAAATAGATACGGCACTGGCAAGCATAAGCCGTAGTTCATCATCAATTTTCAATTTACCTCCCACCCAAAAAGCAAAAAACCAAACGGCAAGAACTACTGCTAATGCTTGTATTAATCCTAAAGAGCCGGCACTTAAAATATCTCTGAAAATAACACTCGCTCCCAATACTACAAGACCTGTTTTTACAAAGAATTCTGTATGAAGATTTGCTTCCAACCATTTGGGTAATCCAAAAATGGAGCGAACTAAAATTCCAAGAAGTAAAGCAAATATTACATACTCAAAACCATAATACTTCACCGGTTTAAAACCAGAGATAAACTGACTGCCTACACTTAAAATGAAAAGGATGAAAATACTAATAAAAATGCTAATCGTCGGCTTTGGCCTTAAAAGCTTCGTAGCAAAGCCTAATATAAGTAACACAATAAAAATAAGTCCTATACTCAGTAAGTTTGAGCCTGTACTTATCAATTTCAGAAAATCGGAAGCGGTAGCCCAGCCAAATTTAGGCGCACCAAATTGTACACCAACTATTGCAAGTACAACTATGATTAATCCTGCTGTAAACGATAACCAATCTTCGTTTTTTAATATATTTTTTGCTGCCATTTTTAAATTATTTTATTGTAAGTAGATTACCTTTTTGTTGAATAATAGACAATAATTGTTGATATACAATATGCCCTTTATTGAACCAGACTTCTTGCCCATTTTTATATAATTTCAATGTTGGCAATGCTTTTATTTCTTGTTCTTTTACTAACTCAGGATTGTTATCAAATTCGATACGAACAATCCTAAGATTGGATGCACGATAATTGTCCAACGAATCTAACACAGGAACAAGTTTACGACAGCCACCACAATATTTAGATCCAACATCAACCAACACAAGTTCTTTCGATTGAATAAGTTCCTGATATTGTTTGCTTGAAATTGCTAAGCCTTTATTGTAGAAACTTAGCAGTGGATATCCCGCTCCTACCCAATTACCCAAACCTCCGGGCAATTCATATACTTTCTCAAATCCTTTTTCTCTCAATTTCTTAGCCAATGCAGAGCTACGACCATTATTGATAGAATACGAAAATGTTGGATACTTAGGATTAAGTGAGCTAATAATTTTTTCGGAATCAGCTGCATCCTTCAGATCGACATTTATTGCTCCCTTGATATGATTAACTGCAAACTCTTCCGGTGACCGGGCATCAAGAATTTGTGCATTTTTTGATGCGTTCAGAATAGCTGCAAATTCCTTTATAGTAATAGAATTTTCCTGAGCTGACAATAATTCGGTTACAACAAGTAATAAAGTCAGAAAACTTATATATTTATTCTTCATTTTATCGTCACTTTAGTTATTAATAGTTGGTTACTTTTAAATTGGCAAAACTGGCAAAGTTACCATTCAACCATACTCCAATTTTCCCGTTTTTTTGCTTATTGAGTTTATCTACCTCCAATGAAGGAGTAGAAGCATTATTTACATATACTTTAACCCTACCATTATTTACAACTATGCGCGCATGAAACCAGGCATTGGGATCTGGAGCGGGGATAATGGCTTTTTCGTACTTTGCATTTTGCTCTTTCCGCAGTCGTTCCCATGGATAATCGGGGCGACTAATGTATTGCACCGCATGGATGTGGCGCACAGAATCTGTAGCCTGAAAATTAAAGGGGCGAAAGTAGATGGCATCGTAAGTAGTGTCGTTCAATCCATGAAAAGCCACTCCTAAAAAACTATTTTGAAGTGCATCTTTTCCTTTAAGATCCAATTCTATTTCTCCATTAGAAAAGTTCACTCCCTTAAGCCATGCTACCTGTTCAAGAACATCTATTGTAATAGCATCTTTACCTTCATCAGTGGATTTTATAAATCTCACTCCATTGGTTATTTCAAGTTTATTCTCACTCAAAAGTGAAGGTAAACTGTAGTTTTGAACAGTTTGGGCATTTAACTGAGAAGCTAAAAGAACACTGATAAAAATCAGTTTGCAGCATATTGTTTTCAGATTGGTCTTCATAAATTTCAATTGTTTTACTTAGTAATAAATGTAAACATAAGACTCACAAAAGCTCTTACATTTACATTTGTACTATTTACTGCGCTCTTGCAGGTATTTTGAATGTTGACAGGTCGAACTCCTCAACAGGAAGTTCCGTACGGGGAGTGCCTTGTGGAACCCATTCGTAGGGTACAGGTTGAATTCGGTAAACAGTATTGTCAAACCCTCTTCTCTGCCCTTCTCTGGGTTTACTTACATAAGGATTTATATATTCCCAAACAATTTCACCTGTAGGTGTGACCTGAAAAAAACGACCATTCATTCCCTCATTAATGAGTGTATTACCATTTGGCAAACGACGTGCACTACTTATATACGAACTAAAAAATGAACGTTCGGAACCGCCGGAAAGATTTCCCTTATATTCCCACACAACTTCCTGCGTTACCGGATTCACTTCCAAAACCCTTGAGTACGCCCTGATTTCAACCGGTGGATAACCTGCACTCCCCTGATTGTCGAACAAAAGTAGATTTCCGGCTCCGGGTAAACCATCGGCAATAATGTGTGCATCGTGTTGTCCTGAAATCTGATCAACTTTACGTGGAGCATCATACTTTTCATCTACCTTTACAGCACTGATTTTAGAATCCGGGAAATTGGGACCTAAACGCCACACAATCTTTCCAGTCTTCTTTTCTATAATGGCTACAAAATTGGCATTGCGCGAATCAAATATAATGTTCTCAGGATCGAAACGTTTATCACCTGCTTTAAACCACTTATTTTCACCTACCAAATGCATATCATTTATATGCAGATAATCAAATGGTCTTTCATTTATTTTTGATTGCTCCACCCGTTTCTTAAGATAAGCAAGCCCTTCGGGTAGTAACCCGAATTCGTTGAGATGCTCCACTGAAACCCATTTCCACACTATTGATCCTTGAGGAGTAACTTCATATATCACATCGTCGGTTATATTATTGTATCCAAACAAAGTATTTTTGATATGAGCCAGGATCAATGTGTTTCCATTTGGCAGACGATACCAATCGTGATGCTGTTGGGCTTCACCACCAGGTGCATCTTTACCCCATTGCCAAACTACATTTCCATCCCAGTCCAGCTCAGCAAATGTTTTGTTACTAAACGAACCTTTCCCGTTTTCTAATTGTAAAACCACATGCCCTAATTTCCCTTCGGCTACTTTTGGATCCAGAATTTCACTGGGCTGACCGGAATAAGGCCATTGTTTCACATTATTCCCATTCATATCAATGAGGTGAGTGATATTATCCGGTCCGGCAAAAAGAATGTAACTGTTATATGTCTTAGCAGGATTGTAGATGGTTACTCCTGTAGGATAAACTCTGGGCGAAGCTTCAAGCAGAGTATAACCAAGCACGAAAAGCGACAGCATTAAAAATCGTGTAATCAATTTTATATTTTTCATTTGAAATTGAATTTTAGAGTTATATAAATCTATTTTATATCTACTTAGTCTTTTTTATTGGTATTCTGAAGTTGGTAATATCTATTTCCTCAACTGCTATTTCGGTTCGTGGAGTACCTTCCGGCACCCAGTTATACGGAACCGGTTGCGCTCTAAAAACCCAGTTAGTAAGAATCTTCTTCCCATTTTGTTCATACTTTGCAAAATATGGATTTATATATTCCCATACAATTTCACCTTCACGGGTTATCTGAAAAATGCGACCGTTCATACCTTCGTCAATCAATGTATTACCATTTGGTAAACGACGTGCACTGGAAATAAAGGAACTGAAAAAGTCCCAAATTTGCTGTTCTGAATCCTGAGCCGTGTACTGCCACACAATTTCTTTCTTTACAGGATCAATTTCAAGTATTCGTGAGCCTTGTTGAGTGCTAATGCGAGTTGGAGGATATCCAGATGAACCTTCATTATCAAAAACAAGTAAATTGCCTGCACCGGGCAGACCATTTGGAATAATATGAGCATCATGTTGTCCGCTAGTTTGGTCTACGGGACGTGGAACATCGGTTCGGAGTGTTGGGCGCAATGAAGGTGTAGTCGCAAAATTTGCACTACCACCATTAGTTTCGGCTGCATTGCCATAATCAGCGCCAATTCGCCAAACAATACTGCCTGTTTTCTTGTCGATTATTGCAATAAAACTTGCCTCGCGTGAATCAATCACTATATTATCGGGATTAAAACAATTATCTCCTCCATCAAACCACTTATTTGGTCCAATCGGTTGCATATCATTGATAGTAAGAAACCCATGACCTTTACCTCCATTTGCATACACTTTCCGTAATAATTCACGCCCTTCGGGGGTAATTCCAAATTCGTCAATATGATCTCCGGCACTCCAGCTCCAAACAATTTTGCCAGTGGGGGTTACTTCATAAATTGTCTGATCAGCAATTGGGTTACTACTCACACCCGAAACAACTCGGTCTACCGTTACCACAAGTAAAGTATTCCCATTTGTAAGCCGATTCCAGTCATGGTTCTGACGAACCTCTCCGCCGGGAGCTTCTTTTCCCCATTGCCAAACAATATTTCCATCCCAATCCACCTCACCTACTACTTTGTTATTAAAAATACCACTATAAGCACCTGAACCGTTTTCAAGTTGTAAAAGCACATGCCCTTTTTTACCTTCGGTTACGTTGGGGTCGAGCAATTCGCTAGGGAAACCAATATGATCCCATTTGTGTACTTCATTTCCATTCATATCAATCAAATGTGTTTTGGCATCAGGAGATGAAAAAAGCACATAGGTATTGAAGGATTTTAATGGGTTGTAAATAGTTACGCCAGTGGGATATATTCTTGGTGAAGCAAACATTGAAATGTTCAGGGTGACTAGAAGAAGAAAAAATAACCCTATATTTGATTTTATATTCGTCATGATATTTAAATCTAAAATTAAAAGCCACCACGGACGACATCTTGTAATTTGCTTTCCCTAAACTTCTTCATAGTTATGGGTTCTTTACTTTCAAGTTCTCCAAAATCAACCACACCGGTCTTTTGAGCCCATTCAAAATATTTTTGAGATAATTGGCTCACAATATCATGATTTTGAGCCGCTACGTTTTTGGTTTCACCGCGGTCGGTTTCTACATCATACAGTTCCCATGCATAACTTGGATAATGTGTCTCCAATTTCCATTTACCCAAACGCACAGCCCGGTTTCCGGCACGTTCCCAGAACAATGGTTCTGTTCGTTGTACTTCTGTTTGTTTTCCCAAAAGTACAGGTAATAAACTTTTACCAACTAATTCGTTAGGAATAATATCTTTGTATTTCTTGGGATATTTAGCACCAGCCAGCTCATAGAATGTCGGTGCAATATCAATAATATGGCCTGTTCCTTTAGTGATAGTTCCCGCTTTAATTTTACCTGGGTACCAGGCAATAAAAGGAGAACTGATACCACCTTCGTACACATAATCTTTGAAATCGCGAAACGGTGTGTTCGACGCATATGACCAATTTTTACTTTGCGATTCATACGAGCCAATTGTACCAACCGGACCGGAATTGCGTATTGCTCCATCGTGCCATTTTACTAAATCTTCGGCCGGTGCACCATTATCAGAAATAAATACAATAAGTGTATTATCATCTATTTTGAGTTTTCTTAGTTGTTCTAACACTCTTCCGACTCCCTGATCCAAACGGTCGACCATGGCTGCATATACTTCCATTTTACTAGCCCAAAGTTGCTTTTGATCGAACGACAACTTGCTCCAATTGTAAACATCTTCATTCTTTTGAGAGATATTGAAATCGGCATCGATAATGCCCAATTGCTTTTGACGCTCAAACCGTTGTTTGCGAAGTTCATCCCAACCAATATTGTATTTACCTTTATATTTGGCAATATCTTCGGGACGTGCATGCAAAGGCCAGTGAGGTGCAGTGTAAGCCAAATACAGGAAGAATGGTTTATCCTGTTTGCTTTCTTCACCAATAAATTCAACTGCTTTATCAGTGATTACATCCGTTTGATAGTAAGAGCCTGCTTCTAGCGGATAAGGTTTACCATCCAATCGGTAAGGTATTTTCCTACTTCTGAAGGGTTCAATAACATCAGCATCTTTTTTATCTTTATTTTCAGCAACATAATCACCCTGATCGAAGTAACTTCCATTGTTGGCATATAACGAACGGTCGAAACCACGTTGCCATGGATTGCTGACTTCTTTTCCATCGACAACTCCTGATACATGCCATTTACCTGATGAAAGGGTTTTATATCCAGCTGTCTGAAGCACTTCCCCCAAAGTCAATGACTCCTGATTGAGGTATCCCTGATAAGCAGGTAAGCCCAGATTATCGGAGAAATAACCCACTCCGGCTTTGTGCTGATATTGCCCGGTGAGCAATGATGCACGCGTTGGAGCACTAATAGAATTGTTATAAAACTCTTTGAAGCGGGTTCCTTCCGAGGCCAGTTTATCCAGATTTGGGGTTTGAATTTCAGAGCCATAAGAACCCAAATCCGAATAGCCCAAATCGTCAGCCAGAATAAGTATTATGTTTGGTTTTGAAGGCTTGGCAGCAAATACTGTAGCCGATGTAGCTAAAGCCAGTGGTAATATTATATTTTTCATTACTATGAATTTTAATGTTAGAAAATATCTCTTTTTTGAGACTGACTATTCAACTGATTCACTACTTTAGGGCGAAGTTTATTGTAATCAACTACGTCGTTTTTCTTTGCCCAATCAGCGTATTTAGCTTTCAAACCGGCAACAATCTCTGGGTATTTATCAGCCACATTATTGTTTTCGGCACGGTCACTTTCAATATCATACAACTCATCCTTATTTTCAGGAAAAACTGAAACATATTTCCATTTTCCTTCACGAACGGCTTTGTTTCCACCACGTTCCCAAAACAATGGTTCAGCACGTTGTACAATGTCATTTTTACCTGTAAGTACCGGAAGTAAGCTTTTACCGGGCAATGCATTTGTTTTCACACCGTGATAAGCAGTTGGGTATTTAGCACCAGCCAATTCGTAAAAAGTAGGGGCTAAATCAATCAGGTGACCAATACCATCGGTAATTGTACCAGCCTTGATTTTTCCCGGATACCAGGCAATAAACGGAGCACTGATCCCACCTTCGTATGGAGTAGCTTTATAGTTGCGCAATGGAGAATTTCCGGTTTGCGACCAATTGCTGTTTTGCGTTTCGTATGAACCCGCTGAGCCAACCGGACCTGTATTACGTTGCGTATAAATGCTTGTACCATTTCCACCCTGTGCACCATTATCAGAGATGAAAACAATCAACGTATTATCATCTTTCTTCAACTCCTTTAGCTTAGCTAACACACGTCCAATTTCCTGATCAACGCGGTCAATCATGGCTGCATACACTTCCTGACGACGTTGCCAAAGTTGCTGTTCATCGTAGGTTAGTTTATTCCAGGGTTTGACAGCATCATCATGTCGGGTAAGTTTCTGATCCGGACTTACAACACCAAGTTTTTTAGCATTTTCGAACCGTATCTGACGTAATGAGTCCCAGCCAATAGTATATTTGCCTTTGTATTTTTCAATATCCTGAGGCAAAGCCTGCAAAGGCCAATGGGGAGCATTGAAAGCTAAATATAGGAAAAATGGTTTTTGCTCTTTGTTTTGTTCATCGAGGAATTCTATTGCATTATTGGCAATTTCCTGAGTCAGATATTTACCTTGATCAAGCTGATACGGCTTATTGTTTTTAATCAATGCAACTTCATTTCGACCTTTTTCGCCAATATTATAATAGTTACTAGCTCCACCGATAAACCCGAAGAATTGATCGAATCCACGTTGGTTAGGCCATTGATCCTTATCGTCGCCCACATGCCACTTTCCCGAAAGTAGCGTAGTGTAACCGGCTTCGTGAAGCACTTCGCCAAAAGTCAACGACTCTTTATTCAGAAAGCCCTGATAAGCCGGAAGCCCCAGATTCACATTGAAATAACCCACTCCGGCCTTGTGCTGATATTGACCGGTAATGAGCGAAGACCGGGTTGGCGCACTGATGGAATTGTTGTAAAACTGACGAAAGCGGATTCCTTCTTTGGCCAGTTTATCTATGTTTGGAGTCTGAATTTCAGATGCACCGTAAGGACCAACATCTGAAAATCCTAAATCGTCCACCATAATCATAATGATATTTGGTTTTGATTCCTTTGGTGCAGCGGCCTGGGTATTGGCAGCTACTACCAATCCGGTTGTCAACAATCCGGTTTTACCGGCAGTAAAATAATTTCTTATATTATTCAGTTTCATAATCAGCAGAATTAATAATTTACCCAGTCAGGATTCTGTTTTAAATTCGGATTCAAGTCAATTTCCCGTTGTGGAATAGGAAAATGAATGTGACGAGGAGCAGCGGCTGTTTTACCGGCAGCTTTCAGTACAGTTACATAATAAGTAGCTCCACGGCGGGCCAAATCGAACCAACGTTGATATTCGAATACCAACTCTTTGCGACGTTCTTGAAATACTGAATCGCGGAACTGACTGATATTTAATCCGGGATACGTATCTTTCAGTTTTGGAATACCGGCACGTACTCTCACTTTATCTATTGCCCAAAAAGCTGAATCAGTCGGAGCATTATTTACCTCATTTTTAGCTTCAGCATAAATCAACAATACTTCAGCATAACGAATAATTGGCAGATTTTTAGAAGATTGTCCTTGATTTCCAACAACGCTTTGATCATAATATTTATGAAAATGCGGTGGAGTAAAGCTATAGGTCTTTCCATCTGTAGGGCTTACCATTGAACTTACAAAAGTCACTGCCCTACGTTTATCGGTACTACTGAAGCTGGCATATAAACCACCCGCCACGTGAAGTGCATCAGCATAGTCACCATTTACACCCGGAGGCTCGGTAGCTGCTGCTCTGGAAGCTAAACTATTACCAACGAAGTTATAGTTCCCTTTAAACTGCGCTGAAAAGATATGCTCCTTGCCATTTTTAGTTGCCACATTAAATACGTCTGCAAAATCATCAAACAAATCGTACCATTTTGAATCAATTACTTCTTTACTTTTCTGAGCTGCAAGAGCCCAATCCTTGTGAGTCAGATACACTTTAGCAAGTAAACTTTTAGCTGAACCCGAGGTTGCACGTCCTATATCTGTGCTTACTTGCTCTGTCGGTTTTGGTAGATTTTCAGCATCTTTCAGGTCACGGATTATTTGAGCATACGCAGAATCAGCTGGCAATTGTTTTACATTTAAATCGGTTGGAGCCAACGAAGTAGTTTCGTGCAAGACGATTGGAATATCGCCAAACCAGCGAACCAAATTAAAATAATTAAGTGCGCGAAGAAATTTCGCTTCATTGATAGTTTGCTTTCTTGCTTTATCGCTGATATTGGCATTGTCAATCAAAGTAATACGATCAATAGCTATATTAGCACGGTTGATTAAATCGTAACTTTGTTTCCAAAGTTGTTGCATACGGTCGTTCGAAGGATCATGAGTTAAACCTGAAATAGCACGAACATGAGCATTACGAGCACGCGGTCCGGCCTCGTAGTCATCGGTAGCCATCTCTACTCCAATCTGCAGCAAGCTATTATAGAGTGTTTGACCACTGGCATTTAAACCGGCATAAATTGCATTTACAGCTGCTACTGCATCCGATTCGTTTCGGTAAAATTGTTCGGTTGTCTGGTTTGAATCCGGTATCTCAGTCAAATCGACACATGATGCCAGTGACAACACAATAAGGGCTAAAAATATTTTTATTTTCATAATGATTTCTTTTTTATTTTTTGGAACTTCAATTATCAAAAGGTTATATTAATTCCGGCATTGTAACTTTTTGCCACCGGATAAATTCCTGTATCTGTTCCTTGTGAAACTGTATTGTCACCCGATGTAACCTCAGGATCGAAGCCGGTATACTTTGTCCAGGTCAATAAATTTGACCCTGAAACATATATCTTTACGTTAGACAACTTGAGAGCTTTGATAACTTTCTTCGGGAAAGTATATCCGAAACTAGCACTCTTAAGTCGTACAAATGATCCATCTTCGATATATCTATTTGAGAATACGGGAGCCGGATCCAATTTTGCTCTCGGAATCAGATTACTTGCATTAGTTGGAGTCCAACGATCTAAAGCCGAAGCTGCTGCATTTTGCTGACCACTGAATAATTCGAGTGATTGTCTGTTACCATTCAAGATTTTATTTCCTACAGATCCCTGAAAAAATAGAGATAATTCAAATCCTTTATATTCGAAGTTGTTATTAAATCCGAAAATAAAGTCAGGTTGTGCATTGCCAATTATAGCGCGATCGGCTGCGCTGGTAAAGGTTTTATCTCCATTAACATCTTTATAAAGTCTGTCTCCTGCTTTCGGAGTTGCGCTTCCTGTGTAAGTACCTTTTGTCGTTTCCTCGCCAGTTTGCAATACACCATCTATCAAGCAACCATAGAAAGTACCAAGAGATTCACCCACTTTTACAATGTAGTTTCCACTTACATAGGAGGTAGCGCTACCACCCAGACTAAGCACCTTATTTCGATTTAACGAAATATTCAAATTTGTATTCCATTTGAATTTCCCAACCAAATTTTGTGTGTTCAGTGTAAACTCAAGACCTTTATTCTCAACCGATCCATAGTTTTGCAGAGATGTTTCCTGCCCTGTAGTCCAGGGAATCTGAACACTCAATAATAAATCGACTGTTTTCTTCCGATAAGCATCAACGGTGAGTGAAATACGATCTTTCAGTAAGCTTATATCAATACCACCATCAAACTGATAGGTTGTTTCCCAACCTAAATAGTCATTTGAAATACGGTCGGGTGTGAATCCGGTTACCAACGCATTTCCAATCAAATATTTAGTGGTTGACAGAGTTGAAAGGGACTGATAATTACCAATTTCCTGATTACCTGTCTTACCGTAACTAAGTCTCAGTTTCAAGTCATTAACAATTGGCAATAATGGTTTAAAAAACTCTTCATTACTAGCATTCCACGAAGCTCCTGCCGATGGGAATATTCCCCATTTGTTATTTTTACCAAAACGAGATGAGCCATCCTGACGGACACTGGCTGTAAGGAAGTATTTATGATTGAAATTATAATTCACACGACCCAGGTAAGAAATCAGCGCATTTTTAGATGCGTAGGAATAAGGACTAGTTATAACAGAACCACCTTGCAAACTATTGTAAGTAAGGTCATCAGACACAAAACTGGAAGAACCGGCACGTACTATTTCCTGTTTATTTTCCTGTTGTGTAAAGCCTGCCAAAACTTCGAGATTATGTTTTTTGGCAATCTCTTTGCTATACGTCAATGTGTTTTCATTCAACCATGTATACGAATCAAGAATTCCTAATCCGGCTTGTCCATTTGTCAACACACCTTCATAAATTGTTTTAGGTACGTAGTTATACTCTTTGTTGTTGTCGATATTTACACCAAACAAAGTTTTAAAAACAAGGTCTTTAGTAAATGAATATTCAGCAAACGCACTACCAAGTAATTTATACGATCGTGATTTATTAATCTGTTCTTTAAGCGATGCAATTGGATTTGAAAAGATGTTTTCAAATGGATTACGAAGTGTGTAACTTCCGTTTGCATCGTAAACCGTTGCAGTTGGAGGCATCAAGAGTAGTGAGGTTACAATTCCACTTGGAGCTACATTGGCATTCGATTTACTACCCGTTAGGTTCACTCCTACCTTCAATTTATCAGATACTTGTGAATCAAGGTTTACACGCCCACTAAATCGACTGAAATCTGTGTTCCTTACAATTCCTTCCTGATTGAAATAATTACCCGAAATGGCATAATGTGTTTTTTGTGTTCCTCCACTTATTGAAAGTTGATGGTTTTGAGTAAGTGCCTGACGGAATGCTTCGTTCTGCCAATCAGTTCCTGTTCCCAGTTTATCAATTTGTTCCTGAGTAAGGTATTGAAACTGTCCTTTAGCCGGATTGGTATCGTACAAAGCATTATTTCTAAGAATGGCAAAATCATGTGCATTCAATAAATCAATTTTCTTGCGTAATGATTGTACACCAAAGTTACCTTCGTAGGTTACACGCGATTGTTCTCCTTTTCCTTTTTTAGTAGTTATAATAATAACACCATTTGCCCCACGTGATCCATAAATAGCTGTTGCCGAGGCATCTTTCAGGATATTGATAGATTCTATGTCGCTTGGATTGATGGCAGATAACGGATTTGTACTGTTTCCACTTATTGTCCCTGCACTTATTGCAGTGTTGTAAAACGGAAAACCATCGATTACATACAAGGGTTCGTTACCACCTTGTACCGAGCTTCCACCCCTGATTCGGATACTTACACCACCACCCGGCTGACCGGAAGTTTGAGTAACCTGAACACCGGAACTACTTCCCTGCAATAGATTATCTATAGATGCTGCTGGAGTTCTTTTCAATGCATCGGTTGATACCGAAGCAATTGAACCCACAAGTTCACTGCGTTTCTGTGTTCCATAACCCACAACCACTACTGCACTTAATCTATTTTGATCTTCAGCGAGGTAAATAGTGGTTGGCTCGGCTTCGTAAACGTCAATCTCTTGACTTTTAAAACCGACAACTGAAACAACTAAAGTGGTGGGAAGGGTTTTTACATTTAGATTAAAGTCTCCATTGGCATTGGTTACTGTACCAACTTTTTGACCTTTTACCTTTACGGTGGCACCAATAACGGTTGCTTTGGTGTTTTCTTCTAGAACTTTTCCTTTAATATCAATCTGCTGAGAAAATGCAGAGAGGCTGGTGAAAACTGCAAACAGGAATACGGCTCCATATCTGCGTGCGAAATCATTCTGGAACCTTTTGTGGGTTCCAAAAAATAATAGTAATTTTGTCATACAATTTTTTGAATTGTAGCGGGCGTTTCCTAAATCAGTTTGCCGACGGAGAAGGGGGCGCTCGCTTTTTGTTTATAAATAAGAACTTTTTTTACTTCTGGGTAAGGAATTTCTCCTTCAAATTACTGTTTTGTTCTGCTAATAACTGCTTGTCTAAATTCAGAAATCCTTTATCGTGATTGTACTGCTGACCTTCGGTCAATACCCAGGCTAAAAACGCTGTAACTTCTTTTCGTGAGTTGACCGGTGAATAAACAAAACCAATCTTTTCTACAGGTACTGTTTCAATCTGATTTTTTTCCAATACATCGATCACAAAGTCCAGGTTTCCTGTCAGAATATCTTTTGTATTCTTTTTCAAATCAAGCGGTAGCAAAGCGATGCCGTCTTTCAGTTTACGGGAATTGGTATCAAACAAATATCCCAGATTATTGTAAGCTATCCCGATAGAATCTTTTTTCAAAGCAGATAGAAGATAAATATCATCTCCCAACACTTTTTTACCACGAATTTCGGAAGTTAAATGTCCAAAATATCCGGCCAAAGCAGTAGAAGCACATGCTTGATTGTCGCGGGCATAGATGGTAGCTGCAAACTTAGGTTTTTCTTTCGTTGGCTCTGCATCGTAATCAACCACCTCGAAAAACAGTTTGTCTATTTCCTTTTTATTAAAGCCTTTTTTTGCTGCTCCTAACAAGATAGGATTGGTTGGAT
>Ga0302213_1000806_pt1 | contig 16428 bp, 7 predicted proteins | sample II_Fen_N1_2_FD_194583 | JGI IMG/M metagenome (GOLD analysis project Ga0302213, IMG submission 194583) | Peat permafrost microbial communities from Stordalen Mire near Abisko, Sweden - II_Fen_N1_1 | ecosystem: Environmental > Terrestrial > Soil > Wetlands > Permafrost | place: Sweden: Abisko... | reverse complement strand
CCAATTCCGGCTTTCCATAGTTGAAAGTGGAAAAGCTCAGTCCGTACCCAAATGGATAAAGTGGTTCATCGTTCAGATAACGGTATGTTCGTCCCTTCATATCATAATTTTCAAACTGAGGAAGTTGTTCTACGTTCTTATAGAAAGTAATTGGCAGGCGGCCTGATGGGTTGTAATTTCCAAGCAACACATCCGACACAGCTTCCCCTCCTGCTTCCCCGGGATACCAGGCCTGAACAATAGCATCACAGTTCTTACTTTCAGGCACTAATCCCATGGCTGATCCTGAAAAATTTACAAGTACTACCTTTTTACCAGCTGCCTTCAATGCTGCTATCAGGTCGCGTTGTACCTGTGGCAATTCAATGCTCGTACGGTCACCACCCTTAAACCCGGGAGCATAAACATTCGCATCTTCACGTTCAAAACTGGCCGATATACCCCCTGCAAATACAACAATATCAGCATTTTTTACATCGTTCAGAATTTTGGCTACATCCGGAGATTCATTTCTCTGGAGGGTAAATCTGAATTCTCCGTTTTCACTTGTACGTACAAGATCAAAAGCAATACCGTATGATTTCCCTGCCTTAACCTGTAGCTTTTGAAGGTACAGGGTTTTGGTCAGTTCTTCCGGAATGACTTGCTTACCATCAATATAAAGTGTAATTTTAGCAGGGGAAGTATAAAGAATTTCAACTTCTCCATCTACAGTCGGAATAAATGTTGTAGCGAACTTTGCAGAAAATATGTCTGCATTTACGCCTTTAGTGAATGGCTTTAATTTAGAGAATTTCAGGTTGGTAATGTATTGACCTTCCGCAACGGGGTCACCGGTCATAGTAATATTATTCCAATAGTCAGCCGAAATACCTGCTTTCCCATTGGACGTACACTCTGAAAACAAATTCCTTGTTTGATAAGTATGAGGACAGGATTCAGAGTATATGAGGCCCGGTATCTCATTCTTTAAAGCTTCGAACAACGTAGTTGTTTTCTTCGGAGTACCATTGTAATTTGCCCATTGCATGACTGAATCATTGGCATTAGGCCCCATTAAAGCTACTTTTGAATTTTTGCTCAACGGTAATATTCCTTTGTTTTCCAAAAGAACCATTGATTCCTGTGCCATTTTCAGCGACAGGTTATGGTGACTTGTGCAGTTAACCAACGAATCGGGCAATTTATCCCAGGGTGTAACATCATCCATTTCTCCTAATTCAAAACGGGCCTTCAATAAACGCTTTAAAGAAACATTGATGACATCTTCACCAATCAGTCCCTGCTGTACTGCCGAAACAATCGATTTATATGTACTTCCGCATTCCAGATCCGTTCCACTCATGACTGCAGTAGTAGATGCGTGAGCTGAATCGGGTTCAGTCATGTGCGTGTTCGGTTTGTAAAAATCATTTATAGCTCCACAATCTGAAACCACGATGCCCTTATATCCCCAGTCGTCCCGCAGGATTTGAGTAAGCAAGCGGTTGTTTCCACAACAGGGTTGTCCTTCAAATCTATTGTAGGCACACATTACTTCCTTTACGTTTCCCTTTTGAACAGCAGCTTTAAAGGCAGGCAGGTACGTCTCCCATAAATCACGGGGTTCTATATTATCGGCGTTGAAATAATGGCGGTTCCATTCGGGACCTGAATGTACTGCAAAATGCTTTGCACAGGCATGAAGCTTGTCATAAATCCCTTGTCCATCTCCTTGTAAACCGGTAATTACTGCAACTCCCATTTGACCAGTCAGGTAAGGATCTTCTCCATATGTTTCCTGACCACGTCCCCAGCGAGGGTCACGGAAGATATTAATGTTTGGAGTCCACATGGTTAAACCCTGATACCGGTTATGGTCTCCCTGTGCTACTGCCAGACGGTGTTTTACCCTTGCTTCGTCCGATACAACTGTAAATACCTGATTTATTAGTATATTATCAAAAGAAGCGGCCATACCGATAGCCTGGGGAAAAACTGTAGCAGTACCATTGCGCGCCACACCATGCAGTGCTTCATTCCACCACTCATATTTTTTTATGCCTAACCTCTCTACAGGTTTTGAATCGTTCATCATCAAAGAAACTTTCTCGTCTAATGTAAGGCGATTCAATAAATCGAAAGCCCTTGCTTCAGGTGTTAGCGACTTGTCCTGATAAGGTAATCGGGCAAATGAAATGGTTGTTAAACATACCAAAAAACTTAAAACCAGTATTCTTTTAATTGAAATTTTCATTGTAATAACATTGTTCCTTTATGGCTCTAAGCTTTTGATCAAAACCAGATTAAATTAATTTTTGTGTATCTAATACTGTCCAAAATTACAGTTGAATCGCTCATCATATGTCTAATAATTGGTAAATTAGGTGCATTATTTAAATAATTCCTATTATTCTCATTAAAACATTCGTTTTTTAAGAACCATGAATCAGTTCTATTCTCTTTGCCAGTTTAAGACTTGTTTATTGAATATGTAATTCCGTTTTTAAACGTATTTCGGAATCAGTACTAAGCAAAGAGTATGTAAAAAAGGCTGTCCAAATAATGGACAGCCTTTCAATAAAAATATAGATTTAAAACTTTAAATCGGATAATTACCACCAACGTGGGTCACCTGCCTTTTTAACCAGCATGTCATCTTTCACAGTAAAATTACCAGTGGTTACTCCACCAAAAATTGATGCTGAAGTTATTCCTATATTCTTTAAATCATTAATATGAGCAATATGTATGTGTAATAATCGATCCTTAATAAGTGAAAGATACTATGATTAGAATTGTACATAAAAAAAAAACCCTCTGAATTGGAGAAGTATTTCTTTTTATTAGTCAAAAATAAAAGTCAGGTTGTCTTTTTTAATTCTACCCACATTTCCATCTCACATCCTGTTATTGCATCAAAGGTTTTGTTTTGAATAATCAGCGAAACGTGTGTATCTTTCGTCTGCCATTGTGTTATTGTTTTCACGCCATTTAATGAATACATCTGAACAGAGTTTTCCTCAAAATTATTTTCAACTGCATCTCCATAAATATCGGAAAAAGCGTCGATAAGTTGTTTTATTTTTTTGCTATGACTCAGAGACATCTGTTCAAGCTGTAACTTCTCATCTTCTGAATAATCTTTCTCCGGATGTATGTTGAATTTTTGGAATTTTATAGTTATTTTTTCAAGATGTCCGTCTTTATCGTATTGAGGAATTATTCCATTGTTCTTGATTTTGTTATCTGCAATACTAGCAAATCCGTCTTTCGTTAGTTGCTTTGTCCAGTCAACCAGTATTTTACAATAGCCATCATCATTAATACCCCAGTGAAACGGACCAATAGCATTGGTGTTTTTTGACAAAACTTTTTTTTCGTCATTGGTATTCACCTTACCGGATGAATTCTTGAAGGAATCATTCTTTTGGTTTTGATGTGAATTACAACTGAAAAACAATAATGTAAGACAGTAAAGAATTAAATAACTAGTTAATCTCATATCAAATAAAAAAAATACCTGCGGAACCGAGATTCCGCAGGTAAATATATATTAGTACCATCTTGGGTCACCAGCTTTTACCTTTTTCAGGTCGGCACTAGTAACTTTGAAGTTGCTCTTAGTTGGATCTTCAAAAGTTTGAGCAGTGTTTGTTGTAAGTGTTGTCCCTGCTATCTGAGCTGTCGGGATACCAGTTGCACCTAATACCCATAAATAATCACTCGTAAAGTAACATCCATCAGCCATAGGAGTAACACTTCCACTCCATCCCTTAACACCTGTTGTAAAAGAAATATCACCAGGATATCTTCCGCCAATACCAAATACACAGTTCTTCAATACAAAACTTGCAACAGTACATCCATTATAATCGAAAATATTTTTGGTGTTTGCGATACAATATACAAATGTATTATTTTCAATATCAATAGAATTTATCGGATTAGCAGCTTGTTTCGTTCCACCTAAGAAACTTTGGCAGCTGGATAATGTGCTGTTTGTTATTGTGATATTCGTAATTTTAGCATTTGCGAAATCAGCAGTCACAATACCGTATCCACCAATTGAATCAATAATGCTATTATCAATTGTAAATGCGTCAATTGTTGCTGCATCCTTGCAACGTAAGATTCCACGTTTGTATTTAACGGAACAGTCACTGATTTTTATGCTCTTGATATTAGAACTTGGTCCGCTAAAATTGAACAAATAGGTACCCCCGAAGTTTAAGTCTCCCGTTCCTCGACCCTTTCCTTCTAAAGGAGCATCAGTAAAGAATATCTTCTGGAATTCCAATCCTCCGATAACTGTGCTGGCAGCAGCATCAAAGTTCCCGCTTACTGCAAATGATGCTTTCCCATTCAAACTTAAACCGGTCACAAACTTAATCGTACCAGCCGTTGAAGGAACTACCAAAGTGGGCATACGATAAGTAATTCCTCCCTGAAGAACGAAAGTGATCTTTTGGTCAGGATTTGCCTTAACGATTGAATCTACACTATTTGCATATAAAGACCCTGTAGCAACTGAAAAGTACTTGTAACTATCATCTGGAGTCAATCCACGAAGGTCAACTACTAAACCATCATAACTCTCTGGAGATGCTGTAGTGAAAAGTTTCTTCCCTTTGTATTTCCCATTGTGATAAGCCTCAACACGGTAATTTGTTGTGGGTTGTAATTTTCTGATAATTTTCTGACCCGATGTTAACTCATCAGTTGCAACTTTTGCTCGCACTACAAGACTATCATTAGACACCTTATAAACTTTTAATGAATCAAAAATAGTCGATTTCCCGTTTTCTGTTGTATTCCACGAAATACGAGCCTGAGTATCAATTATATTAGATGTAGAAACATTGGCAAGTTGTGTTGGGAAATCAGGAGTGGTTACATTTGTAACAAAAACTCTTGACTCCATTTTATTTATTGTGTTAACTGAGTGAATTTTGATATTATATTCCTTATCAAATTTCAAATTTAAGAATTCACATGACACAGAATCTGTGGTTATAGTTGCAGAATCTTTACCATCAGAAGCAATAATTTGAACTACATACTGATTGGCATCGGCATATTTATCCCATTTTAATTTAATAAATGGTACTGTATCTACGGTAAGTCCTGCCACTATATTATCACTTATTATAATCGGGCGAAACAAGCGTGTGGCTGATAATAACACTTCGTCTTTGCAACTCGAAAAAATTGCAGAGCACGTTGTTACTGCCACAACCATCAAAATTAATTTATAAAATATCTTTTTCATATTAGAACATTATTATTATTTATAATCTGTTGCAAGACTGGCGAATTCCACATTAACATCATTCTGAATGCGTGTGTTCGAAAATCCATATCCATTGTTATTCAACACTTTACTTGACGACAATGTCAAAGTTCCAATTGGCATCAAATAAGGTACAGATCCTGAACCTACACCGGCTGTACCGGTATATCCACGATATAAACGAGTTGCAAGATCACCTGCCTGGTAAGATATAACTTTCTGGATACCTGTAACATCTGTACTTGCGACTGTAACTTTTAAAGTTCCATCCAGCGTATATGTAAGTGTTGCATCAGCATTGGTAGTTTTTACAACAGTTGTATAAATTGCTCCTTTATACGTATAGGAAGTTACTTTCTTTAGCAAATAGGCACCCCAGCTTACTTTATATTTTCCAGTTACAGTTGTCAGGTCAGTGACTTTATATTTATTATTTGCCCAAATAATTTTATTACCTGATTTTGTATAATAAAGATTATCTGCCCAATTTTTAAATTTCTGTACGTCTGGATATCTTGATTGAACCGTTTTCATTAATACAGTATCACTGGCTATAGACCAATTGTTCAAATCAGCAACAACTTTATTGATGATTTCGCCGTAATTATTCCAACGTACAAGATCGAATCTACGTAAACATTCACCTCCAAATTCCCATGCACGTTCATTTACTATAGCTTTGAAAAATAAATCCTTACCGCCAGCAACACTATCAACATAACCCTGAACATCTTTACTATTAGTTGGACTGTTTGCAAATGCACGTTCACGAACTGCTCTAAGAGCCGATTTAGCTACGTCTGTCGCACCATTAAGTTCATTTTCAGCTTCAGCAAGCATCAACAGAACATCTGAATATCGCATTAAAGGCCAGTTTATACCGGTACCTTTAGAAGACCCGGATCCTAATGCTTTTGTTGACCATGCACGATTCCATTTTCCGGCAAAAAGATTTGTCGCATTTCCACATGCAGCAACTGTATCATTTACATTTGAATAACGTGCACAAGTTGCATCACGACGTACATCATTATCCGCAAATGACATATAGTATAATGGACTAATACCTACCTGATCAGTAGTAGTTCCTTTTGCGCATGTTCCTGTATTTGCAACACCGATACACCAACCCACATCACCACCATAAGATTCAGTAAATGCTACTTCATAAAGAACTTCATCATTGTTTTTTACAGTGTATTCACATTCATCTTTAAATATTGAAACAAAATCGCTACGCAATGCGCGGGGTTTTAAACTCATAAGCTTCTGCGCATAATTTTTAGCCATTTTGTAATAGTCTGTATAGGAAGTAGCTTTCTGTACATTTCCGGCATTATCGGTATAACTAACAGCCAAGTCACTATTATTGGCAACATCAAGATAATCGTCTGCTCTCTTCATCGATCCATCAGAAGTCATTCCATAACCTGCTCTGAAAAGAGCAATTCGTGATATCAGACCTAAAGCAAAATCACGATTCATCCGCTCAATACCACCTGTATTAACATCTGAGAATTTCATAGCACCCTCAATATCTATAAGATCCTGAAGACATTTACTGTAGACAACGTTTTTATCAGCCTTCGGTTTATCAAGTTCATCACCCAGTTTAGCCGGAGTGTCAAAATAAGGAACATCTCCCCAAAAGTTACAAAGCATCCAGTAACGATACGCTTTTAAGCAATAAGCTTCGCCAAGCATCTGTTGCATCTCAGCATCCTTACTTAGAACACTTGACTTGATTCCTGCAATTACCTGATTTGCCCTGTCAATAGCTTGATAATTATTATTCCAGCCATTGTAAATGTCGGAGAACGAAACATCGGCAGATGATTGTAATCCAAATAGATCCGAGCGATGTCCACCACCTGGAAGTCCAGCGTTTGGATTAAAACATTCAACATCGGTGTTTTGCATCCAGGCATTTGACATTCTTGACGTAAAAGGATCTTCACAAAATTTTACGTATACACCCATCAACACCTTTTGGGCGTCTTCTGTATTACTAAATACAAATTTAGTATCAGCTTGTGATGGAGAACTCACTTCGAGAAAATCAGTGCAGGATGATAGTGCAAGGATTCCCAAAGTTGCAATTAATATATTTATTTTTTTCTTCATGGCACTCAAATTTTTAATTTTTTAATTTTTGTATTTTCAAACATAGTCACAGGCTAGAAGGTGATATTTAAACCGACAGTATATCCGCGACTCTTAGGATAACTGGAATAGTCAATACCAGGAGTTAGATTTGAATACGCACTGTTCCTTACAGAAGAACTGATTTCAGGATCAAAACCAGAATAATTGGTTATGATGAAAAGATTGGTTGCAGTAGTATAAACACGTAAATTTTGAATCTTCAGTTTATTTACCATCTTCTTAGGCAATGTATATCCGATTGTCAGAGATTGTAAACGAAGGAAAGAACCATCTTCTATAGCCCAGGAAGTTGGAACTACTGTAGTGCTACCAACTGAATAAGGTGACCAATATTGCTTTGCATTTAAACCTTCGTTATAATTTGCCAGATCTACTAAGCTCGTCATTAATAAACCTGTTTCAGGATTCATATATGAATAGCTGTTGCTTTGATTCATGATATTCAACATATTCGGATATGTGCCACTGCGATATTGTTGTGTAGTAGCTATTTTATTCGCATTGTAAATATCATTGCCTACTGTATACGTGAAATTAGCATTCAAATCAAATCCATAACAGGAAGAGTTTATTCCGAAACCTCCTTGAAAAAGAGGATTGGTTTTACCAATAACAACCCGGTCATAACTATCAACAATACCATCCGGGATCCCGTTTGTTCCACTAACATCCTTCAACTTCATAGTTCCCGGACGAATACCAGTAGCACCACCCAATAAACCTGTAGTAGCAACTCCTGCTTTTAAAACATACGCTTTTTTTACTGCATCATAGGATTCAAAATCATTCGTTGTATAGTAACCGTCGTTCACCCAACCATATATCTGACCAATTGGTTGACCTACTTTTACAATATAATCTTCCTGATTCTTGTTGTCGGTACCTGCCCATCCTGATGAAAAGGACATGGACTCAAGCCCATTAGCAAGGATATCTACATTGGATTTATTAAAGGCTATATTGAAATTAGCATCTAACGTAAAATTCTTTTTACGTACAATACTGGTATTTATACTCAGTTCAATCCCTTTATTTGAGGTTTGTCCGGAATTTTCATATACAAGTGTATAACCCGGAGCAGTAATTGTATGAGGAATCAGTAAGTTTTTTGTCGTATTTGAGTACAAATCCAACGTTCCGTTAATACGTTCATCCAAGAAACCGAAATCTAACCCTAAATCACGGTTAACGGCTGTTTCCCATGTCAGTATTGGATTACTTAAATATGAACTGGCAGCCGAATAGTCATTATTTGTAGTTTCACCAACCCCGTAACGTTTTGAGCCCATATTGGCAGCGTAGGTCATGACAGGCATTCCACTTCCTATTCTGTTATTACCGGCTTCTCCATAAGAAAAACGAAGTTTTAAATTTGACATCACTTTTTTTGTCGATTGCATAAATGGCTCATCGGATATTCTCCATCCACCGGCTACTGCAGGGAAGAAACCCCATTGATATCCTTTGGCAAATTTAGTACTGCCATCTTCACGCATGGTAATCGCCAGAAGATATCTGTCTTTCAATGAATAATTAAAACGCCCGAAGAAAGACTCCAAATGATCAGGCTGAGAAATGGCACTTCTTTCGGTTAGAACTCCGTTAGCCAGTCCGAAATTTGCAAATACCTTTTCTGCGTCATAGGCTTTACTGAACTTTGTACCATACATATAGGTGTAATTACTCATGTTACTCGACATTTCCTGTCCGGCCATCACATTGATATGATGATCTTCTGCTATTTTAAAATCATACGTAAGAGTTGCAGCCTCCCTGTAACTACCCGTATTTGTTTTGGTCCAGTCTGCCAGAGGCATACCTCCAACATACGATGCATTGGTTGTTGTTGCCGACCACCAATTCTTTGCTTCATTGAATCCATATCCATAACCGGCTTCCCCATGTGCTATTAATCCTTTGGCAATAGTCCAATCCAGGCTCCCGTTAAAGTTAAATGATCGATTATTCGTGCGTTTCCAATATTGTTGCGCCTGTTGACTCAAACTCATTGTGTTTGCAATATACTGTTGTAGTTCCTCATCAGTCATATTGCTTGTATCCACTGTAATGAAATCTGAAAGTCCTCTTGTAGCAACAGATGTGATTGCCTGTGTAGTTCGTACCTTATATGTATCTCCCTGTGTTCCGGCACCATTTACAACCTGATCACTGATGCGGGCATTTAATCCCAGCTTGAGATTTTTTGAAAGTTCATGGTTCAACTTAAACTGAAAAGCAGTACGACTGTAGTCATTATTCACCATCAAACCACCATTATAGTCATAGCTTCCACTTACCGAAAAGTTCGTTGCTTTAGTTCCTCCGGTGACACTTACATTTTGCTGTTGTGTGAGCACGCTTGCTCCGAACATATCACTTTGCCAGTCAATAGGCTTTATGTTTTTATATATATCTAAATCGTCGTATACACCAAAACTTTCAAAAAAAGTTGATGTGGTACCTTTTAAAAGTGCATACTCATAATTACTCATCACATAATCAAAAGTATTCATTGGTTTGAGGCGAGTTGCAACCGATTTAACTGTATAAAAAGAATTGTAATTGACTCTTGTTGCTCCTCCTTCAGATTTTTTGGTGGTAATAAGAATTACACCATTCGCTCCGCGTGAACCATAGATGGCCGTTGAAGAAGCATCCCTTAAAACTGTAATATCTTCAATATCATTTGTAGGGATATCGTTGATTTTATCAACAGGGAAACCATCCACAACATAAAGAGGTGAATTATCTCCTGTAATGGATCCTCCTCCACGAACTCTGATTAAGACTTCTGCATCCGGAGAACCGTCAGTTGTAGTCATGCGTACACCGGCTATTTTTCCGGTTAAAGCTTCGGCTACACTTGACACAGGAACCTTTGTGAGAGATTCACCCTTTACAGTAGATACAGAACCTGTTAAATCTTTTTTCTTAACATAGCCATATCCAATTGCAACAACTTCGTTCAATTGGTTGGAATTCGACTCCAGTTTGATTTGCAGATCTTTTGTTTGACCTCCTTTGATAGCCAACTCAAAATTCTTCATCCCGATATACGAAATCTTTAAAACAGCAGAATTCGGATTTGGTACAGACAAGCTGAACTTGCCGTTTAAATCAGTAATGGTCCCTTTGGAGGTTCCTTTAATAATAACAGATGCACCGGGGAGTGTTTCACCGGTGTCATCTTTAACGACTCCCGTGACGTTGGTTTGTGCATTTGCATAGCAAACACAAAAAACTGTCAGCAGGATTGTGAAGAGATGTTTTCTCATAAAATTTGACTTAATGTTAATATTTGACTTTTGATAATTTGGAACAATTGATCTTACAAAGAAAAAGTAATTTATGACGAAAAATGTGTAATAATCGGTATAGAACCTGCACATTTTGGTCAAAATGTAAATATTATTTAATTTTATTGATCCGTTAAAATGATTTCAAATCCATACATAATGTTGAATATCTGACTTATAAATCAGGTAACGTCATTGGATTAGCTTAAAATCACATTGATTAAGAATTGGAACAGTAAATTGTTCAATGAACATTTTTTTTGTTGGTAAAAAACAGAATTTCTTGTTTCTATTTCCGCTTATTTATCTTTCCAACGTCCTATCCATGCAGTTCAACATGTTGCACGGCATCGCCCAAATGACAATCCAACTGAATTATTTCACTGTCACCCGATCGTTGTTCCGAGGGGCTTGCCTGGGGGTTGCCTGGGGGTTGCCTGGGGGTTTCGAGGGGTGGAGCCCTTGTTACCCCCAGGCTACCCCTAAGAAAGTCTCACCAATTCCTCATCATACATAAGACAAGTGTATTGCAGGTTCTGTTGGAACGGGATTACACTTCCTGATTTTACACTTCGCCCTCCCACTGCATCAGCCAGTAGTTTAGTGGAATCAAGTAAAAGTGGGAGGGCGACTATGCTGATGCTCCCTGAATTGCCAGATTAATAGATAAACTTTTCCAAAGTTTGGAACTTTGGAAAAGTTAGTTGAAGATACTTATAATCATTGGGAGTGCGACTAAAAGGTGAAAGACACTTAGTTCATAGTCGCACTCCCACTGTAATAGCCAGCATGAATGTGGAATCAGGTAGATGTGGGAGGGCGACTATGATGATGCTCCCTGAACCGCCTGATTAATAGATAAACTTTTCCAAAGTTTGGAACTTTGGAAAAGTTAGTTGAAGATAATTATAAACAGTGGGAGGCGACTATGCATACTGTTTCCAACGATTTTTATCCTAAAAGAGACATAAGGAATCATAGATATTTTGTAATCTATTTGTTATTCTCTAAATACTTACTTGTCAGTGATCTGTAAATTATTAATTTTTAATTTTTAATTATTAATTACATAATCCGGTTATTTATCAATCAAATAGTCTTATAGAATAACCTGAATTTTGAAAAAAGTATATTTTTCAACGAATCTTACTCAGGGTTATCGATAAAAATCGTATTTTTGTAGCAAGACACGTCGGGACTCTGTATTCCCGATCGGTGAATGGTATCTGTCTGTCGCTAAATAAGAGGGTTGACAGACTATTTCATTATTTTTTAATTTACGGCAACGACAAAAACTATGAAGATTAAGATTGTAAATCATTCAAAACACCCGCTACCGGAATATGCAACGCCTTTGTCGGCAGGATTGGATTTACGGGCCAACATTGCAGAACCTGTACTACTGAAACCTTTGGAACGAAAATTGATAGCAACAGGATTGTTTATCGAACTTCCGGCAGGGTGTGAAGCACAAATCAGACCACGAAGCGGGTTGGCAATCAAAAAAGGAATCACCGTTCTTAATTCACCGGGTACCATCGATGCAGACTACCGGGGCGAAATATGCGTGATCCTGGTAAACCTGTCGCAGGAGGATTTTATCGTTACCGATGGCGAACGTATTTGCCAAATGGTGATTGCACGTCATGAACAGGCTGAATGGGCACAAGTAACGGAACTGGAAGAAACCGGTCGTGGTGCGGGTGGATTTGGACATACAGGAAAACATTAATATAATTCATAATTTATAATTCATAATTCATAATTGGAAGAGCACTTACAGGTAGGTACGTGAAACGATATAATGTCTTGTTTTATTCTTCTTGGCATGCTGTAGAACTGAATGGGTGACCGCTATGCTTTCTTATTTACGAATCAAAAAATAATATGTTTAAAAAATATTATCTGTGTTTACTACTTATTGTTGCCTTTGTTTCATGCACTACTACGAAGAAAGTAGTTGCTGAAGCTCCTAAAAAGATACAGTTGTCTGATTCGGTGCAACGGCAGTTTGATTACTATTTCTATGAAGGTATCAGGCAGAAAGACAACCAGCAGTTCGATCAGGCACTGGAGACATTCAGGATGTGCCTCTCCATTGATTCACTGGATGCCGGTGCACAATCGGAAGCGGGAATATTATATGCATTGATAGGTTTTAACGAGCAGGCAATCAGCAGCCTGGAAAAAGCAATACGGATTGATCCTTCCAATTGGTGGTATAACGTACGGTTAATCACTATGTATTCTGAACAGAAGAACTGGAAACGGGCGATTGAGATAACGAATAATCTACAGAAAATATATCCGAACAAGGAAGAAGTCTATACTATGCTTTCGTCCTTTTACAAAGAAACAAAGGAATACGATAAAGCGATTGCCGCCTACGACAGGTTGGAAAGCCTGAATGGCATTAATGAGTCGTCATCGTTCGAAAAATTCCAGTTGTATATCCTTTTAAATAAACCTCAGAAAGGGGTGGCTGAAATAGATAAACTGGTGAATAAATATCCGTCGGAAACACGTTACAAGGTATTGCGTGGTGATATATTCATGCAACAAAAGATGCCGGCAAAGGCATTCGAGATTTACCAGAATGTGTTGAAAGATGATCCGGATAACCCGTACGTCTATGTCTCACTTTCGGAATACTATAAATCGGTAAACCTGCCGGATAAAGCAATGGAATCCATTGTAAGCGCTCTGAAAAGCGACCAGCTGGATGTTGAGACAAAGGTGAGTGTGCTTGGACAGTATGTTGAAAAACTGGCGCATGACTCGACAAAAATCGTAGAGACTGAAAGTCTGTTTAAACTGCTGGTGGACCGGTATCCTATGGAAGAACAGGTACACGGGTATTATGCTGTTTTTCTGCAGTACCAGCAACGTAATGCAGAAGCACTTTCGGAACTGGAAACAATGATCAACATTAACCCGAAGAATGAACAGACCTGGTTACGGATTATCCAACTCTACATGGGCGATAAGAACTACAAAAAAATATTGACGACAACAACCAGTGCCATAGAGAACCTGCCCAAACTGCCTGTATGGTATTTCTATAAGGGAATAGCACAGTACCAGCTTGCCGATTACAGGGCTGCATTGGCTTCCTATCAAAAGGGATTGCCCCTGATCACTGTTGAACAGGCAGATTTGAAAAGTGATTTTTATGCGCAGATAGCCGATATCTACTATAAATTTGAGAAAAAGGACTCTGCTTTTGTGAATTATGAAGCTTCACTGGCCTTCAATCCGAAAAATATAATGGTCATGAATAATTATGCCTACTATCTTTCACTGGAAAAATCGGATTTGAAAAAAGCAGAACGAATGAGTTCGAAAACGGTAGAACTGGAACCTAAGAACAGCACTTACCTGGATACCTATGCCTGGATATTGTACCAGGAAGGGAATTATTCACTGGCTAAATTCTATATTGAACGGGCTATCGATAATCTTCCCAAAAATGATGACTCGGGTGTGGTACTGGAGCATTATGGCGACATATTATGGATGAACAGCAAGGATGCGAAAGATGATGCTAAAGCATTGGAAATGTGGCAAAAATCGTATGATTCGGGAAATAAAACGGACTCGTTGAAAGAGAAGATTGCGAATAAAGGATGGGTGAGGAGTAAGTAGTAGGTAGTAGGTAGAAATAGGTAAGAGGCAAGAGGTAAGAGGTAAGAAAGGAAAAATTAGTAGGTAGTACGAGGAGGTAATGAGGTTTAATTCTTTAAAAACCTTATTTTTAAAGTGTTAAACCTTAGTAGAAAATTAATGAATCAATTAACTAATTAACCAATTAACCAATTTACTAATCAACCAATTAACTATTTAACTAATCAACCAATTATACTTTGTTTATCTTTGTGACAGAATGAGTTAATTTGATAAAAGAGGAAAAATAAGTAATTCGTAAAATAAAAATAAAAAAGATGAGAAATAAATTAATAATATTGTCGGTGTTTACGCTACTGATTATGTCGGCTTGTAAAACGACCCGATTGATAGCAAAACCAGGTGTTCAGACCGCAACTGCAGTTTCGCAACTTATTGATCAGGTCAATAAAGTGCAACCTGAGTTTAAAACAGCCAACATCAGTAAAATGTCGCTGGCATTTAATGTAAATGCGCGGGAAGTAAATGTTTCTGCAGTATGTAAAATAAAGAGAGATACGGCAATTTTTATCTCTATCCAGCCGTTTATGGGCATAGAATTATTCAAAGCAGAATTAATGCCCGACAGCCTGAAGGTTTATGATAAAATGAACCACAGGTATTATGTAACCGATTATGCCTTTTTTAGCAAACGGTTTGGTGTGGATGTCGACTTTTACAGTTTCCAGTCTTTACTTTCAGCCCGTTTGTTTTGTGTAGGGAAAAAGGAAGTTGTTGCTGATAGTTGTAAGTTGGTTGCCATGGATGCTGGGCTGAGTAAAATAGAATATAACAGCGGGAAAATTATTCAGAACACACAGATTTCGCCACTAAACGTGATTCAACAGGTTATTCTGAAGGCAAGGGATAGCGATTATCAGTTGCAAACCGATTACCGGGATTATACCGTGGTGAATGGGGTAAACTTCCCTCAAAAGATTGCACTCCAGGCTACCAGTGAAAAAAGCAAGGCTACCTGTGATTTTTCAATATTAAGGGTTGAATTCAATACGAACATTAAACTTTCGCCAACTAATCCCGATCGGTATACCCTGGGTGATATCGACCAACTGCTTAAAAAATAATCAGATCAAAAGTATAGATTTTATTAAAAATTATATTGATGCGCTTCCAAAACCATTTTAGAATATTCGTACTGGTGTTATCCCTGATGACAGTTGTAACTTCACTCCGGTCACAAACTGTCAAAGAGTTACAAGCCCAGCGCAAGCAAACTTTGCAGAATCTTGAGACAACCAACAAGATGCTCAATGAAACAAAGAGTTCCAAGCGGAGTTCGTTGAATAAACTGACCATTATAAAGAAAAATATTACCGAGCGTAAAGTTCTGATTAAAAACATTAGTACTGAGATCGGACAATTGGATACCGAAATTGTACATTTGGATGTTGAAAAGAGCAAACTCCAAACCAGGCTGGAGTCGTTGAAGTCTGATTATGGTAAACTGGTTCAGGAAGCTCATATCAATCAGAATTTATATGCCAGGATTATGTTTGTTCTTTCGGCAAAGACATTTGATCAGTCATACCGGCGGTTGCGGTATTTGCAGGAGTATTCGGATTACCGGAAGGATCAGGTAAAAGAAATAGAAAAAGTAAAAACGGAGATTATCCATAAAAATGACAGTCTTCAGGTACATAAAACAACCAAAGTAAAGGTTGTGCAACAAAAAGAAACAGAAGCTCAGAAACTGACAAAAGATGAGAAAAATGAAAAAGTGCTGCTTACTGACTTGCAAAAGAAAGAAAAGCATCTACGTGCCGATTTGAGAGTACAGCAGAAAAAAGCCAGTGACCTGAATAATAAAATTGAACGGATTATTGCCGAGGAAATTCGGAAAGCGGATGCTAAACGCCTGGCAGTACAACGTAGACGACAGGCGGATGAAAACAGACGTGTTGCTGAGAACAAGCGTATTGCGAATGAAAACAGACGAATAATAGCACAAAACAAGCGTATTGCCGAAGATAATAAAACAAAAAATCAAACCAAAGGAGCTTCCAGAAATCC
>Ga0302213_1000804_pt1 | contig 16459 bp, 15 predicted proteins | sample II_Fen_N1_2_FD_194583 | JGI IMG/M metagenome (GOLD analysis project Ga0302213, IMG submission 194583) | Peat permafrost microbial communities from Stordalen Mire near Abisko, Sweden - II_Fen_N1_1 | ecosystem: Environmental > Terrestrial > Soil > Wetlands > Permafrost | place: Sweden: Abisko... | reverse complement strand
GCATTGGCGCGCAGGGCGCGGCCCAACTGGGTTTTTTTCAGCGCCAGCAGCAGCACGGCCATCAGCGCAAAAGACAGCAGGATGATGCCCAGCTCGATGGCCGTCAGGTGCAGCCCGCCCAAGCTCAGCGATTCGTCGGAGACGAGGCCGGGTGCAAAGCGCAGGTTTTCCGCGCCAAAAATGCCCTGCACGCCGTTGTTCAAGATGATCGCCACGCCGATGGTGGCGATCATCGGAATCAGGTGCGGCGCATTGCGCGCCCGCAGCGGCCGCAGCACCAAAAAGTCGATCAGCAGCCCGAGCGCGCCGCAAAACAAAAAAGCCGAGAGCAGTGCGCCCCACAGCGGGAAACCCAGCCGCGTCACGGCCTGTTCGGCGGCGTAAGCGCCCACCATAAAAACCGCGCCGTGCGATAGGTTGATGACGCCTAAAACGCCAAAAATAAGGGTGAAGCCCAGCGCAAACAGGGCGTAAACGCACCCGAGCGACAAGGCATTGACTAACTGCTGTTCCAGCACGATGGAGTGCTCCGGTGAAGGCGCGGTGATGCGCTGGCAAAAAGAAAAACGGCGCAGCCTAAGGCCGCGCCGTGCGGGTGAAAAAGCTTATTTTTCGATGATGGAGAACTTGCCGCCCTTGGTCACGCTGATGATGGCGGTTTGCTGGGCGTCATAACCGGCGGGCTTGCCCGACTTGTCGCTGGCGCGGCGGAATTGAAATGCGCCGGTTGCACCGACATATTTCACCGCTGGCAGCGCTTCGCGCAGGGCTGCGCGGTTGGCGGCCAGATCGCCGCCGAGCTTGACCTTGCGCAGCGCCTGGCTGGCGATGTTCATCGCGTCATAGGCCTGGGCGGCGAACTGGTCTGGCGCGGTCTTGAAGCGGCCGGTGTAGGCCACGACGAACTTGCGGTTGGCCTCGGCCTGGTTCTCGATAGACCACGGGCTGCCGACGTACAGGCCGTCGGACTTGTCCTTGGCCAGATCAAACACCTTGACCGAGTTCATGCCGTTGCCGCCGATGATGGGCACGTTCAAGCCGATCTGGCGCGCCTGCACCATCAGCGGCGCACCTTCGGCCAGCAGCGCCGACAGCACGATGGCATCGGGATTGGTGGCCTTTATCTTGGTCAGCTGGGCCTTGAAATCGACATCGCCCTTGGCGAAGGTTTCGGTTGTGGTGACCGGGATTTTCAGGGTTTCAAGGGCTTTCTTGAAGTTGTCGTAGCCGCTTTTGGTGAACACGTCGTCGTTGCCGTAAATGACCGCGACTTTTTTGATGCCGGATTTTTTTACCGCCGTCTTGATGGTTTCGGGCAGCACGTCGGCTTCGGTCACCGAGTTGCGAAACACGTAGTCGCCAATCGAGGTGATGCCGTCGGCGGTGTTGGATGTGCCAAACACCACCGTTTTGGACGCCTGCGCAATCGGGTCAGCGGCCTGCGCCGAGTTCGACAGCGTGGGGCCGAAGACCATCAACACCTTGTCCTGAAAAATCAGCTTTTTGAAGACGTTGATGGCTTCTTCCTTTTTGCCCTGCTCGTCCTCGATGACCAGTTGCAGCTTGTCGCCGTTGACGCCGCCAGCGGCATTGATTTGGTCAGCGGCGAGCTGGAAACCATTGCGAATCGACACGCCGTATTGCGCGGCGCCGCCCGAGATCGCTTCGGCCACGCCGATTTTGAGATCGGCGGCGCTGGCGCTCGTGCTGAAGGCTGCGGCCAGCGCCAAGGCGAGGAGGGAGGCGGAGAAGGGTTGTTGTCTCATGGGAAAAATCCTGTTGAATGCGCGCTGAGAAGCAGATTTTGATTTTAGCGCCCGCCTACCCTGCTGCCGTGCTTGCCGGGCTGCCGCCCTGGCGCTGGCCGGGGCTTTTCAGCGGACCGTTAAGTCGGCGCCGGGCATCAACTGGCCGACGACGGCAGTGACTCTGCCCCTGAAAAACGGAAATGACGAAAACATCACTAAAACGCCTTTATCCAACAGTTGAGTCGTGACGTGACGCTAGAAACGCCCGGCGGTCTGGCGCATGGCTGTCAGGCCGCTGCGCGGGTTGCGTGCGCCCAAGTAGCCGGGCGCAATCGCCGCCAGCGTGGCCGGGTGGATGCCCAGCGTTTGCAGGCCCGGTAGCAGGCCGCTGGCGACGTTGTCGGTTTTCATGGCGTCAAGGTTGTCGCGGCTGAGCACTGGATCGCCCGGCATCAGCTCCATCAGCCAAGCTTGCAGCCGCGCCAGCGCGTCGGGCAGCGCGAGGATGGGCCGACCGCGCCCGCCGTTGACGCCCGCGCAGCGCCCGGCCCACTGCACCAGCTCCTTGAGCGTGAAAACTTCCGGCCCGCAGGCTTCAAAAATCTGGCCGATGGTGTGGTTGTCTGGCAGGCAGCGCAGCACGGCGCTGGCCACGTCTTCGACCCACACCGGCTGGAAACGCGCGCCGCTGGCGGCCAGCGGAATCACCGGAAACACCACCTGCAACGCAGCAAAGGTGTTCAAAAATTTGTCTTCCGCGCCAAAAATAACGCTGGGCCGCAGCAGCGTCACATCCAGCTTCGAGGCCAGCAGCACCGCTTCGCCGCGCGCCTTGCTGCGCTGGTACAGCGAGGCTGAACTGGGCGAGGCGCCCAGTGCGCTGATATGCACAATGCGCCGCACGCCGCTGCTCTGGCAGGCTTGAACCAGCTTTTGCGGCAGCTGCACATGCGCCCGGTCAAACGCCGCTTCGGTGCCGTGCAGGATGGCGACCAGGTTGACCACCGCGTCATGCCCGGCCACCAGCGCGGCCAGCGCCGCCGGGTCATGCACGTTGACCTCGGCCACCTCCAGCAGCGGCAGCAGTTGCAGATGCCGGGCGCTGTCGCGCCTGCGCGTGGCGACGGTGACGCTGCATTGCTGCTTGATCAGCTTTTCGCAGACATGCGTGCCGACGAAGCCGGTGCCGCCAAGAATCAGGATTTTTTTCATGGGGGTCAATTTAGCGTGTTTGGGAAAAGTGGCTTGTAAGAATCGTTATTTTCCGGTGCCCGGCGGGCGTTCCAGCGGGCGCGGTTTTCCGGCCTCGTCGAGCGCCACATAGGTCAGGCTGGCCTCGGTGACTTTGAAATAACGGCCCTGCGCCCGAAAACTCTCGGCAAACACCTCGACCTGCACCGTGATCGACGTGGTGCCAATGCGCGTGACGGACGCAAAAAACGACAAAATGTCGCCCACGCGCACCGGCTGCTTGAAAATGAACTGGTTCACCGCCACCGTGGCCATGCGCCCGCCGACGTAGCGCGCCGGCACCACCGCGCCCGCCAGATCCACCTGCGCCATCACCCAGCCACCAAAAATGTCGCCGCTGGGATTGCAGTCGCGCGGCATCGGGATGACTTTGAGCACCAGCTCTTTGTCGGTCGGCAACTGGCCGTGCAGAAAGCGCGTGTCGGCCTCGGCGCTGGATTCGGAAGAAGACATAGGCACAATCCCTCAAGAAATTTAACAACCTGAACGATTGTCACCCATGCGCTCCCGAGCCTCTTCCGCCGATTCTTTTCCTGTGCCCGCTGAAGGTGCCGCCCCGCGCTCCGACTGGGCCACGCTCAAGCGCCTGTTCCCTTACCTGTGGGAGTACAAATGGCGCGCCGGGGCCGCTTTAGCCTTCATGCTGGGCGCCAAGCTGGCCAATGTCGGCGTGCCGCTGCTGCTGAAAAACCTGGTCGATGCGCTGAGCTTCAAGCCCAGCGATCCGAAAGCGGTGCTGGTGGTGCCGATGGCGCTGCTGCTGGCTTACGGCCTGCTGCGCCTCTCGACCACGCTGTTCACCGAGCTGCGTGAGCTGGTGTTTGCCAAGGCCACCGAAGGCGCGGCGCGGCGCATTTCGCTGGAAGTGTTCCGCCATCTGCACGCGCTGAGCCTGCGCTTTCACCTGGAGCGCCAGACCGGCGGCATGACGCGCGACATCGAGCGCGGCACACGCGGCGTGCATTCCTTGATTTCGTACTCGCTGTACAGCATCATCCCGACGCTGATCGAAGTGGCGCTGGTGCTGGGCCTGCTGGCGGTGAAATTCGATGTCTGGTTTGCGGGCATCACCTTGATTGCGCTGGTGTTTTATGTCGCCTTCACTGTCACGGTGACGAACTGGCGCACGCAGTTTCGCCGCGCCATGAACGAGCTGGATTCGTCAGCGCACAGCCGCGCCATCGACTCGCTGCTGAATTACGAAACCGTCAAATACTTCAACAACGAAGAATTCGAGGCCGCCCGCTACGACGAAAACCTCAAGCGTTACCGCGAGGCGGCGATTAAAAGCCAGCGCACGCTGAGCCTGCTCAACTCAGGCCAGCAGCTCATCATTGCGCTGGGGCTGGTCGCCATGCTCTGGCGCGCCACGCAAGGCGTGGTCGAGGCGCGCATGACGCTGGGCGATTTGGTGATGGTCAACGCCTTCATGATCCAGCTCTACATTCCGCTGGGTTTTCTGGGCGTGATCTACCGCGAGATCAAGCAGAGCCTGACCGACCTGGACAAGATGTTCACGCTGATGGAAAAGGAGCGCGAGATTGCCGACGTGCCGGGCGCGTTGCCGCTGGTCATTGGCGCGTTGGAGGCGGGCGGGCAGGGCGGCGCTCTGAATGACGGGTTCAACGGCGGGCAGGGCGGCGCGTTGAACGGCGGATTGAATGACGGGAAGGGTGGAGGCGGGCTGAACGGCCCTCTGAACGCCGCCGTGTGTTTTGAAAACGTCAGCTTTGCCTACGACCCAAGCCGCCCAATTCTGCACAACGTCAGTTTTGAGATTCCGGCGGGAAAAACCGTGGCCGTTGTCGGCTCCTCGGGCGCGGGAAAATCGACGCTGGCGCGGCTGCTGTACCGCTTTTACGATGTGCAGCAGGGCCGCATCACGATAGCCGGGCAGGACATCAAGCAGGTCACGCAGGCGTCGGTGCGCCAAGCGATTGGCATCGTGCCGCAGGACACGGTGCTGTTCAACGACACGGTGGAATACAACATCGCTTACGGCAAGCCCGGCGCGACGCATGCCGAGGTCGAAGAAGCCGCCAAGGCCGCCCGCATCCACGACTTCATTGCCTCCACGCCGCTGGGCTACCAGACGATGGTTGGCGAGCGTGGTTTAAAGCTCTCGGGCGGCGAAAAGCAGCGCGTGGCCATTGCCCGCACGCTCTTGAAAAACCCGCCGGTGGTGATTTTTGACGAGGCGACTTCGGCGCTGGACTCGGCCAACGAGCGCGCCATTCAAAGCGAGCTGCGCACCGCCGCGCAAAACAAAACCACGCTGGTGATTGCGCACCGGCTGTCAACGGTGGTCGATGCCCACGAGATCTTGGTGATGGACGGCGGGCGCATCGTCGAGCGCGGCCACCACGCCGAACTGCTGGCTGCCAACGGGCGCTACGCGGAAATGTGGGCGCTGCAGCAGCAAGCCAGCGAGCGGATTCTGGACGAGGCGGGCGTGTAGCCGCCGCGCTCAGACCGCGTCGTCCAGCAGCCGGAAGCCGACCTTGATCGTCACCTGAAAATGCGCGACCTTGCCATCAACCAAATGGCCGCGTGTTTCAACGACTTCAAACCAGTCCATGTTTTTGACCGACAACGCCGCCTTGGCAATGGCGTTGCGGATGGCATCATCGGTGCCGGTGGCGGACGAGCCAACGAGTTCAATGATTTTGTAGGTGTGTTCGGTCATGCAAGCCTCCTGTGTGGAAGCGTCACTCTACTCTCAGGCGCGTGGTTTGTGTCCCCGGTTTGGTCAATGTCTTGCTACCAGCGCCTTGGGACATTCCCTATGCTTTCTGTGCCCTGCGGGTGGATGGGGCGCTGGATAATCGCGCATGGAAACCAAATGGCTCGAAGATTTTGTCTCGCTCGCAGACACCCGCAGTTTTAGCCGTTCAGCACAGCTGCGGCATGTCACCCAGCCCGCGTTTTCGCGGCGCATCCAGGCGCTGGAAGCCTGGGCGGGCACTGATCTGGTGGACCGCAGCTCCTACCCGACGCGGCTGACGCCTGCCGGGCAGACGCTCTACACCCAGTCGCTGGAAATGCTCCAGGGCTTGCAGGCCACGCGGGCGATGCTGCGCGGCCACAGCTCAGCCGGGCAGGATTTCATTGAATTCGCCGTGCCGCATTCGCTGGCGTTCACGTTTTTTCCGGCCTGGGTCAGCAGCCTGCGCGAGAAGTTCGGCCCGCTCAAAAGTCGCCTGATTGCACTCAATGTGCATGACGCCGTGCTGCGCCTGATGGAGAGCAACTGCGACTTTCTGATTTCCTACCACCACGACTCGCAGCCGTTTCAGCTCGACCCCGAGCGTTATGAAATGGTCTCGCTGGGCCAGGAAGTGCTGGCACCGTTTTGTCGCCCGAACGCGGCGGGCTTGCCCGAATTTGCTCTGCCGGGCAGCATCGGCAAGCCACTGCCGTATCTGGGTTATGCGCCGGGCGCTTACCTGGCGCGCATGGTAGCGCTGATTCTGAAGCAGGCGCCGGTCGCCGTTCACCTGGACCGCGTCTATGAAACCGACATGGCCGAGGGCTTGAAAGCGATGGCGATTGAAGGCCACGGCGTGGCCTTTTTGCCGATCAGCTCGGTGAAAAAAGAGCTGCGCGCCAAAAAACTGGTCAGCGCCGGCAGCGCCCTGGAGATGACGCTGGACCTGCGCGTCTATCGCGAGCGCCCCACCGTCAAAAAAGTTGCCAAGACGCAGGCTCAGGCTTTGTGGGTCTATCTGCAGTTGCCGCCCGCGACGAAAAACAAGGCCGTCAGCCGTGACTGAGTGTTTACCCTATGTGGTCATGAAAAAAATGCATAACCGTGGCTTGAAACGGCATTGGTATTTTCGAGCCTCAAAATTTAAAGTGCGGGACGTTTAAATTTTGAGACTTGTCTGTCAGCCAATACCTGATTTACCCCTGCAGTTTCCTGACATTTTGAGGTTAGAGTACGCGGTTTTGCCAAAGTCTGGCATAAAGACTGCTTGCTGGACCTTTAAAAATAGTTCGTTAATTGTTCCATTTATTACTGGAGATCCCATGAAGCTCAAGCTAGTTGCCCTTTCCGTTGCCCTGCTGGCTGGCGGTGCTGCCTTCGCCCAGACCAGCGACACGCTTGCCAAGGTGAAGGCCTCTGGCGTCGTCACGATGGGCGTTCGTGACTCGTCGGGCGCCCTGTCCTACACCCTGGGCGATGGCAAATATGTCGGCTACCACGTCGAAATCTGCAGCCGCATCCTGGCCAGCCTGGAAAAGGCCGCAGGCCGCAAGCTCGAAGTCAAATACCAGTCGGTGACTTCGCAAAACCGCATTCCGCTGGTGCAAAACGGCACCGTCGATATCGAGTGCGGCTCGACCACCAACAACACGGCCCGCGCCAAGGATGTGACCTTTCTGAACACCACCTTTGTTGAGGAGGTCCGGGTTGCCGTCAAGGCCAATTCAGGCATTACCTCAATTGCCCAGCTCAATGGCAAAAACGTCGCCACCACCACCGGCACCACTTCGGTGCAGACGCTGCGCAAAAACAAGCGCGCGACCGGCGTTGAGTTCAAGGAAGTCTATGGCAAAGACCACTCCGACAGCTTCTTGCTGCTCGAATCGGGCCGCGCCGATGCGTTTGTGATGGACGGCTCGATTCTGGCGGGCAATATTGCCGCCTCCAAAAAACCGGCTGACTTCAAAATCGTCGGCGAGGTGCTCAGCGTCGAGCCCATCGCCATCATGATCCGCAAGGACGACGCCCTGTTCAAGAAGCTCGGCGACGACACCATCCAGACCATGATCAAGTCCGGCGAGATGGCCAAGCTCTATGACAAATGGTTTATGCAGCCAATCCCGCCAAAGAATGTGCGCGTTGGCCTGCCCGCCAGCCAGAGTATCAAGGCCGCTTGGGCGACGCCGAATGACAAGCCGATGGAGTCTTACGCCGCCAAATAATTCTGGCCTGTGATCCCTGCAAACCCCGCTGCTGAGGACTTAGGCGGGGTTTGTTGTTTTTGATCCCGCCAAAATTTATTTTTCCCTAGCGCACAACTTGAGACTGGAGCCGCCATGAACCTAGACTGGACATTTTTTTTAAACGATAACGGAAGCGGCCGCACCTATTGGCAGTTGATGCTGGACGCCTGGGGCTGGACGCTGTCCGTGGCTGGCCTGTCATGGGTCGTCGCCATGCTGCTGGGCGCGCTGATGGGCACGCTGCGCACGTTGCCCAATAGCCCCTGGTTGGTGCGCCTGGGCAATGTGTGGGTGGAGTTGTTTCGCAACATCCCGCTGCTGGTGCAGATTTTTCTCTGGTACTTTGTCGTGCCCAAGGTGTTCCCCGCGATGATGCAGGTGCCCGGTTTTGTGCTGGTGGTGCTGGCGCTGGGATTCTTTACCTCGGCGCGGATTGCCGAGCAGGTGCGCGCCGGTATTTTGGCCTTGCCGCGTGGCCAGCGTTATGCGGGCATGGCGCTGGGTTTTTCCACCGCGCAAACCTACCGCTATGTGATTTTGCCGATGGCCTTTCGCATGATCTTGCCGCCGCTGACCAGCGAGTCGATGAACCTGCTGAAGAACTCCTCCGTGGCTTATGCCGTGTCGATTGCCGAGCTGACGATGTTTGCGTTGCAGACGCAGGAAGAAACTGCACGCGGCGTCGAGGTGTATATCGTCGTGACGGCGCTGTATGCCATTTCAGCCTTCGCGGTGAACCGCGTGATGGCGTTGGTCGAAAAGAAAATGCACATTCCCGGCATGGTGATGGCCGGTGCAACAGGCGGAGGACACTGACATGCTGGGACTCGACCTGAGTTTTTTCAACTGGGAAATCATTTCCAAGTTCGTCAAGAACGGCTTTATTTTCAGCGTTCAGTTGACGGTGGTGGGCACGCTGGGCGGCATTTTGCTCGGCACGCTGCTGGCGCTGATGCGCCTGTCGGGCAAGAAGGCGCTGATGATTCCTGCCGTGATTTACGTCAACGGCATGCGCTCGGTGCCGCTGCTGATGGTGATTTTGTGGTTCTTTTTGTTGGTGCCCATGTCGTTTTACGAGCTGATTCCGGGCGGCTCCAATTACCGCGCCGAAATCTCGGCCATGATCACTTTTGTGGCCTTTGAAGCGGCTTATTTCAGCGAAATCATGCGCGCTGGCATCCAGTCGATCTCACGCGGCCAGGTCAACGCCGGGCGGGCGCTGGGCATGACTTACGCCCAGAACATGCGGCTGGTGATCTTGCCGCAGGCGTTTAGAAACATGGTGCCGGTGCTGCTGACGCAGACCATCATCTTGTTTCAGGACACCTCGCTGGTCTATGCGATTGGCGCTTACGACCTGCTCAAGGGCTTCACCACCGCTGGCAAGATTTATGGCCGCACCGAAGAGGCTTACCTGCTGGCCGCTGTGGTTTATTTCGTGATGTGCTACGGCATGTCTTACCTGGTTAAACGGCTCAACACCCGAATTGCCATCATTCGCTGAGTCCACTGGAGAGAAAAAATGAAGATGATCGAGTTAAAAAACGTGTCCAAATGGTATGGCCCGGTGCAGGTGCTCAACGACTGCAGCACCAGCATTGACAAAGGCGAAGTGGTGGTGATTTGCGGCCCGTCGGGCTCGGGCAAATCGACCTTGATTAAAACCATCAACGCCCTGGAGCCGATCCAGAAAGGCGAGATTTTCGTCAACGGCCAGGCCGTGCATGACCCGAAAACCGACCTGCCCAAGCTGCGCAGCCATGTCGGCATGGTGTTCCAGAATTTCGAGCTGTTCCCGCACCTGAGCGTGACCGACAACCTGACGCTGGCGCAAATCAAGGTGCTGGGCCGCAAGCCCGACGAGGCCAAAACGCTGGGCCTGAAATACCTGGACCGCGTCGGCCTGATGGCGCACAAGGACAAGTTCCCCGGCCAGCTCTCGGGCGGCCAGCAGCAGCGCGTAGCCATTGCGCGCGCGCTGAGCATGGACCCGATTGCGATGCTGTTTGACGAGCCGACTTCGGCGCTAGACCCGGAAATGGTCGGCGAGGTGCTCGACTGCATGATGGGCCTGGCCAATGACGGCATGACGATGATGGTGGTCACGCACGAAATGGGTTTTGCCAAGAAAGTCGGCAGCCGCGTGATTTTTATGGACGTGGGCGGGCGCATTCTGGAAGATTGCTCGAAAAAGGAATTCTTCAGTCACCCAGAAAATCGCCAGGAGCGCACCAAGGATTTCCTGAACAAAATTCTGTCGCACTGAACGCGCCCCGTCTGCGCTGGTTAAAAAAAAGCCCCTCGCGCAGGGGCTTTTTTTCGGGCGCCTGTGCTGACCACACAATGCCGGGGGCAGCGTCGCCGGTGCGACAATTCAGCCTATGACTTCAGCCACCTTGACTCCTGTTTCCCAACTCACCCTGACCCGCCCGGACGATTGGCACCTACATGTGCGCGACGGCGACGCGCTCAGCATCGTGGTGCCGCACACGGCGGCGCAGTTTGGCCGCGCCATCATCATGCCGAACCTACGCCCGCCGGTGACGACCGCCGCGCAGGCGCTGGCTTATAAAGCGCGCATCCAGGCCGCCGTGCCGCAAGGCGTGGCTTTCGAGCCGCTGATGACGCTGTATTTGACCGACAACCTGGCCGCCGACGAAATCAAACGCGCCAAAGACGCAGGCGTGGTTGCCGTCAAGCTCTACCCGGCTGGCGCCACCACCAACAGTGACGCGGGCGTGACCGACATTCGCAAAACCTACGCCACGTTAGAGGCCATGCAGCGTGAAGGTCTGCTGTTGCTGGTGCATGGCGAAGTCACCTCGCCGGACATCGACCTGTTCGACCGCGAAGCGGTGTTCATCGACACGCAATTGATCCCGCTGCGCCGCGATTTTCCCGAGCTGAAAATCGTCTTTGAGCACATCACGACGAAAGAAGCCGCGCAGTATGTCGCCGAAGCCGATCAGTTTCTCGGCGCGACGCTGACCGCGCACCACCTGCTCTACAACCGCAACGCGATTTTTACCGGCGGCATCCGCCCACATTACTACTGCCTGCCGGTCTTGAAGCGTGAAACCCACCGCGTCGCGCTGGTCGAAGCGGCGACGTCCGGCAACGCCCGCTTCTTCCTCGGCACCGACAGCGCCCCGCACCCGGCGCATCTGAAAGAACACGCCAGCGGCTGCGCAGGCTGCTACACGGCACACGCCGCGATGGAGCTGTACGCCGAAGCCTTCGACAACGCGGGCGCGCTGGACAAACTCGAAGCCTTTGCCAGCTTCAACGGCGCCGATTTCTACGGCCTGCCGCGCAACAGCGGCGCCATCACCTTGACCCGCGAAAGCTGGACGCCGCCCGAGAGCTTTGCCTTTGGCGACGCGCAATTGAAACCTCTGCGCAGCGGTGAGGTGCTGTCATGGAAACTTCAAGCAGCATGAGCGACGTATTCGAAGCGGGCAACATTCGGCAGGCGGCGCTGCTGATTGATGCCGACAACTTTTCCGATCCTTATGCCATCGACACCGCGTGGAAAGAGTTTCAAGCCCATGCGGGCCGAATCAGCGTGTGCCGCGCCTACGGTGCCGCGCCGCGCCTGCAGTCGCTGTGGTCGGTGTGGCGCTATCTGGGCACACGTAGCTGTCCGAATTTGTCGCTGGAGAAAAACACCACCGACTCCGCTTTGATCGTCGATGCGGTGGCGCTGCATTTTCAGCAGGGTATCCGGCTGTTTGCGATTGCCTCGGGCGATGCCGACTACGCGCCGCTGGCCGAGCGCCTGCGCGAGTGGGGCTGCGAAGTGTGGTGCTTTTCAATAGAAAACATTGTGTTTCGGGATGCCGAAACCTATTACGACCGCGTCAGGTGCTTTCCGGCGCCGGTGTTTGTTCCGGCGTATGGCGCGCCGGTGCCGCAGCGGCCAGCCACGCCATCCGCCTGGGACGGCAGCGTCGATGCCGTCACCAGTGCCAGTGCTGTCGCTAGCGTTGCACCGCCCGCGTACCGGGCGGCGCCCGCGCCGTTCAGCCCGCCCCCGGTGTCCGATGCCGATTTGCCGCACGAAGTGGTGCGCATTTTGAACGCGGTGCCCGGCTTGCGCGAACGCCCGCAGCACCTGTGCCATGTCGTGCCGGTGTTGCAACGCTTCGGTTTCTTTGACAAGCGCATCACCAAATCGACGGCCTATCTGGCCCAGCATTCGGCTTATTTTGAACTCAGCCCCTCGTACAAGCCGACGCTGATTACATTTTTGGGCCTGCCTGCTGCCGAGTCGCCAGCGCAGCTTGAATCGGCGCTAGCGTCCGCAGCCATCTCCGGCGAAACGCCCCGGTCGCCTGACGGGCAAGCGCAAGTCGGGGCTGATGTGGATGCGGCGCCCGCTGTGCCTGCGCCCACGCCAGAGCCATCGCCCGAGGACGAGCAGGCGCTGCAGCGCATTTTTGCGGCTTTCCCGAAGTGGCTGCCCGACACGGTTGGCGCAGTCAGGTCGCTGCGCATGATGGAGACGCTGTTGGAAGAGGGCGGCGTCAACATCGGCAGCAAGCCGCTGGACGCGCTGTTCGCCACCCATCCCGGCTATTTTGAAATGCTGCCCGCCGACGGCCCCGCCGAGCAGGTGCGGCTGCTGAGGAAGCCTGACGAGTCAATGCCCGTCTCTTCGGATTCGGAGTCTGACGCGTAGTGCTGATGCCGCCCATCGACTGGTGCCAGCCTTGGCTGGCACCGTGGCGCGAGCCGGGCCAGCGCGTGGCCCAGGTGGTCGCGGCGGGCGCGGCCCTGCCCGATGCCTTGAACCGCGAGCAGGCCGCGCAGCAGCGCATGGCGGACGGTACTTTGGCAACGCAGGCGCCAAACGAGATTGAGATGCCCAATGCCGCCGCGCACGCTTCGAGCGCCAACCCGCAAGCGAGTGTCGCACCGCAGTCAGGCCGCGTCGGAATCGAATTTGTCCCACAAAGCGCGCTGCCGCCCGGCATGGGCTATGAACATTACATGGCTCAGACCGGCCAGTGCCCAACCCGCGAGAATCTGCACGATTTTTTCAACGGCCTGTGCTGGCTACGCTTTCCGCAGACCAAACGAAAAATCAACCAGCTCCACGCCGCCCAGCTTGAATTGGCGGGCGCGGGCTGCGGCATTGGCAACGGAGCCAGCGCCAGCGCAACCCCACCACGCGGCCCGGTGCGCGACGCCTTGACGGTGCTGGATGAAAACGCCGCTTTTTTACTCGCGCCGCCGCCGCTGTGGCAGGCGCTCGAAGCGCGCGACTGGCCGCGCCTGTTTATCGACCTGCGCCCGCTGTGGGCCGATGCGCAACTGGTGCTGTTCGGCCACGCGCTGCTGGAAAAACTGGTCTCGCCGCGCAAACCCATCACCGCCCACGTTTACCAGGCGCAGCCTAGGCTGCAGTCGCTGGAACAGCTCGACACTTGGATCGCCGCCGACCTGAGCGCAGCGCGCCTGGCCGCCAAGCCTTTTGTACCCTTGCCAGTGCTGGGAATTCCCGGCTGGTGGCCGGAAAACGAAAATATTTCCTTTTATGATGACCCGCTGGTATTTCGTCCCCGCCGGTAAAGCGTCAAGAGCGTCAAGAAAAAGTTCGCTGTCGCCAAAGCCTGCCGCGCGACTCTTTTCCAGGCGCGCTTGACCGCCCAGCCCGAAGCCTTGATTCCGACTGAAAACACCTTATTTCACTTTGAGTTGCTGCTGAAAAAATCTGGTCAGCAAGTTAAACCGACCTTCCACGGAAAAAGCCATGAAACGCATCTTTTTATTCATCCTGACCAACGTGGCCGTCGTCGCGGTGTTGGGCGTTGTTGCCAGCCTGCTCGGCGTGAACCGTTTTCTGACTTCCAACGGCCTGAACCTGTCGGCGCTGCTGGGTTTTGCGCTGGTGATGGGCTTTGGCGGCGCCATCATTTCGCTGCTGATCAGCAAGCCGATGGCCAAATGGACTTCCGGCGTGCGCGTCATCAAGCAGCCGCAAAACGCCGACGAAGCCTGGATTGTGGACACGGTGCGCAAGCTCGCCGACAAGGCGCAAATCGGCATGCCCGAAGTCGGCATCTTTGACGGCGAGCCTAACGCCTTTGCCACTGGCGCGTTCAAAAATTCGGCGCTGGTGGCGGTGTCCACCGGCCTGCTGCAGGGCATGACCGCCGAGGAAATCGAGGCCGTGCTGGGCCATGAAATCGCCCACATCGCCAACGGCGACATGGTGACGATGACTTTGATTCAGGGTGTGATGAACACCTTTGTCGTGTTCCTGTCGCGGGTGATTGGCTACGCGGTGGACAGCTTTTTGCGCCGTGACGGCGAGCGCAATTCCGGCCCTGGCATCGGCTACATGGTGACGACGTTTGTGCTCGACATCGTGCTGGGTTTTGCAGCAAGCATGGTGGTGGCCTGGTTCTCGCGCCACCGCGAATTCCGCGCCGACGCGGGCGCCGCGCAGCTGATGGGCCGCAAGCAGCCGATGGTGAACGCGCTGGCCCGTCTGGGCGGCATGCAGCCGGGCGAGCTGCCGCAATCGGTGCAGGCGCTGGGCATCACCGGCGGGATTGGCAAGCTGTTTTCGACGCACCCGCCGATTGAAGAGCGCATTGCCGCGCTGCAGAACGCGCCGGTCTGAGCACCGCCAGCCCGGCACGCGGCCACGCGATGCGCGCAGGGCCGTGCTGAGTCGCTGGCTGTTGGAAATTCAAAGCCGACCTTGAGGGTCGGCTTTTTTTATGCCGCTTCGCTGGTGTTGGCCACGTCGGCGGGCGCTGCCGGTTCAGCTACTGGAGCCGTTTCAGGTGTGGCTTCGTCGGCTGTCTCTGCAAGCGCCTGGGCGGCTTTGGCTGCTTGCGCTGTTGCCTGAGTCGCCTCGTCGGCGCGCGAGCGCTCCAGCGCGTGGCTGATTTCGTCCGGGTTCATGCCGTACATGTCGGCGAACTCGGCGACGCTTTTGCCGCTGGCTTCAAAGGTCTTGCGCAGCGCGTCACGCTTGGCGGCCTGTGCGCCGAGTTCGGCAAAGGCCTCGTCGAGCAGGGCCACCGTCACCTCGTCTTGCTCGCGGATGCACAGCAAATAGGCTTCGCGGCTCAGGCCGGACGCTTCAATCGCCCCGATCAGTTGGGCGCGCACGTAAGGGCGCAGGTCTTCATTGGCGCGGGCCTGGCGGCGGCGGAACACTTCCATGATCGCGTGATGCACATGCTCGGGCGCGACCGGCTCGACCGGCTCGGCTTGCAGGTTGTGGCGCGGCAGGCCGGCGGCGACGCTTTCCAGGTAGCGATTCGAGCGGGCGTGCAGGCCCATCGCCACTTTCAGTTCGTTCTTTTCAAACACGTCGGGGTGCAGCGCCAGCAGTTCCTGAAACACGCCCAGTTTGAGCGGCAGGAAATGTGCGCCGAACAGCTTGGGATAGAGCGCAAACAGCCGCTCCAGCACCGGGTGAACGACGCGCGGGGCGCGGGCTGGTTTGGCGGCGTTGGGGTTCTGGCGCGGGGCGTTGGTGCGGGCGCTGCCGCTGGCGCGGGCTGGACTTTCTTCGCCAGCTGGGGCCGCGTCGCCGCCGCCGTTGTTATTGCCGCCGCCATTGCCATTGCCACGGCCCCGGTTGCGGCCACTGCCGCCGCGCCGGGAGCGATGTGGGCGCGCCGGAGCGCCAGCGGAGTCAGTGTGCGCTGGTAGCGTGGAGTCAGCGGGCGATTGGGGCGCGGAAGCGGCGGCGGAGTCAGGCGCGGAGGCGGGTACGGATGCAGGCACGGATTCAGGCGCTGGAGCGGATACGGTATCGGTCATCGGTCGGTTCTGTCAGGTTGAATGTCGGGCAGCGCCTGAGCGCCAGGGTGAAAATAAAAGTCGCAACGGGCCGCGTCAATGGGCGAACAGCCCGGACGAACGGCCCCAAGGCTGGCGCGGCGAAAGGGGGAAGTATCCCCTATTGCGCGCCGCAGCGGCTCAAGCCGGGTTGCTTACATTGTCAGCGTGCGTTCGTATTCGACTTCGGCCAGCAGCGTGCGGGCCACGGCTTCGGCCACCTTGATGCCGTCCACGCCCGCCGACAGGATGCCGCCCGCGTAACTCGCGCCTTCGCCAGCCGGGTACAGGCCGCGCACGTTGATGCTTTGCAAGTCCTCGCCGCGTGTCATTTTGATCGGCGAGGAGGTGCGCGTTTCCACGCCGGTGAGCACCGCGTCGTGGCGGTCAAAGCCCTTGATTTTCTGGCCAAAGGCGGGAAAGGCTTCGCGCATCGCTTCAATCGCGTAGCCGGGCAGCGCCGAAGCCAGATCGCCCAGCGCCACGCCGGGTTTGTACGAGGGCATCACGTCGCCCAGCGCGCTGGACGCCCTTCCGGCGACAAAATCGCCCAGCAGCTGGCCGGGCGCTTCGTAATTGCCGCCGCCCAGCGTGAAAGCGTGGGATTCGAGCTGGCGCTGCAATTCCATGCCGCCCAGCGGGTTGCCCGCCGCGTGGCCGGGGTAGTCGCGTGGGTCAATGCCGACGACGATGCCCGCGTTGGC
>Ga0302213_1000803_pt1 | contig 16468 bp, 14 predicted proteins | sample II_Fen_N1_2_FD_194583 | JGI IMG/M metagenome (GOLD analysis project Ga0302213, IMG submission 194583) | Peat permafrost microbial communities from Stordalen Mire near Abisko, Sweden - II_Fen_N1_1 | ecosystem: Environmental > Terrestrial > Soil > Wetlands > Permafrost | place: Sweden: Abisko... | reverse complement strand
GACTGAACCGCTGATGGCCGCTGAACCACATCCTGCGCCGCCGCCTGCCGCTGACTTGTCGCCAGCGGCGGGGCTGCTGGCTGGCTGGACTTCCCAGCACACGGCTTGGCTGCTGTTCGGGCCACCGGCCTTTATGGTCGGTGTGCGCTGGATTTTGCAATTGTTCACCGACCGCCTGAGCACGACACCGGCCTTGCCGCTGGTGCCGGTCGGCACGACCAGCGGCACGCTGGACCTGCTCTGGCCGGTGGCGCTGGTGCTGGCCTTGCTGGCGGGTGCCGTCTGGGGGCTGCGCCGCATCGGCTCGCGCCGCGCGCTGGTCGTGCTGGGCGCGGTCTGGTTGCTGCTCGGACTGGCGGGCAGCGCGGCTATGGTGCAGCGTTACTTAAACAGCCAAGGGCTGTTTCTGCAGCCGGGTGCTGCGCTGTCCGCCGCGCCACCGCCCGTCGTGGCCACGGTGGTGACCAGCCAGTCGAAGATGCCGAACCTGCACAGCCTGGGCGGCACCGAGCTGGTGCTCCAGGTGCCGGGCTTACCGATTCCCCAGCGCCTGCTGATCGACGACCCGCAAGCCGCGCCGCTGAAGACCGGCGATAGGCTGGCGCTGCAATTGGCGCCGGGGCGTTTCAGCGGCCTGTTCGTCACCGGCTGGCAAATGCCCGCGCTGGCCGGGGCGGCTTCGGCGTCTTCTCATTGATTCGCTTGTTATCATGAAACTCGTCATGCGTTGCCGCTGCGACCAAGTCTTAGGAGGCTAAATGGCCAGTTTGAAAAAATCCGTGCCACAGCCCGCAAAAACCACCGTGCTGCCCGCTGACAGTCTGTTGGAAATCAGCATTGCAGGCTTCAAGTCGATTCGGGCCGAGCGCAAGCTGGCGTTGAGCGCGCTCAACATCGTGGCGGGCGCGAATTCCTCGGGCAAGTCGAGTTTTATGCAGCCGCTGTTGCTGCTCAAGCAGACGCTGGAGGCGGCCTACGATCCGGGTCCGCTGCTTCTGGATGGCCCGAATGTCAAGTTCACTGAACTGGCGCAGATATTTTCAAAAGCCAGCGCGGAAAAACAGTTGGTGATTGGGCTGGCGCGAATGGATGGAACCGCGCTTCGATTGAGTTTTGATCTCGACGACAAAGGGCAGCTTCGCGTGAAGGAAACTGCGCTGACGGATGAAAAAGGCGCGGTGCAGCGCATCACCGAAAACACAACGTCGGAAGAGTTGTTCGCTTACCTTAAAGGGATTGATAAAGGATACCAGTGGAGCAAAGTCTTGAAAAAAGAAACGCTCGGGGTGATTCGGGAGCGAATTTTTCTGCGCGCAGCTACTAGTTTTAAAGGCGGTCAGATTTTATCTATTCCAAATTTAGTTGATAAATTTAGTGATTTGATTGGCCGAAACATCATCCACGTCCCCGGCCTGCGCGGCAATCCGCTGAGAAGCTATCCCAAAACGGCTGTCGGAAACAGCTATCCCGGAACGCTCGACGCCTACGTCGCCAGCATCATCGCCGACTGGCAGGAAAAAGGCGATAAGCGCCTGTCCCAGCTCGGCAGCCAGTTGCAGCAGCTCGGCCTGACGTGGAAAGTGACCGCGAAAAAACTCGACGACACGCGGGTAGAACTTCAAGTCGGACGTTTGCCAACAGCGGCGCGGGGCGGCGCCAATGACTTGGTGAGCATTGCCGATGTCGGCTTTGGCGTGTCGCAGGTGCTGCCGGTGCTGGTGGCGTTGCTGGTGGCGCGTCAGGGGCAGTTTGTTTACATCGAGCAGCCCGAAACCCATCTGCACCCCAGGGCGCAAAGAGCTTTGGCACAAATTTTTGCCGATGCGGCGACACGGCAGGCGACAGTCGTGGTCGAAACGCACAGCCTGCTCTTCGTTCGTGCCGTGCAGACGCTGGTGGCCAAGAAGTCGCTGGACAAGGCGCTGGTCAAACTCCACTGGGTCACGCGCGACAACAAGGGCGATACGACAGTCGATACCGCCGATCTGGACGATGCGGGCGCTTATGGCGCGTGGCCGCAGGATTTTGAAGCCACCGAGCTGGAAGCCGAGCAGGATTATTTGTTGGCAGCCGAAGCTGTACTGCTCGCGCCATGAGCAAACAGTCGCGTCTGCTGGCCATTGATGCGTCGGTTCTGCGCAGTGCTGGCGCCAAGGAAGGACATTCGTCGCATTGCGCCGCGCTGCTGAGCTCCGTGCTGGAGATCGGTCACCGTGCAGCATTTTCCAGCGAGATCAAGGCTGAGTGGGACAAACACCAGTCAAGATTGGCCTTCAAATGGCGCGCTGCTATGGTGGCGCGAAAGCAGATGGTTCCGCTGAATGCACAGGCGTTGCAGGTCTGCCAACATGCCATCATGGCGCGCATTACGGCGCACGCCAGTTTGGGCGGACCAGATCGTGCCGCGTTGGAAAAAGATGCGCACATGCTGGCTGCTGCCGTAGAGGCAGATCGTGTGATCGTGACCGGAGACCGGATTCTGAAAATCCTGACTGACGGTGCGCTCGGTTTGTCACTTGAATGGCTGCTGGTGCATCAAGATGACAGCGCCACCGAACGTGAACAGTTAATAAACCGTGTGCTTGAGTTAAGCCGAAACAAACCCAATCCTCCTTTACCCGCATGAAACTCGTCATCCTAGACCGCGACGGCACCATCAACAGTGACAGCGACGACTTCGTCAAAAGTCCCGAAGAGTGGCTGCCGCTGCCCGGCGCGCTCGAAGCCATTGCCCGGCTTAATCACGCCGGCTGGCATGTGGTGATTGCTTCCAACCAGTCGGGCCTGGGGCGCGGGCTGTTTGATGTGGCGTCGCTGAACGCGATGCATGCCAAGATGCTCAAGCTGCTGGCGGCCAAGGGCGGGCGCATTGATGCGATTTTTTACTGTCCGCACACCGCCGAAGACGATTGCCACTGCCGCAAGCCCCAGCCGGGGCTGTTCGAGCAGGTCGGCCTGCGCTTTGGTGTGCCGCTGCGCGGCGTGCCTGCGGTGGGCGATTCGCTGCGCGATTTGCAGGCGGGCGCGGCGGCTGGCTGCGAGCCGCATCTGGTGCTGACCGGCAAGTCCGAAAAATACCGGGGCATGGCGCCGCCCGAAGGGCTGCCGCCGGGCACACAGGTACACCGGGATTTGTCGGCCTTTGCCGATTTCCTGCTGGCTGACAGCGCCGACGCCGCGCCGCAGCAAACATCCGCATGACCAGCCTTACCGCCTGCCCCTCTGACCGGAAACTCCCGCCATGCCTTTGATTCGTTCCGTGCTGCACATGCTGTGGCTGATTCTCACAGTGATTCCGTGGGCGCTGTTTGTCGTGATTGCTTCGCTGTTCGTCAGCAGCACGACGATGTACTGGATGTGTGCGCGCTGGCTCAGGCTGATTGTCGATAGCGGCACCGTCATTCTGGGCATCCAGAACCGCGTCACCGGCATGGAAAACCTGCCCACCGGCGAGAAAAGCCCGGCGGTGCTGCTGGTCAAGCACCAGTCCACTTGGGAGACGCTGGTGATGCCGGCGATCATGCCGCACCCGCTGGCCTATGTGTTTAAAAAAGAGCTGCTCTACATCCCGTTTTTCGGCTGGGCGATGGCGCGCATGGACATGATTCACATTGACCGCAGCCAAGGCAAGCGCGCGTTCAGCAAGGTCGTCGAACAGGGCAAGCGGCTGATGGAGCAGGGCACTTGGGTCATCATGTTTCCCGAGGGCACGCGCATTCCACGCGGCCAAAAGGGCGAGTACAAATCCGGCGGCACCCGGCTGGCGATTCAGGCGGGCGTGCCGGTGATCCCGATTGCCGTGACCTCGGCCAAATGCTGGCCGCGCAAGGCGTTTATCAAAAGGCCGGGCATTGTCGATATTTCGATTGGCAAGCCGATTCCGACGGTGGGCCGCAGACACGACGAGTTGATGCTCGAAGTCGAAAACTGGATTGAAGCGGAAATGCACCGCCTCGACCCGGAAGCCTATCCGGGCAATCCCGCCAGCCCGGCAGCACCGACGGCGGTCGGTCAGCCCTGAGAAGGGCCGACAGGGTGCTGCGCCGTCTTCAGCGGATGCTCGATTCCGGCGTCCACGCAGCGTCTGCGCCTGCCGGTTTCCACCACCCGCGCGCCGCGCACGAAACCCTGCTGGATGGCCAGCCGGTCGCTTATGCGCTGCGCCGCAGCCCGCGCCGCAGCATTGGCTTTAGCGTCAGCGCCGAGGGGCTGGCCGTCAGCGCCCCGACCGGGCTGGCGCTGGCCGACATCGACCAGGCGCTGCAGCGCAAGGCGGGCTGGATTGTGCGCAAGCTGCAGGAAATCGGGGCGCGCCATCAGCGTCTCGAAGCGGCCCGCATCGACTGGTGCGATGGCGCCGTGCTGCCTTTCCAGGGCGAGCTGCTGACGCTGGTGCTGGCGCCATCGCTGACGCACACCGTCTTGTACCGGGACGAACTTTCCGGCGCGGCCCGCTTGCAGGTGGCACTGACGCCGGGCAGCGCCCAGCCCGAGCAGATCCAGAAAGCCGTCCAGGCCTGGCTGATGCAGCAGGCGCGGCAGATTTTCACCGAGCGGCTGAATCACTTTGCGCCCCGGCTGGGCGTGCAGTGGCGCCAGCTCGGCTTGTCCAGCGCCGCCACGCGCTGGGGCAGCGCCAAGGCGGATGGCACGATCCGGCTGAACTGGCGGCTGCTGCATGTCAGGCCCGAGCTGCTCGACTATGTGGTGGTTCACGAGTTGAGCCACCTGCGCGTGATGGACCACAGTCCGCGCTTCTGGGCGGTGGTTCAGGCGATACTGCCGGACCATGTCGCGCTGCGCCGCCAGCTCAGGCATGATGCTATCCCCCGTTGGTGAGTGGATAAACTCACGAACTTGGCCCGCGCCATTGGATGGCGCTGCTAAAAACGGGTCCATGCGGCGTGGCCCAGAGGATGAACGATTTGATACTTGTTGTTGAAGACAATCCAGACCATCTGGAACTCACAGTGCTGACGCTTGAAGAGCTAAGTGTCAAGGGCCAGATTGCCGTGGCCCGCGACGGGGTGCAGGCACTCGATTTTCTCTGGGGGCGGGGCGAACACGCTGGGCGCGACACGCGCAGGCAGCCGTCGTTTGTGCTGCTCGACATGAAGCTGCCCAAGCTGTCGGGGCTCGATGTACTGCGCAGCCTGCGCGCCGACCCGCTGACGGCGCTGGTGCCTGTCATCATCCTGAGCTCTTCGAGCGAGCAGTCCGACATACAGGCCTGCTACCAGAGCGGGGCTAACAGCTTTGTGCGCAAGCCCGTCGATTTCGCCGAGTTCACCGAAAAAATCAACCGTCTGCAGGGGTACTGGCTGGGGGTCAACGAGCCGCCTGCGGCGCTCTGATGTGACACCGCTAAATGCGTTTTACCCTGCGCCACCGCCTCGTGATGCTGATGGCAGCGGCGATGGTGCCCTTGTTTGGTTTGTCACTGCTCAATGCTTGGCTGAACCAGAAAGCGGCCGTCAGCCAGGCCACCGATGAGTTGAACTTTGCCGCCTCTCTGATTGCGGCCAATCAGAGCCGGGTGACCGAATCGGCGCACCAGCTGCTGCTGGCCATCGCCAATACCAAGGGGCTGCTCAATGGCGATGCAGCCGACTGTCCGCGCTACCTTCGCTCCCTGACGCGCCAGTTTCCGGTGTATGCCAACCTGGGTTTTGTGGGGCTGGATGGCTACGTTTCCTGCGTCAGCGAGAAGCAAAACACGGCTGTGTTTGTTGGGGACCGGGATTATTTCCGCCAGACGCTGGCGCGCCACAGCTTTACCCTCACCGGCTACAAGGTGGGCCGGATAAAAGGCAAGGCCATCATCACCTTCGCGCTGCCCGTGATGAGCAGCCAGGGCGATGTGAGCGCAGTGGTCTTTGCCGCCGTGGACCTCAATGAGATCGCCAAGGCGGTGGCGGCTATCCCCGTGCCAAAAGGCAGCCGTGTCACCCTCATGGACAGGGATGCCACCGTGCTGGCCACCAATCCGCCCCAGCCGATGCTGCTTGGCAAGCCAGTTCGACTTGTCCTGCTCCAGCAGGCGGTCAAAAGCATGAGCACCGGGGTGGGTGAAGCGTTGGACAGACAGGGCCAGCGGCGCCTTTATTCCTTTTTACCCGCAGGACTGGCGAGTGACGCCGCTTTTTTTGTGGCTCTCAGCGCCGACAGAAACGAGGTGCTGGCGCCGACTTTGCAGCAGCTCAAGCTGCAACTGGCTGCGCTGACGCTGATGGCGCTGCTGGGCGCTGCGCTGGCCTGGCGCGTCAGCGGCAGCGCCATCGTCGCGCCCGCGCTGGCGCTGGTGGCGGCCACCGGGCAACTACGCCAAGGGCGGCTCGATGTACGCATTCCGATCGGCTCGCCCGATGCGGTCGATGAATTTTCCCGCATTGGTGCCGGTTTTAACCTGATGGCCGAGTCGCTGCAGCAGCAGCGCCAGGCGCTGGAGGCCGAACTGGCGCACAGTCGCTCGGTCCAGGAGAAGCTGCACGATGCCCAGCGTGTCGGCTGCATAGGCTACTGGCAGATTGATCTGGTCAGTCGGCAGATGTGGTGTTCGCACGAGGTTTATGAGCTTCTTGGCGTGGACAGCGTTGCCAGTGAGTGTGCGTTCGATGGGTTTTTCGAGCGGCTTCATCCGGCGGACCGGGACGCCTTCAAGCTGGGCTGGGATGCCGCCATTGAGGCAGCGTTGCCACTGGAGAGCGAGTTCCGCATCCTGACTCCGGCTGGTGAGGTGCGCTGGATGGTCTTGTTTGGCCGGGTTCATGCCGACGTGCAGGAAGTGCCCGTGATGCGCCGCTCCGGCGTGATTCAGGACATCACCCGGCGCAAGCTGGCCGAGCAGGCGCTGATTGACAGCGAGCAACGCTATGCGGCTTTGTTCGAGTCGGCGCCGGTGCCGATGTGGCTGCATGACATGGACGGCGCGCAGTTTTTGACCGTGAACCAAAGGGCACTTGAGCACTATGGTTACGGCGCCGAGGAGTTTGGCGCCATGACGCTGTTCGACATCACGCCCGAGACCCAGCACCCGTGTCTGCGCCAGCAACTGGCCGCAGGTCTGCCTGCATTTCGCAATGTCTGGCAGCACCGGCGCAAGGATGGCTCGGTGCTGTCGGCAGATGTGGTGTCGCACTTGGTCCAGTATGGCGGGCGGGTGGTGTGCTTTGCCGTGGCTTTGGATATCAGCGCCCAGCTCAAGGCCGAAGGCGCAGTGCAGGATCACCTGTTCACGCTGCAGCGCGCCGCCGATGCGGCCCAGGCCATCACTTGGCACCAAACGCTCGAAGGCACGATGCAGGAGGTCGCCGAGCAGGCGCGGGGCGTGATCGGAGCGCATCAGGCGGTGGTCAGCCTGCGTCTGGGGGGCGCCCAGGGGCAGCGTTTGCAGGCGGTGTCGTTGTCGGAAAAATATGCGTTCAACCAGCACTTTGAGGCCTTGCCTGATCGCGCTGGCATGGAGACGCTGGTCTGCGAGAGCGGCCATGCCATGCACCTGACGCAGGCTGAATTGCAGGCACACCCGCGCTGGCGTGGCGCGGGACTGCAGGCGACTGCGCGCCCTGCGCTGCGCGGCTGGCTGGCGGTCCCCTTGGCTGGCCGCGACGGAAAAAACATCGGCCTGCTACAGCTATCGGACAAGTACGAGGGCGACTTCACCCAGCAAGATGAATATGTCGTCCTAGAGATGGCCCACCTGGCTTCGGCTGCGATGGACAACACCCGGCTGCTTGAAGAGGTGGGCCGCCTCAACGCCGGTCTGGAGCAAAAGGTGGCCGAGCGCACCGCCGAGCTGGCGCGCCAAGAGGCCTTGTTCCGCGCCCTGGCGGAGCAGGCGCCGCAGACGGTCTGGACCGCCAGCCCCGAGGGCGCCGCCACCTATTACAACCGGGCCTGGTTTGCGTTGATAGGTGGCGAGCTCAAGGACTGGAGCGGCTACCAGTGGCTGAGCATTATTCACCCCGACGATGTGGACGGCATCAAGGCCCGCTGGAAAACCGCCCGCGCCAGCCTCCAGCCCTACAGCGGTACCCGGCGCTTTCTGGCCAGGGATGGCTGCTTTCACACCATGACCTACCGCGCCTCGCCGGTGTTCGACGCCCAGGGCCGACTGGCGTTCTGGGTTGGCATTGATGCCGACATCACCGAAATCAAGGCGATTGAGGCGGCGCTGCGGCTGTCCAATCAGGAGCTTGAAGCGTTCTCTTATTCGGTTTCCCACGATCTGCGTTCGCCGCTCAATACCGTCGATGGCTTTAGTCGCCTGCTGGCCAAGCAGCTCGGCGACGCGGCCAATGACAAGGTGCGGCATTACCTCGCGCGCATTCAGGCCGGTGTGGCCCAGATGGGCCAACTGATCGAAGACCTGCTGCTGCTGTCGCAGACGACGCGCGCCCAACTGCGCAGCGAGCCGCTGGACTTGACGGACGCCGCCACCCGTAGCTTGGCCGAGTGGCACTCGCGCCAGCCCGAGCGCCAGGTCCTCGTCTCGGTCCAGCCGGACCTGCGCGCCGTGGGCGATGGGCGACTCCTCGAGGTGGCGCTGGAAAACCTGCTGGCCAATGCCTGGAAATTTACCTCGCAGCAAGAGAACGCCGAGATCAGCGTGGGCCAGCAGATGGATGCAGCAGGCCAGCCGATCTTTTTTGTCCGGGATAATGGCGCCGGTTTTGACATGGCTTATGCTGACAAGTTGTTCCTTCCCTTTCAGCGCCTGCACGCCGCGTCGGAGTTTCCCGGCACCGGCATCGGACTGGCCATTGTCAGCCGGGTGATAGAGCGCCACGGCGGGCACTTGTGGGCCGAGTCGGCGCCCGGCTGCGGGGCGACTTTCTTTTTCACCCTGCCCCGGTTGCCCTTGTCGGTCTGACCTTCAGGCGCATTTTTAAATTCATTGACTTGAGAAGAGATGACAAGTGATTCCTTTATTTCCTTTGGCACGACACCATGTCAAGTGAGCCAAAATCTTTTGAAACAGCCATCACGGCGGCTGATTTTTCCAGCGATGACTATTGCGGCACCAGTTATGCCTCCCGTCTGCTGGGCCTGTCGGTGGCCACCGTTCAGTCGCTGGTGGAAAAAGGCGAAATCGACGCCTGGAAAACGCTGGGCGGCCACCGCCGCATTGCCCTGCATTCGATCAACGCCTACTTGGCCAAGAACAGCCCCCAACTGTCGCGCCCCGACATCCCGCTGAAAAACCGCCTGCGCGTGCTGCTGGTCGAGGACGACGAGAACACCCGCGAGCTGTACCGCTGCCAGTTTGACGACTGGGATCTGCCGATTGACTGCACCTGGATGTCGTCGGCCCTCGAAGCACTGATGGACATTGCCAGCATGCAGCCGGACTTGCTGATCACCGACTTATCCATGCCGGGCGTCGATGGCATCGAGATGCTCAGAACCGTCAAGCGCAACCACCATTTGAGCCAGATGCAGATCATCGTCATCAGCGGCGTGTCGGCCCAGGTGATTGCCGGGCGCGGTGGTCTGCCGCCGCAGACCCGGCTGCTGCAAAAGCCAGTCAACCCCGACTGGCTGCAGGGCTACATCACGGCGCTGGTGGACAGTCGGCGTCAAGGGGCCGGGGGCAACCGCCGCTGACGCGGGACTTGGCGCGGGCCGGGCGCGGCGATTCACGTTATATTGGCCGTTTACGTTAACGTCACATATGGCCACCACCTACACCATCAGCGATCTTGCCAAAGAGTTCGATCTGACCACGCGCGCGATGCGCTTTTATGAAGACATGGGCCTGCTCCAGCCCGAGCGCGAGGGCGCTGGCGGGCGCAACCGCATCTACAGCGCGCGCGACCGCACCCGGCTCAAGCTGACGCTGCGCGCCAAGCGCCTGGGCCTGTCGCTGACCGAGGCCAAGGAAATCATCGACTCCTACGACAGCCCACGCGACACCGCCCCACAGCTGAAAAAATTCCTCGCCATCCTGGCCGATCACCGCCAGAAGCTCGAAGACCAGCTGGTCGATTTGCAGGCCAATCTGAAGGAAATCCGCACCCACGAAAAAGAAGCCAACGCGCTGCTGGCCAAAGCCGAGAAGGCAAAATAAGCCATAATTGACGTTTACGTAAACGTCAATTAAAAATCATGAACACACCGGACCCATCCACGGCGGATGTGATGCAGCAAACCATCATGGTTGTGCCGAAAACGTATTGAATTTTCTGGCTGCCCGCCTCTGTGACCGGCTCGTGGCGGGCGGTTTTTATAAAGGCCCGCAGGGCCGAGCCGATTCACCCACGAGGAGACAAACTCAATGAACAACATGCCCGGACTCAACTTCCAGCTTGGCGAAGACATCGACGCGCTGCGCGACGCGGTGCGCGATTTTGCCCAAGCCGAAATCGCCCCGCGCGCGGCTGAAATCGACAAAACCGACCAGTTCCCGATGGACCTGTGGCGCAAGATGGGCGACCTGGGCGTGCTCGGCATCACCGTCGGCGAGGAATACGGCGGCTCGGGCATGGGCTACCTAGCGCACATGATCGCGATGGAAGAAATCAGCCGCGCCAGCGCCTCCGTCGGTCTGAGCTATGGCGCGCACTCCAACCTGTGCGTGAACCAGATCAAGCGCAACGGCAGCGACGCGCAGCGCGCCAAATACCTGCCCAAGCTGATCAGCGGCGAACACGTCGGCGCGCTCGCCATGAGCGAGCCGGGCGCGGGCAGCGACGTGATTTCGATGAAATTGAAAGCCGAAGACAAGGGTGGCTACTACCTGCTCAACGGCAGCAAAATGTGGATCACCAACGGCCCGGACGCCGACACGCTGGTGGTGTACGCCAAAACCGAGCCGGAACTGGGCGCACGCGGTGTCACCGCCTTTTTGATCGAAAAAGGCATGAAGGGCTTCAGCGTCGCGCAAAAGCTCGACAAGCTGGGCATGCGCGGCAGCCACACCGGCGAGCTGGTCTTCAACAACGTCGAAGTGCCCGAGCAGAACATTCTGGGCAACCTGAATGGCGGTGCAAAAGTCCTGATGAGCGGCCTCGATTACGAACGCGCCGTGCTGACCGGCGGCCCGCTGGGCATCATGCAATCGGTGATGGACAACGTGCTGCCCTACATCCACGACCGCAAGCAGTTCGGCCAGAGCATCGGCGAGTTTCAATTGATTCAGGGCAAGGTCGCCGACATGTACACCGTGCTGCAGGCCGGGCGCTCGTTTGCCTACACGGTGGCCAAGAACCTGGACATGCTGGGCGCCGAGCACGTTCGTCAAGTCCGCAAAGACTGCGCCAGCGTGATCCTGTGGTGCGCCGAGCAGGCCACCAAAATGGCGGGCGACGGCGTGCAGATCTACGGCGGCAACGGCTACATCAACGAGTACCCGCTGGGCCGCCTGTGGCGCGACGCCAAGCTGTACGAAATCGGCGCCGGTACCAGCGAAATCCGCCGCATGCTGATCGGGCGCGAGTTGTTTGCTGAAACCTGCTGACTTTTTTAAACCGCTCCGGGGCTGTCTTGGCAACTGTTTAAGATCGTCTTTATGACTACATCGCTTCAACACTTACTCGATAACAACTGCTGCTGGGCTGCCCGCATGGCTGAGCAGCGCCCGGATTATTTCAGTCGGCTGGTCGGCCAGCAGACGCCCAAATACCTGTGGATTGGCTGCTCGGACAGCCGGGTTCCGGCCAATGAGATCATCGCGCTCGATCCGGGCGAGGTGTTCGTGCATCGCAACGTGGCCAACGTGGTGGTGCATTCGGACTTGAATGCGCTGTCGGTGATCCAGTACGCCGTCGATCATCTCAAGGTCGAGCACATCATGGTGGTCGGCCACTACGGCTGCGGCGGCGTGCTGGCCGCGCTGCGCGGCACCCGCGTCGGCCTGGCCGACAACTGGCTGCGCCACGTCTGCGATGTCAAGCTGCGCCACCTGCAGCGCCTGGAGCATCTGCCTATCGAGCGCCAGGAAGACGTGCTGTGCGAGATGAACGTGATTGAGCAAGTCGGCAACGTCGCCATGTCCAACGTGATGCAGGACGCCTGGAGCCGGGGCCAGAAAGTCGAAGTGCATGGCTGGTGTTACAGCCTCAAGAACGGTCTGGTCAACGACCTCAAGGTCAGCATGAAAAACGCGGATGAGGTGGTGGAGGTTTTTCGCCATGCGCTCAAGCGCTACCCGCGTCGCACGATGAAGCCGAGCCTGCCAGACGGCGGCGCCAAGGTGTAAGGCGCGCGATGTTTCCCCAACGTCTGGATTCCACCGTTGCCTACGACATCGCGAAAGCGATGATGGACGGTTTCAATCGCCACTACCGTTTGTTTCGCACCGAATCGAGCCGGGCTCGGCACCGTTTTGAAACGGCCGACTGGCACGGCCAGCAGCGCGCCCAGCGCGAGCGCATCGAGTTCTACGACCTGCGCGTCAAAGAATGCGTGAGGCGCCTCGAAAAGGAATTCAAGGCCGGTGCGCTGCCGATGGACGAGTGGCACCAAGTCAAGCTGCATTACATCGGCCTGCTGGTGAACCACCTGCAGCCCGAGCTGGCCGAGACGTTTTTCAATTCGGTCACGACGAAAATCCTGCACCGCAGCTATTTTCAGAACGACTTTATTTTCGTGCGGCCCGCCGTCAGCACCGAGTACATCGAAGACAGCGAGCCGCAGGCCCAGCCGACTTACCGCGCCTACTACCCGGCGCCGGGCAGCCTGCCCGAGACGCTGACCGAGCTGGTGCGCGATTTTGGCCTGCGCGTGGCTTTTGAAGATCTGGAGCGCGACGCGGCCTACGTCGCTGGCGCCATCAGCGCCAAACTGGGCGATGTTAAGCTGCGCGCCAATTTTCAATTGCAAGTGCTGTCCAGCCTGTTTTTCCGCAACAAGGGCGCTTACATCGTCGGCAAGGTCATCAACGGCTTTTTTGAAGTGCCGTTTGCGCTGCCGATTTTGCACAACCCTGACGGCAAACTGCGCATCGATGCGGCGCTGTTTGGCGAGAACGATTTGTTGATTCTGTTCAGCTTTGCCCGCGCCTATTTCATGGTCGATATGGGCATTCCGTCGGCTTACGTCCAGTTTTTGCGTAGCATGATGCCGCGCATGCCGCGTGCCGAAATCTACAACGCGCTGGGCCTGGCCAAGCAAGGCAAGACGCTGTTTTACCGCGACTTTCTGCACCACCTGCGCCATTCGAGCGACAAGTTCCGCATTGCGCCCGGCATCAAGGGCATGGTGATGCTGGTGTTTGACCTGCCGTCCTTTCCCTATGTGTTCAAGGTCATCAAGGACTACTTTCCCTTGCAGAAAGAGACCACCCGCGAGCAGGTCAAGGGCAAGTACCTGCTCGTCAAGCAGCACGATCGCGTCGGCCGCATGGCCGACACGCAGGAATACCAGCTGGTGGCTTTTCCGCGCGAGCGTTTCAGCGACGAGCTGATCGCCGAGATCGAGAAATTCGCGCCCAGCCAGTTAGAGATCAGCGACCGCGATGGCGACGGCCAGATGGAAGTCATCATCCAGCACGTCTATATCGAGCGGCGCATGATTCCGCTGAATATCTACCTGCAAGAAGCTTTTGACCTCGGCGCCGAGCAGCCCGCCGGGCAGGCGCAAATCGAGCGCGCCGTCGTCGAGTACGGCAACGCGATCAAAGACCTGGTCGCGGCGAACATCTTTCCCGGCGACATGCTGTGGAAAAACTTCGGCGTCACGCGCAACAGCAAAGTCGTCTTCTACGACTACGACGAGATCGAATACATCACCGACTGCAACTTCCGCAAGGTGCCGACGCCGCGCAACGAGGAAGAGGAAATGAGCGGTGAGATCTGGTATTCGGTCGGCCCCAGAGACGTGTTTCCCGAGACTTTTGCGCCCTTTTTGCTCGGCAACCCTGCCGTGCGCGCCGTGTTCATGCAGCACCACGCCGACCTGCTCGACCCCGCTTTCTGGCAGGGCCACAAGGCGCGCATTGCCGCTGGCCATGTCCACGACGTTTTTCCTTACGAGCGCGACCGGCGCTTTTTGCCAAATCGCCCTATTTTTTGACCCACCGGAGAAAACCATGTCTGAATCCATCGTCATCCTCAGCGCCGCCCGCACCCCTATGGGCGCGTTTCAAGGTGAATTTTCTAGCCTGTCTGGCAACGACTTGGGCGGCGTCGCCATCAAGGCCGCTGTCGAGCGCGCTGGCGTCGCGCCTGCCAGCGTCGATGAAGTGCTGTTTGGCAACTGCCTGATGGCGGGCCAGGGCCAGGCGCCAGCGCGCCAGGCTGGTTTCAAGGGCGGCTTGCCGAACAGCACCGGCGCCGTCACGCTGTCGAAAATGTGCGGCTCCGGCATGCAGGCGACGCTGCTGGCGCACGACCAATTGCTCGCAGGCAGCCGCGACGTGATGGTCGCTGGCGGCATGGAAAGCATGACCAACGCGCCTTACCTGCTGCCCAAGGCACGCGGCGGCATACGTATCGGCCACGACCGTGTGATGGATCACATGATGCTCGACGGCCTGGAAGACGCTTACGAGCCAGGCCGCTCGATGGGCACTTTCGGCGAAGACTGCGCCGCCAAATACGGCTTCACCCGCGAACAGCAGGACGCTTTTGCCACCACCAGCGTGCAGCGCGCCAAGGCCGCCATTGAGGCCGGTGTTTTCACGGCTGAAATCGCCCCCGTCAGCGTCAAGAGCCGCGCTGGCGAGACGGTGATTTTCAACGACGAAGGCCCAGGCAAGGTCAAGCTCGACAAGATCAGCTCGCTCAAGCCCGCGTTCAAGAAAGACGGCACGATCACCGCCGCCTCCAGCTCGTCGATCAGCGACGGTGCGGCTGCGCTGGTGCTGGCGCGCGCTTCCACCGCCAAGGAACTCGGCTTGACGCCGATTACCCGCATCGTCGGCCACGCCACGTTTGCGCAGGCGCCCGAGTGGTTCTCCACCGCCCCGGTCGGCGCGGTGCAAAAACTGCTGAAAAAAATCGGCTGGGACGTCAAAGACGTGGACCTGTGGGAAATCAACGAAGCCTTCGCCGTCGTGCCAATGGCCGCGATGGCTGACCTGAATCTGAGCCATGACATCGTCAACGTCAACGGCGGCGCCTGCGCGCTGGGCCACCCGATTGGCGCCAGCGGTGCGCGCATCATCGTCACCTTGATTCACGCGCTGAAGGCGCGTGGCCTGAAAAAAGGCGTCGCCACCCTGTGCATCGGCGGCGGCGAAGCGACGGCGCTGGCCGTTGAAGTGCTGTAAACGCAAATCGCGCTGACCTAACCAACACCGGAGACAACATTGATACTGAACAATGACCAAGAACAAGTGCGCGACGCCGTGCGCGCCTTCGCTCAAGCCGAACTTTGGCCCCACGCCGCGAAGTGGGACAAGGAACACTATTTTCCCAAAGAAGCGCACCGGGGGCTGGCCGCGCTCGGCGCTTACGGCATTTGCGTGCCGGAAGAATTCGGCGGCGCCAACCTTGATTACGTGACGCTGGCGCTGGTGCTCGAAGAAATCGCCGCTGGCGATGGCGGCACCAGCACCACTATTTCCGTGACCAACTGCCCAGTCAACGCCATTTTGATGCGCTACGGCAACGCCGCGCAAAAAGCCCAGTGGCTGACCAAGTTGGCCCAAGGCGAGCTGCTCGGCGCTTTTTGCCTGACCGAGCCGCACACCGGCAGCGATGCCTCGTCGCTGCGCACCACCGCTAGCAAAGATGCTGACGGCTACGTCATCAACGGCGTCAAGCAGTTCATCACCAGCGGCTTGAACGGCCAGGTTGCCATCGTGATTGCCGTCACCGACAAGGCGGCGGGCAAAAAAGGCATGAGCGCCTTCATCGTGCCGACCGACGCGCCCGGCTATTCGGCGGCTCGGCTCGAAGACAAGCTGGGCCAGCATTCCAGCGACACCGCGCAGGTCAACTTTGACGACTGCCGCATCCCGGCTGAAAACCTGATCGGCGCCGAGGGTGAAGGCTACAAAATTGCGCTGTCCGCGCTGGAAGGCGGGCGCATCGGCATTGCCGCGCAAAGCGTTGGCATGGCGCGCAGCGCCTTCGAGGTGGCCGTGGCCTACGCCAAAGACCGCCAGAGCTTTGGCACCGCCATCATCAACCACCAGGCCGTCGGTTTCCGGCTGGCTGAGTGTGCGACGCAGCTGGAAGCGGCGCGCCAGCTGATTTGGCACGCGGCCAGCCTGCGCGACGCCGGATTGCCCTGCCTGAAGGAAGCGGCGATGGCCAAGCTGTTCGCCAGCGAAATCGCCGAAAAAGTCTGCAGCGCCGCGATTCAGACGCTGGGCGGCTACGGCTACGTCACCGACTTCCCGGTCGAGCGCATTTACCGCGACGTGCGCGTGTGCCAGATCTACGAAGGCACTAGCGACGTGCAAAAAATCATCATCCAGCGCGCGCTGTAAGCTGCCCGCCTTTCAGGAGACAAAACATGCCCATTACCAAAGGTTTTCAGGCGCTCGTCGATGAGGCGATGGAAGAGGTCAAAACCTACT
>Ga0302213_1000792_pt1 | contig 16595 bp, 14 predicted proteins | sample II_Fen_N1_2_FD_194583 | JGI IMG/M metagenome (GOLD analysis project Ga0302213, IMG submission 194583) | Peat permafrost microbial communities from Stordalen Mire near Abisko, Sweden - II_Fen_N1_1 | ecosystem: Environmental > Terrestrial > Soil > Wetlands > Permafrost | place: Sweden: Abisko... | reverse complement strand
GCGGCGCGCAGACGCTGGCTCAAAAAACCCTTGGGCGCGCTGTTGATGGCAGCCACGTTGGGCGCGCCTTGGCTGGCGCAGGCGCAAACCGAAGCGCAGGCCAAGGCCAAGGCCAAGCCTGCCGAAGCGACGATTTTGGTGCTGGGCGACTCGCTGAGCGCGCAGTACGGCCTCAAGCTCGGCACTGGCTGGGTGCCGCTGCTCGAAAAGCAACTCGCCGATGACAAAAAACCGCTCAAGGTCATCAACGCCAGCATCAGCGGCGACACCACCTCGGGCGGGCGCTCGCGCCTGCCCGCGCTGCTGGCGCAGCACCGGCCCAGAGCCGTAGTGATTGAACTCGGCGGCAACGACGCGCTGCGCGGCCTGCCGCTGGCCATGACCGAACAAAACCTGACCGCGATGACGCAGGCGGCAAAAAAATCCGGCGCCAAAATGCTGCTCGTCGGCATGCAGGTGCCGCCCAACTACGGCAGCGCCTACAGTGCCGGTTTTGCCGGTCTGTTTGCCAAAGTAGCGAAAGCTGAAAAAGTCGCGCTCGTGCCCTTCTTCCTCCAGGGCATTGCCGACGGCGACGGCGCCAGCGCCAACTTTCAAGCCGACCGCATCCACCCCAACGAGCAATCACAAGCCAAAATGCTGGCCAATGTGTGGCCCGAACTGAAGAAAATTCTCCCGTGAGCCTGGACCGCATTTCCGCCACCGACGCCCTTGGGCAACTAGGCCGCTTTTCCGTCGTGATCGACGCCAGATCCGAGGGCGAATACGCCGAAGACCGCCTGCCCGGCGCCGTCAACTGGCCCAGCCTGCACGACGAGGAACGCAAAATCGTCGGCACCAAGTACAAGCAGATCAGCCAGTTCGAGGCCAAAAAGCTGGGCGCCGCGCTGGTCGCGAAAAACATCGCCGAACACATTCAGCGCGACGTGCTGGACAAGCCCAAAGACTGGCATCCGCTGGTCTATTGCTGGCGCGGCGGCAAGCGCAGCGGCTCACTGGCGCTGATCCTGGACCAGATCGGCTTTCGGGTCACGCTGGTCGATGGCGGCTACAAGGCCTTCAGGGCCGCGCTGGTGGCCGATTTGCCGCAATTGGCAGCGCGGCATCACTACCGCGTCGTTTGCGGCCCCACGGGCTCGGGCAAGACACGGCTGCTGCAGGCGCTGCAAGCGCAGGGCGCGCAGGTGCTGGACCTCGAAGGGCTGGCGAACCACCGCAGCTCGGTACTGGGCATGATTCCCGGCGTGGCGCAACCGAGCCAGAAAGCCTATGACAGCCGCATCTGGGAAATGCTGCGCAGCTTTGACCCGGCGCGCCCGGTGTACATCGAAAGCGAAAGCAAGAAAGTCGGCAATGTCGCCGTGCCGGAAGGCTTGATCAGCGCAATGCGCGCCAGCCCCTGCCTGCGCATAGATCTGGCCGAAAGCGAGCGCGTCGCACTGCTGCTCGAAGACTATGATTTTTTTGTCCGGGACATTGAGTTTTTCTGCGACCGGCTGGGCGCGCTGACCGAGGCGCGCAGCAAAGCCACGGTACAGGACTGGCAGGCGCGCGCGCGCAGCGGCGATGTGGCGTCGGTGGTGCGCGAATTGCTGGTGCGGCATTACGACCCAGGCTATCTTCAGTCGATGGAGCGCAATTTCACCCAGTATGAAACGGCGCGGGCCTTGGTGCCGCAAGACCACAGCGTGGCCGCCATGACGGCGCTGGCCGCGTCACTGCTGGCCGAATTCTGAGCGCAAAAAAACCCGGCATCACCTGTGAAGGTCATGCCGGGCTGGCTAGTCAACGCTCAGGAAGCTGATTCAGCAGGCGGAACTGGCGGCTGCTCGTCCGCAGGCGCGTCCATACCGTGTACGCCATCGTCGGCGGCGTCGTCCGGTTTGCCTTCGCCTTTGCGCTTGAGTTTGTCTTCTTTCTTGCGCTTTTTCGCAAGCTCCTTCTGGCGCTTTTCGTAGGAATAATTGGGAGTTGCCACAGCTTAACTTTCGTGAGTAATCAGGCCTTACTGTAATGCATTGCCATCACGCGCTTTTCAGGCCCGCACCAAGGCTTGTGCGAGGTCCGCCTGCAGGTCCGCCACGGCTTCCAGACCGACCGAAAAGCGCACCAGTCCCCCGGCATGCGGCCAGCGCGTGACGCTGCGCAGCGCGGGCATGTCGTAGGGCACGCACAGGCTCAGCGGCCCGGCCCAGCTGTAGCCGATTTTGAACAGTTGCAGGCTGTCGCAGAACTGGTCAATCCGCGCCTGAGTGAACTCGGGCTTGAACACCGCGCTGAACAGGCAGGCGGCGCCGCTGCAGTCGCGCTTCCACGCCTCATGGCCGGGCGAGCCGGGCAAGGCTGGGTGCAGCACGGTGGCGATTTGCGGCTGGGTTTGCAGCCAGGCGGCGAGCTGGCGCGTAGCGGCGTCCTGCGCCGCGTAGCGCAGCGCGATGGTGTTCAGGCCGCGCAGCACCAGTTCGGCATCGTTGCCGCTGACGCCGTAGCCGACGCGCATGTGGCAGAAATGCACCTTGTGGTGCAGCGCCTCGCTGTTCGTCACCACCGAGCCCATCAGCACATCGGCGCCGCCGCTGGGGTATTTGGTCAGCGCCTGCACCGACAGATCGACGCCCAGCGCGAAAGCGTTAAACGCCAGCCCGGCGCCCCAGGTGTTGTCCAGCGCCGTCACGACGCCGTCTGGATGCGCCTGAGCGCCCGCGCCATGCGCCTTGACCACGGCGACCAGCGCCGGAATATCGACAAATTCCAGCGTGATCGAGCCCGGCGCTTCCAGCCAGACCAGCCGGGTTTTGGCGCTCAGTTTGGCGGCCAGATCGGCCGGATTCATGGCGTCGTAAAACTGGTGCGAAATGCCCCAGGCGGCCAGTTCAGCCTCGGCAAACGCCTTGTTCGGGCCGTAGGCGTTGTCGGGAATCAGCAGCTCGTCGCCGGACTTCAAAAAAGCCATATCGACCAGCGCAATCGCCGCGAGTCCGCTGGGCGCGAGCGTACAGAAACGCCCGCCTTCGAGCGTGGCGATGCGCTCTTCCAGCGTGAACGTGGTGGGCGTGCCGTGCAGGCCGTAGGTGTAGCCGGTCTTGTGCTTCCAGTCGCGGCTGCGCAAGGCGGCCACGCTGGGAAAGACGATGGTGGAGGCTTTATGCACCGCCGGTGCAACGGTTTCAAAGCCGGACGGCGGGCGATAGGGATGGTGAATCAGCTGGGTGGATGAAGGGCTCATCCGCTGATATTAACGGCAGGCGAGCCTCAGGCTTTCCACTTGTCCTGCAACTGTGCGGGCGTGAGGGCGTCGTAGCTTTCAAATGGCTGGTGAATCCAAGGATTCGTCGGCAATTGCTCGACCGAATAATCGGCCTGAAAGCTCGAAGCGCCCTTGGTCCAGATGACCGCGCTGCGCAGCTCGGTGATCGGCGGGTAGTTGCTGCGCAGCTGACCGATCACCGCATGGAGAGTCAGCCCGGTATCGGCCAGATCATCGACCAGCAGCACTTTGCCAGCAATTTCGCCCTTGGGCGTGGTGATGAAGCGGGCAATGTCCAGATGGCCGCGCACCGTGCCCGCGTCGGCGCGGTAAGAGCTGGTGGACATGATGGCCAGTGGCTTGTCGAAAATGCGCGACAAGATGTCGCCAGGACGCATGCCGCCGCGTGCCAGACACAAAATGGTGTCGAACTGCCAGCCGGACTGGTGAATCTGGATGGCCAGTTTTTCAATCAGATTGTGGTATTCGTCGTAGCTGACGTAGAGATGTTTGCCGTCTTCGGTCAACATGAAAAGACTCCTGATACTTTAGAAAACTCAGGCGGCGTAAGGGTTACGCAGCAAGATGGTGTGATCGCGGTCCGGGCTGGTCGAAATGACGTGAATCGGCACGCCGGTGACTTCTTCGATGCGCTGCAGGTAACGCTGGGCGGCGGGTGGCAGCTTGTCATATTGCGTCACGCCGACGCTGCTCTGGCTCCAGCCGGGCAGGGTTTCGTAAATCGGCACGCAGCGGGCGATGTCGTCCGCGCCCATCGGCAGGATGTCGGTGATTTGGCCGTCGAGTTCGTAGCCAGTGCAGAGTTTGAGTTCTTCGAGGCCGTCGAGCACGTCGAGCTTGGTGATGCACAGACCGGAAAGGCCGTTGACCTGCGCCGAGCGTTTTAGCAGCGCCGCGTCAAACCAGCCGCAGCGGCGGCTGCGCCCTGTGGTAACGCCTTTTTCGGCGCCGACGGTGCTCATGTGGTAGCCGGGCGTGCCTTCGACTTCCCAGTCCAGCTCGGTCGGGAACGGGCCGCCGCCGACGCGGGTGCAATACGCCTTGGTGATGCCCAAAATGTAGTGCAGCAAACCCGGACCCACGCCGGAACCGGCAGCGGCATTGCCCGCCACGCAGTTGCTCGACGTCACATACGGATAAGTGCCGTGGTCCACGTCGAGCAGCGTGCCTTGCGCGCCTTCAAACAGCAGGTTCGCGCCCGCCTTGTGCGCGTCGTTGAGTTCACGCGACACGTCGGCCATCATCGGCTTGAGCAGCTCGGCGTGGCGCATGGCTTCGTCATAAACGGCCTGGAATTGCACTTCACCGTCTTGCATGTACGGCGCCAGACCGGGGCCGAAGTCGAAGGCTTTGGCGTTCAAAAAGCCGGTCAAAACAAAATTGTGCAGCGTCAGCAGCTCGCGCAGCTTGGCGGCGAAACGCTCGGGGTATTTCAAATCCTGCACGCGCAGCGCGCGGCGGGCGATTTTGTCTTCGTAGGCCGGGCCGATGCCGCGTCCGGTGGTGCCGATTTTTTCGGTGCCGCCTTGTTCGCGGAAGGCTTCACGGGCGATGTCGATGGCCGCGTGGAAGGGCAAGATCAACGGGCAGGCTTCGCTGATACGCAGGCGCGAGCGCACTTCAACACCGGCTTTTTCCAGGCCCGCGATTTCTTCAAACAGCTTGGCCGCCGAGAGCACCACGCCGTTGCCGATGTAGCACTTCACGCCGGGGCGCATGATGCCGCTGGGAATCAGGTGCAGCGCGGTTTTCACGCCGTTGATGACCAGCGTGTGGCCCGCGTTGTGACCGCCCTGAAAGCGCACCACGCCTTGGGCGCTTTCGGTGAGCCAGTCCACCAGCTTGCCCTTGCCTTCATCGCCCCACTGGGTGCCCACGACCACGACATTGCGGCCGGTGGCTGCGCTTGGTTTGTTTGTCATTTCACTTCTCTTTAAGGTTCAAGGGGATAAAGCCGCACCAGCTTGAGGTCTGTCGCGCGGCTTGTCGTGCCGCTTTTTGTGCGGCTGTTAGCTCAATTCCGGGGCTGCACCGCCCATTGACCGGCGCTCAAGACCAGCTCACGGTCGCAGTCAAACTCGTTGACTTCGTGCTCGTGGCCGGGCAACACGCAGGCGACGGTTTCGCCAGCGGCGCGCAAAACGGCAATGGCGGCCCGCAAGCTGGCATCGTCGCCCCACGGCGCACGGATGGCCGCCTTGGGCGAACGGGCTGGCAACACGCTGACCAGTTCTTTCAAATCCAGGCTGAAACCGGCAGCGGGCCGGTTGCGCCCGAACACCGCGCCGACTTCGTCGTAGCGCCCGCCACGGGCCAGTTCCGCACCTTGGCCGTAGATGGCAAAGCGGGTGCCGCTGTAATAGGCGTAACCGCGCAAATCGGCCAGGTCAAAGCTCACGCGCACGTCGCTGCCGACCTGGGACGCGAGCCAGCGCAAATTGCGCAGTGCGCCCTGAATGCCGGGCATGGCGGGGAGAATTTTTTCGGCTTCGTCGAGCACCTTGTCGTCACCGTAGAGCTGGAGCAAGGCTTTGAGGCCTTGGCACGCTTCTGGAGAAATTTTCTCTTTCAGGCTGACGGTCAAGCTGTCCAGCTCGCTGGCATCCTTGGCGGCCAACGCGGCATGAAGCTGGGCGAGCGTGTGTGCGTCCAGCGACGCACCGGCGAGCAAGCTGGTGACGATGCGCGTATCGGCCATATCGACCAGCAAATCGCTGACCTTGGCGGCTTTCAGGCAGTCCAGCGCCAGCAATTGGGCTTCCAGATCGGCCTCAAGACCGGCGTGGCCGTAGATTTCGGCACCGAATTGCAGCGGCTCGCGGGTGGCGTTGGGGCGTTCGACGCGGGTGTGCAGCACCGGGCCACAGTAGCAAAGCCGGGCAACGCCGCTGCGGTTGAGCAGGTGCGCGTCAATCCGGGCGACTTGCGGCGTGGTGTCGGCGCGCAGGCCGAGCGTGCGGCCAGACAGCTGATCGACCAGCTTGAAAGTCTGCAGGTCCAGCGCTTCGCCGGTGCCGGTGAGCAGGGATTCGAGGTGTTCCAGCAGCGGCGGCATGACCAATTCATAGCCATAGCTGCGGGCGGTGTCCAGAAACAGACGGCGCAATTCTTCGATGTGACGCGCCTCGGAAGGCAGGACATCGGCAATTTGATCGGGCAATTGCCAAGATGACGACCAGGCGGGCATTGTAATTTTCGTGGGCTGTTAAAAAGGGCATTTTACCGGGCTTGGGCGCACTTTCGCCAAAGTGGCGACAAGATGCGGTGCTTGGGTCAAAATACCGCGCTCAGCCGGGAGCGAAATCTGCGAAAAACAAGCGCGCCGTCAACGCGCCATTTAAACCACCAGCGCCAAAGAAACCAGCCCCATGACGATGCTGCACAAGCCAAAAAAGCGAATCTGGCCGTTGCTCAGTGCCAGAATCTGCTCAAACATGCGGCGCCATCCCGTTGGTGAAATAAACGGCAGCAGCCCCTCAAACACCAGCAGCAGCGCCAGCGCAATCCAGAGCGTGTTGCCGTCCATGCGCAATTATTTTTTAGCGGTGGCAGCACCGCTACTGGAGCCACGCATCGCACTGAAAAAATCGGATGAAGGATCGAGCACCATCACGTCGCTTTTCTTGCCGAAGCTGGCCTTGTAGGCATCCAGGCTGCGGTAAAAGCGGGCGAACTGCGGATCCTTGCCAAACGACTGGGCAAAGATACGGGCCGCCTCGGCATCGCCCTCGCCCTTGATTTTCTGGGCGTCACGGTAGGCATTGGCAACCAGAATTTCGCGCTGGCGGTCGGCATCGGCGCGGATTTTTTCGCCTTCCGCCGCGCCTGTCGAGCGCAACTCATTGGCCACGCGCTTGCGCTCGGCCTCCATGCGGCGGTACACCGACTCGGTGATCGCCTCAACGTAATCGACGCGGGTGATACGCACATCAATCACATCAATGCCCCAAGACTTTTCGCCGCGAACAACGCCAAGCACTTCTTTTTTGACACCAGCCATCAACTCTTCGCGCTTGAGCGAGAGCAGATCCTTGACGGTACGCCGGTTGATTTCTTCCTGAAAAGCGTTGCGCACCACCCGATTGAGCTGCGTGGCGCCGGCTTTTTCATCCAGGCCGACGTTGCGGATGTACTCTGAAGGGTTGGTGATGCGCCAGCGCACGTACCAGTCAATCACCACACGCTGCTTTTCAGCCGTCAGCATGGGCTCAGCATCGGTGCTGTTGAGCGTCAGCAGACGTCGGTCGATATAAGAAACATCCTGAAACGGTGGCGGCAGCTTGAAATTGAGGCCAGGCTCCAGCACCACTTCCTTGATCTGGCCCAAGGCATAGACCACGCCAAACTGGCGCTGATCCACCACAAACAGCATGGAGCTGAGCAGCACCAAGCCCACGAGGAGTGAAGAAACGATAAGTCCAACTCTGTTCACTTTTTGTTTTCCTTAGCGAGTTTCACGGTCACGGGTGCGGGCAGCATCGCGGCTTCGCGAATCAAGAGGCGCGGCTGGCGCTGCGGCGGCAGGCGGCAAAACGCTCACTGGCGGAGAGGCTTCGACACTGGGGACGGTAGCACCTGGCTCGCTCATCTTCATGATCTTGTCCAGCGGCAGGTACAGAATGTTTGAACCCTGGCGCGAATCGACCAGCACCTTGGTGACATTGGTATAGATCTGCTGCATGGCGTCCGTGTACATCCGGTCACGGGTGACCTGGGGCGCTTTCTGGTATTCGGTCAGCACCGAGTTGAAGCGCTCGGCATCGCCTTGCGCCTGCGCAACGATGCGCGCCTTGTAGGCGTCCGCCTCTTCCTTCAGGCGCGACGCTGAACCAACAGCGCGGGGCACCACATCGTTGGCATAGGCCTGGGCTTCGTTTTTGGTACGCTCGCGCTCTTGACCGGCCTTGAGCACATCGTCAAAAGCGGCCTGTACCTGCTCGGGCGGACGCACGCCGCTTTGCTGCAGATTGATAGCGACGACTTCAACGCCCACTTTGTAGCGGTCTAGGATGGTCTGCATCAGCGTCCGCACACGCGGTCCGATCTGGTCGCGCTCCTCGGCCAGCGCCAAGTCCATGTTCATCTTGCCAACGACTTCGCGCACGGCAGTTTCGGCGGCCTGAACAACAGCAGCCGAAGGATCCTTGCTTTCAAACAGATAGGCGCGTGCATCGCTCAGGCGGTATTGCACGGCAAACTTGATTTCGACGATATTCTCATCCTTGGTCAGCATCGCCGAATCGCGCAGGCCGGTGGCCTTGATGACCACATCATGGCCGATATCGACCGAGCGGATCTGGGTGACCACCACGATTTCATGGCGCTGGATCGGATACGGCAGGCGCCAGTTGAAGCCAGCCCCCACCGTCGAATGGTAGCGCCCGAACTGGGTGATCACGGCCTTCTGGCCTTCCTGGACAATGAAAAAACCCGTGCCCAGCCAGATGACAAAAGCCACAAAGGCAATCAAGCCCATGCCAATACCCGCATTTTTCATGTCAGGCTGAAACCCGCCGCCATTGCCGCCGGAATTCCCGCCTGAGTTGCCGCCCCCTTTGGGCGCGCCAAACAGGCCGCCCAGCTTGCGGTTGAAATCACGCCAGAGTTCATCGAGATCTGGCGGACCCTGATTCGGACCCTGCGGACGGTTGCCCGGCTTGGGCGGCTGCTTGTCCTCGCGGGAAACCTCCGGTCTGGCGTCGCCAGACGGTGATTTGTCTTCGTCCCGGCCCCAACGCGGATCATTGAGGTTGAACATGCCTTGGGCGCGTTGCTTGAGCCAACCGGGGAGGGTTGTCAACGTCTGCAGCACGGGATTCAGATTCATGGAATGCAACTCACTTTTTTATTACACCAACATTGTGCCTAATGAAACGCCGCCAGCGGGCAAGCTCACTGAGCGGCGACAGGCTCGTCTGGTTGAATGATGCCCGCACGGCTGGCCAGCAACTGGCGCAGCAGCGGCAAGCCCTCTCCGGTTTGCGCACTGACAAAAACACGCTCCACACTCTGGCTGGCGCCGTCAAACGCCTCCTTGAGATCAAACGAGTCTTGCATATGCAGCGGGCAATTGGCCTTTTCAATAGCATCGAGCTTATTGAAGACAAGTATCTGGGGCACGTCGGCGGCGCCGATTTCGGACAGCACGCGCTGCACCTGCTCGATCTGCTCCAGATAGTCGAGGCTGGACGCATCGACCACATGCAGCAGCAAGTCGGCATCAGCCGCTTCCTGCAGCGTGGCGGCAAAAGCATCAACCAGCCCGTGCGGCAGGTCGCGGATAAAACCCACCGTGTCCGACAGCGACACCGAACGGGCGGTATCGCCTAGGTAAAGCTGGCGGGTGGTGGTGTCCAGCGTGGCAAAAAGCTGGTCAGCCGTGTAAGTGCGGGCCTTGACCAGCGCATTGAACAGCGTCGATTTGCCCGCATTCGTGTAGCCAACCAGCGAAATCATGAAGGAATTGCGCCGGTCCCGCTGCTTGCGCTGGGTCTGACGCTGCTTCTTCACTTTCGCCAAGCGCTCCTTGGTGCGCTTGATGGCTTCGCCAATCATGCGCTTGTCGAGTTCGATCTGCTTTTCGCCGGGGCCACCGCGCACACCGGCGCCGCCCGTCTGGCGCTCCAAGTGAGACCAGCGCCGCACCAGACGTGTGGACACGTACTGAAGCCGCGCCAGCTCCACCTGCAGCTTGCCTTCATGGCTGCGGGCGCGCTGGGCAAAAATTTCGAGAATCAAAAGAGTCCGGTCATTGACCGGCATTTCCAGATGCCGCTCCAGATTGCGCTGCTGCGCCGGACTGAGCGACTGGTCGAACAAAATCTCGGTGGCGCCTGTTTCCAGCGCCAGCATTTTGATTTCGTCGGCCTTGCCCGATCCGATGAACAGCGCCGCATCGGGCGCCCTGCGTTTGCAGGTGACCCGCCCGACAGGCTGCAGGCCCGCCGTCTGCGCGAGCAAACCGAGTTCCTGCAAACCAGCGTCAAAATTGGGAAGACCGAGATCAACCCCGACCAGAAGGGCGAGTGCTTGTGTTTTCACCTGAGCGTCGTGCGAACTCAGTTGGTGGGCGCGTCTTCGGAATCAGCGGTCGAAAAGACCACGGCGCGTCCCGGTACGATGGTGGAAATCGCATGTTTATAAACCATCTGGGTGACGGTGTTACGCAGCAGAACCACATACTGATCGAAAGACTCGATCTGGCCCTGCAATTTAATCCCGTTGACGAGATAGATGGAGACAGGAACATGCTCGCGACGCAGGGTGTTGAGAAAGGGATCCTGCAAGAGCTGGCTTTTATTGTTGCTCACGATATTTTCCGTGTTCAAAAGTTGATGGAGCTTGACCTTAACACACCTGCCGAGGCAGGCCTGTAGTCTTAAGACGATTCCTTGTTTTTAAAAGGATTCTCAGACGTTTTCATCTGAATGCGCAGCGGCGTACCCACCAGGTCAAATTCCTTGCGGAAACGCCCTTCGAGGTAACGCTTGTAAGACTCGGTAACATGCTCCAGCGAGTTGCCGTGGATGATGATGATCGGCGGATTCATGCCGCCCTGGTGCGCATAGCGCATCTTCGGACGGAAAACGCCCGAGCGTTGCGGCTGCTGGAACTGCACCGCTTCGAGCAGCAGGCGCGTCAGCACCGGCGTGGACATCTTGCGGTTGGCCGAGGCGTGCGCCTGAATAATCGACTTCCAGACCGGCCCCAGCCCTTGGCGCTTGATGGCCGAAATATGGTGAATCGCGGCAAACTTCAGGAAACCAAGCCGGGTTTCAATCGAACGCTGCAGCGTCTCACGCTGGTAAGCATCAACGGCATCCCACTTGTTCACGGCCAGCACTACGGCGCGGCCATTTTCCAAAATGTAACCGGCGATATGCGCATCCTGGTCGGTCACGCCCTGCGTCGCGTCAAGCAGCAGCAGCACGACGTTAGAGTTTTCAATCGCCTGCAGCGTCTTGACGACTGAAAATTTTTCAATCGCCTCAAAAACTTTTCCTTTGCGGCGCAATCCGGCGGTGTCGATCAGCTCGAATTTCTGGCCATGATGCTCAAACGGCACCGAAATCGCGTCCCGCGTCGTGCCGGGCAGGTCAAACGCCACCAGACGCTCTTCGCCCAGCCAAGTGTTGATCAGCGTCGATTTGCCGACATTCGGGCGGCCCGCCACGGCCAGCTTGATGATGGAAGGGTCTTCCGGCTCGATCTCTGGCTCTTCCGGCAGGTGCAGCGGCGCCAGCGCCATTTCGACCAGCGTGCGCATGCCCTGACCGTGCGAGGCGGCGACCGGCAGCACCTGGCCCAGGCCCAGCTCAAAGAACTCGGAGAACTGGAAGTCCTGCGTCATACCCTCGGCCTTGTTGGCCGTCAGCACCGTGGGCTTGCCCAGCTTGCGCAGGTATTTGGCAATGTCGTGATCCTGCGCGCTGATGCCCGCACGCGCATCGACAACGAAAATCACCACATCGGATTCAGCCACGGCCTGGCGGGTTTGCTTGGCCATTTCCTTGTAAATGCCGGATGTGGCATCGGGCTCGAAGCCGCCGGTGTCGATGACGATGTACTCGTGAACGCCGAGCGAGCCGTTGCCGTAATGACGATCCCGCGTCAGCCCGGCAAAGTCGGCGACGATGGCGTCGCGCGTCTTGGTCAGCCGGTTAAAAATCGTTGACTTGCCCACATTCGGGCGGCCAACTAAGGCAATGACAGGTTTCATGTTTTTTTGTTTCAATCCACGCCCCTTTCGGGGCGAATTGGCAAGAGGTTTCCCCTTCTTGCCAATAAATTTCACACCCCAAAAAGGGGAGGTTTCTCGTTATTCGGGCTTAAAGCCGTAAACGCCGCCGTTGTGGGTGACTGCAATCAGGGTAGTTCCCGCCAGCACCGGGGCGGCGGCGATAGCCGATCCGTCCGTGGTCAAGCGGTTGAGTAAAGAGCCGTCTTCACGCGACAGCAGATGGAGAAAACCAGTGGCATCGCCAATCACCACCGAGCGTCCGGCCACCAGCGGGGCGCTCAGGCCACGGTAGCGCAGTTGCTCGCTGGACCAGACCCGCTCGCCGTCGGCACGCCGCCAGGCCAGCACCGTGCCGTCGGCTTCGGTGCCGAACAACAACTGAGCATCGCCGTGAATGCCTTGCACGCCATGCGCGGGCTTGGTCCACAGCAGTTTGCCGCGAGCGGCGCTGACGCAGCCAATGCTGGCCTGAAAAGCGCGCACGCAGACATTGTCGCCGTCGCGGCTGACGCGGCCAACCAGATCGACCAGTCGCTCCACATCGTTGATGCCACGCGGCGAAGCCAGAGGCGCTTCCCACTGAATGGCGCCGCTGGACGGATCGAGACCCGCCAGACGCCCGCCCAGACCCACCACCAGCGTGTTGCCAACCGCCAGCATCACGCCGGACTGGCGCAGCACCAGCGGCTCGCTAGGGCGCTGCTGGCTCCACAGTTTTCGACCAGTCTGGCCGTCAAACGCATGGATGGAGCGATCTGCGGCCAGCACAAACACCCGCTCACCGGCGACCAAAGGCGCGGTGAACGCCTGGGCCGTCAGCCGGGAGCGCCAGATTTCTTTGCCCGCCTGCAGCGCGACGACTTCGTTGGACTTGGTCACCACCGCCAGCGTCTTGCCGTCGCTGCCAACACCGGCGGCAATCGGCGTGTTCAGCGCGACGCGCCAGATGTCGCGCCCGCTTTGGGCGTCGAGCAGCACCACCGTGCCGTCGCCACCGGCCAAGCTGACCGTGTTGCCGGAAACGCTGACTTCCAGCGGGAAATCGACCATCCCGACGCGCCCGCTCCAGCTCTGGCTGGCCGCCATCAAGGCGGTGACCGGCTGCAGTGCAGCTGGTTCAGGCTTTTTCACGCTGCCGCAGCCACCCAACGCCAGCGCGGCAGGGACCAAGGCCAGCAAGGCCACGGAGCGCAAGGATAGCGGCATCATTTGTTCACCTCGGCGCTGGCAACTGCGGGACCAGCTTGAGTGGCAGTGGGATCAACGCCCAGCGCATTGAGCTTGAATTCCACCAGGCGCCGATATTCAGCGCGCTCGTCGAAGGCTTTGTAGGCTTTTTCGTATTCGGCCTTGGCTTCGGCTTTTTTGCCCTGGGCCTGCAAAATGTCGCCGCGCCGGTCCGCCACCAGCGCGGAAAAGTCTTTGGAAAAGCTGCCCGACAACTGCTGCAAGGCTTCGTCATAAGATTTCTTTTCCAGCAGGATGCCCGCCAAGCGCAGTTTGGCAATCGACTGGTAGCCCGAATCGGCGGCCTTTTCGGCCACCCAGCTCAGGGCGGCGCGGGATGCGTCGATATTGCCTTTGTCGTAATAGGCCTTGGCGGCCAACAAGCCCGCTTGCTGAGCGTAGGTGGTGCCGCCAAAACGCGCCGTCATGTCGGCCAGCGAGCGTTCAATGCGGGTCGTGTCGCCAGACTTGGCGGCACGCTCGATTTCGTCGTACATCACGGCAGCTTGTGCCGCCTGGCTGCGCTGCCAGTACTGGTAGCCGTTCCAGGCCGCAAAGACGCTTAAAACAGCAATCAAGGCCCAGGTCAGCAAGTTGCCATATTCCTTCCAGAAATGCTTGAGCTCGTCAAGCTGTTCCTGTTCTTCCAAATCGAGATGTTGTGCCATAAATGCCTGAAGGTTCTGCCGCCATCACAGGGCGGATTGAGGGGATTGTAGAGGGCCGAAAACCGGCCTTCAAACGCTAACGTTAACGCGCAGCCGCTGCGCCCATGCCGCCACATCGCTGAGCGGCTCCAGGGTTTGCGCCGCAAGCGCTTGGTCTTTTTCGCCCCGCAGCGGTTTGACGGCCACGCGGCCCTCGGCCAGCTCAGTCGCGCCAAAAATCAGCGCAAAGCGGGCGCCGCTGCCATCGGCCTTTTTGAACTGCGATTTCATGCTGCCCATGCTGTCTGCCGTGGCGCTGGCGTGCATTTGGACGCTCACGCCCGCCGCACGCAACGCCTGCAAAGTTTTCAGCACCACCGGCAAAGCCGACGCTTCGGGAATCACGGCGTAAACATCGGGTACGGGCAGCGCCATTTCAGCGCCCTGCTCTTTGATGAGTTCAAGCACCCGCTCCACGCCCAGCGCCCAGCCGACGGCGGGGGCCGGTTTGCCGCCGATTTGCTCAACCAGATAGTCGTAGCGCCCGCCCGCGCAAATCGTGCCCTGCGCACCGAGCCGGTCGGTGACGAATTCAAACACGGTCAGGTTGTAATAGTCCAGTCCGCGCACCAGACGCGGATTCAGCGTCCAAGGCACTTCGTTCGCATCCAGAATGGCTTTCAAGCCTTCAAAATGCGCCAGCGATTTTTCACCCAAGAAGTCGATGAGGCGCGGCGCGCTTTCGACCACGGCCTTCATCGCCGGGTTTTTCGTGTCCAGAATACGCAGCGGGTTGCTGTGCAGGCGGCGCTTGGCTTCTTCGTCAAGCACGTCCAGATGCTGCTCGAAATGCGTGATCAATTGGGCGCGGTGCTGGGCGCGCTCGTCGGGCTGGCCCAGGCTGTTGATTTCCAGCCGCCAGTCGGTCAGGCCCAGTTCTTTCCAGAGCGCGGCGGCCAGCAAAATCAGCTCGGCATCGACTTCGGGGCCAGCAAAGCCCAGCGCCTCCGCGCCGATCTGGTGGAACTGGCGGTAGCGCCCGCGCTGGGGACGCTCGCGGCGGAACATCGGCCCCATGTAATACAGGCGCTTGCCGCCTTCGTAGAGCAGGTTGTGCTCGACGACGGCGCGCACCAGACTGGCGGTGTTTTCCGGGCGCATCGTCAGGTGATCGTGGTCGCCGTTTTTGTCCGAGCGGTCTTCAAAGGAATACATTTCCTTCTCGACAATATCCGTCACCTCGCCGATGCCGCGCACAAACAATTTGGTGTGCTCCAGAATCGGCGTGCGAATGTTGCGGTAGGCGTAGCGCCCCATCAACGAGCGCACCTTGTCTTCGAGCCACTCCCAGCGCGCCGAATCCGGCGGCAGGATGTCGTTCATGCCTTTGATGGCCGTGAGTTTTTCTATTTTTGGCGACACGGATTTCTCCGGCCGGCCGGCAGTCGTTTTGTCTAGCATGGATTTTCAGCAGGCTTGGGCAGCGGCAGGCGCGCCAAAGCGTTTTTGGATGTAGTTTTCAACAATGACCTGGAACTCCTGCGCGATGCTCTCGCCGCGCAGGGTTAGTCGTTTTTCGCCGTCGATGAAGACGGGGGCGGCGGGCGCTTCGCCGGAGCCGGGCAGGCTGATGCCGATGTCGGCATGTTTGCTCTCGCCGGGGCCGTTGACGATGCAGCCCATGACCGCAACGCGCAGGCCTTCAACGCCGGGGTATTGCGCGCGCCAGACCGGCATTTGCGCGCGCAGGAAGTCGTCAATCTGCTTGGCCAGCTCTTGAAATGTGGTGCTGGTGGTGCGGCCACAGCCGGGGCAGGCGGTCACGCTGGGCACAAAGGTGCGCAGGCCCAGCGCCTGAATGATTTCGGAGGCAATCACCACTTCCTGCGTGCGCGCCTCGCCCGGCTGGGGCGTGAGCGAGACACGAATCGTGTCACCAATGCCTTCCTGCAACAAAATAGACAGCGCCGTGGCCGAGGCCACTGTGCCCTTGGTGCCCATGCCAGCTTCGGTCAGGCCTAGGTGCAGCGCGTGATTCGTGCGCTGGGCGAGCGCGCGGTACACGGAAATCAAATCCTGCACACCGCTGACCTTGCACGACAAAATAATCTGCTCGCGGCGCAGGCCCATTTCTTCGGCGCGCTGGGCGGAGTCGATGGCGGAGGTGATGAGCGCTTCGTACATCACCTGCCGGGCTTCCCACGGCGTGGCGCGGGCGCTGTTCTCGTCCATCAGGCTGGCGAGCAGCTCTTGGTCGAGGCTGCCCCAGTTCACGCCGATACGAACCACCTTGTTCCAGCGCATGGCCGCTTCGATCATCTGGCCGAACTGCGTGTCGCGCTTGTTGCCTTTGCCGACGTTGCCGGGATTGATGCGGTATTTGGACAGCGCCTGGGCGCAGTCCGGGTAATCGGTCAGCAGGCGGTGGCCGTTGTAATGAAAATCGCCGATCAGCGGCACGTCAATACCCATGCGGTCGAGCTGTTCGCGCACATACGGCACGGCTTGCGCCGCTTCGGGCGTGTTGACGGTGATGCGGACCATTTCGGAACCCGCCAGCGCCAGTTCTTTCACCTGAATGGCGGTGCCGATGGCGTCCACGGTGTCGGTATTCGTCATCGACTGGATGCGCACTGGCGCGTCGCCGCCGACGGTGACGATGCGGCTACCCCACGCCACCTGAGCCTGCAAAGAGCGGCATTTTTTTGGAAAA
>Ga0302213_1000791_pt1 | contig 16601 bp, 15 predicted proteins | sample II_Fen_N1_2_FD_194583 | JGI IMG/M metagenome (GOLD analysis project Ga0302213, IMG submission 194583) | Peat permafrost microbial communities from Stordalen Mire near Abisko, Sweden - II_Fen_N1_1 | ecosystem: Environmental > Terrestrial > Soil > Wetlands > Permafrost | place: Sweden: Abisko... | reverse complement strand
TTTGAAATTTCACACTTTCGTCTCGCCAGAGTCGCAAATCTGGCTGACCATGCATAAGCCTTGGATGGAAAAAGTCGAAAAAGAATCCGCTGGCCGCATCAAGTTCGACGCCCACCCGTCCATGCGATTGGGCGGCAAGCCAGGGCAGCTTTATGACCAGGTCAAAGAAGGCACCGTTGATGTGGTGTGGACCGTGCCGGGCTACACCCCCGGACGCTTTGCGCGCATTGAAGTGTTTGAACTGCCCTTCATGATGAGCAATGCCGAAGCCACCTCCAAAGCCTGCTGGGATTACATGCAAACGATGGCGCCGGACGAATTCAAGGAAGTGCAAATGCTGGCCTTGCAGGTGCATGGCCCCGGCGTGATCCACACCGTGGACAAGCCAGTCAAATCAGTGGCCGATATGAAAGGCCTCAAAGTGCGCGCACCAAACCGCCAAGTGGCCAAAGTCCTGAGCTTTCTCGGTGCCACGCCCGTGAACATGCCGCTGCCAGAAATTACCGAAGCACTGAGCAAAGGCAACATCAACGGCTGCGTCATTCCCTGGGAAGTAGCGCCTTCGATCAAAGTGCCTGAACTGACAAAATACAGCGCCGAATTTTCCCCTTCAGGCGGCGCGCTCTACACCAGCACCTTGCTGATGGCGATGAACAAGGCCAAATACAACGCCCTGCCACACGACCTGAAAAAAATCATCGACAACAACTCCGGTCAGGCCGCATCCGGCTGGCTGGGAAAAACCGAACAGGGCAACGATCCGACCGGGCGCAAGGCAGCCAGCGACCGTGGCAACAACATCTTCACCGTAGGCTTGGAAGAAGCGCAGGAATTTCGCCGCATGTCCCGACTGGTTGAAGTCGAGTGGACGGAAGAGATGCTCAAACGCGGCCACGACGGCTACAAACTGCTGCAGACCGCCCGCAACCTGATCGACAAGCACACCAGAGGGCTTGCCACCTAAGCCGCGCTACACTTATTTAATGCACCGCACTCCCCTGAACTACTGCCGCGTCTGCGGCACCACCGTTGTCTATCGCCTGCCCGATGATGGCGACACCAAGGAGCGGGCGGTCTGCACCGCCTGCTCCTTGGTGCATTATGAAAACCCGCTCAACGTCGTAGGCACCGTGCCAGTGTGGGGCGACGACGGCGCGCAGGTGCTGCTGTGCAAGCGCAACATCGAGCCCTGCCGGGGCAAATGGACGCTGCCGGCTGGTTTCATGGAGCTCGGCGAAACCACAGCGCAGGGGGCGGCCCGCGAAACCGATGAGGAAGCAGGCGCGCAGTTTGAAATCCAGGGTCTTTTTTCGGTGATGAATGTGGTGTGCGCCGGGCAGGTACATCTGTATTACCGCGCCCAGCTGTTGAGCGCCGAATTCAATCCCGGCCATGAAACGATAGAGGCGCAGCTATTCACCGAAGCGCAAATTCCGTGGGACGAAATCGCCTTCAAGACAGTGCGAAAAACACTGGAATGTTATTTCGAGGACCGCCGCAAGGGCAGTTTTGGCATTCATGTGATGGACATCATGTGATGGACATCAACTGACACGGGTGCAAGGTCTGACCCATGCAGCCGCAGCATCCGGGCCTAACTTAAAATTTGAACCCCTGAACAGGCACTTGCTGTTCCACGCCCTTGCCCGCCATTTTCACCGGCCTCCCAACCCCAAAAATCCATGTTTAAATCCGCGTCTTTTTTCCGCATCGCCTTTGATTTTGTGCTGCCTCCGCTGGAGGCGCTGGAAGATGCGCTGCAAGCGGCCCAGTTCATGCCCTGCGGCGCCACGCAGGCCGAGTCCAGCGGCTGGGTGCCGCCACGCGGCAACAAAAGCACGGTGCTGGCCGAGGCCGTGGGCGCCAGCGTCATCCTGCGCCTGTGCGTCGAGCGCCGCCCGCTGCCCGCTTCTGCCGTCAAAGATGCAGTCGATGCGATGGTGGAAAAATACAAGCAGGAAACTGGCCGCGAACGCGCCAGCGCCAAGGTCAAAAAAGAGTTCAAGGAAGAAGCCATCCAGACACTGCTGCCGCGCGCCTTCACGAAACGCTCCTCGACCACGCTGTGGATTGATCCGGTCAGCAAGTTTCTGGTCGTCGATTCGGGCAGCCTGAGCGGCGCCGACAAGGTGGTCAGCCAGCTGATCGAGGCGCTGGGCGCCGTGCCCGGCTCGCGCCCCGGCCTGATGGCCCGGCCCGTGCAAACCCAGATGGCCGCAGGCACGGCAATGGCCCACTGGCTGCAAAGCCGCGAAGCACCGCGCAACTTCAGCGTGGACCGCGACTGCGAACTCAAAACCCCCGACGACCAGAAATCAGCGGTGCGCTACTCGCGCCACACGCTGGAAATCGACGAAGTAGGCCAGCATATCGCCGCCGGAAAAGTGCCCACCCAACTGGCCATGACCTGGAACGAGCGGGTGTCATTCACGCTGACCGACATGGCGCAGGTGAAAAAAATCAAGCTGCTGGATGTGGTGCTCGACGGCGTTCAGGAAAACGGTAAGGACGATGATGGCTTTGACGCCGATGCCGCCATCGTGACCGGCGAGCTGTCAGCCTTGATTCCAGACCTGCTTGAAGCACTGGGCGGCGAGTTGCCAAACGACAGCACCGCCCACGCACCGGAAAAGATACAAGCCTAAAACCAACCTCACAGCCCGGCTTCAGAGCCGTGCAGCGCGTGCCGGATACACCACCAAGCCCTCGGGCTTGGGGCGCTCAGCCTCCTCGGCAACCGGCTCCCTGACTGCGAAAGAGCGAGGCCGCACGGCATGGTCAATCTCGCCCTCAATTCGGGAAATGCGCTCCGTGTACATCTTGGCCAAGGCCGCATGGTGCTCGGCAGCAGCTTGATGCTCCACGCGCGCCAAGTTGGCCTCCTCCAGATACTCACGGGATTTACGAAGGTAAATCTCCGAATGCTTCTCAAAAAAATGAAATTTCATGACAACTCCCCGAGCGAGCCGATAACCGAATCAAACGACACTCTCCACACAAGAATCGCTTGAAGAAATCATAGCCAAAAGCCAAGCGGCGTAGAGCCCTTTGCAGGTAACTCGCCGATTCAGTGGTAAGGGTTTGAAAACCGCGCCGCTGACGCTGGCGGCGGGTGCCGCCCTCAGTCCCGGCGGCGCATGATGTCGGGCGTGCTGACCTTCACGTCGGCGCATTGAGCACGCTGGCGCAGCGCGTGCTCCATCACGACGAGGGCCAGCATGGCCTCGGCAATCGGCGTGGCGCGGATACCGACGCAGGGGTCGTGGCGGCCCTTGGTGACCACTTCAACCGGCTTGCCCGCCGCGTCAATCGATGGGCGCGGCGTGATGATGGAGCTGGTCGGTTTGATGGCAATGGAAACTTCCAGATCCTGCCCGGTGCTGATGCCGCCCAGCACGCCGCCGGAGTGATTCGAGGCAAAACCATCAGGCGTCAGCGCGTCGCCGTGAACCGTGCCGCGCTGCGCGACGCTGGAAAATCCTGCGCCGATTTCCACGCCCTTGACCGCGTTGATGCCCATCATGGCAAACGCAATATCGGCGTCCAGCTTGTCAAACAGCGGCTGGCCCAGCCCCACGGGCACGCCCGACGCCGTCACCCGCAGGCGCGCACCGCAGGAGTCGCCCGCCTTGCGCAGCGCGTCCATGTAGTCTTCCAGCGCCGACACATCGGCGACCGGCGCAAAAAACGGGTTGTTGGGAACGTGTTCCCAGGACTCAAACGGAATTTGCACCTCGCCGACCTGCGTCATGCAGCCACGAAACGTGGTGCCGTATTTTTCAAACAGCCACTTTTTGGCGACAGCGCCCGCCGCCACCATAGGTGCGGTCAGCCGCGCCGACGAGCGCCCGCCGCCGCGTGGGTCGCGCAGGCCGTATTTGTGCAGATAGGTGTAATCGGCATGGCCGGGGCGGAAGGTGTCGAGAATGTTGCCGTAGTCCTTGCTGCGCTGATCGGTGTTTTTGATCAGGAGACAAATCGGCGTTCCGGTGGTTTTGCCTTCATAAACGCCGGAGAGGATTTCCACCGCATCGGGCTCGCTGCGCTGGGTGACGTGGCGGCTGGTGCCCGGCCTGCGCCGGTCCAGATCGCCCTGAATATCGGCTTCGGTGAGTGACAGGCCCGGCGGGCAGCCGTCAATCACGCAGCCAATGGCCGGGCCGTGGGATTCACCAAAGTTGGTGACTGCGAAAAGATTTCCAAAAGTATTGCCGCTCATGGCAATGATTATCCCAGAGCACACCGGGCTCGGCGGGCCGCCATCACAAATGACGGCCCGCTGGCCTCATCAGCCCTGCGTGGCTTCACCCTGCTCGGCAGGCCAGTCGCGGATGTAAGCCTTGAGCATCTTGTTTTCAAAGTTCTGGCTGTCCACGACGGCCTTGGCCACGTCGTAAAAGCTGATCACGCCCATCAGCATTTTCTGGTTCATCACCGGCATGTAGCGGGCGTGGCGGTCCAGCATCATGCGGCGCACCTCGTCCATCTCGGTCTCGGAGGTGCAGGTTAGCGGATGGTCATCCATCGCCTTGCGCACCAGCGTGCGGCCGATTTCGCCGCCATTTTTGACGATGCAGGCTAGCACCTCGCGGAACGTCAGCATGCCGACCAGATCGCCATGCTCCATGACGACCAGCGAGCCAATGTCTTTTTCAGCCATGATCTGGGCGGCCATCGCCAGCGGCTCATCGGGCTGAACGGTATAAAGCGTGTTGCCTTTTACCCGCAGGATGTCTAAAACCTTCATTAATTTTTCCTCGTTGGCGCTGGCAGAGCGGTCTGCCAGCGTGTTGTTCAAATCGGCTGCAAATATAGCCCACAATTGCCTGCGGGCCGTAACGATTTTCCCGTACCAGCGCCTGTTTTTGACCCGCGCCGCTGATCGGCTCGGTGCCCTGCGGACGCGCCCCGCCCGCTGGTCCCAAAGATTTTCTTTTTTCGTCCTGGAGACACACCCATGCCCGGCTATTCCGACCCCGGTTTCGACACCTTGGCGCTGCACGCAGGCGCTGCGCCCGACCCAGCGACCGGCGCACGCGCCGTGCCGATTCACCTGACGACTTCATTTGTCTTCGAGTCCAGCGAGCACGCTGCCAGCCTCTTTAATCTGGAGCGCGCCGGTCACGTCTATTCACGCATCAGCAACCCGACCAACGCGGTGCTGGAGCAGCGCATCGCCGCGCTCGAAGGCGGCATTGGCGCGATTGCCACGGCCAGCGGACAGGCCGCGCTGCACCTCGCCATTGCCACGCTGATGGGCGCAGGCGCGCACATCGTGGCCAGCACGGCGCTTTACGGCGGCAGCCACAACCTGCTGCATTACACGCTGCGACGCTTCGGCATTGACACCACCTTTGTCCAGCCCGGCGATCTGGACGGCTGGCGCGCCGCCGTGCGGCCCAACACCAAACTATTTTTCGGCGAAACCGTCGGCAATCCGGGGCTGGAAGTGCTGGACATTCCTGCCGTCTCAGCCATCGCCCACGAAGCGGGCGTGCCGCTGCTGGTCGATTCCACGCTGACTTCGCCGTGGCTCATCAAGCCGTTTGACCACGGCGCGGACCTGATCTACCACTCGGCGACCAAGTTTTTGAGCGGCCACGGCACGGTGATTGGCGGCCTGGTCGTCGATGGCGGCTCTTTCGACTGGGACGCGTCGGGCAAGTTTGCCGAACTGACGCAAGGCTACGACGGCTTTCACAACATGGTGTTCAGCGAGGAAAGCAGCGTCGGCGCTTTTCTATTGCGCGCCCGTCGCGAGGGTCTGCGCGACTTTGGTGCCTGCATGAGCCCGCACACGGCCTGGCTGATTCTGCAAGGCATCGAAACCCTGCCGCTGCGCATGGCGCGGCACATGGGCAACACCGAGAAAGTCGTCAATTTTCTGGTCGGCCAGCCGCTGGTGGCGCGGGTCGGCCACCCGATGCTGGCGTCCCACTCCAGCCACGCGCTGGCGCAAAAGCTGCTGCCGCGTGGCGCAGGTTCGGTCTTCAGCTTTGATTTGAAAGGCAGCCGCGAGCAGGGCAAGGCGTTTGTCGAGGCGCTCAAGGTATTCAGCCATCTGGCCAACGTCGGCGACTGCCGCAGCCTGGTGATTCACCCGGCCAGCACGACGCATTTCCGCATGGGCGACGAGGCACTGGCGGGCGCGGGCATCACGCAAGGCACGATTCGCCTGTCCATCGGCCTGGAAGACCCGGACGATTTGATCGACGACCTGAAACGGGCGTTGAAAACCGCAGAAAAGGCAGGTGCGTGATGGAAGTCCTCGTCAACGGCGCGAAAACCTATGCGTACACCGGCGGCAAGGCGTTTGACGCGGCGCAACCGACGGTTGTGATGATTCACGGCGTGCTCAATGACCACAGCGTCTGGGCGCTGCAAAGCCGCTATCTGGCACACCACGGCTGGAATGTGCTGGCCGTCGATTTGCCCGGCCACTGCCGCAGCGGCGGCGACGCGCCCTCCTCCGTCGAGGAAGCGGCGGACTTTGTCGCCGCCCTGCTCGACGCGGCGGGCATTGAAAAAGCCGCGCTGGTCGGCCACAGCTGGGGCTCGCTGATTGCGCTGGAAGCGGCTTCAAAGCTGAAAGAGCGCGTCAGCCACTTGGTGCTGGTCGGCACGGCGTTTCCGATGAAGGTTTCGCCCGCGCTGCTGGAGGCTTCGCTGAACGAGCCGATGAAGGCGCTGAAATTGGTCAACGTGTTCTCGCGCAGCACGCTGGCGCCGCCGCCTTCGACGCTGGGCCCCGGCACCTGGGTGTATGGCGCGAGCATGGCGCTGGGGCGACGTGTGCTGGCCAGCAACCGGGAAGTCAACCTGTTTCACCGGGGTTTTCAGGCCTGCGACCGTTATGCCAACGGCGAAGCGGCCATCGCGCAAATCTGCTGCCCGGTGCTGTTCCTGTTCGGCGAGCATGACCAGATGACGCCGCATAGCGCAGCGCGGGGACTTCTCACCATCGCCCGCAGCACGGGGAAATTCCGGCAAATCAGCAGCGTTCCCGTCGGCCATCACCAGATGAGCGAGGCACCCGATGAGACGCTGCTGGTGATACGGGATTTTTTGGCGCTTTAAATGCGTCTGGCGCACCGGGCGCCGACTCTCTGAAACAAAGCGAACCCGGCGCTTGATTTACAAACGCACGGTATTGGCCACGCGCTCAGCGCAGGCCTTGGCTTGAGCCGCATCGCGCGCCTCGACCATCACCCGCAGCAGCGGCTCGGTGCCGCTGGCGCGAATCAACAAGCGCCCGCTGTTGCCCAGCTCGGCTTCGACGGCCTTGCTCTGGGCCGCCAGCGCGGCGCTGAGCGTCCAGTCCTGCCCCGGCTGGAGCCGTACATTGACAAGGGTCTGCGGGAACAGCACCACGTCGCTCAGCAACTGGGCCAGCGTCTGCCCGCTGCGCACGCAGGCCTGCAGCACTTGCAGCGCGCTGATCAGGCCGTCGCCAGTGGTGTGTTTGTCCAGCGCGAGCAGGTGGCCCGAGCCTTCGCCGCCCAGCAGCCAGCCACGTTTGTCCAGCTCTTCGAGCACGTAGCGGTCGCCCACCTTGGCGCGGACAAACTCGACGCCCCTGGCTTTCAGCGCCACTTCGACGGCCATGTTGGTCATCAAGGTGCCGACGGCGCCGGGCACCTTTTCGCCGCACGCCAGCCGCTCGCTGACCATCAGGTAAAGCACTTCGTCGCCGTTGAACAGCCGCCCTTGCGCATCGACCATTTGCAGCCGGTCGGCGTCCCCGTCCAGGGCAATGCCGTAATCGGCTTTGTGCGCCTTGACCGCCGCCACCAGCGCCTGCGGGTGGGTGGCGCCGACTTCGTGGTTGATGTTCAGGCCATCGGGCGCGCAGCCAATCGAAATAACTTCAGCGCCCAACTCGTGAAACACCATAGGCGCAATCTGGTAGGCCGCGCCGTGGGCTCCATCGACGACGATTTTGAGCCCTTTGAGCGTCAAGTCGTGGGCAAAAGTGCTCTTGCAAAATTCGATATAGCGCCCAGCCGCATCTTCCAGCCGACGCGTCTTGCCCAAAGACGCCGAATCGGCCCAGACTGGTGGCTCTTGCAGCGCGGCCTCAACGGCCAGTTCCCATTCGTCGTTGAGCTTGGTGCCCTGCGCGCTGAAAAACTTGATGCCGTTGTCGGCAAACGGGTTGTGGCTGGCACTGATGACCACGCCCAGACTGGCACGCTGGGCACGCGTCAGATAGGCCACACCGGGCGTGGGCAGCGGCCCGAGCAGCACCACATCGACGCCCGCCGAATTAAAACCCGACTCCAGCGCGCTTTCCAGCATGTAGCCGGAAATGCGCGTGTCCTTGCCGATCAGCACCGTGGGGCGCGCTTCGGTCCGGCGCAGAACGCGGCCCACGGCATGGGCCAGGCGCAGCACAAAGTCCGGGGTGATGGGCGACTGGCCGACCGTGCCACGAATGCCATCGGTGCCAAAGTATTGTCTTGTCATGGTGATTTATCCTAGAAAACTGTCGTGTTTATTTTAGGAGCCTGCTCCGTTCGGACCCAAGCCCATTGCTGGGGCATTTTTGCAGGCCACTTGACCCATCACAAGTCCGGTAACTCTAGCGGGCCGCCGACCAAACCTTGAGTGCCTGAACGGTTTCGCGCACATCATGCACACGGACAATCCGGGCGCCGCGCTCGACGGCCAGCAGGGCCGCCACCACGCTAGGCAACATACGCCCGTCGATGTCCAACGGCGCATCGCCTTCGGCGCACACCGCCGCCAGCGAGGACTTGCGCGACCACGCAGCCAGCAACGGGTAGCCCGTCGCTAGAAACTCGCGCTGGCGCGCCAGCAGCGCAAAATTCTGCGCCACGGTTTTGCCAAAGCCGACGCCGGTGTCGAGCACAATGCGGCCCCTAGCAACACCAGCGGCCTGCAGCACTTCGGCGGCCTGCGTCAAAAAGGCCAGCACCTGCGGCACGACATCGCCCGTCATCGGCTCGGTCTGCATGGTGGCGGGCTCGCGGTGCATGTGCATCAGGCACACGCCACAACTGGGGTGGCTGGCCACCGCCTGCACGGCGCCGAGCTGGCGCAGCGCCCAGATGTCGTTGATGATGTCCGCACCTTCGTCCAGCGCCGCCTGCATCACTTCGGGTTTGTAAGTGTCAATGGAAACTGGCACGCCGAGTTTGATGGCTTCGCGCACCACAGGCAGCACCCGCGCCAGCTCTTGCGCCAGCGGCACCGGCGGCGCACCGGGTCGGGTCGATTCACCACCGATGTCCAGCAGGTCTGCCCCGTCCCGAATCAGGCGCTCGCAATGCGCGAGCACGCCTGAAAATCCACCGCCCAGCGTGAAGTGCCGACCACCATCCGAAAAGGAGTCCGGGGTGACATTCACAATGCCCATGACGCGGGGCTGGGCGAGATCAATCTCAAAGCGTGCGGTTTGCCAGATCACAAAAAAGCCTTTTTTCAATTCAACCGAAGGGCTTGCACAAAGCGGGGAAGCAAAGAAAAAACCGGGGACTAGCCCCGGTTTTTTAAACATTACTAACTAGCGTCAAAGACGGGTGTGGGAACTTTCAGCCGACTGTCGGCGCGGGAGCGGGCTCAACCACCACAGCAGGACTGCCACCGCTGGGGCCGCCACCGCCGCCCACGGAGGAGTTGCGCGGTGTCCAGTCTTTGGGTGGACGCGGCTCGCGCCCGGCCATGATGTCGTCCATTTGCTCGACATCAATGGTTTCCCATTCGAGCAGCGCCTTGGCCATCGCGTGCATCTTGTCCTTGTTGTCCTCGATCAGCTTGCGCGCCAAGTCGTACTGCTGGTCAATGATGCGGCGCACTTCGACATCCACCTTTTGCAGCGTCGATTCGCTCATGTGATTCGTCTTGGTCACCGAGCGGCCTAGGAAAACTTCGCCTTCATTTTCGGCATACACCATAGGGCCGAGGGCTTCGGTCATGCCGTAGCGCGTCACCATGTCACGAGCCAGCGCCGTGGCACGTTCAAAGTCGTTGCTGGCGCCAGTGGTCATTTGGTTCATGAAGACTTCTTCGGCAATCCGCCCGCCAAACAGCATGCTGATCTGGCTGAGCATGTACTCGCGGTCGTAGCTGTAGCGGTCTTGCGCGGGCAGGCTCATGGTCACGCCCAGCGCGCGGCCACGCGGAATGATGGTGACTTTATGCACTGGATCGCACTTGGGCAGCATCTTGCCAATCAAGGCGTGGCCGGACTCGTGGTAAGCCGTGTTGCGACGCTCTTCCTCGGGCATGACCATGCTTTTGCGCTCTGGCCCCATGAGGATTTTGTCTTTGGCTTTTTCAAAGTCTTGCATTTCGACAGTGCGGGCGTTGCGCCGCGCTGCCATCAAAGCCGCTTCGTTGCACAAATTGGCCAGATCGGCACCCGACATGCCAGGCGTGCCGCGTGCAATGATGCTGGCGTTCACATCCTGGCCGAGCGGCACCTTGCGCATATGCACATTCAAAATCTGCTCGCGGCCCCGGATATCGGGCAGCGTCACATACACCTGACGGTCAAAACGGCCAGGACGCAGCAGCGCCGCATCCAGAATGTCGGGCCGGTTGGTGGCAGCCACCACGATCACGCCGACATTGGTTTCAAAGCCGTCCATTTCGACCAGCATCTGGTTCAGCGTCTGTTCGCGCTCGTCATTGCCGCCGCCGACACCGGCACCACGCTGGCGACCCACGGCGTCGATTTCGTCAATGAAAATGATGCAGGGTGCATTTTTCTTGGCGTTGTCAAACATGTCGCGGACACGGGCCGCGCCAACGCCAACAAACATTTCGACGAAATCAGAGCCTGAGATCGAGAAGAAAGGCACCTTGGCTTCGCCCGCAATACCTTTGGCCAGCAAGGTTTTACCCGTGCCTGGAGGGCCGACCAGCAGCAGGCCGCGCGGAATGCGCCCGCCGAGCTTCTGGAACTTGGCCGGGTCTTTCAGGAAATCGACGACTTCCTTGACTTCTTCCTTGGCCTCGTCGCAACCGGCCACATCGGCAAACGTCACGGTATTGGTCGCCTCATCGAGCATGCGCGCCTTGGATTTGCCAAAACTGAACGCGCCGCCCTTGCCGCCGCCCTGCATCTGGCGCATGAAATACACCCAGACACCAATCAACAGCAGCATCGGCCCCCAACTGACCAGCAGCGTCATCAGCAACGAACCTTCTTCGCGCTGCTTCACGTCAAATTTGACGTCGTTGGCGATCAGGTCGCCGACCAAACCCCGGTCGAGGTAAGTGGCGGTCGTGCGGATTTTTTTGTCATCCGTGGTGGTGGCAATGATCTCGGTGCCGCCCTGGCCTTCCGCGATGGTGGCGCTTTTGATCCGCTTGCCGCGCACTTCTTCCAGAAACTCCGAATAACCGAGGTAATTGGAACTTGCACCGCCGCGCGTATCAAATTGCTTAAAAACGGTGAACAGCACCATGGCGATCACCAGCCAAATTGCAATTTTCGAAAACCACTGATTATTCAAGGACTACTCCGATAGGTAAAACCCAAAGCCGATGGGATGACATGCGACTGATTTTAGGCGTTTCAAGGGCTGGCACCTACGCAACCAGACCGCAGCCCTGCGCTTGGAGCGGATTTATAGAGGTTTTTCAGTTTTTTAGTGTTTCACGATGCTGCAGGGCCGCTCTTTTTAAGCCCCTTGCCGACCAAAAAGGTTTCCGACGAGTTTGGCCGCGACGCCTTGGGCTTGAAACGCTTGACCAGCTTGAACGATGCCTGAAACAGCTTGACCAGCTCGTCATAGCCGCTGCCGTGAAACAGCTTGACGACCAGCGCGCCCTCGGGTTTCATGCGGTTTTGCGCAAATTCGACCGCCAACTCGACCAGATGCGCAATGCGCGCCGCGTCCGCCGACTCGATGCCCGAGAGATTCGGCGCCATGTCCGAAATCACCAGATCGACCTTGACCGGCCCTTTGTCAGACGCCAGCGCCTGCTCCAGTTTTTGTAGCACCTCGGCTTCGCGGAAGTCGCCCTGGATGAAGGTCACGCCTTCAATCGGCTCCATCGCCAGCATGTCGAGACCGATGATGTGGCCGTTGAGTTCGCCGATGGCCGCGCCCGTGGGCGAGAGCTTACGCCGCACATACTGGCTCCAAGCGCCGGGCGTGCTACCCAGATCGACGACCCAGTCGCCGGGCTTGATCAGGCCCATCGTTTCATCAATTTCCTTGAGCTTGTAGGCGGCGCGGGCGCGGTAGCCTTCGCGGCGCGCGAGCTTCACGTAGGGATCATTAATGTGGTCGTGCAACCACGCTTTGTTAACTTTTTTACCTTTTGCGTCCCCTTTTCCGGCCTTGGGGGCGGCTTTGGGGAGGAGCTTGTGGTCTGGCTTGGCATTTACTTTCATGGGGGCTATTGTCCTCTTCTGGACTCCACCGATAATTGGGCATGGCTCAAATACAACTTACCCCTGCCCAGCGCAAAGATCAGCGCGCTGAAGCGCACCACCTCAACCCGGTCGTGATGATCGGCTCCGACGGCCTGACCGTCGCCGTCAAGAAAGAAATCGACGCCGCGCTCAACGCCCACGGCCTGATCAAAGTGCGCGTCCAGTCCGACGACCGCGTCGGACGCGAAACCATTTTTCACACCCTGGCCGACGAGCTTGACGCCGCGCCCATCCAGCATATCGGCAAGCTGCTGGTGCTGTGGCGCCCGATTCCTGAAAAGGAAAAGAAAGTCAGCGAAGACCGCATGGCCGGTCCGCGCGACATCAAGGTGCTGAAAAACAGCTCGCGCTACGGCCAGCGCCCTGAAGTCAAAATGCTGCGCGTGCTGGGCAACCAGCGCCTGACACCGGGCGGCAGCGTCAAACGCGCCAAACCCAAACAGCGCAGCATCAAAAAACGCTCGCAAGACTAAACACTCTTGCACACGAACCGGCCTAGCGCCGGTTTTTCGCTTTAAACGCTGAAATACCCTTTAGCCTTTAGATTTCACCCATCGCCCACAGCTAGCTGTCATGACCAATCCACTCCTTGACTTCTCCGACCTTCCACTGTTTGACCGCATTCTGCCCGAGCATGTCAGTGCAGCACTGGATGAATTGCTGGTCAAAGCCGACGCCGCACTGGCACAGGTCACGGCGCCCGAGTTCCCGGCCACTTGGAGCGGCATTGCCAAGGTGCTGGATGTGGCCACCGAACAACTGGGCCGCGCCTGGGGCGCCGTCAGCCACCTCAACAGCGTCGCTGACACCCCCGAGCTGCGCGCCGCCTACAACGCCGCCCTGCCCCGCGTCACCGAATTCTGGACGCGCTTGGGCGCCGACGAGTGCCTCTACGCCAAGTACAAAGCCATTGACACTGCCACGCTCAACACCGAGCAGTTGCAAGCACACAAAAACGCCATCCGCAACTTCGTCCTCTCAGGCGCCGAGCTGAGCGGCCCGGCCAAAGAGCGCTTTGCCCAGATCCAAGAGCGCCAAGCCGAGTTGAGCCAAAAATTCAGCGAAAACGCCCTCGACGCCACCGACGCCTTCGCCTACTACGCCAGCGAAGAAGAAATCCCCGGCATCCCGCAAGACGTGCTGCAAACCGCCAAAACCCAGGCCGAAGCCGAAGGCAAATCCGGCTACCGCCTGAGCCTGAAAATGCCCAGCTACCTGCCGGTGATGCAGTTTGCCCACAGCAGCGCGCTGCGCGAAAAGCTCTACCGCGCCTACACGACTCGCGCCAGCGACCAAGCGCCCGCCGAATTTGCCAAGTTCGACAACAGCGCCGTGATGCGCGAAATCCTGTCCCTGCGGCTGGAAGAATCCAAGCTGCTCGGCTACCAGAACTTCGGCGAAGTCTCCGTCGTGCCCAAAATGGCGAAGTCACCCGAAGAAGTCGTGACTTTCCTGCGCGATCTGGCCCAGCGCGCCCGCCCTTACGCCGAAGAAGACGTGACCGACCTGCACGCCTTCGCCGCCGAATCGCTCGGCCAAACCGACCCGCAACCGTGGGACTACACCTACATCGGCGAAAAACTCAAAGAAGCGCGCTACGCCTTCAGCGAGCAAGAAGTGAAACAGTATTTCACCGCGCCCAAAGTGCTCGCAGGCCTGTTCAAAATCGTCGAATCCCTGTTTGAAGTGGCCATCCGCGAAGACGTGGCGCCCGTGTGGAAACCCGGCGTGGCCTTCTACCGCATCGAGCGGGGCGGCGAGTTGCTGGGCCAGTTCTACCTGGACCAGCCGGCCCGCACCGGCAAGCGTGGCGGTGCGTGGATGGATGATGTGCGCGCCCGCTGGCTGCGCCCCGACACCGGCGCGCTGCAAACGCCGGTGGCGCATCTGGTGTGCAACTTTGCCGAAGGCGCGGGCGACAAACCCGCCCTGCTGACGCACGACGACGTGACCACGCTGTTCCACGAATTTGGCCACGGCCTGCACCACCTGCTAACACAAGTCAACGAGCGCGACGTGTCCGGCATCAGCGGCGTCGAGTGGGATGCGGTCGAGCTGCCCAGCCAGTTCATGGAAAACTTCTGCTGGGAATGGGGCGTACTCAGCCACATGACCGCTCACGTTGACACCGGCGCACCGCTGCCGCGCGAGCTCTTCGACAAAATGACGGCGGCCAAAAACTTCCAGAGCGGCCTGCAAACGCTGCGTCAGGTCGAGTTCTCGCTGTTCGACATGCTGCTGCACACCTCGCACAACCCCGACGAAGATTTGATGGGCTTGCTCAACGAAGTGCGCCGCGAAGTCGCCGTGATTGCTGCCCCGGCCTACAGCCGCACCGCGCACACGTTTAGCCACATTTTTTCCGGCGGCTATGCGGCGGGCTACTACAGCTACAAATGGGCCGAAGTGCTGTCGGCCGACGCCTACGCCGCCTTTGAAGATACTGCCGCCTCAGCCGAGGCCACAATGGCCGTCGGTCGCCAATACCGCCAAGCTATTTTGGAGGCTGGCGGCAGCCGCCCGGCGATGGAGTCGTTCAAAGCCTTCCGGGGCCGCGAGCCTTCACTGGACGCCCTGCTGCGCCACCAAGGCATGGCTTGACACCCAAACTGCGCCCGTTTCACTGCCAACATCAGACACCATTGAAACCTATGCTCTCAAACACTGTTGATTTTTTGATTCCGAAATCCATCCTTGGCGTGATCGCGCTGGCGGCAGGCTTGGCGTCGCCGCTGGCGCAGGCCCAGCAGGTGTACCGCATCGTCGGGCCTGACGGAAAAGTCACTTTTTCCGACCTGCGGCCACTCACCGATGCCAAAGTCAACGAAACAGCCTCCAAAGGCACGGGCGGCGCTGGCGCTTCGGGACTGCCTTTTGAATTGAGACGAGTCGCCCAAAAATACCCGGTGCTGCTGTACACCAGCGATACCTGTGGGCCTTGCGGCACGGCCCGTTCGCTACTGAGCAACCGGGGCATTCCCTTCAGCGAAAAAACCGTCGCCACAGCGCAAGACGTTGAAGCCTTGCAGCGCCTGAGCGGCGACACATCGCTGCCCTTTTTAACGATTGGCAGCCAGCAGCTCAAAGGCTTTTCGGACGTGGAATGGACGCAGTTCCTGACTGCGGCGGGCTACCCAGTCAAGTCCGTCCTGCCCGCGAGCTACCACGCGCCCGCTCCAACGCCACTGGTGGCCATAGCCGCTACGCCTGCAGCCAGCGCCTCAAGCGCCCCAAAATCAACCACCAAACCGCCCGCCGAAACGCCCGTCATCAGCAACACCCCGTCCGGCATCCGCTTTTAAGCGGCAGCCGTTTCAAAACTCCAGCGTCTTGACGCCCGTTTCGGTGCCCAGCAGGCAAACTTGGGCCTTCTGAAACGCAAACACGCCCACCGTCACCACGCCCGGCCACTGGCTGACTTGCGTTTCAAACGCCAGCGGGTCTTCAATTTTTAAACCCGTCACGTCCAGAATATGCTGGCCGTTGTCCGTCACCAGCGGGGCGCCGCCCTTGTGGCGCAGCGTGGCCGTGCCGCCCAGCGCCTCGAACTGGCGCGCAATGCGCTTGGCCGCCATCGGAATCACTTCCACCGGCAGCGGAAAAGCGCCCAGCACCTTCACCAGCTTCGATTCATCGGCGATGCAGACAAAACGGCGCGACTGGGCCGCGACGATTTTTTCCCGCGTCAGCGCCGCGCCGCCGCCTTTGACCATGTTTCCGGCGTGGTCGATCTCGTCGGCGCCGTCGATGTACACGCCCAACTCGTCCACCTCGGTCGCGTCAAACACGGCGATGCCCAGCGCCTGCAGCCGCTCGGTCGAGGCAACGGAGCTGGACACCGCGCCCGCAATGCGGTGCTTGATGGTGCCCAGCGCGTCGATAAATTTGTTCACCGTCGAGCCGGTGCCGACACCGACAATGCTGCCGTCTTCGACATAAGCCAGCGCGGCCTGGCCGACCAGGGTTTTGAGTTCGTCTTGGGTCATGGGAGTTTTCTCGAAAAGTTGAAGGGGTGAATGCGCGCAAAAGTCCCGCCGGGACAAGCGCAGTTTTGCGACAATCCAAACCAGTCTTGCCGGGCGCCACCGCCCGCCAAATCCAGCGCAAACTTGCGTCAATCCAGCCGAATTATCCAATGTCCCTGCTTCCCTACGCCCTGGCCCGACCCTTTTTATTCAGCCTCGATCCC
>Ga0302213_1000788_pt1 | contig 16633 bp, 7 predicted proteins | sample II_Fen_N1_2_FD_194583 | JGI IMG/M metagenome (GOLD analysis project Ga0302213, IMG submission 194583) | Peat permafrost microbial communities from Stordalen Mire near Abisko, Sweden - II_Fen_N1_1 | ecosystem: Environmental > Terrestrial > Soil > Wetlands > Permafrost | place: Sweden: Abisko... | reverse complement strand
TATAGTATTCCAATAAAAAGAGAGTTGCATATCCATTGGAACAAGCTGGCTTATTTGAATTACCATTACCTACAATATTTTTTTCATCTTCATTCCACCACATGGCTCCCCCTAATACATTATCTACTCCACTTTTTAGAAAATTGACAACTACAGAAGCCTGGTCCAGGTATTTTTGTTGTTTTGTTATGTCATACGCTTCGATTAAAGTAAGCCCAACGATCGAATTATCATCGTAAAACCGTGTACCCTGACCTGTAGTTCCTGTTGTTGCAGATCCATATCCACCAAGGTTATTTCCATTAGCACCTGAGCGGTAATATAGTTGGTAATTGTCACATAACGTTGTCAGATTTACATCGTAACCTATTTGAGTAAGCGTTACAGCTGCATCGACCAAACAGAAGTACGGCCAAAGGTAAGAAGTGACTCGATCACCATCTTGTGCCGGATAATTTTCTTTGTAAAGTCCGTTAGGGAGTTTATAATACCTGTTTATAAGATCAAACTCTTGCTTGGCACGCACATAACATTTCACAGTATCGCTTACAACGGGAGGTGTAACAGGCGGTTTGTTATTGTAGGGTTCTGAGCCATCACCACATGACAACATAAAAAATAAAACCCCGAATAATAGTAAATTCTTCATCTTTGATAATTATTTATAACTGTAATAACAACCGAATTAATTGGAAAGCTAGTTGGAAAATCCGGGAGTACAGTTAGGTTGTAAGACTTTACACTGTACTCCCGCTTTTTTAGTTATAACGGTTGAACATTTGAGAAACTATGTGTTACCATTCCATTATCGTTTGTATTGATAGTAATGGTGCACTTTGTCAAATCAAGGATTCCTTTCATTTTCCAAAGATGATCCCATTGCGTCCACGGGAACTCAACTAATTCGTAAAATGCAGAGGTCTCTGTTCCGGTAGGCCTTTCTGAACTTACCCCGTCTTTACGTCCCCAGCAAACATCAGTTCCATTTACTTTGGCAATGAAATAGTAACGTTCTTCAATCCAACCTAACCATGATGGAGGGTTTGTATCCGGTCTCTCCTTCTGAATAAACTTGATGGTACAACCGTCGGCTTTAAAAATCCCGCTTCCCTGGTATACCATGTTTCCAATCACATCGTATGTTACACCCCAAATAGCTTTTACTGTTCCAATTTTGTCAATAGACATTTTTTGGGTATTCAAATCAACGATCACCCGGTATTCTTCTCCAACTGCATTAGCCGACACATTGAAAGTACCATCTCCCTCTTTTATTTTATTACTGGCATCGGCATAGCAAACAAATGCATTAGCGTCAGTTGTACTGCTTTTGAAGAAGATAGTCCCAGCAACTGGAGCTTTTGTGTAAATAACAAAGATTCCTTCAGCAGCATTTCTCATAGCCAAACCGCCTACTCCATTGTTTTCTGTTGCAGTACCATACAGATACAAGCTTTTTCCGGTATAATCAATTCCTGCGCCACGTGTGACGGAAATCTCTTTAGTTAGATTCGATTTCTTAACGTCACCGCCTTTTGAAGCAGTCACTGTCCATATTATTTTACCTTCAGTTGCTGTGGAAATACCAGCTTTGCGGGCAATTGTATTGAGCAAAGCGTGTGTAAGGGTGAAAGTTGTATCAACACCCAAATCGCTGAAGGAACGGTAAACCGGATTGGAGAAATCGCCACCCACTTTATCAAACAGCACTTCATAGGTTGTATAGCCCTGAGATGCTCCGCCACCTGTCCACGACAGTTGAATATTATCTGTCGAAGTAACTTTAATTACAACTACTGCAGGCGATTTCAATGTTGTCGGCGTAGAAAACTGAGTATTAAATTCATAATCTTTAGCGCAACTCACAACTACGAATGCCAGCGTGATTATCCATATTATTTTTTTCATAACATTATATTTTTACGATTACCAATTCGGGTTTTGAGTAAGGTTTTTATTTAAATCTCTTTCGGTTTGTGGTATCGGCCACAAATAGTGTTTCGCTTTATCAAAGGCTCTGTTTTCAATGCGTACATATCCATTGTCAGCACCAACAATATCGCCTGTTTTTAATCCATGGCACCAACCGTTTAAAGCAGTTTCTGCAGTTTTCCACCGTACGATATCATTGTAACGTAATCCTTCGAAAGCAAGCTCTGACCGACGTTCACGTCGAACAATCGTAATCAGGTCGGCTGCTGCTCCTGGAAAATTAAGTGCTGCTGCTTTGGTAAAACCGGCTCTTGTGCGAATGAGCTTAATAGTGGCATCCCAAACGACCTGGTTTAATGAGCCTAATTGAGCATTTGCTTCAGCATTCATCAATAAAATGTCAGCATATCGAATCAAAATGGTGTTTAATCCTGAAGCCAAGTTTACGATGGTACTGTGGTCTTTATCCCAGTATTTTTTGAGGTAATAACCGGTTGGAGTACAGTCGGAACTGAAACCATAACCATCTTTATTGGCACCTTTGTCACAATTAATCACTTTTTTCGATCCATCGGCCATTAAATAACTGTTGCCGGTGTAAATGATAGTGGCAGCCAAACGTGGATCGCGATTTTTGTATGGATCGGTTGCCGAATAATCCGCGCTGCTACTGATTGGCTGTCCATCAGTAGCTATGTAGCTATCAACTAATTCTTGTAAAGGAGCAAGTTGCGAATATCCACCCATAGATGGAGGGATAAATGAGTATTCTACATTGTTTTCTCTGGTGGTAAGCATGTACTGAATATCAAGAATTACTTCTGAGTTACCTTCGTTTGTGGTATAAAATAAACCTTCGTAACTTGGATACAAGCTGAATTTACCAATGATTTTTTCAGTTTCAGCTTTTACTTCGGCCCAACGGTTCTCGAATAATAGTATTCTGGCTTTTAGTCCAATGGCTGCATAACGGGTAATACGACCTTTATCATCCCCCGAATAAGATTCCGGCAAATAATTGTTGTCAATCACATTATTCAATTCGGTTAGTAAACTCTCCGCAACCTGAGCTTTATGAGTTCTGGTAAGTATTTGAGATTCAGCAATGGTGATGGTTTTAGTAAAATAAGGTATATCACCAAACTTAGAATACAATTCAAAATAAAGATACGCTCTGATTACTGTTGCTTCGGCAATGTATCTGCTTTTCAATTCGGCAGTAAGCCCCGGTACTTTGTCAATATTGTCCAATAAGATATTACAGTTGCGGATACCTGCATATTTGCTGGACCAAACTGATGATACATATCCATCGGAAGTAGAATAGGAGCCATTACCAATGGCCTGGTCTTCGCCACCTTTGCAATAAGCATTGTCGGTTGTTGCGTCCGAGAAAAGTACTTCTTTTGCACTCATCAGATTTGTATAACAAGTGTTTAGTGCATTAATTGCAGCTTCGGGCTTGTTCCAGTATTGAACATCGCTGATTCTATCGTGTGGCGTAACGTCTAAATCAACACACGATGTTGAAAATAATATAGTTAGAAGTGAAAATGTAACTATACTGAGTTTGAATTTATTATTTTTCATCTTATTATTCGATTTATAGAGTTAAATTTAATCCAATAGAAGTGACAGTAGCAACAGGGTAAATTCTACCACCGGTAGTTGATGTCGTTTCAGGATCCCAGCCACCTACCATTTTGCTAAGCGTAAGTATATTTTCACCACTTAGGTAAACTCTAAGACGACTTACACCAACTTTCTTTATCAAAGTACTTGGGATTGTGTAACCCAATTGAATATTTTTCAGGCGAATATAAGCGCCATTTTGAATCCAAAAGTCTGATTTGGCAGCATTGTTTGTCGATTCAGCACCAACAGTTAAACGCGGATAACTGGCATTGGGATTTGTAGGAGTCCATCGGTCAAGATGAAAATCGAAAGCTGGACCTTCGTTGTTATTGTGGAATGCTTCAGCAGACTCTCCACGAAGCCATACGCTGCGTTGGCCTACACCTTGCCAGAACATTGAAAAATCAAAACCTTTATAGTTGAAATTATAATTAACTCCAAATGAATATCGTGGAAATGGATTTCCTAACACAAAACGATCGTCGGCATTAATTATATTATCACCATTTTTATCAATATAGCGTATATCACCCGGTTTAGGCGTTACTCCGTCTAAATGTGGACCTGCAGCAACTTCGGCAGCATTCTGGAAGAATCCGTTTGCACGGTAGGCGTAATATGAATTCATCGAATATCCTTCTTTTATAATCGTGTTGATATCGTAACCATTTATCCACTCTACCCCTTTGGTATCAACCACTTCGTTTTTGCTGTCGAACACATTCGCAGAAATGCTGTGTTGCATTTTGCCTGTGAGGAATTTGTAGCTTACAGAAGCTTCCCATCCGGCATTTCTTACTTTTCCGGCATTCTGAGTTGGGCTTCCTCCTCCAAATGTTGCCGGAACAGGCAAGCCAATCAAAATATCGTAAGTCATGTTATGGAAATAATCGAAAACAAAATTCAACGAGTTATTTAAAAGGCCGAAGTCTGCACCAACATCAAACATGCTTGTTTTTTCCCATTTAATATCGGTATTAACGGAAGATACATTAGAAGTATTTACTACTTTGTTGTTGAAGCTGTAAGCGCCGCTTGAGATAGATACCGAAGGCATGTAGGCATAATCGCCAATTCGGTTATTCCCAACCAACCCCCATGACGACCGAACTTTTAATGTAGGAAGGTTACCAAGGTTTTTGTAGAATTTCTCTTCCGAAACGCGCCATGCACCGGAAACCGATGGGAACAAACCGGAACGATTGCCCTGAGCAAATTTCGAAGAATAATCGTTTCGTAAATTGAATTCAAAAAGATATTTTTCTTTGAAATTATAATTTATGCGGGTAAAAGCAGAATAAATCGACCAATCGCTTGCCCAGCCCTGATTGTCTACATTGGTTGATTGATAGTTAGCCAAAATATCATAGGTGGCATCAGCCGTTTTTCGTAAAGTCTGGAAGCTGGCGTCCATTCCGCCTTCGTAGCTGGTACCAATCAAGGCTCCGATAGTGTGATAACCAAACTTTTTGTCGTAAGTCAACATAAGGTTCGATGTCATATTTTCGTTTCTGTCAAAATATTCTTTAATGTGATTTTCGGTATCACCACTGTTCGGAATTGCCAGACGATTTTCGTGCTGACGGTTGTTGTAGAGTTGACCTCCAACCATTCCTTTTAGTTTCAACCCATCGATGATATCAAATTCGCCGCTAAACGAACCGGATAAATCATCGTTAGCATCCTGACGATAGCCCCCTACTTCAAGACGGGCCATTGAGTTTCCATTACTGCCCGAAGGATAATTATATGCACCATTTACTTTAATCGGATAAATTGGAGGCATACGCATAACCTGTTCCAAAATCCAATCGGTCCAATACGCGTTATCCTTTACTTCGTTGCGTGCATAAGCCACATTAACTCCGTATTTAAACCGTTTTGTCAGTTGAGTCTCCACATTAAGGCGGGCATTGTATCTGTTAAGTCCGTAGTCGGGCCCAACAAACATGCTGTTCTGATTCATGTATCCAAGTGAAAACAAGATGCTTGATTTTTCAGTTCCACCACTTATAGAAATATTGTGTGATTGTTGGGGAGCCGATGGTTTATAAACATCATTTATCCATTTATCATTCGGTCCACCCTCTTTAAATGCCTTAATTTGTTCTGGGGTAAAAGCGATGCCTTTTCCTGAATTTACCAGGGCCTCATTTCGAAGTTCAGCATACATCCACGAATCTACAGGTTTTGGCAGGCAGGTAACTCCCTGTACACCATAGTTGAAATCATAGCTAACGGAAACTTTGTCTTTGCTCCCTTTTTTAGTTGTAATTAAAATTACACCATTCGAGGCACGCGAACCATAGATAGCCGTGGACGATGCATCTTTAAGCACCGAGATGTTTTGAATATCCGAAGGATTCACACTCTGTATATCACCAATCATACCATCAATTAGGATCAATGGATCATTGTTATTCAGCGTATTAGTTCCACGGATGTTGATACTTGGGCGGTTGCCCGGTTGTGAGTTGGTTTGTTGAATGGTCAGACCCGGAGTGGTTCCCTGTAATGCTTCAACGATATTAACCACCGGTTTTCCTTCCAGTTCTTTCATTGAAACGGATGAAACGGCACCGGTCAAATTTACTTTTTTCTGAGTGCCATAACCTACAACCACCACTTCGTCTATTGTTTTCGACGATTCCAGCAACACAATGTTCATAGGTTGTTTAGTTGCTTTCAATTCTTGTTTCACGTATCCAATATACGAAACAACAAGTGTCGCATTGTCATTCGATACATTGATACTGAATTTCCCGTTTGAATCAGAAATAGTTCCGGTACCAGTTCCTTTAACAAGAATGCTGGCTCCCAGGATAGGATTACCATTTGAATCAGAAATAGTTCCGGAAATTCTTCCTGTTTGTCCATAGACTTGCTGCCCAACTATAAATAGAAGTAGCAACAAAAAAATAGAAGTTTTCTTTGTCATGATTTGTTTATTTTAGAATTAGAAATTAAGATTAGTATTTTCGATCAGCATTTCATTGTTTGAAAAGCAATGCCTTTCCCGTTTTCAATTTTTTGCTCAGGCCTTGTGTCTTACATAAGCTTTGATGGTTGCACACTCTTTGCCTTCACTTTCGCCAAACGGACGAATCGTATATTCGCCTACGGCAGCTGGTACAATAAATGTTTCGGCATAATGTACTACAAAAGGAGTAAATGCATTCGTCGGACTTTCAATTATTGCTTCGGCACCTTCGATAAGGTTCAGCACGTTTACACTGTCATTGGTTTGATGAGTTACAGGTTGTGTAAACCAGTGCCTGCGTGTTTCAATAAATTCATTTTTGTGTAATCCTGTTCTTTCTTCGCGCCAGCCATTGCCTTCAGCAATCTGTTCTACCCTATTTACCAGACTGTCAATGCAGTATTGGGTATCTCTATCCCAGTTAATCACTTTAGAACCATGCTCAATGTTGATGGCCCGTGGCTCTCCATCCAATCCCAACCGGCCCCAATCGTAGAGTTTAAATGTGAAAATGTATGGAGTTGCACTTATTTCAAGCACCATTCCGTTCACTCCCGAACAATGAACTGTTCCGTTTGGAATAAGAAAATGATCATGTTTCTTTGCTGGAAAAACATTTACATACTTTTCAGCTTCGAAAATCCCACCCGTATCCTGAGCTTTTTGCAAGTCAGCAATCATTTTGGCCGAATCAATTCCGGTTTTTAAACCCAGAAATACGGTAGCATCCTCTTTGGCATCGAGCATGTAATAACTTTCGTCCTGTGTGTAATTCATCCCGAATGTTTCGCGAATATATTCCGTGGTAGGATGTACCTGCAAACTAAGATTTCCACCATCAATGGTGTCCAGAAAATCGAAACGAATGGGAAACTCCTTACCAAAACGCGATTCAACAGGTTCGCCCAACAATTCTTTACTTTTATAAAAAACAAGATTGATAGCAGGAATTTCAACTATCTCATTTTTTACTTTAAACAGCAAACTGTTTTCTTCCGGCACTCCGTCGAATGCCCAGGCAAAGTTTGGCTGCGTTGTATCCAGCCCGCAAACATCTTTCATCCACTGGCCACCCCAGGGTCCCGGATCAAAATACGGAACTGTTCGAAATGGTGAATTGGCCATTTCATCCAAGCCGTTCAGCAGTGTCTGTGCATCCAGCATTTTCGGTTGATTTGGTTTATTGGTATCCAACCAAAAGGTCGCTTTTTCAAATAACTCTTTTTTTAAGTGATCACAAATACGCCAGTCAACAAAGAACGCACGCTTATATTGTTTGCCCGGATGCTCAGAAGCATTATTAATTCCAAGATTACATACCTGATGGTTTCTTTGACGTAATTGAATTTCCCAACGAGCCATATCAGCATAAACCAGACAATCAGATTGTTCGGCAATGATTGCCGCAGCATGACCATAAACAATAACCAACCCTTTTGCATGCTTTATTTTAGTCCGCAGTGCTGCTACTTTTTCCGGATCCAGCAATTCATTGTAGGTCAGTCGTGTCATATATCCGAAAATAGCATCATCTGTCACATCCGGATACGTTAGTTCGTAGATGTTGTCCTCTGAATAAAAGGCATCTTTTGAATTGATAAAAATTGAAGGACTCAATAAATTTAATTCCGTCATCAGTTCAGCGTGATGTACTCCCTGATAGCACTCCACCACAACGACATAGCTTTCTTTCGTGGTATTGTTGATTCCAACACTTATTTTAGTCCGAATTTCCTCCCAACCGGAATATAATTTACCGGGGATAGGAAAAAAAGGAACCTTGTTATAATTCGACATTTTCTATAATAATTATTTTGTTCGATAATCTAATAATTTACAATATTGATTTCATTCTAATGTTTAAGAGTAATTATTTCCTCTATCCTAATAAAATAAACACGGTGCAAAGATGATATTGTTTTTCGAAAAAAATATATAACTTTGTTGCGATTTACATGTACTATCTTACGATTTCATTAATTCCTATCATGATACGGTTAAAACAAGGATTTAAGGGACAACAGCTGATAGCTATCAGTCCAGAAATATTGCTCAATGCTCAGAATAATCCACTGACAAACAGTTTATACATTACAAAAATTGGATTTTTCCCAGCTGTAAAATATCATTATAACAAGAAGGAAAACGGGGTGGATTATTATATTCTTATCTATTGTAGTGCGGGTGAAGGATGGTATAAAGTAGGAGAAAAAGCTTATTCTGTGACGGAAAACCAATACATAATTCTACCTCCGAATACGCCTTATAGCTTCGGAGCCAATACTGCAAATCCTTGGACTATCTACTGGGTGCATTTTAAGGGTAAACTGGCAGCTTCCTTTTTTAAACCACCAATCATTCCACAACAGATTTTGCCCACTCAGGATTCAAGGCTGCAAGACCGGATTCAGTTATTTGAAGAAATTTATGAAAATCTGGAGCTAAGCTTCCATAGTGATTATTATTGCTATGCATCGCTTTGTTTATTCCATTTTTTGGCGTCATTCAAATACATCGATCAATTCAGGCAGATACGGAAGAAGAATGTTGCGGAATTTCGCTTTAGTGAGAAAGTTATTTATTACATGCGGGAAAATGTTGAAAACAATTTAACATTAGAACATTTGTCAAAACATTTTGGATTTTCTCCATCCCATTTTTCTGCTCGTTTTCAGGAAGAGACAAAACAGTCGCCAATAAAGTACTTTATAGCCCTTAAAATCGAAAAGGCCTGCCAGTATATTGAACTGTCAAATATGAAGATATGTGATATATATCCAAAATTGGGATTTCAGGATGCTGCCTATTTTAGTCGAATATCTTCAAAAATAATGGGAGTCTCCCCTTCTAAATACAGAGAACAGGAAAGGCAATAATATGCAGATAGCACAGAAAAAAAACGTGTTGTTTATTTAATGTTAATTATTTATAGCGTTGCCGTATTTGAAAGCTAGCAAACTAGTAAACTCCTGAGTCGTTTATTCCACTTATACAACTTCAGCACCTCGCTTTCTCACTATTACATATCGAAAAAACTTTATTGAAATTCGTTTCAATAAAGTTTTTTCGATATGTAATACCAATAAGGATTTCAAAGATATTTACCTACTATTTTTGACAAGTATACCCAAAATGTATAATCATCTATTACAATTATCGAATCACGTTTTTATTCTTTTCCAACATTTTAAGTTCCAACATCTTCATAAAATAACCACCGACAACCGAACGTGCTTTAAAACCAACATAGTTCCCTGTGATAGTTTCATGCCAATCGCTTAATGGAACTCGTGATGAAGTTTCATTCGCATAATTGTAGACAGGAGTAACAAATTGGTGGAATTCTTCCGATGTTTTAGCAATACATGCTGTCCATAAAATCCAGTCAGATTTTGTGTAGGTTCTGCGGCTATCAAGTGGTAAACCATACTTGTTTTGGCTTTTCAGATAGAATGCTACCTCTTTATCTGCGACTTCCTTTGGAAAAATTCCCATATTAAGGATTGTATCCCATACCAAATTATATTTTTGGCTCCAGGTATCTTCTTTGTCAAAAGTCAAACGATAATGGTCGCCATCATCTGCCATAGCAGTCCACTTGGTTGCCATTTCACGAGCTAAATCTGTATATTTCTTAGCAACATCTTCTTTCCCTAACATAGCAGCCATTTTACCATAACCGGCAATTCCTAAGATGGCTTTGATTGAAAGATTGGTATTGTGTGCAAAATGACCGGCAAAGTCGTCTGTACACAACTGATTTTCGGGGTTCAACCCCTCTTTAAGTAAGTACTCTACCCAAACAGACATAACATCCCAGTGCTTACGAGCATAATCGGCATTACCCTCCACATATGATATGGCAGTAGCAAGTAAAAGCATATTGCCTGCTTCTTCCACAGGCATATCATCACCATAATTTTGTCCGTTTGCAATTGGATAATTCCCTAAATCGTGAGCTGGAAAAGGTTTTGTCCAACGTCCACTTTCGCTATAATAGAAAATGGAGTTCATCATTCCTTTCAATAATTCAGGATTATAAACCAAGAACAACGGCGCCGAAGGGTAAGTTACATCAACAGTATTAATGAAACCTCCACTATTATTCTCTTTCGAGAGGAAAAGTAAGCTCCCATTTTTATCTTCAACAAGCTTATGAGCTACAATAGCCTGACGATATGCCAACTCACAAAGCTGGGCATATTCTTTCCCTCCTGCTTTTTCAGCATCTGCTTTCAGCTTTTGATCAAATTCATCGCAACGATTGATTAGACTAGGATAAGATTTCTCGGCCTTTTCGAAAGCCTGGAATATATCAACTTTACCATTATGCTTCCAATAAGGCATAAGGTTTTCATAGAAATAACGAATAGAATACACATCGTCATATCCGATCATTACATGCCCTTTAATAGGTTCTTTGGAAACAGCACCTAAATTGTTAGTATAAGCCAACACTGTCATTTTTTCCTTCATGTTGGCAGGCAGTGTTTTCGGATCTATATCCGCCAAAAGAACTCCTCCTTTAGCAAATGTCCGCTTCGTTAAATTACTCTCACCTAGAGCCACATTCTCATGATCGGACAATTGTCCTCCAAGATACAAATAGCCCCAATCAATACGAACATCATCCCCCGCTTGTCCAAGTATCGGTTGATTAACAGTTCCGGTTCGGAGGTAAGTGAAGTTGTCTTTTTTGATCTTTTCAGATCTGATCGGCTGATTATCGGCATTCAAAACAAGCTGAGGAGTTGTTTCAAAATAGATTTGAACATCATGCTTTTTCTTATCCAACGAACTTACCTCGTAGCTAATGTAATTAATCGGTGTGCTGATTAAGTCAAGGTCTTCCATCAACAGTGGGGCGGTAAAGGTCAAACCAAGTTGAACCGATTCGCAATCAAATGTATAATGGGTTTGTGTTGCTGATACAGAGACTGATCTTTGGATTGCATTTGTTTCAAAAACAGATGTTTTATCCACTCTTTTAAGCAGACCAAAATCAAGATACCCCTGACCAACACGGTTAAGGCAATGCGCTGCTATTAGGTTTTTCCCTGGCTTCAGTAATTTTTTCGCATTACTATCAAGTTCCAATAGTTTTCTTTTATTGCAATTATTACCGGTATCCACCATTTTCACACCATTAATATATAATTCAAAATCATCATCGTTTGAATACTCTAAAAAAATCGGTTGAGCACTTAAATCCTCTTTTAATTCAAAAGTACGACGCACCCAAATATCACTTGTTTCCCAAGGAGTTCCATAGCTAGAGCTTTCTCTTGTACTAAAATCTCCTTTCCCTTTTTTCCATCCAAAATCATTGAAATTAATTTCGGTCCAGCCTGCTTCGGGTTGTTTTTCAACGTAAGTTGCATCCCAAAGACCAGTTGAAGCTGTAGGTAAAATAGGAGTATAAACAGTTTCCTCTTTCCCAAGAAAACGGTAAGATTTTCCATCTACACGAAGTACTCCGATTAACGGATGAACTTTACCTGTCCAGTGACTGGTATTTCCTTCATTGAGTTTATCACTTGTTGACCAAACTCCAAAGTAAGGATCTGAAGTTATCAACGGGAAAGCCGGAGCCCGAAATTCTTTCTTAGGAGTATTTCTTTTTGCACCCGCACTTGTCATCATCGCTATTGCCAACAGCAATAGCATTAATGGTTTTCTCATAATAATATTTTGTTTTTTTATTAGAACCTTTACACTTAAATATTCATCTATTGAACAACTCACATTCCTATCTAAAATATAATCAAATCGACTTTCAATTCTTGCATCAATCTTCAAATTGACAGACCTGCTTAAAAAATATCTTCTCCTACATTAAAATCAGGGGTGTTATCCTTTACTTAGCTTCGTCATTCTTCCAAGCTACAGAATTCAGAAACCAGTTAATGTCTTCTTCTTTGAGTTTTTGCCCTTTAAGTATTTCAGGCAGTCGATTAAAATTCTTTTGAAATTGTTCAATCAACTGATTGAACCGTTCGGGATAATATGTCAAAGAAATACTTGTTTGATCTGTATATCCCATATCAGGTGTCAGAACCAAACCTGCATTGCGAAACTTTAACGCAGTAATAGTTTTACTAAATCGTTTAAGTTTACTTACCAATCCATTGTTTAACTCGGGGATTATAGTTGGATAATGAATAATTATCTTTTTTTCTTTTCCACATGCCAATTCGGGTACAGTAATTAGTAATGCCAGTTCATCACCCAAATATTCGTATGCGGTTTTTTGTCCGTTTACCGTAACTGATTTAGGAATTGCAGATCCATACACCTTTACCTTAAACTGCCTGTTTCCAAACATGTCGCGGTAAATCCCTGTGCGTGCACCGATAGTAACCTCCAAATCCTGATCTTTGCGTTCTGAGGATAACCTAGTTGTCGCATATTCGGCTGCATAGTTTTTATCATTGCCATTATCTTCGTACATACTGAATGAGCCTCTATTTCCCGGAAATACAGATACTGTAATTTCCTCATCGTTTTTGTTCAGACTTTTCACGCGATTGTAGAATGGAAGAATTGATCCAGCTTTGACATAAACCGGATATTCTGTCAGCGTGAACGAACGTTCCACGATTTGACCACCTTTCAACAATGTACCGGTATTCCATTCAAACCAGTCATTTCCTTCAGGTAGCCATACTTTGACTTTGGAAATACCGTTTTCCATTGGTTTAGCAATCGGAGCAACCAGCATATTATTACCAAACATATATTCATTATTAAAACTAAATGCTTCCTTAGCTTCAGGATAATCATAATACAGGGGACGACATAGGGAAATGCCATTATCGTAAGTTTCGCGAGCCATAGTATAAATATAGGGTGCAAGCTGATACCTCAGCAATACGACATTCCGTAATGCATCGAAATAATCACCTTTGAAGTTCCATATTTCTTTGTTAAGTCCTGCATTTTTCGTGGAGTGTGTACGAAGAATTGGTGTGAACGCACCATATTGCATCCAACGCGTATATAATTCAGGATCCAGTTCAGCCTTTTGTCCAGATTTAAACATGTGACCGCCGATATCATGACTCCAATATCCATATAAAACATTAGAAGCACAATTAGTGAAATAAGGCTGGAAAGCTAACGATTTCCACGAAATAACTACATCGCCCGAAAAACCAATCTGATAGCGGTGATTACCCAGACCACCCCAACGGTGGTAAAGCATCGGACGTGTTTCGCGATTACGCTCCATATTTGAGAAAAACACGTAATTAATCCACCAGGTATTACTCAAACTATCCACCCTTTTATCAAAAGGCCATTGTTGCCAATCGAGCCACCAAAAATCTACACCATCTTTCTCAATAGGTCGAAGGACCTTATCCAAAAGACCTGTCATAAACTTTTTATCTGAGCCCACATACGGAATTGTCATATGATTAGTAGTGTCAGTTCCCATCCATGCTGCCATTTCCGGATATTGTTTCTCATAAGAAGCTACACCATCGGCCGGATGTAAATTAAGTGTAACCTTCAGATCATTATTCTTGAGGAAATGTAAAAACTGATCGGGAGCTGGAAAAAGTCGACGATTCCACGTCCAACCTGTCCAACCACCAAAACCATGATCGGTGTAATGCCAATCCATATCAATAACCATTACATCCAATGGAATGTCGTATATGTGAAATTTATCTACCAAATCCCGGACTTCCTTATCAGAATAGCTCCAGTACCTCGACCACCAATACCCAAAACTGTAACGGGGAGGTAGTGGTACTTTTCCGGCAAAAGCACTAAAGTCTTTCAAAACTGCCTTGTAATCATGCCCATAAGCCATAAAATACCAATCTTGAACTTGTTTATCTGTACGAGGGGCTACCCAGGGCCATTCAGAATTGTCAAAGAGAAAATTTCGAGAATCATCGATCAATGTCCATCCATCTGTCGACAACAAGCCATCTTCTAATGGAATTTTTTCATTATTGAACGTACATGTATCTCCGTCAAAACCATCCAGTGTCCGATAAGTGCCTTTCAGGTTTCCGATTTGTTTCATACCCGGTTTCCACATAAAAGCTTTCAAACCTTTTGCTGAAGATATGTTAAGGTTTTTAGATGAAAACTTTTCGCTTCCCTTTTTATACTTCAACACCATCTTTGCTGTACTAATAATTACCCATGTGCCAGTACTCTTAATGCTATAATTAGGTACAGCTAATTTTCTGTTTACTACTAAAAACGAAGCTTCATCTGTAAACTTGCCTGAAGCTTTCCACTCCAAACGCATAACTCCATTTGTAAGAACTGTAAAACGGACATATTCATCCGAATAAGCCACTGAACTTATAGGTGCTTCTTTAGCAAAGCCAGTAACAACAAAAGCTTGCAACAGCAGAAAGAATACTAATCTGATTTTCATAATATAAATAATTAATTTGCATTTATAATTATTAAGCAGTAGCAAGAAAATAATATCTCATCTTTTTCTCTGCGAGTTTAGCGATCTCAGTGTAAAACTAATCAAGAAGCCACGCAAAGTTTCAAAGAACGCAAGAAAATATTTGAAAATATTTTTGTAATAATAAAGAAAAAGCATCTCTATTACCCCATTTAAGCTCTACAAGTAAATAACGTTCTTTATATATAAATGCTTGAATTTATAATAGATGAAGCATTTATTTGATCAGATGTAAATTTATAAACAGCTTTATGGTCTTATCGCATTTTTACTAATTGCAAAAAAAAATGAACAAACTCTTTATGCATAAATAGCCGGTTCACAAAAGATAAAATACTACTTTTATCTGGTCGTTATAACTAACTTTTCGCCTTTTTCTAATTCCTGATGAGAAATAAAATAACCATCAACGTTTCTGGCTCCGTAAACAATACTCTTAATTTTCTGGCCTGAATTCTTTTTGATAATTGTGAACGTTTTTCCAACAAGATTGAATTCGACCTTATCGAAAAGTGGTACAGAAACAATATATTTATCATCAGCCGGAGAAAAGGGGTATATCCCCATAGCATTAAACACATACCAAGATGACATTTCACCGGCATCATCCATTCCGGCATAAGCCAGTTTATCTTTGCCTAAATCATAGAAACGGTTCATGATGCTATCCAAAATCACCTGCGATTTTTCTTGCTTGTCCACAAAATAATACATGAAGGGGAAACTGTGATCGGGTTGGTTACCCTGACAGTATTGGCCGATAAACCCGGAAATATTGTAGGCTTCAACTCCATTCCATGGTAATGAAAAGAGAGAATCTAACTTGAGCTCAAAATCAGCTTTGCTCTTATACAACCCAACTAAACCTTTGGGATCATGAGGAGCAAAGAATGAAGATTGCCAAGCATTGGCTTCGCGGTACATATATTCGTAATATGGATATTTTGGATCAAAGTTTTTTATCCATTCTCCATTGGCTAAGCGTCCCCTCATCAATTCAGTTGTTGGATCGAACAGGTTCTTATAGTTACTGGTTCTCTTCATCAACATGTTGTAATTTGCCGTGTCTTTCAACTCTTTTGCCAACAAAGCCACTGCGTAATCATCGTAAGCATATTCCAGTGTTTTAGTAACACCGGCAGTAGCTTTTGTCTCAATAACAGGATGCTCTATGTCTTTTTCAGGAATGTACCCTTTTTCCATATATTCTGTGATATAAGGCCTTGTTCCACCTTCAATGGTTGCATTTCTCAGTAGCAAATTATAGGCATTTTTAATATCATATCCTCTTAATCCTCTCAAATATGATCCGGCAATAAAAGCAGAAGCATGGTCTCCATGAAAAAAAGTGGGCATAAACCCGGTTTTTTCGCCTTTGTCAATCAAAGACTTTATGACATCAACTGTTACAGAAGGCGACAACATACCAAGTAAAACCAATTTATTCCGGTAGTCATCCCACAATGATGGTTCTGTGTAATAACTAAAACCTTTATTGACAACATTACCTTTCAGATCAGTAAAGTCACCGTTCACATCGCTTCGTAAAGCAGGCCACAAAAATGACCGGTACAAAGTAGAATAGAAAATTCCCCGTTGACGCTCAGTTCCACCCGAAACCTTGATTTTAGAGAGTAATTTATCCC